>JAEIGA010000021.1_pt1 | contig 187221 bp, 261 predicted proteins | sample 9270691 | NCBI WGS metagenome assembly JAEIGA01 (sample SAMN17057246, study PRJNA624740) | gut metagenome | biome: biome; isolation source: fecal sample | host: Bos grunniens | place: China: Xizang | collected 2019 | reverse complement strand
TCATCCATTGTAAATCTTTCCAATTAATTGGTAAATGATACGGGAATTTATACTCGTATTTATTCATTGTAGTAATTAATTTTTTATAATAATCTTGCATATCACCACGTAATGTATATTCACATGGTTCATAAAATGAATAAACACAATCAACATCAGCACCTTCGATAATTTCTAACGCATTTATTTTTTTAATAAATAAATCACCGTCTATTATTGCATCACCTAAATCACATTGTTCTAATGCAACAAATTTTAATTGTGCAGCAAAATGTTCTGAAAAATTATCAATATCATTTAATATAACAATATCATCATAATCAATAAATGATAATAATTCAGCACCAACTGAATCAGTAAATAAAACAATTTTTCTATTTAATTTATGTATACAATGTGCTGAATATGCATAATTTGATAAAATAACATCTAAACATGCATTAAATTTATTAAATTTGTTTTTATATAATGGTTTTGACCAAAATGTATGAATATATTTCATAATTTATGTTTTTAATTATAAATTAAAATAGTAAAATATAATTACATAATTCAATGAATTTTTAAATATTTTTTTACTATATTAAATAAATAAAACATTTATATAAAATGAAAAATTGTGTAATTGTAATCCCAATATATAAAGCAACATTAGATTGTGTCGAAGAAATTTCTTTAAATAGATTACATGATATTATTGGTGATAAATATAATATTTATTTAGTTGCACCAGAAGGTTTAGATACATCAAAATATGATGAAATATATAAACGTCATATTGATGTTATTTTTTTTCCACAGTATTATTTTACTTCAACTGCAGCATATTCTCAATTATGTATTAATTATAATTTTTATAATAAATTTTCAGAATATAATTATATGTTAATATATCAATTAGATTGTTATTTATGTTATGATAATATAGAATATTGGTGTACTAAAAATTATGATTATATTGGTGGACCTATTTTATCTACAGCATGTGGTTGGGATACTATAAAACATAAAAATGGAAATAAAGAATATCAACCATTAGTTGGTAATGGTGGTTTCAGTTTACGTAAAATAGAAACATTTAAATATTTAACAGATCCAAATGGTGAATTTTTAAAAATATGTGGTATAACCAAAGAACAGTTAAATAATGTAATATTTGAAGATAAATGGTTTTGTAATGATTTATATAATTACTATGATTTAAGTATACCTGGATGGTTAGAAGCACTTTCTTTTGGTATTGATATGTCTGTTGATATAGTATATGATTTATATAAAATACCGGCTAAACCAATGGGTATACACTCAGTTGATAAAAATATTAGATACTGGCAAAACGTATTACCTGAATTTAAAAATCCAGATGTTATAGCATATTGCGAAGAAAAACATAGTGAGTTTTTTAAATTATATTATGATGAAAATAATAGAACATGGAGAGAATGAAAAAAATAAAATGTTTAATATTACTAATGTCATGCAACCATAGTTTTTTCAAAAAAGAAGAAGATATGGTTAAACAAACATGGTTAAAACCTGTTATAGATAATCAATACGATGGGTTTGATTATATGTTTTATACATCTGGTCCAACAGATTTTATTGATCATACAAGACATATTGTATATGTTAATTCACCAGATGATTGGGAAGGTACATTTGTTAAAACAAAACAAGCATTAAATATTATAAATAAAGAATTTGATTATGATTATATTGTACGTACAAATTTATCAACGTATATAAATATACCATTATTACAAATTATAATAAATTCAGGTGCATTAGATGAATATAAAGATAGTACATTATTTGGTGGACAATTAATAAAAAACAATGGTGTATTTTATCCATGTGGTAATTTTCTTTTGTTTAGTAAACATTTAGCAGAAGAAATTATAAAATCTGATATAAATGAAATAAAAGCAGATGATTATATTATTGGTAAAATATTAACAAATTATAGAAAACATATATTTAAAGTTGTTAATATAAATTACGGAACAATGCATCAATTATATAATGATATTAATGATGATTTATATAATAAAATAGCAATATCATATCGAGTATATAATTTTGACAGCTATGAAACATATTATAAGTTACGAGAAATTCAAGAGTTTCATATGTTAAATAAATTACATAATCATATGTTAAATATAAAGATAGATACAAATAATGTTATGGAATGTTTAAATTACCAAAATAATATATATTTTGAACATAATGTTGGGTTTAAACAATTTTAATTTAATATTTGTTTTATTTTTAATATATAATATATAAATATTTATTTTATAATAATGAAAAAGTTTTCGCAAATTAAAGAACATTGTGTTACAAGTGATGTAAATCCTGGTAACGCTCTTAACGTTGGTGTAACAAATCATTTAACACCAATTAATAATATATTAACTAATGTTAGAAATTTATGGTCAACATTTCCAATTGTTGCTGCTGTAGGTGAAGATGGTGTTTCATTAAAATTACATTCATCTAAATTTACAGATGCAAAAGAAACTGAAAAATGTTTATATAGTTGGTTAATGGGTGGTACATCATTATATTCATATATCCAATCACAAGGTTTAGATGGTTTAAAAATTGTTTGTGTTGGACAATATTGTGTATGTTATTTTTCACCAACTGATGTTGCTGCAGCTGTTCCTGGTTTAGAAGCAGAACCTCAATCATTACCATGTGCTGAACAATTAGCTGCAAATATTGATGAAGCTGAAATGTTTTCAATTTTTGAAGGTGGTGATGACGATGAAGAATTAAAAAGCGCAACACCAGAAAAAGCAATTGAAATACTTAAAATGAGTGATAAAGTAAAAGCAGCTAAACAATTTGAATTACTTGTTACCAATGAAATTGAGTTACCACGTAATTATTATTTTGCTGGTGTAAAATCAAAAGATGGTGAAGAATCAATTGCATTACGTTGGAGATATACATTTAAACGTCCTCATAATAAAACTGAAGAAACTGTACGTTCTTTAATTAATATTTATGGAACTGGTAAAGAAGCTATTTGGATTGGTGATTTTGATAAAAAATCATACTTTAAATTACCTGAAGATGTAATCGCACTTATTGAAAATATTCTTGATATTATCGGTGCAAAGAAAACTAAAAACCCATGTATTTGGGAATTAGGAGAAGAAAGTAAAGATGATAAAAAAGATGATGATAAAAAAGATGACGACGATAAAAAAGGTGATGATTTATTAGGTGATAATAAAGAATCTGATAAAAAAGATGATGATTTATTAGGTGGTGATAAAAAGGATGATAAAAAAGATGATAAAAAAGATGATGATATATTAAATATGTAATCATTAAATAATATATTTTAAAAAGATACTCATTAGAGTATCTTTTTTTTTATTTATAATTGAATTATTATATTTTTTTACTATATTATACTGTAACTAATTTATATAATATGATGAATAATAATGTTTCTGATTATTTGATATGTCCAGGATGTGGTTGTACACTATTACATAGTGAAGCTCATAACCATCATATTAACAGTTTTACATGTTTAAATTGTAAAAATGAATATATTGATATGCATGATGGACGTATTAAAAATATTCATAATGGTGTTGTAACTGATAAGGTTTATTCCAATAAACCATTAGATAAAAAAGAACAATTGATTGTATATTTATATGATGTAAAATGTAGAGACTGCATTTTATCTTCAGAATGTGAGAAATTGGTTGATTTTTGTGTTAGTAAAAATTTAGATGAAACAATTACTCTTTGTGAACTTATATTAAAATAATATGGAATTGATACCAGGAATTTCAAACCGAACAATTAATAAATGTGAAAACATTTATGGGCAAAAAGTAACCAGTGCTGCAGTTAGTTGTATTTATAATTGGTATGATAAATTTTATACCGCAGTATTTAAACCAGCGAAGCCAATGGATAATCTGCTTATTAAAGCAGTTATTTATTTGTTAATTACAAATGACTATAACGGTATACATAAAGCAGAATATATTGAATATACAAAAACACATTAATTATGGGAATGAATTTATATCTTAAGCGAGTACCTACTCAAGCAGACAAACGTCGAATGATTGACTTGGTTAATAGTGAACGTTATCGTGATTTAAAAACGTATATTGATATATGTGCACATACATTACATTTGTGTAAATTATCGTATGGTTGGCAAGCTATCTTTGATTTGAATGGTGGTGAGTATTATGAACCAACACGTGAATCTATTATTAACTTTTGTGTTGAAAATGGATATGAAGTTATTGGCGGAGAATATCCAATGAATATTCATGAAGCATTTGAATATATTGATAATCATAATGCTGATCCAAAAAATGTAACAACACAAAGAACATATTATTCTGATAATAACAATGTTCCTACATTTTTTAACGATTATATCGATGAAAATGTTCAAAAACATTTGGATAAATTCGGAATTAAAGATGTTAAATTTAGTTGTTTTGAACATGATGGTTTGGTATTTGATACGCAAACTGATTGGGAATAAATAATATTTGATAATAAAATTATAAAAACCATTGAATTTTATTCAGTGGTTTTTCTATATTATATAGTAATAATTACAAAACAAAAAAATATAAAACACATGATTGATTATAGTACAAAAACTATTGAGAAAGTTTACAGCTATTCAAATGTAAAAGACGAAAATCGTCACGGTTCTCAACTTCAGTTAATTAACGGACGTCACTATTTGAAATTCGGTCTCTACCAAACAGTCACTTTGGTAGGTGTATTGTATAAAGTGTATGATCCAAGTGTTAAACTTTTTAAACATGTACTACACGTTGGTGTTTCAAAACAACATCCAAGTGACATTGTAGTATCAAAACAAATGGGTATGGAAATTGCCCACGAGAATGCTCTTATTAACCCTGTATGTGTTATGGAGGTTGGTAGTAATTGGCATCGTTATCATTTTGTAGAATTTGCAAAATTGTATATTGACGGTCTTGATTTACAATTTGTAAAAACTTCAGAAGAATTGAATCAATAAAAATATTTTTTTATTAAAATGGGTGAGGATTTAATTCAAAAATTTGGTTATAGTGAAATGTATGAATGGGAAACTGTTCCTGAACCACAACATCGTTTAGGACGTTTCGTAACATTTTCTGAAAAAAATCCTTCTAAAATTGTACCTGTTAGTAATAATTCACAAAATATTATTGGTATAACAACAGTAAATACTGCAGTTGTTTCTGATGATCCAGATGAATGGAAATATAAGAATATTTGTAATGAGTTTGGTGACTTATATTTAAGAAAAGAACGATTGGCTGTTGGACAAAAACTATATGACCAATATGCTGAAATGAATTATATTGAAACACGAATGTGGGAACATTATATTCCAATCAATAATAAATATTTTGATAATGAACAAGAATATATTAAACGTTCTAAACGTGTTGAATGGATTCGAGTTAATTTAGCTGGAAAAGCAATTTTAGAAGATAATGGTGAATGTAAAGCCGGTGAATATTGCACACCATATAATGGTAAAGTAAAATTACTTTGGGGTACAGCTGTCCCAGCAACTGAAACATCGGATAAAAAATTTTATGTTATTTCACGTTTAAGTGAAAAAACAATTTTAGTATTAAATAAACAATTTTAATTATGGAAAGTACAACAAATAAATTACCAATAATCAGTGTTATTACAACTTTCTATAATGCAGAAAGATTTATATTTAATACACTGAATAGTATAAACCAACAAATAATTGATGGTTTTGATTTTGAATATGTTATAGTTGACGATAAATCACCTGATGGATCTAGAAAAATTGTTGAAGATTTTATTGATTTATACGTAAAACCAGAACATAAATCAAAGTGGAAAATTTATGAACCAGAACAAAATCTTGGTTGTGGTGGTGCTCGTAAATTTGGTATAGATAAAGCAATCGGAGATTATTTTATGTTTCTTGACGCTGATGATTATTATATTCATCAAAATTTTATGTTAAAAGCATTTAATACAATTACTGCGGAAGATGCTGATATTGTTGAATATGGTGTATTGTTTAACCAACTAAATGGTCAACAAATAAATAATACTTCAGCACAAAAATATGTTATTGAAAATAATCCTTCATTATCACAAATTGCTTTATTTAAAGATAATTTAATTAAGTTTAATGTATGGTCAAAAATTTATAAACGTTGGATAGTTGAATCATACCCATATAGTACATCAAGAACATACGAAGATGTTCGTACAATTCCAATTTGGTGTGCAAACGCACATAAAATTGTAATCATGCCAGAAACTGAAATTAATTATCGTGCTGCGTCTGATTCTATTATACGTAGTGATATGGTTTCTACACGTGTTGGTACCATTACTGCTATTGCCGAACATTTCCCAAGATTTAAAAATGATTATAATGTTCTAAAAGCAATGTATGGACGAGCAATGGTTGATTTAGAAGCGTTACTTCATAATCATTCATCAAATGATGATGGTTTTAATGAAATGTCTAGATTAAATACATATATGTTATCATTTTTATATCCTAATAAATATAAAACAATGACATATCATATCGAAGAAGATCCAGATATTAAAAATACAAAAGAAGTAATACTACCTTTGGAAAAACCATTAACTCCATATAATGAATGTTAAAAAATATATAGTACAATTGAATTTTAATATTTGATTGTACTATATTAAAATGTTTAATTAGTAAAACTAAAAAATATATGGCAAAAAAAGATTTTTATATTTTAAATGTATTTGGTAAAAAACCATATACAAATGCGAAAGCAGCTGGTCGAGATTTTTCTATTCCATTTCTTGACAAATACTCTGAAATTAGTGATGACCAAGTAGTTGATTTTTATGATGCATTAAGTGCTTCGTATGGATTTAGTAAAGATAATTTGTTACTAATCACAGATAGATTATCACTTGAAGTTGCAGCATTATTTGGTGATGATAAAACAGAATATATTTATAGTATTTTGTTGCTTTATCTATCATTGGAAACAACTATGTATAGTGATAAATTAGACGAAGAATCTATTTCAAAATTTGTTGATTACTATCTTGTATTTGATGCAAATAGTGTACCAGGATTGGTAATGAATTTTTCAGATTATTTGTTTATTAATTCAGGTATTAAAGTAAAACTACCAAAGGACACTGCTGGTGTATTTAGAAATAAATCTGGTCGTGGTAAAAACGGTTGGGATGTTCGAGCTGAAGTAGTTGATGAAGATTATTCTGGTTATGTACATTTGTCTGTTTCATATACAGCAAATTTTGAAAACGCAAATAATATAATTTATGCTGGTGATAAACTTACACAAATGTTAATTCTTCCGATTGTACAATGTGAAGATGTTGAAGTAAATAAATGTGAATTTGAAAAATTACATAAGAAATCAGAACGAGCTGATAAAGGTTTTGGCTCATCTAATGAAAAACACTAATAAATAATTTAAATTATTGGAAGCATGCTTAAATTTAAGCATGCTTTTTTTATTTTTATATATAATATAATCTAAACTAAATGGCTAAAGAAACTAAAATAGTTGAACAAGTTGTTCAAGCGATTGATAAAAAATTTGGTCCCAAAACACCTGGTGGACCACAAGCAAATGCAGTAGAAACTCCATCTGGTGCAAATGATGCTATTCTTAATGCTCAAATCGATCGTCTTGTTGAAACATTATCTAACAACATCGCAAATGTTGTTAGTACAGTTATATGTGGTAATCCAGCAAAAACTGTACAAGATGTAAAACCAAGTAATTTAGTCAATTTAGAAAAAACATTAGAAACAGTATTTAATAAACAAACTTCATCAAAAAGTTCTGCAGGGCAAACGGTTACAGTTATGTTAGCTTCAGCAGACTCAAGTTTATCTGAAGTACTTGGTAGTATTTTAGGTGCATCTCCAGATGGTTTACAATCATTAGATGCAATAATTAGACAATTAGATGAATTACGTATTTCAGTTAAAGATGAAGTTGCCGTAGAATCAATAACACATTTACAAAATGTACTTAATTTATTATTTAATACACCATATTCAACTGATAATATCGGAGCAATAACAGATGGTATACTTAATATTGGATGTGCCTTTGAATTATTAAATGGAGAATTTGATGAAAAGTCAATAGGTTCATTAACAGATTCATTATATGCATTATCAACATGTTTATCAAGTATATCTGAATCATTTGACGGTGCAGAAAATATTGCTGCAGCAATGAATTCATTCTTTGCTCTATTAAATATTGATGAAAAGAAACTTGAAAATGTAGATGTAGTTGTTGAAAATTTCAATAAGTTTACATTAATAAAATTTGACGAAATAAAAGAAAAAATTATTGAATTAACACCTCACCTTGAAAAATTAAAAGAGTTAATTACTGAAATAAAAAATTTATTTGGTGAAGAATTATCAAGTTGTGCTGAAGTAATAAAAGCAAATAGCGGAAATATTGGTAAAATAACAGAAGGTATAAATGATACACAAGAACAACTTGTTAATGGTGTTATGTCAATAGATCATGCTGCAATTAAAGCAGCTGCTGATAATATTGGTAGTATCGCTGCATTAATTACATTAGGTGGTGCTATGATGTTATTAGGAGGTTGGATTTTACAAAAGAACCCTGATTTAATTAACGGTTCAATGCAATTTGGTTTAGTATTAGCTGCATTTTTATTACTTGTATTAACACCAATTACATTAGCTGCGGTAGTTGCGGGTAAACTAGGTGGTACATTTAAAGACTTTGACAAAATTGTTGATTTTATTTGGATTGGTGCAGCTGTTATGACTCTTGGTGCACTCATATGTTTAATACCTGGTTTTGCAGAATCTTCATTAGTATTTAGTAAATTATTAGCAGTATTTTTATTTTCTATATTATTACCAGTTGGAATTTTAGTTGCTATTGCTGGTATTGTTGATAGTGGTACAGAAACAATGCAAGATATGGCGGTGTTCATCGCAACATGTGCTGTTGTTATGACAATTGGTGCATTATTTACACTTATTCCTAATTTTGGTTTAGCTGCAATTGGTTTTGGTAAAGTATTCTTTGCATTTTTAATGGAATTAATAATACCATTAGCACTAGTTTCATTAATATCAAAATTTGCTGATGGTGGTGCATTAGAATCTTTATCTAATTTTATTGTAAAGGTTGCTGCGGTAATGACAATCGGTGGATTATTTGTTTTAATTGGGGGTGGAAAATTTGCTGCAGCAGCAATAGCATTTGGTAGTGTATTCGGAGAGTTTTTATTATCATTCGCATTTGCTTTAGCAATTGCATCATTGTTAACAGTATTTGGTTGGTGTTTAGATAATGTAACCGATTTAGTAGTTAAATGTTCTATTGTAATGACCATTGGTGCATTATTCATGTTAATCGGTGGTGGAAAATTTGCAGCTGCCGCTTTAGCATTTGGTGTAATATTATCTGTATTTGTTGCACTAATGTTATTACCATTAGGAATATTATCTGGTAGTCCATTTTTCTGGAAAAGTGCAATAATTTTATGGGTATTTAAAGGTTTTGTTGTTCAATTATCATTTGTATTACTATTAGGTGGTTTATTAGTAGCAACACAACCTAAAATAATATTAGGTAGTATTTTATTCGGTTTACTTACATTTGCATATGTTGTGTTAATGTTAAGTATAGTTAAATTAATAGCAACAGGATTTAACTTAAAAGATATTGTTATGTTGAGTACGTTTAAATCATTTGTTACTGGTTTAGCGCTTATACTGATGATTGGTGGTTTATTAATGCTTATTCCTGGATTTGGATTAGGTGCATTACTTTTTGCTGGATTACTTACAGTATTTGTACTTGTAATGGTTGGTGTTCTTAAACTAATTTCAATGATAAGTACAAAAAAACAACTAGCAGAAGTATTAACATTCGCATATGCTGTTGCTATATTTGGTGCAATTTTAATGATAGGCGCATTAGTAACAAAATACGCTGGATTTACAAATGTACTTATTTTTGCTGGTACATTATTTGTATTTACATTACTAATGCAGGGTGTATTTCTACTTGTATCAAAAATGAAAACAACAAAACAGATGAAAGACGTTTTAATGTTTTCATTGGCTGTGGCTATTTTAGGTGTTACATTAATGATAGGTGCGTTAGTAACACAAGCTGCTGGTTGGCAAAATGTACTTATTTTTGCTGCCACATTATTCGTGTTTACAATATTAATGGAAGGTGTATTTTTACTTGTATCAAAAATGAAAACAACAAAACAAATGAAAGATGTTTTAACGTTTTCATTAGCTGTGGGTATTTTAGGTGCTGTATTAATGGCTGGTGCGTTAGTAACAAAAGAAGCTGGTTGGGAAAATGCAGTTATTTTTGCTACCATTCTATTAACATTTACTACATTATCATTACTTTCATTAAAATTACTTTCCAAAAATATGGGTACAATTGCCAAAGGTGCGGCAGCAGCCGTTACATTTGGTATTGCATTAGCATTGATTGGTGGTACTCTTTTATTATTTGCAGTTTCAGCAAAAATACTTGATGGTGTTGGAATAGTAGGATTTATTGCAACTACTGTTATTTTAGCATTACTTATTGGTATGGTTGTGGCATTAGGATTTGCATTACCAGCAATTGGCGCTGGTGCTGGTGCTGCTCTTGTTTTAGGTCTTGCTCTTGCTGCTATTGGTGGTGCATTAATGTTATTTTCATTAACAGTAAAAATGTGGGCTGAATATGAATTCAGTGATGTTATGCACCTTTGTGCAATTGTTGGTGCATTAGCAATTTTATTTCTTACTTTAGTTGCTACAATGCCTACATTTATACTTGGTGCTGTAGCTGGTGCACTTTTAACTGCAGCGCTTTTACCACTATCATTATCATTAATGTCACTTGCACTTGTATTAAAAATGAATGTAAAAGCATCAGAGGTTGAAAAATTTGGTGATGTAATTGCAGCAACCGAAACAATGTTTGATAAACTACCTGGTATGGTTACGTTACTTAAAGCAGCTGGAAAAGGTTGGGCTTTATGTGCTGCGGTTACACCATTAATTTTCGCAACAGCTGGTATGTTAAATATTATAAAACAAATAGCATCAGCAAAATTACCTGTCGCATTTGATAAAGATGGTAATCCTACAGAATATACAAAATTAGATGTTAATAAAGATGTTGCAACTGCAGCTATATTTATTAGAAATGTATTTAACGCAATTCCAACAATGTTTAATGGTGCGCCAAAATTACGTTATTTACTTAAAGCATGTGCAAAAGGTTGGGCTTTAGCTATGGCAACACGTCCGTTAATTACTGTTGTTTCAAATATGCTTAACGTTATAACACGAATAGCTTCAGCAAAATTACCTGTTGCATTTGATAAAGAGGGTAACCCAACAGAATATAGAACATTAGATATTAAGGGAGATATTGGTAAAGCAAGTACATTTATTGGGACTGTATTTAGATCAATTCCAGGTATGTTAAGTGGTGCACCAACATATCGACAATTATGGGATATGTGTTGGAAAGCTGTAATATTATCTTATGCAACACGTCCATTAACAACTGTTGTTAGAAATATGATAGATCTAATTATACAAATAGCATCTGCGAAAATACCTGAAGGATTTGATGAAGAAGGTAAAGCAACAAGTTACAGACAAATGAATGTTGCATCAGATGTTGCCAAAGCTGCAATATTTATTAGAAACATATTTTTATCAATTCCATTTATGTTAAGTGCAGCACCAACTTATCGTGAATTATGGGATATGTGTTGGAAAGGTGTGTTATTATCTTATGCAACACGTCCATTGGTATCTGTTGTTAGAAATATGATAAGTATGATTACTCAAATTGGTTCAGCAAAATTACCTACTGGTTTTGATGAAGAAGGTAAAGCAACTGGTTATGAAAAAATAGCTGATATTAATGCGGAAGTTGGAAAAGCTGCTGAATTTATTAAAACTGTATTTTTAGCAATACCAGATATTTTAAATGCACCTGGTTTCCCAACATATAGAGAATTATGGAGAATGTGTTGGAAAGCAACTGATTTAAGTGAAGCAATTAGTCCATTAATTAATGTGGTTAAAGGTACAATAGATATGATTACACAAATTGGTTCTGCAAAAATTCCTACTGGTTTTAATGTAGATGGCACTGCATCAGGTTATAGACAAATTAATATAGAAAACGATATTAAAGAAGCAACTAAATTTATAAAACAAGTATTTCTTGCATTCCCAGATATTGCTAATACAGTAATAAATATAGGTGGTACAGCATCATTTAAACATTTAGCAAAAACAATGAGTAATTTTAATAATGTTGTATCACCAATTGTAACTGCAATAAATTCAATGGTTAATGTTATTAAAAATTTAGCTGAATTACGTATACCAACTGGTTATGATGCAGAAGGTAATGTTACTGGTTATAGAACATTTAATTTTGACGAAGATTCGCCAAAAGTGATAGCTACAATTACAAGCATTGTACTTTGTTTAAGTAACGCTATTGATACTGTTTATAAGAAAAACAAAGATTTAATTGAAAACATGGATAAATGTGAAGCTATTCTAAAAATTATAGAAGGTATGAAGGGAATAGCTGACTTTTTAGGTTCCATGAAAGATACTATTGTTGCATATGCTGATTTACGTTTCCCAATATATAATAAATGGGGTAAAGTGAAAGAATACCAATCATTTGATGCTGATGGTTTACAAGATAAAGTACAAAAAAATATAACATCATTACTTACATTATTATCAAAAACAATGATTAATTCAATGAATGATGAAAGTGTTAAAAAGTTATTAAAGACCGAAACATTAGAGAAATTTAAATCATTCACTGAGGCAATGAAAAGTGTTAATGAAGTTCTTAAAAGTGCATCAGAAGGATATAATGCAATTGACTTTTCTAAAGTATCAACAGAAAAAATTGAAAAAAATCTTCCAACAATTACATCATTAACAAGTAAAATGCCAGCTACACTTTATGATAGTATTGAATATATAGAAAAAGAGAAAAAAGTAACTATAGTTGCATTAACAACAAAATTAAAAGATTTTAAAGAGTTATTCACACCAATAAATGAAGCATTTACTGGTATTGGTAATATTGTAAATAATAAAGCATTCAAAAACTTTACTAAAACATATGAAGATCAAATAATTAAAATTGGTTTCTTTTTAACTTTATTAAATGCGTTTATTATTGAAGCAATTCATGAATCACAAAGTTTAACAAAGAATAAATTAGCGAATTATAATGATATTGTGGTCGGATTACATTATATTGTTATAAATATAGGTACATTATCAAAAATTGTAAGTAAACTTGATATATCAACAACTACTCTTGATAATGTAACTTACAGTGCAAGATTTATTGAAAGAATATGGGTTGATTTATTATCTCATATTAGAGCACTTGAAACTAATTATCCGTTTGGTATTATAAAATTATATAATAATGCAACATTACCCGGTGTATTCCATTTATTCAGAGGAATTAGATATATAAAGGAAGTGGTTGATTCAATGGATTATAGTACGTTATCTGCTCTTGATAATGTAAATCACAGTGCAAGATTTATTGAAAGAATATGGGTTGATTTATTATCTCATGTTAGAGCACTTGAAACTAATCATCCATTTGTTATTGTAACATTATATAATGAAGCAACGTTACCTGGTATATATAATTTATTTAAAGGAATTAGATACATAAAAGAAATAGTTGATTCTATGGATTATCGTACATTATGTACTTTTGCTAGAACATATGATACTTTAGAATTTACAAAATTATTTATTCCTTTATTAAATATTATTGGAGAAATTGATGATATTGCTGGTCCATTAACATTAAGAAAATATAATAAAGACTTTGCAGAAATTATTGATTTAAGTGGTCAAATACGACATTTAAAACATATTATAGATAGTTTGGAATATGATGAAGCTATTTTTGATAAATTATCATCAACATATCAATTTATATGTGGTGTAAAAGGTTTATTATTTAGTATGGGTGATATTTCAACAAAAACTGTTGAAGAAAAAAAATTCTGGGGTTTAATCACATTTAAACGTAAAGAAAAACTTGATTTTAAAGATTTAATTACAGATTTAAGTCATTATTTAATATCTGCAAAAATAATTAAACAAGTTGTTGATACAATAAAATCAGTACCAACAGTTGAAGAAGAATTATCATTTACATATGTTTTACATAAAATAAGTGAAGCTGGTGATTCAATTTCGGAAGATGCAATTAAAAAAATTGATAAAGAAGCTAACGCCGTAAATAAATATATTAAAACGGTAAATCGTGTTAATATTAAAGCTGTAGATAGTGTTACACGTTTAGTTCATGAAATGAATAAATTACAAGAAAAATCATTAAATAAATTTGCTGATGCAATCGCAAATAAATTAACAGTAGCATTAAATAAATTATCAAAAGAAATTAATGATGCTGATAAATCACTTGCTAAAGCAGATGAATTACGTGAAAAACGTATAAATGCTATAAATAAATCAATTGAAAAAATACAAGATATTATGTCCAAAACAATTAATATCCGTGTTAATGGTAGTGTAGACGATGCTGAAATTGATGAAGATCCAAAGGGTTAATACATAAAAGTTAAATAATATGGTACGTTATAATATATATCATGGGAATAATAAAATTAATAAATACCCATTGAACGAATCAGATATTAGAGAAATTATAAAATATAAAATTGTTAATAAAAAAATATCAGAGACAGAAACAAAACAGTATAATCTTAATGATTTAAAGATTATAAAATGTATTGTCGTATAAATTATTATGTTTGGATTAAAAGGAAGACAAGATAAGTTTAGAGTTCGATTTCCAAAAGAATTTTTATTACAAGAAATCGAAGAAAAATACACAAAAGTGTTAATTGAGAAACATAGTTTTTTTGTTTCCCCAATAGAGTTTTTAAATGAATCAATACAAAGTATACAAATACTTGGTTTTACTGGTGCGTCTATGGTACAACAACAAATGGGAATAGAATCAAAATATCAAAACCCAACAATAAAAACACGTATACATACATTTAATGACCATATATATCGTTCTGAAAAAAACCCAGTTGCATTAATTGATAAAACAATAAATATTGTTTTTCGTCATACTCTTGGTTTTACAAACTATTTTATGATGTTTGAAAACTTTTTTAAACAATATGATAGAGCAACAATGAATAAAGAGATGACAATGGCTGTATTACCTATTGATGTTATGAATGAATATGGAGAAATTTATGCACGAGTATTAATACATGGACCAATTATTGATGCAATGGATATGTTAGATTTATCATATACACAACCTATTGCGCAATCACAAACATTTCAAGTAACGTTTAAATATTCTAATATTGAATTTGAATTTATTTCGGAAGACGAACAAGAAAATGATATAACAGAGTAATTTTTTAAAAATTAAACCTACTATATTATAGTAGGTTTTTTATTTTCCACATATATTATAAAAAACTTGTTAAAACATAGTTTATTCTCAATCTGGGACGCTTAAATTATAAAATAGTATAAATCTATTATTTTAATGTTTGAGTGTCTTAAAATGAGAATATTCACTCCATTATATATTTTTATTTGTTGAATATTTTTTTTGAATAGTCTATATTATTTTGTAAAGAAATTTATAAACTATAAAATGTCGAAAAAAATGAGTGAAAGAAATCAAGGAATTTTAAACACTGTTGGTTATTCGTATAATGACCTAACTGTTGTACCTGCAGTAATATCAAGTATTGTCTCTCGTAAAGAGTGTGATTGTATTGATGATATTACAAATAAATTACCTATTTTTACAGCACCAATGTTATCTGTTGTTAATGAGTATAATTATGATATTTGGTGCAAAAATAATATTAATGCAATTCTACCGCGTTCTGTGAAATATGCTAAACGTATTGAATTATTACATAAAGAATGTTGGGTTGCACTATCATTAAATGAATTTGAAAAACTTTTTGTTAAAAACCCTAATATTAGTGATTATACAGCAAAAAAGTTTTATGTATGTGTTGATTTAGCAAATGGACATATGCAGAAGGTTTATGATGTTATTAATGAAGCAAAAAATAATGCCAGTGAATATGGTTTTGTATTAACAGTGATGACTGGTAATGTTGCTAATCCACAAACATATGAATGGATTTGTAAGAACGCAAAAGTTGATTATATTCGTTTATCAATTGGTTCTGGTGCTGGTTGTTTAACTACTTCTAATACTGCAACACATTATCCTATTGCTACGTTGATTGATGAATGTAAAAAGATTGCAGATAATGTTGCTCTTTGTTATTTAGATGATGATAGTGAATATTTATCTTTACCATATATTGTTGCTGATGGTGGTATTCGTAATTATTCTGATGTTGTTAAAGCACTTGCTCTTGGTGCCGATTACGTAATGGTTGGTTCGTTACTCGCAGGGTTGCTCGAATCTTCTGCTGATATGGTGATTGAGTCAAATGATCCGGTAAAATACCCTGTATATTATGATAGGAATACCGGTGAAACTGAATATTATATTAATTATGATGAATCTGAAACTGTTCATATTTGGAATGGTGATACAGAAGAAAAGAAACGTGAGCTTATTCGTTCGATGAAATCAATTACCAAGAAATTTATTGGTATGTCAACAAAAGAAGCTCAAATTGTAATTAATAGTTGTTTGGAAAACCCAATTATTGCAAATAAACAAGATTTAAAAACTTCAGAGGGTTGTACTAAATTTATTCCATGTAAATATACTATTGCCCAATGGGTAGAAAATATGATTGATTATTTGCGTTCAGCAATGAGTTATACAGACTGTCGTACATTGTACGATTTTAAAAATAATGTATATCTTATTCCAAATAGCCCATCAGAAATATATGCAGTAAATAAATAATTATGGAATTAAATAAAGAAATAAAAAATGAATTATCATATGTTAGTAAATGTTGGACACAATGTTGGGAGCTAATTAATGATGATAATTTTAATAACAAAACAAAACAACAGAAACTAAATCATATTATTGGTTTATATTATAATAATATTGATATTGAGGAAAATTATATAATATATAATGTTTTGACAACTCTAATTGATTTAGAATTATTAAATAAAAATTTAACTGATAATACATTTGATTTAGTTTATGCAACAATTCATTCTATAATGAATCGTGATTGTGTTTTTGAAACAAATGATAAGAACGATAATTTAGAAACACTATTACATTATAGAATATCAGAGTTACATAAAAAACATAATATTACTTTTTATACAGAATATAATTCATTAGAAAACCGATATAAAGTTAGTTATGTTCCAAATGATGAATATGATTATTTACTAATAGAAGATTTAATTTTTGAGTTTCAAAATTTATTTGGTGATGATGCACCAGAATTTGTTGAAATTAAAGAAATAGATACTTTATTAAATGAATAAAAATATATAAAATTCTCATAAATTTTGAATTTATGAGAATTTTTACTATATTATAATGTAATTCAAAATACAATAAATATGGTTTGTGCAATTTGTGGTGAAAAAATTAATGGTTATGGACATAACGCATACCCAGTAGTAGAAGGGACCTGTTGTGATAAATGCAATATGATTTATGTGATCCCTGCAAGAATAAATGCTATTCAAAATCAATATCAATCATGAAATACGATAAAAAAGACGTTCCAGATTTTCAAGAACAAGTTTGTAAAAAAACTTGTATATTGAAAGGTAAATGTATAAATGAAGGTAAAAACGAACATTGGTTTTTAATGTGCCCTCATTATTTCAATTGGAAACTCGGTATCAGGACTTTTGTTGCAGAACAACTCGAATGGGAACGAACACACCCAGAAGAAGTTGCAGAAAAACACAAAGAAAGTGTTGAAAAAGCAAAAGCTTGGAGAAAGAAACAAAAAGAATTAAAGAAACAACAAAATAAAAAATAAAATTATGGCAACACGTGCAAATGTAGCAATTCGTCTTAATGATGAAGATAGTAAATCAGTTCTTAATTTTTTCGATAAACGATTTGATGAAGTTCGTCCAGAGATTAATCCATCACATTGGGGTTGTACAGATGAAGAAGTAAATATTAGGGAAAATATTTGTGACGTTAAATGTAAAGATGGTCATAAATACCTTCAAATCTATGTGCATAATGATGGTTATCCTGATGGTGTTGGATATACTTTAACTAAGTATTATGATACGTATGAAAAAGTTCTTGCTCTTATTCTTGCAGGAGACACTTCTGCAATTCACGAAGATTCAACCGTAGCATATGTAGGACGAAATGAACCTTATGCAACACGAGTTCTTCCAAAATCTTGTGAAAAACCAGAATGTCATGAAGATTATCTTTACGTGTTTGGTGAAGATGGTTGGGAAGCTTACTCATACAGTTGGGGTACCGGTGAAACTTATAGTATTAACATTTAAATATTTAAGAATATGTATACAATGACAGTTTGGGATCGTATTAAAACGTATTGTAAAAAACCAGTTTGTATTTGGTGGGATATCGAAGAGGCCTTTGTTAGAGTTAGAGAGAATTATTATCAAAAACTCCGTCAACGAATTGCTAAATATGATGCAAAATTTGCACCTTCATATCGGTTAAATCCTATTAAGATTTTCTATAATGAATTACCAAATGTGTTTTCATCTTTTACAGTTAACGCAATGCAAATTGACGGTATTCAATTTGTTGAAAATAAAAATGATGATGTATCATACGTAGTTTACCTAAAACGACCAGGATATATGATTGGTGTAGGAGGTAAACCTATTAACGAGTTTGAGAAAAATCTTTCAAAAATTTTGGATACGGTAGTTAAGATTCGTTTGGTTGAAGTATAAAAATATACAAAATATTTTTGAATTTTTGAAAAAATGCACTATATTATAATGTAACCAAAATAAATAATTTTTATGAGTACTTTTGTTTTTTTGCTTATTCTTATGGTTGTTGATTTTGTAATCGCGGCAGGTATTGGTATTTATGGTGCATTTGCTGAAAAAGATTTAGATACATTAGCTAGTATAGTTGCTTTGCCTGGAGTATTTTTATTCTTTGGTTTGTTAATGACAGTTTTTTGCTAAAATGGAAATTAAAAATTTAATTGTGTTTCCAGATATCCATGGTAGGATTTTCTGGAAACAATATATAAATAGTTTATCACAAGAAGAAATACAACAAACATTGTTTGTTTTTCTTGGTGATTATATGGACCCATATGAATATGAAAATATTAGTGAAGCAGAAGCTTTTGCTAATTTTAAAGATATTATCAATTTTAAAAAAGAACACATGGATAATGTTATTCTTTTAATTGGTAATCATGATTGTTCATATCTATATAGTAAAGATATTTGTAGCAGTAGATATTGTTACAGTATTTTACAAGAGCTAATTGCTTTTTATAAAGAAAATCTTAATTTATTTCAACTTGCATATGAAATAGAATACAATGGTAAACGATATGTATTTTCACATGCTGGTATTCATAATAAATTTTTAGGTTTATTAAAAGTATATGGTATTGATGATAATCCAGATAATATTGTAACAACATTAAATAATTTGTATACTGAAAGTATGCAAAATTATGAAATGCGCAATAATACAGAATTAGCTAGATTACTTTCAACATATAGTAGATTTAGAGGATTATCTCCATATGATTATGGTTCGTGTATTTGGGCAGATATTAGAGAGTTTTATGTTTTGTATAAAACAAAAGATACACAACCACAAGTACAGTACCAAGTATTTGGACATACTCAATTAAAAGATAATCCAATTATAGAAGATACATTTGCATGTCTTGATTGTAGGAAAACATTTAAAATAGAAAATGATACAATTATAGAAGCATAATAAATACACATATAATAAAAATGATTGTAATAACTTAATATTACAATCATTTTTTATATTTATAATTAAATTATTTATTCATAACACCACGTACGGATTCACCAACATATCTATAACCATCTTTATTTAAGCTTCTAGATACTCGGCTAATATATAAATTATATATTTGATGAGCATAATGATAATTTACCATTGTACAATGATATAATCCGCGTGTATTTTCATCATATTTTTTATTATCTCTTATATAACCAGCACCAGGCAAAAATAATGTGTTACCATTTTTTCCAGTAAATAACCTACCGTTTACACCTGTGTTATTATAATTTTCAACCCATACATTTTTTAATTTTAATAATTCGTCAAATTGTTTGTGTGTTGGTATATGCCAATTACCACCCATTACAACATTTGCAACATCATCTTCTAATTGTAAATTTTTTATATTATCTTTATAATTATATTTACTCATATTACTTTGTTGCACATCATATTTAACATTTTGTTCAATAGAAAATTTATATGTGTTACAATTATAAGTATCTTTTGTTTCGGTTTCACCCCATGCGAAATATCCACCATATTCATGTTCTTCTTTTGCTCCAACATTACATTTAGCCCACAGTGTACCAGATGTTAAACCTAAATCAACATATTCATATTGAGTGTTTAACATCTTTTTTGTTATCTTTAATTTTTCGTTTATAAAATTGTTTATTGTTTTCATACTTAAATTATTTATTTAAAACTGGACGTACTGAATATCCGCAACAACGATATGCAGTGCAATTTGTTGTATATTTACTATTAAATTCAAACCCATATGCACTATCACATCTATCAATATATAAATTTTTAGACCAATATTGTCCATCAGTATTACTGTATCTAACAACATTTCTATGTTTTAAACCGCCTGCTGGTAAGAATATTGTATTACCATTTTCTCCAGTAAATAATGTACCACTTATACCACTATCATTATAATTATCATACCATTTATGTGTTGTATACTCTTTTAATTCTCTGAATTGTTCAACTGTTGGCATATTCCAATCATCTTTCATCCAACAAGTATATGCAACATCATCTTCTAATTCTAGTTCTTCTAAGTTATCGTGTTTTGTATATTTTATTATATTATTTTCATCGCCAAATTTATATGTTTTCCATATATATTCTTCTTTGGTTTCTATTTCACCCCATGCAAAATAATCACCGTATTCTGTTTCTGTTTTTGCTCCAACGTTTCTATCAGCCCATAGTGTACCAGATGGTAAACCTAAATCAACATAATCATGTTGATTGTTAATCATATTTTTTGTTATCTTTAATTTCTCTGATATGAAGCTATTTATTGTTTTCATATTTATAATTCTTTTGTCATTAGATTTTTTTCATCTTTAGATTTTTTGAAACCATATTTTTCATATACGTTAATTAAACTTTTTTTATATGTTCTTAACGTTATAATTTTCTTTTTATTATTCTTAGCAATAGTTTCAATATACTTAAAGTAATATTTCAAAAAACCTTTATATCCCAATAAAGTCTGAATATCACAAATATGTAATGTTGATGTATATTCATTTTCATAATTTTTATAATCACAAGAATATGAAATTAATCCAACAGTTTCATCTTTATATTTAACTTCTGTATATTTTATTTTCCAGTCCCCTCCATTTACTTCTGCATAAGATTCTGGATCTTTTTTGATTGCTTCATCAAATAACCAGAAACCAGTGTTTTCTTTTTTATTTTTATGTTTTGAATCACGATGTTTTTTAAGAAGATTCAACAATTCAGATTTTGATTTTATATCAATAAATTTAATTGAAGATTCGACTATTTTTTCTTCTTGTTTTTCTAATATGTATTGATTTAATGTCTTCATATTATTTACTGTTTTTACTTAAATTAAGTTTATATATTAAAAATAAATGAATAAAATTATTAAATTACCTATATTATATGTATGAGATTAAAAATAGAACAACAAATTGATAATTGGGTATTAAATCACATAGGTGATTTTACTTTTCGTAAACATCAAAAAGAATCAATAATATCAATTATTGAAAATATTGTTTCTGAAAACCCAACACATACACATATTGTTGAAGCTCCAACTGGTTCTGGTAAATCATTAATTGTTATGATTGCTGCTGGTGTGTTAGCTGAACAATATGGTTTATGGTCATATATATTATGTTCTGATTTATACCTATGGGAACAATACGCTCAATTTATCAAACAACATAAAAAAATTGATTTCGGTATGATTAAAGGTCAATACGGAAATTATTTTTGTATGATAAATGGAGAAGATATGCGCAATGCAGATTGTCGTATGTCAAATATAGCATGGGCATCATTATATAACAATGATAAAGCTAAATCACTTGGTTTTGAATGTGCATGTATGTGTGAATACGTACAAGCTCGTAAAAAAGCAATAAAATCACCAGTGTGTTTAATGACATATCAATTGTTCTTACAACAAATGAACACACCAAATAGTGGTAATAAATCAAACACATTAACTAATCGCCACATTATATTTTGTGATGAGTGTCATAATATACCAGATATTGTTCAATCTAAATTTTCTGTAACAATTCAACCAACAGAATGTGATAAATTATGTGAATTATATCAATATATTGAAAAGGAATCTATGGCATTATTTTCATCATATGATACTGATGAAATAATGAATAAATATACAATTCAAACAATTGAAAGTTCATTTAATAAATGTTTTGATGCATTTTGTAATCCTGATATAACTAAACAATTATTATTTGAAAAACTTGCAGATTATAAAAAGTTATTAAATGACTTTGATTATTTAGCTGATGATATTTTAAATAGAATTGTTGGTAAAAAAACAGGTGGAGTAAGATTATCAAAAGAAGATATAAAAATATTTAAATGTGTTTCATATTTAAAAAACCATATGACACAAATAAACGATTATTATATTACTATTGATATTACTGGAATTGATTACATGGTTAAACAAATCATAAAAAATAAAGACGGTAATGATTATGTTGTGTTTAACTGTACTAAAGAAGATTGGTTAGTTTCTAAATTTTTATTAAAACAAGCTAATTTTTCAGTATTACTATCAGCAACAGTTGGAGGTAAATTAGCATTTGAAGAAAATATTGGTATAAAATATACTGATGATAAAACATCAAAATATGAAGTAATACCGTCAACGTTTAATTTTGATAAATCACCAATATATTTCTTGAATAGATATAAAATGTCTATGAGAGAAAAAGAAAAATCATTTGAACAATTAAAACAAATTATATATAATATTTGTAATAAATTTCCTGATAAAAAGGGTATAATACAAACTGGTACATATGAATTAGCAAGAGCAATTATGTTTTATGCACCAGCACAAGTACAAAAACGTTTACTATTATATGATGGTTCAAAACATAAAATAGATGTTATAAATGAACATAAAATGTCAGAAAATACAATATTAGTTGGACCAACATTATGTGAAGGTGTGGATCTCCCTGACGACGATTGTAGATTTATAACAATTTTAAAAGTACCATATCCATCAATGGGTGATATTCTTGTTAAAGAAAAAATGAAATTATTCCCATTATGGTATAACTCTAAAACATCTAATATAATCATACAAGGTATAGGTCGTGGGGTACGAAATGAAAATGATTACTGTACAACGTATATTTTAGATGCATGTTTTTATTCATTATATATTAATACAAAAGATCAATATTCACCTGAATTACAAAATCGTATAAAAATTGTTCAATAATTATGAGTAGACGTAAAATTAAAATTTTTGATTTAAATTATCTATTAAACGAAGAATATACAGAAGATGATTTATTTTTGTTATTTGAAACAAAAAGTTTATTTTATTCATTGATATATGGAATGTTTAAATTTGTAAATAAAAACATATCCAATGATGAAATTAAAAAAATTCTAAAAAGAAAAAATTGGGTTTATAAAAATTATTGGACAGAAAAACAATGTACAGAATTTCAAAATAAACTTATAAATATATATAAACGTATATATTATGTTAGTGATTATATTGCTACAGTGAAAGCTCAATCATTTATTATTCAATATGGTTTAACAAATATCAATGTAAAAAATAATCCTAATTACATACTTTAAATAAATATATCCTATGAAAAGATAATGAATATATGTATAGGGGTTGACCCTTCAATGAATTCATCTGGTATCGCAATTTTAATTTGTAATGATAATAATGAAATTGTTAAAGAACAATTTTATATAATCAAACCAGATAAATTAACAAAACGTGAACAACAAGCTAATGAAAAGTATAAAGACTTTTTTAAATATGTATTATATGATAAATTAGATCCAGCTCAAGCAACAAATAATCATGATGCTGAATTTTGGAAAACATTAAATATGATTTCTGTTGTTAATAATATCAATGTAATAACACATGAATATATTAATGAAGAAAATAATGTTTTCGTATTACAAGAAGGTATTTCATACGGTTCATCAATACGAACAAAATCTATTTTTGATTTAGCTGGTTTAAATTATTTATTACGCAATATTTTTATCTGTAACAAAAACGTAAAATTTACTATTGCAACACCATCTGAAATTAAAAAATTTACTACTGGTTCTGGTAATTGTAAAAAAGAACAAATGGTTGAATTATTTAAATTAACACATTCAGATTTTGACTTACCTAAATTAGATGATATATCTGATGCATATTGGATGGCAAAATATGCATATAAATTAATGATTGATAATATATGAAAAAAATACTAATAACAGTAATGTCTTGTGATAAAGATTTTTTTATTAATCAAGAGGAACTAATAAAACAAACTTGGGCAAAAGATATTATTGACGGTAAATATCCAAATATTGATATTGTTTTTTATATGGGTTGTCCAGTAATTAACGAAACATATTTTGATGATGAGTTAAAAACAATTGTATTAAAATGTGAAGATGATTTAGATAATACATTTAAAAAAACAATACGTGCATTTGAATATATAGATAATAACTACGAATATGATTATATATTCAGAACAAATACAAGTACATATGTTAATGTACAACTATTAAACGAATTTATACAATCAATAACAGATGATAATATATTGTATGGTAGCGAAATTTATTCTTTAAGTGAATCAACATGTCCATACCCATTATGTTTGTTTGCACGTGGTAATTCAATTATTTTATCTAAAAAACATATTAACATTTTATTAAAAGATTCATACCCACTTTTATATTTAAATTTATGTGATGATTATACAATAGGTAATATTATTAATTCACATTGGATTAAACAAAATCTTGATTATACACAATATATAAAGGGTATTCCACACGGATGGTATAAATGTACATGTACTGAAATAAAAAATAATCACTCTCTATGTACATATTATAATACAAATAATGATATAAAATTTTTATCACAATTTATAACAATACAAATAAGAAATTATAATGATAGAAGTTTAGAAACACAACACTACTTAGAATTACATGATTTGTTTTCAACATACAAATTAACTGAAAAAGATGAAACAATAAATAAAGTAATTGAATATACAAAAAATTATGATATTTTTATCGGTTCAATTTTAGGTTATATTTCTTTTGAAACATGGAAAAAAATAGATAAACACACATTATATAATATAGAAATAAAACATAAGGCAACAGATGATGCCGAATTTTATAAAAAACAAAAACCATGGATTTAATTAAACTATCAACATTAGCAGGTATATTTATTGGTATTGCAGCATTTGGTTATGTTGTTAATCCAATAATTGGTATATTCTTATTTATTTTTGGACTAAGTGCAGTCGTATCATATGGAGCAAAACTATTTACTGGTACTGCAGGATATTTTTATATTGATACATTAGATTTACCAAAATTATTTTTTGTTATTTTACCATTTAACATTATTGGTTGTTTACTTGTTTATTTATTTACACAATATACAACAGTTGATATAGTGCCAACTATTGAAAGTATTATAAATAAACGGTTGGAATTACAATGGTATGGTTGTATGACAATGGGTATCGGATGCGGTATACTCATGACAACTGCCGTTGAATTTGCACGACGTGGTAACGAAATTGGTAACTGGATTCCATTATTATTTGCAGTACCATTGTTTATACATTGTGGTTTCCCTCACTGTATAGCTGATGCATTTTATTATATCGCATATATTTTTAATTTTGACATAAGCTGGAATATTATATTGTTATACATATGTACTGTATTTGGCAATTTTATAGGTTGTAATATTCCAAGAATATTTGTTAATTAAATAAAAAGAGACTCAATAACGAGTCTCTCTTTTTTATTTAATAAAACATGGTCGTATTCCATAACCAAGATAACGTTCAGTTTGATATGCATCAATAAATGAATTTTTATACATTGTATAACCAAATGCTGCAATTTTTCTTACTGATACAAGTTTATTCGTCCAATATGCACACAAATCATTTCTTTGTGCATATTTAGTATTTTTATTACATAAACCATTAGCAGGGAAAAATATTGTATTACCATTTTGTTTTGATGTGAATAATCTACCATTTACACCAGTACCGTTATAATCATGACGCCACTCATTTGTTGTATATTTTTTTAATTCTTTAAATTGTTCAATAGTTGGTATACACCATTTACCACCCATATTAACATGTGCTGCATCATCTTCTGGTTCTAATTCTTCAAGACCATCATTTAAATTATATTTTTCAACTGTATTATATATATTAATAAACTTATTATCAGTCTCATTATATTTTTCATGGTCCTTTAATTCAGTATCTCCCCATTGAAAATATATTCCATAATCAGTTTCATCATCACCACCTAAATTACACACACTCCACATCGTACCTGATGGTAAACCTAAATCAACATAATCATAACCATTATGCTGATTATCTAATAGTTTTTTTGTTATCTTTAATTTTTCGTTTATATATGTACTAAAATTTTTCATATAAATTATTTTGTTTTTTAAAAATAACTTTATTAATTAAGAACACCACGAACGGAACGTCCGTAATAACGAAAATTACTACTCTTATTGATATTACCATCATAACTGAAACTTAAAAACATAGCATCAACTGTATCATCCAAACTTGAAGACCATAAACTACTATCAGCATTAAAGTCATCTAATAAACACTGAAAACAATAACCAGTAGCTGGTATAAAAATACTATTGTCGTTTGAACCTGTAAATCTTACGCCTTTTAACTTTCTCGCTTCGATAGCTCCATTTTTAGTTTGTTCTTGACTGTACTCATTACCATCTAAATCTATAAACGTATGTGTTGTATTATTTATAAGTTCATTTATTTCATCTATAGTTGGCATTCTGTAATTAGAACCCATATGAATTGTTGCTGCATCATCAACTGATTCAAGTACTTTTAAACCTTCGTTGTTATACTTTTCATAATCTTTATCGAAATAAGAATCTTCAAAAAAGAATTTATTTAACGATAAACAAAATGGTTCTTCAATATTGTTTATTAGATCGGTACCAATTATACCAAATTGTTCAAGTATCATCCCCACGTTATCCGTTGTTATTTCCATATCTAATGCAGGACCAAATAAAGGATTAAGTAATTCAGCTAATTTAACTGCAGATATTTCACCTTCTCCATCAAATGTATTAGCATTTGTGTCACCCCATTGAAAATAAGAACCAAAATCTTCTGGACTGGCAGCTCCAACATTTCTATCAGCCCATTTAAGACCAGAAGGTAAACCTAAATCAACTGCTTCATATGTTATATTTGATATATCTTTTTGTCTTATACAAAGTATACGGTATTTAATTACATCATCAACGGAATAATATATTGTACTATTTTCTTCAATATACGCAACCCATGGAGTTTCTAAATTACTCTTGTCATTATTGAATGTTTCTAACATTTCGTAATGTTTTATTTGGATCATTTTTATAGTTTATATATTTATATATAAAAATAATATTATATAATTTGAATTTTTAAAATTTTATACTATATTATAATGTAAACATGTAAATAATATGAGACTAAAAGACATTGAAACACAATTGCGAGTAGTTAAATTTGAGAATACTACTTATAAAGCTTATGATCCAAATGAGAATTCTGGTAAAACTCAGGTTTATCGTTATCTTGGATTATTTGACTTTGATTCAAAACGAGGTATTGCTACTTTTAATGGAGTAGAATATAAAGAGTTGGACCAATTGGTAGAAGCTTTGTATAAACATGCAGATTCACTACCATTCCATTCTGATTATTATGATCCTTCATATCGTGTAGGTGTTAAGGAATCATATTGTTTCAGAGATCATTTGAAATCACTTGGATTTGTAGAAAATTATCAAGCTTACAAAGGTGACCTTTACATATTGTATAATGGTAATGAGTTGGATAAATCTGTTGCGATAACTATTTCTATAAACATTGAAGATGATTCAACTCATGGAACAATTTGCCAATATCATAATGATGGAGCATCTTGGACAAATATTCCGTTTGAAAATCTTGAAGATGGTATTAAGAAAATCAATTCATTGTTAGCTGTTCAAACTTCAATGATGGTTTCAACGTTGTTTAAGATTTCAGAACAATGTGTTGATGATGTGCAGTCTCTTCATGAGTCAACAGTATCAACATGGACTAAAAAAATGACCATTGAAACACAAAATTTCAATGAAGTTATGATAGAACGTTTGGAAAAAATCTTGAAAACTTTAAAGGGAGAATAAAAATATGGACAAGAATTTGACAGAACTTGAAAAGCTTAAAATTGCTTACGAGGTAATCCGTGACCTTGAATCACGAGATGACATTAAGGGTTTGAAAAATGCGGTAACCTCAGTTAAGAACCTTATTGCAAATGATATTGCATTTGATGTATGTTTCAGTAAATAAAAATTAAAAACAACTCCAAACAATAGTAAATAATATGAAAGTTAATTTTGATGAATTAAAAAACTTTGTTCAAGCGTTTAGTGAACGTGAAATTAAAGTTATCTGCAGATCATTGGTTCATTCACGATGTGTATCAAAATTTATGCCATTTACAAATGCTAATCGTTCAGCATTAGTTTGGAGGCATTGTGATTTGATTAACTACATTGAACAAGTTGATGCAGTTACAGGTCATGATATTGATAAAATTGATATTAAAATTACATTATTGGCAATAATGCAAACAATTAATCAATATAAATTAGAATTTGGTGATGAAATTTTGAATTTTTAAATTTTTGCACTATATTATAATGTAATCAATTAGTAATCATTAATTATAATAAACATATGGATTTTTTGAATAAGAAGTTTCAACAAGAGTTAAAAGAACGTTATGCAGTTGCAATGAAAGCTGTTTGGGGTAACAGTCAAAAGATGATTGATTATTGTGTTAAACAAGCAGCAGTGTTTATTCCTGTTGCAAATAATGGTGTTGCCGTTATTGATAAACCACATATTGAAACCGATTTTTATTTTGGTTATTCTGATTGTGGTCAAGGTCTTTCTTATGAGGAAAATAACGAACGTGTTAATCATGTTAGTGATAATCTTGCAGAGTATTTCGTAAATTATAATTTGCGAGATATTAATGAGAAAATCAAGTTGCTTGAAGAAATATTGGATAGTGGTAATAAAGACGGTAATTATATTATTATAAATTCCGGACATTATGAAAGCGATACTGCACACACTGCTCGTTCACTACAAATTGTTAGACCATATAATTTTTATACTGGTAATGCAACATTGGAAGAGATTCAACGACACGATGCTACTGCAGCTATTGCATCACTTGAAGATGTTAAACGTTATCTTGAAGCATATAAGTTTGTTAAAGAAATGTTTACAAAACGATTGAATACATATTTGAAACGTTTTGGTACAAGTAAACTAACTGTTGGTACTTATTGGGTTGACCGTTAATTTAAACAACTAAAAAATATTGAATAATTATGAATACAATTGAAACGTTGCCAAGAATTATTTATTTTAATGAAGAACTATATTTTATTCACCTTGGTGTGACATTTCGCGGAACACTTACAATTGGTTATGAGAACACAAATAACCGACATAAAATATGTTCATGGTGTGTTGAACCGAATAATGAACCATATATTCCTAACGGGTTTGATTCAAAAGTAGGTTTTAACGAAAATATTGGTAATCATAAAACGTTGGATGATTGTGTTGAACAACTAAAACTCCAACTAGAAAAACATAAAAACGTATTGCACAGATAAAATATAAAAAAATATAAATAAATATAAAATATCATCGATTATTTTTAGTCGATGATATTATAGTAAATAAATATTTAGTATTATGGAACGAGTAAGTATATCAAAATATTTATACGAAACTAAAAAGTTTACTAAAAAGTTCGATAAATATTTGCATGAATTAGGAGTAATTAATGAAGATGAACGTAATAAAATTAAATTATTGAAAGAAAATAATTTGATTAAATCTACAGATGAATATTTTTCAGAATATGTTATTAGTGTTAACGAATTTAATAAACGTCGTGAAAATCTAAAACAAAAATATGGGAAATATTCAGATATATATGCATGCCCATATTATTGTATAGCTACAAACGCTGAACATCTTTTCCGAATATTTGAAGGTGAAACTTCAGGTAATTATAAATATTGTAAAGAATATTTAGAAAAATGGACCGGTAAAATGGTTCAAGATGAATGTAGAAATGATGAGTATGGTTATTTTATTGGTATGGGATTTTTTATAGATGATATTTATTTTGTAATAAAAAATTCCAAAACAAAAAAATTATATTTTTCATTAAATATAAAAGAATATGATATTAATGACCATCGTTCTTATCGATTAGTTACAAATGATAAAGGATATATTTAAAATTACTTTTGAATTTTTAAATTTTTTTACTATATTATAATGTAATTAAATTGAAAAATATATGATAACTGTTAATCGTTTTAAAAGAATCGTCAATGAATGCCCAGATAATTGGACAATAGTTTTCCGTAAATGGGAGCATATGTCCCCTACATATGATGGTCCTTATCAAGGTTACAAAGGATTCCCCAATATTGTTGGTATTAAAATTATCGATATATCAGATAGAATTGATGATATTGAAGGTAATAAAATCCGAACAATTATTGTTGAAGACGATATTGATGAAGATTTAACTGGTAATCCACAAGAAATTTTAGAAAAAATAACCAATGGATTAAACGATGATGATGTTATTGATTTTAACATTCAAGTAGAAGAAACTCCCGGACATTTAGATTTAATTAAACTAAATGTAGAAGCTGGAGATAAAGGTTACAGTGATAAAATAATGATAATTGATGTGGATGAAATCTCACCAAACACACAGACAGGTTACGCACAATTATTGTTAAAGACAATATTGAGGAATAATTAAATAAATAATCGATATGACTTGGACTGAATACATGGCTTCACTTGGTTATGAAGTAAAAACAACCTTTTGGCAAGATTTTTCAATCGCTGAACGTTTTGGTGCTAATGCAATTAAAGAAACGTATGAGCGTGTTTACAATGAGTGGAAAAATGATGTTATATATTGGACAGAACTTGTGATGGTGTTAAATCATAAGATTTGGGAATTTTATGAACACAACCAACAAATTGCCAAAGTTTATAATACTTTGTGGTTGACCGCTGATGAATATGCGTTGAATACATTTAAAGGTGAAGATTTGGATTACTTTTTAAGTACTGTTGACTAATTTAAAATGTGGCTATTTGATAAAAATAGTCACATTATTTTTTGAATTTTTGGAAATTTATACTATATTATAATGTAATCAAATTTTAATTATTATGATAATCGACCAAAATATTTTAGAGAAGTTGAGCAACAATGAGTTTGTAAATGTTAAAGTTACTTATAATGATGGTACTGTAGAAAAACGTTGTTTGTTTATGAGCAGCACCGGAATGGTTTGTGTATTTAACAAGGGTTCCCGTAAACGTGGTGTGTTGGTTGATTATTACTACAATCAATGGAGAAGTATTGTGGCGATTGATAAAACAGTAAAATCAGACGTTGTTATTGTTCGTAAATTTTTAACTAAAACAATTTTGATGCTAACCAAGTCTGGTTTGTGGGCAAACATTAAACATGATTTCACTGTTCTGAATAACCTTTCTAACGATGAGTTATCAGAATATATTCATGCTGATTACCATGGACGTGAGTTGTTGAATAGCAAATATGGAATTGGTTATACCGTTGATGATTTGCTAACAACCGCACGTAAGGGTGTTGTTTCGATTACATACAATAAATATGAGCGAGACACAGTAAAAGCTAATTTTGCTGAGGCGATTAAAAACAAAAAAGAATATAACCACTATTGGGAATATAATTATGATTGTCGAGTATCATGTAAACAAGCTGGTAACACAATGATGGCATGGTATAGCCAAGAATATAAAGGTTGTGGAAACGGTCATTATTACTTAGCAATTGACGAGAGTCACGCAATTTTTGCTGAAAATGATTGATAAATTATTTTTGAATTTTTGAAAAAATGAACTATATTATAGTGTAAAGATAACATAAAATACATAAGTTATGAAAGAGTTTTTTAATAATTTGTTGAACAAAATTAAGAATTTTATTTTGGGTTTTATTGCTAAAAAAATGCCGTTTAAAACAACAAAAACGTATTTCTTTTATCGTTGGTTAGTAACGGTACTACAAACAAAATCAGATTGGTTTGAACCTGCATTTATTATTCGTAATTTAATGAGGAATTGTCCTGATGAATTTAACACATTTGTTGAAAATACTATTGACTGTTTTGTAATCAATAACAATTTGTTTGTTGTTACTAATCGACCTGGATTTATTATTGGTAGAGAAGGTAAAACAATCAATAAATTGGAAGATGTTAGTAGTTTTAAAATTCGACTAATTGAAGATATTAGTATGGCGAAAGCTATGATTAGTCACTCAACACGCATGGATGGTTGTTTGTAATAAAATTCAAAACATATAAAATAAGAAACGCTGTTTAAAATCGATTTAAACAGCGTTTTTTCTCAATCTGGGACACTTAAATTATAAAATAGTATAAATGTATTATTTTAACATTTGGAGGTCTTAAAATGAAAATATTTTATTTTTTAAATACACCTCTAACACCTAGTCCATGGTATTTAAATTCACCATTAGAAAAATAACCATCTAATGCTTTTTGAATGATAATACATTTTGCAATATTATTTTTATAGTTAACTGTACTCATTGCTTCATTTGCCCATAACATACATGTTGTTTTTTGGTTAGTTAAACTTTCATGTGCATATTTTCCATTTGCTGGAAAAAATAATGTATTACCATTTTTACCAGTGTATAACATTCCACCTACACCTGTATTACTATAATTATCTACCCATTTATTTTCAGTGTTGTCAAATAATTCATGAAATTGTTTTTGTGTTGGTGTACACCAGTTACCACCCATGTTAATGTGTGCTGCATCATTTTCTGGTTCTAATTCTTTTATTTGTGAATTATTAAATTTATATGTTGCACTTCCATAAACTTTTTTAGTATAAGTTTCACCCCAAGCGAAATAATCTCCGCTGTCATATTCTTCATCTGCACCTACATTACATGTTGCCCATAGTGTACCTGATGGTAATTCTAAATCAACATATTCATGACCATTATGGTTATTATTTAATTTCTTTTTTGTTATCTTTAATTTTTCAGATATATACGTATTAAAATTTTTCATATATTAATATAATTTATATTTACCGTCAGTACATGTAACTGATTTAAATGTTGTTTTTTCACCCCGCCATTTTTCATCAACAATTATTTTTCCAAACTCTTCACATGTACCATTAAATTTTATATTTTTTAATTTGCTACAATAATTAAAGATATTTATTTTTATTTTATTTATTGATTTTGGTAATGTTACATCTGTTAATTCATTACAATATGCAAATAAATATGATTTAAGACATGTTACACCCTCTGGTATTACAATTGATGTTAATGATTCACAATGCATAAATGCTAAATCACCGATATTTGTTATAGTATTTGGTAATTCTATTTTAGATAACGATTTACAACCTCTAAACGCATATGCTCCAATATCAGTTACTGAGTCCGGTATTTCTATATTTGTAAGGTTTTCACAGTCAAAAAACATACATCTATGTATTTTAGTTAGAGTATCAGGTAATTTGATAGATGTTATTGATTTATTATCATTAAACATATAAGTTGCATCATCAACATTACTCATATTCCACTTAGATATATCCCCACAAAAACCTTTAATACCCCATGTACTTACAGGATGTTCTGAAAATAGATAACTTATATTTTTAATATTTGAAATATTAATATGCTCTAAACTACAATCTCCACCATATAATTTTATTTCATTTTTTATTGCTTCAACAAGTTCTTCAACAGTTTGTGGTGTTATTGTTTGTTTATTCAACATATTTTTTGTTATCTTTAACTTCTCATTTATATATGTATTAAAACTTTTCATATATTATTTTTTAACTGGTCGGATAAGTAAACCGTAATAACGTGATTTGTTATCTATATATATTTTTGAATCATGAATAAAACTTGAGTTGTTTTTTGTATGTACTTTTACACCTTTACTAAATTGAAAATCAACTCCATCAGATTGATAATGACTAAGGTTTTTAGTCCAATATTCTCCAGCTTTACCAATACTATTGTTATATTCAGACTTTGAAGAACCTGCTGGTAAAAATATTGTATTACCATTTTTTCCTGTAATTAATCTACCATTTATACCAGTATCATTGTAATTTTCAACCCATTCATTTGTTGTATTTTCTATTAATTCTTCAACTTGTTCTGTTGTTGGTAAAGTCCAACCGTTACCAAGATTTACATGTGCAGCATCATCTTCTGGTTCTAATTCTTCTAATTCATCTACAGCACTATATTTACTTATACTTAATCTATCGAATTTTTGCATTTTACAAAATTTAGATGTTTCCCAAGTATATTCTTTTTTAGGTTCAGTTTCACCCCAAGCAAAATAATCACCATATTCATGTTCTTCATTTGCCCCAAGATTACATTTAGCCCATAATGTACCTGATGGTAAATCTAAATCAACACATTCTTTATGTTTATTTAATATTTGTTTTGTTACTTTTAATTTCTCTAATATGAAGCTATTTATTGTTTTCATATATGTTATTATATATTTTATTATCTCATATATAAAAATAAAAATGGTCACCATTAACAGTGACCATTTATAAATTATTTTTTATAAATTAACCTAAAACAGCGAGGTTACGTGCAGCTTCGTTTAATAATGCAATTTTAGCAGGATCATTTTTATATTGTTCAGCTAATTTAGCAATTTTCTTTTTACGAGCATCCATAGCTTCTTCGTTTAAAGCAGCAACAGATTCAGCGATAGCTTTTGCACCTTCTGGGTCTTGTTTTTTGCAATCTTCGTTAATACGTGCTGTATATTGAGATTTTAAATCAACACCAGAAATTTTAGTTAATTGAGCTAAAGCTTCAACCATATATGCATAGTTGTTAGAAGAAGTACCAGCGTTATAAGAACGGAAAACAGTTAAATTAACATTTTCAGCACCTTCGATAATAGCACATAATGTACCGTTTTGTGTAGAAACAATGTTTACATTATCAAGAGCTACGATATTACCTGCAGCTTCATAAACTTGTGCGATTACGTTTGTAGCTTTTAACCAATTCATTTTTTCAGCAACCATCATAACTTTAGATGCGTTATTGCAATATTCATTGAATGCAACTACATTATCAAATGATTCTGATAAATTACCTTTTGTAAATTCAATTTTAGAACCTTCTGCAGATTCAACGATTGTGAATTTAGCAGTATCACCATGAATACCACGATATTCAACAAATAAATTATTACCATCTGTTTTGAATGATTCTAATAAACTGTTAATTGTAGCAAATTCTTTATTATCACAAACTGCTTCACTAACAACACCATTTTCTGTTTTGAATGTTTTACCCATTACATTAAAGTAACGTGCATCTTCGCATTCATATACATAAGAAATTGGATTTACCATATTGTATTGTTGTGTACGAGTTTCATTTACAGTTGTGCTATAAACTTCTTTACAAATTGCACGGAATTCAGGAATATATTGTACAGATTTTAATGAACCAGCTTTAATGTAAGAAACAACATCAGCTTCATTCATTTGAAGAAGTTTACCTACAGTTTCAATACCAACTTTAGCAATATAGCTGTAGTTTGAATTGTTTGATGAAATAGATTCACATGCTGAAGCAAGCTTCCATGAAATCTTATTTTCATTCACAAAGTCTAATACAGAGTTTAGAATACTTACCAAACCTGTATCAAAACTGAAATTTTGTGCTTCTGCGATGAAGCCGTTAACAATACCGCATGTAGGCGCATTTGTATACATGTAGCCACGGTATGATTTTAACATCTCTTTACCTGCTTCTGTAACTGCTTCATGATTATTAAGTTTTTCAGCGAAGTTCAGGTCTTTCAGTAATCTTATATTCATAATTGATTTATTTGGTATATTTTTATATTGTGTTTGACAAAATTTATTTGTCAATGTATTTTCAAAGTTTAATAACGGTATTATTGTTCATTAAAACATATATATCGTTTTTATTTATATCGCAATAATTTTTAAGAATATCTTTTGCAAGTTGTTTTTCATTATCTTGTTTACCATAGAATGCAATAGCAATGATATTAGCATTATCTTCTTCTGTAAAGTTTCCGTCTTTACCGAATGCATCATTCATAACTTCTGCATAATTATTTAAATCCCATATACGTCCACAAATTGAATCTTCAGGTAATTCATCTTTTGATTTATTATATGCATACACATTACATAAACTTGCCCAATCATCTTCAAAATTAACATATTCTTTATCTGGATCATCGAATAAATCATCGTGGAAATCACCTAATTCTTGAGCATTTGCACCAATTGCAAAAACATTATCTGTTATATTATAAAAAAATGGATAACAATATTGATCATCCCAATTAAATTCATAATCGGTCTTTGGTAATTTTAAATGTTCAATTGAATTTTTATTTTCTGTAATAAAACTTTCTAATATATATTGATTTAATGTTTTCATATTAATATTCTAATATTTTTTCATATGCATCAATTAGATCCCAATTTGTACTACCAAATTTATTTGCAATATCATTATCTTCTAACCATTTAGCAAAACGTTTTAATAATGGTAATTCATCTTTAAACATACTACGTTTTGCTGATTTATATACTTCTGTATCATCTAATGCATCAACAACACTTTCTAATGTTTTAATTTCATCATCTGTTAATGATTTTTTAAAATCACTATATACTTTTATTTCGTCATCTTCACCATATACACCAAGCATTGTACCAAGTGCTGCGGCGAATTCACTACGTTCATATTCTTTTAATGTCCAACTTTTTTCAAAAATGTATTGTGTTATACCTTTCATATAAAAAATTCTATTATGTAATTTATATAAAAATAAAAAAATTAAATTAAAAATTATAATCGTAAACCAACTTTTCCACCAACAATTGTCATAATTAAACGTGATGTTAATAATGAACCAAGTTGTCCACGTTTATCAATACCAAGTGCATCACATAATGCACCCATAATTTTTGGTAATATTGTAGCACCTGCAATAGCACCACCGATAGCACCTAAAATACCTTCTTCAATTGGTTGTTGATTATTTTTAGCGTTTTGTAATGCTTCAATAATAGAATCATATTGTTTATCTAAATCTTCTACGATAACATCTTGTGTAGCTATTTCTTGCATTGTTTTCATATTAAACTAATGTAATAATTATATATTAAAAATAAATAAAATCTATAGAATTTGTCTTAAATCAGTATGATATTGTTTATCTTGTTGTATATTTTGTTTGCTAGGCACAAAATTACCAAGTAACCGTTGTTTATCGTTATTATGATATTCTAAAACAATATCTTGTTCTTCAGAACTTAAACCCATATTACTTATACTTTCTTGAAACAATTCATCATCAGTTTTCTTTTTTCCAATATCCCCATATATGTATTGACGTCCTTGTTCAATAGTATTACTGATTAGTTCAAAAATATTCATAATTAAATAAGTACATTTTTTTCTTTTAATGCTTTAATATATTCATCAGAATAATTACATTTATATATATCTTTTGATGATACATTTACTTTATATGTTTCTTTAATTTTATTACGGAAATCTTCAGAACCTTTCCAACCGAACGCACGAACAACCCATTTTGGTTTTTCACCATCTATAAAGTCTTGAATTTGTCCATTAATATATACACCTGTTGATTTAAATTCTATGAAATCACCAATTTTTAATTCATGACCAAGTGTATCATATTCTTGTTCTACTAAATATTGTTGTAAACTTTTCATAACTTTTATTTTTTATAATTTATGTGCATTTTATGTGGAGCACGTGTACTACCACCAAAATAAAAACCAAGAGTTAATATTATTTTATTATTTACGTTTATATTAACGGTTTCTATATTTTCATTATTAAAATTAAAAATTGTCAAATTATTATTTAAAAATGTTTTAATACTAAAATAATATTCAACATCAAAATCGCATGACGCAAATTTATATTTATTTAATTTTTTGTCTTTATATACATAAATCCATATGTCAATTTTGTCTGTTTCTTTATTATATGTCCATCCAAATCTACATGAATTTTTATGAACAGAAAATAACCCAAATGAATATCCGAATAATTTATTAACGCATGATTTTTCTTCTATATCATATTTACATGATTTGTCAAATGATATATAATACTCATTCTTTACGTATTTTAAATTTCTCAGACATTTTATTTGGGGTATAAATGTTGAATAATGACAATTTTTATATATTATATATTTTTTCATTTAAATTATTCTACCTAATGCTATTGATAATGCAATTCCACCAACACCTAAAATAATTGATATTATTTTTGTTGTTATATCTACTATTTTATTATTTAATATTTGTGTATTAAATGATATACCAGTAAATGCAGTTAATACACCATATAATGGTACAAAAAAACTAAAGAGACATGTTGTAGCTGTTAATTTTGTATATTCATCTATAGTTGGTATACTATATACAATTAAACATGGCACTGATAATAATAAACCTAATGTTGGTGATATTATTTCAATTAATGAACGTGTTTTACTGTTTTTAAAGTCAATTCTAAATAAATTAACTGTCATAAAGTATATAAATATACAAACAAATATTGCTAACATTATTGTTACTGTTATATTCATAATTGTATTTAAATATTTTTATTTTCTTTATACATTATATTACGCCATTCAGCTTCTGTTTTTGATTTGGTTTTATTATATCTTGTTTTTTGGAAATACTCATTTCTATTTCTTCTGTATTCTTTATAGAATGAACGTTTCTCTTTTTGTGTTGCTAAATGAATAGCTTGTAAACTATTAACTAATCGTTTATTTTTTTCTGTACGTTTGTTGAACTTTTTATTATGTGTATAATCAATAACATAATTATTATTATCAACTGCATAAACAGTATAATCACTTACATTATAATTATTATTTTTACAGAACTTGTTGATAATAGTATCTGTTACATTTTTAAATAATTTATCATCAAGTTCGTTCCAATATGCTATAATAAATTGTTTAACACCACCAGATGTTTTATCTTTTATTTCTTCATATTCATAAACATTTGTTAAATCCCAGATACGACCAAAAATTATATGTTGTGGTTTTGATGTTTCGTCATCAAAACGTGTAAGTATTAAATCAAGTGGTGTAACAATATAATCATATTTAGGACTATCAATGTTAAATCTTTTTCGCCAATCGCTATGTGTATCTGCATATTTATCTAATGCACGACCATGTGTTTCACCAGCATAACCAATTATAATTTCATTTGTTTTTGTATTATAAAAAAATGGATATGCAATTTTACTCATATAATCAAACATCACTGGTTGTTCATCAATGACATGATCTACACTATCTGGTGTTGAATATTCTAAAAAATATTGTTTTAACGATTTCATAAAATTAATTTATATTTGCATCATTACAAAATTTATCAAATGCTGCGTTAATCGCATTTTCAATTTGATTACCTTTTTGTGTTTTTACGTAATTTTCTAATTCAGTTTGTATTTGTTTTGTAACATCTAATTCAGCTAAAATACCATTACATACATCAACGTAATCTGGTTTATTTTTACGATTAAATATATCAGACAAATGTTTATCATCATATGTTACAACTCCTTCATTATACATATGATCAATAAAAGTATATGCTAATTCAATAACATCATCAAATACTGCAAGTATTTTTGACTCAATTAAAAAGTTTTTTAATGTTTTCATATTATATTATAATAATTTTTAATCTTTAAATAAATTAACAACATCATCACGTTTGATAATTATTGATTGAGGTAAACTTGATTTTACAGAATCATATATACCTTTATAAGATTCTGGAATATATTTTAACATGAATTCTAATATATTTACAGTATCTGTATTAACAAATATATATTCATCTAATTTTTCTAATAATTTATCTGTATCTACATTAGTATCATCAATCATAAAATTATCAAGATACTTATCTGAATTTTTTATTAACTTTGTTGTAAAGGTTTTTACTTTATTATTTAAGATTTTTAATAAAAAGTTTCCAGTAAGATTCTCATCAATAATTTTATCTGCAAATTGTTTACCTCGTATTTTTAACTCAATTATATTCATAATGTTTTATTGTATAATTTTCCATTGTGTTTCAGAAACAGTAGTTATACGCATATTATCTAAACCTTGTTCTAAATATAATTTTAATATAACTTGTAATTCTTCATTATTATTTGCATAAAATGGTACAGGATATTTTAATGTTTTTGTTCTACCATCAATATCAATATCTTCTGCAAATTTAACAATAAATACTTTATTAGTTGGTGCATATTCAATATTACCTGCTGGTTTTAATGTTTTCATTAAACAAACGTCTTCAACATCACCTTCTCCATTTAAGTATTGTAATACTTTATATCCAGCTTCTGCAAAGTTATCAACATCACATAAGTATGTTTCGATAACATGTTTCATTTTTTCATTAACTACGGTATCTCTACCAATTTTTACTTTAAACCACATAGTTATATAAATAAATATATATATTAAAAATAATAATTTAAATTATTAAAAATAAAAATGGTCAATTATTATTGACCATTTTATATAATTTATTTAATATAATTAGTATTTTTTACCACCGCGAGCTGATAACAATTTCATTTGTTCTCTAATCATTGAACGTGCATCTTCATCACCAAAATCATCACCAACAAGTTCTGCAGTCATAAATATTTTTGCGCATATTCCAAATGTACGTAATGATAATTCCATTTTAGTACCTTCTTCATGTAATTCAACAAGATATTCATATGCTTTTAATTTTGATTCTGCACTATATTTTTGTGGTTCAATATTTGGTAATAAACCATGTATAATTTTTAAAACGTCTTCAACACTAAAATGTATATCTTGTATAAATGCACGACCTTTTAATGCAGTATCAAGTTGACCAGCTGTATAGTTTGTTAATACAATAACACCACCATTATAATAGAAACGTTTTGGTAACTCTAAACCTTCATTATCATATAATTTACCAGCGATACCATATGTAACTAAACGTCCTTCGTCATCTGCAGTTGAATCCAATGCAGCTTTTAAAATATTTATTGAATCTTCTGGTGCATTAGGACCAACTAAACTATCAGCATCATCAATCATAATAATATCACCTTTACGTTTCATATCATATAATGCTGTATATAAAGCACGTGGAGTACATTTACCTTTTAATGTTAACATATTTGTACCTTCAACATAACCGTTTGCTTTAAGTTGTTGTTTTACACGGAATGTTTTACCAACACCTGGTGCACCACAAATAATTAAAGATGTTTGAATACCATTTAATACCATTTTGATATATTGTTGCATTTCTTTAAATACTTGTTCTGGTTCTTTTTTACTTTCAATTTTATCTTCATTATCTAAAATTGATTTAGGTACTTCAACAACAACATTAACATTTTTTTCAACTGCTAATTTTATTTCTTCAACAGTTTCTGCACCATTTTCAATAGCTTTTTGTACTGCATCATATTCTGCTAATAAACGTTTGTATTCAGCATGATGTTCTGGACTTTGTTTACGTTGTTGATATGCACGCATTTTTTTATCAAGTACCTCTTGACGATATTGACGTGCTTCACGTGAAGATTTTGCTTCATTACAAAAAACATCATTTATAAATTCTTCAGTTAAACCTTCATATATATGATATTCAAATGGTCCTATGTGTAATTTTGATTCTTTAACATTATTAGAACCTTTATATGTTTGTTTAGTTAATTCTATTGCTTCTTTTTCTGTTATATCAAATTTATTATCATTAATAACTGTCCATATAATTGGTAAGAAATATGCAACAGATGTACCCATAGTTTTGATTGTTAAATCAGATTTTGCTCTACCATCCCAGAGTAAACTATGACAATCTTTAAAGAAGTCAATAGAATATACACCAAGTGAATCATTATCAAGTTTCCAATTTAATTGAAAACCACATTGTTTTGTGTAATCTGATTTATTAACAACTAAATATTGTTTTGATACACATTTTACTGAATTAATTGTAGTATTAGCATAACCAACCAATGGTACTAAACCATCAATATGTTTTGATAATAACGTGTCAATTAAATTAAGTGCTTTATCTGCATCAGCTTGTCTAAATGCTTCTGTTAATAATTCAATTTTATTAACTTGTTGTTTTTGTTCATTAAGAAACTCTAAAAAAGTTTTTTTCATATATGTTAATTTATATTATTATATATATAAAAATAATGTAAAAATTATAATAAAAATGACTATGGTGTAATACCCATAGTCATTTTTTAAATTATATATGATTTTATTAAATGTTATGTTTTCTACGTTCTTCATCAAAATATTTTCTAACACCTTTAACATTAGCACAACTATTTCGAACAGTGTCAGAACCTTTAATATCACGTGTTTTTAATTGAAGTGCTATAGCTTCTTCATATTTTTTTGCAAATTTAGAATCATTACCAAATTTATTACAAATATTAATTATAGCTGTAATATATGGTTCAGCATCTCCTTTATTTTTCCAAGCTTCTTCATGAAAATAATTACAAACTTTTTTAGCTAAAATACCCCCTTGATATTCAGGATCTTTTTCTAATTTCTTTTGTTCTTCAGCACGTAATTTATTCAATTCTTCAATATATTTTGGATCTTTTTCTTGTAATGCTTTACCATATGCAGTTTTTAGGAATAAATTAAGAACTGCTTTATATTCTTCATCATTTAACCATTCAGGAACTTGTTTTCTAATAACTGGTTTTCCTTTAAATAAACTATATATACTATTATCTTCACCGTTATATATAATTAATTTTTGTTTAGCATCGTAGGCAAACTTTGGTTCAACATCTAATTCTTCGCCATAATGTTTTGTTTTAGCATTTATAGAACTAACTATACCACTAACATTTCTACCTACTTTAAATAGGTTATTGAAAAACCCTTCGTAAATAAATTGTGTTATATTTTTCATAAAATTATAATATTATATATTTATATAAATATGCATTGAATTGCGTTTATTTTAGATAAATTTGTTTTATTATTTGTTTCCTTATCCATATAATAATTAATTAACGATAACATTGGAATTTCAAGTTTTGAATCTAATTGAATGTTACCATATGCATCAAGACCAGGTGTACTATATTTTTCATATAAAACTTTAGTTTGTACGTATTGATATGTATCATTTATTAGTTTTAATTCATATTTATAGTAATATCCTTTATAATATGTATCTTCAGCTAAACCAGATATTATATTTATATCAAATGATTCTATTTCTGTACTTGCATTTAAACCGATTGTTATTAAATCAGATTTTGCAATAAACTGTACATTATCTTTTAAGTTAATAAAGTATTTTGCAAACGCAACTTTAATATCTTCTTCAACTACACTTTTTAAATATATATTTTTAATTTTAACATAACATATTATTGCGTAACTTCTGATGATTGGGTCTTTAAATTCTAATGTCATACCAACAAATGCTTTATTTGAATTGTTTAATGTTGATATAATCATTTGTTTTTGGTCATTATTAATAACTAAATCAGATGGTTTTAAATTGTAATAATCAGAATATTCTGTAATGTTATCTAGTACATTTGATGTACATACAGCATTAATAATCATTGAGTTTGTGTTTGACCAACAGTTAACATTACCAATAAAAGAGAAACGTTTAAAAAATAATCTAAAATTATCTTCTGTTGCTAATACATTACTTCTTGAATTTGTTCCTATCATTTCACGAACAAATTTAATTGAATCAGCATCATTACCACCAGATATAACATTTTGTACAGATAATTTTATATAATTATTTAAATTTATAGAATTACCTAAACTATCATAACCATTTTGAGTGAAAACAAATTCTGATTTTGAGTTTATACCAATATTACCAATTGAACCACCATGTGATAAATAATTTATTTGTATTGTTGCACCTGATTCTGGAATTTTACCGTATACACCATTACCAAAAACAACATCAAATGTATTTTCATAACCAACTGTTAATACGTATGTTTTAGAATCTGTTGACATATCATATAATGAACCAACCATATCCCATTTTTCACCATTAACTAAAACTTCAAAATAATCTCTATCAAATAAACCACTTACATCTACAGAAATTTTTTCAAGTGGTTCACCAGTACTAACATATTGTATATTTGTATATGATCCTTGAATTATCTTAAAATTATGATAAACAAGTGGAGAATTAATATCAATTATATATTTATCAGTATTCATATATAATATATACGTAATACCGGTTAATTTATTTTTTACTTGTGTATAGTTATTTATATATAATTTTGATGATGTTGATTGTAAATTTTTATTTAAAACAATTTTACAATTTAATATACCTGTTGCACATGCTCCATAATATGGTTCATACCCAGATAATTTTGCTAATGAATATATTGATTTTTTACGAGATGCCATAAAAATATTTTGTTCTGTTAAAGCATCTTCAATATAAAAGAGTGCATTTTGCATTACACCTTTTACACCATCAAATATAACACCAAAAATTTGTGTATGAGTATATTCCATACCCAAACTACCAAATACTTTAGCTAAATATGTTTTTATTGTATTATCAAATGAGTCAAATGTTGTACTCATTATTTTAAATAGTCTATTCGCCATAATTATTGAAATCTATATATCTTTTCAGCTGTATTACCATCATTATCAGATAAAAATATTTGAACGTAATATATACTTCTATATTCTCCTTGTAAATAATGTATGTTTATTTTAACATCACAACTTTTGCAAAAAATTGTATGTGTGTTTATTTTATCTAAAATATATTCTTCAAGTGCATTAACTGTTGGTGTTAATGTCCATAAAAATGTTTCAAATTCTGTACCAAATGTTGGGTAACCAATTAATTCAGTATTTTCTGTATTTAACAATATATCAAGTTCTTGTACAGCACAATCAATTTTATTATATAAAAATAATCTACTATCTAATGCTAAATCTAACATGTTTTTTGTATTATATATTTTAATATGTTATCCAACTACCATCTGATATATATTCATCATTTTGATTTGTTATAACATATACACCAGATTTACCTCCCAATTGTGTAGCATCTATATTAAATATTACAAATATATCATTTCTACCAATTTCAATATATTGTTTATTATTTATAACTAATTTAAATGTTTCTACTTTTGTTAATAAATCAGATAAATTTACACCAATATTTTGTGTTAAACCAGATTTTATTTTTATGTTTTGTAATTCTGTAGTTCTATAAAAAATTGGTTTATATAAAACTTTAGGAGTATTATTTACACTACTAATATTTATTTTATTTTCATCATTTTTTACAACAACACAATTAACTTTATCAATAAAATTAAAATATTTAAAATCCATTTTTTTATTATATATATTATTTTTTAAGTTTGGTGAAGCTTGTCTATTAACTATAGATGTTATTCTTGAAAAATTATGTTCATTTATTATATATTTATAGTATTCATCTGTTATTACTAACGGATTACTGTATATAACATTCATATTTAATTTATCTATAAAACAAGTTCTAACAACCAATAATTGTGGGATATTATCCCAAGATGTAAAAATACTATGTAAATCAAATTGAAAATTATCTATTAATGGAATATTATCATCATTATCTAATATTAAATTTTCTTCTGATGTATACAGTAATTTATTAAAAAATTTATTATTTGAAATTTCAATACGATATCCAATAACATCAACATTTGTTTCAATACCTATATCAATATCATCATCTAATTTATTTAAATTATCTTTAAATAATTGATATGTTGTTTTATTTACATTATAATATCCAGCATATGCATCCCATATATTATATGCAGTATTTGGATAATTAAATGTTGATTCAACAAATAAACAACCATTATTAAAAACAAAATTACTTTTTAAACCAAATTTAATATCATTTATAAAAACGTCTGAATTAACATTTTTATCATCATCTAAAATATATTGTTTTAATTGTGTGTTTATTTCACTATATGGGTATAATAATAATGTTGTATTGGTATTTACATTATTGTATATATTTAATGTTATACCATTATATACTTTTTTATATTCTATATTATAATTATTATCTTGAACACGTTCTATTGTAAATGGAGTAATTATAGTATTTAACTCAACAATATTAAAATCATAAAATAATGAACTTAATAAATTAATTTTATATAATGTTCCATTAATATTAAAATATAATTCTTTAAAGTCTAATGTAAATTCTTGGTTTAATTTAAATTCAAAATTAAAATAGTTTTTATTGTTATCAGTTACTTCTAATATTTCTATATCTAAATCACCATAATTTAATGCAAAATTATCTGTAGAAATATATGATAAATATATATAATATTCATCTGTATATTCAACAACATTAAATAATATTGATTTATTTTGATTATTATCTATAATATAATCTTTAACATAATTTAATGTTTGAGAGTCATTTGCTAAATTTTCTTTTTTAATACATATTTTTTCAACGTTAGTATATAACTGTATTACATTTGTTTTTGTTTCATCAGCTATATAAAATACATTATTACATTTATTTGAAATTACATTAATTAAAAGAACGTTTTCTACAGTATAATCTATAATTTCAGGTAATATTTTTGTTACCAATTTAACACTATAACCATTATTTAGATAATCGTATTCTTCTTTTATTTCATTTATATTATAATTTTCTATTAAATATATATTATGCTTTGCTAATAAAAATTCTATATTTGGAATATATAATTCTATATATTCACAAAATGTTTCATTGTTTATTGTTAAAATGTTATCTGAGTGAACAGAATATTGATTACTTGGTCTACATAAAAAGTAAAACTTAACATTATTTATAATAGAATACATACAAATAATTGCATTTAACTTTGCATTTATTGATGGTAAATATAATTTGAATTTATCACATAATATATTAGCTTCATTATAATTTTTATCATATAATAATTCTATATTATTACCAATATTAAATGTTTCTTCTTCAAAGTCTTTATTAAATTCCTGAAAATTTGTATAAAATGATGTTAACGATTTACTTGGCGCTGGATATGCTATTTTTTTAGATAATAAATTCATATCTAATTTATCATCTATTGTACAATCTTCAATAATATCTTTTTCAATAAAATAAATTGTGTCATCACACGCTATATTATTTGTGAAATTTGTATTACGTATAACAACAAATTTATTATATTGACCATCATAATCTTTATTAGCGATATATTGATCAATTATATATGTATAATCTCCTAATATTATATTTTGTCTATTCATATATAAAAATAAAAAACAGATTAAATAATTAATCTGTTTTCTAATATATTATTTATATTTAATTTTTATTTTTGTTCTGCAGCAGTTTGTGCGACTTGTTGTACTTCTTTTGGATCTGCTTCTTTAGCACCATCATATTGACTAAGTAATGCACGCATAGTATCTGGATTCATTTTACCACCACCATTACTTGCACATATTTTTAATTTTTCATATGCTAAAAATAATGTTGTTAACGCAATATTCATTTCTTGTTTTGATGCATCATCTTTATATAGTTTTTTAATGAATTCACGATATTCATCAGTTTTACCTTCAAATAATGATTCTGTAATTTCAAACATTGAATGCATTTTACCAGCAACAACAGTGATTGCTTTATTATCAAGACTAAGTACTTTTAATATGTTTGCAATTTCATTTTTATTTTGACCAACAGCTTCTGCACCTGGGTTAATAACTTCTTCACCACCTTCACCACCTTCACCTTTAGCTTCTGCTTCAACTTGTTCCATTGCTTTAGGATTAGCTTTATTGATTTCTTCAATTTTTGAATCAATCCATTTTACAAGGTCTGTATTTTTTGCTTCTTCAGCAGTTTGTTTTTGTATAATTAATGTTGTTAATTTACCAGCAGCTTTTGCGTCATCATCTTTTAATTCTGGCATTTTATCAATTGCAACTAATAATGCTTCAATTTTCTTTTTAGCTTCTTCAACATCAGTTACTTTTTCTAATGCTTCATATTCTTTATACCAATTAGGATATTTATCGGCAAATTTATTTTTTATATTGGTTTTCATTGCTTTGCCGCCAGCTTTAAATAAATTTTTAAGTTTATCAAATAACCCTTCATTTATTTCTTGTTCAACAATGTAATCATTTAATTTTTTCATATATAATTAAATTTTTTTATTAAAAATAATATAATTTATATAATTGCGTATTTTTATATATATAAACTTAATTAAAAAATGAAACGATTATTGGAATATATAATAGAATCTCAAGAAATAACAACTTTAAATAATAATCAACGTAAGAAAGAGTTAGAAAAATGGTTGAAAAATAAAAAATATGATGATTATGTTGATACATTAAATAAAATGTTAAAAGATCCAAAAGCAAAAACATTATTAGTTGATGGATTTGGTGGTGATTTAGGTGATACTAAATTAAAATTTTCTGTTCAAGAAATACCAGCAATAAATTTAATTCCAACACAAAATGAAATTGATTTAGATAAATCAATATTACATGCATTAAAACGTAAAACATCGTTTATATCTACATTTAATAAACCAGTAATAATATCAAAACCTGTTATAACATTTAGAAAAAATTATATAATTGATGGACATCATTCATGGTTACAAGCTATTGTATTAAATCCAAACGGTAAATTATTATGTTTTAATTATGATGGTGATATAAGTCCAATACAAATGTTAAAAGTTGTACAAGGTACAATTGCCGCAGTTCAAGCAGAAACAAATAAAAAACAATTACCATCTAATGATACAGATGGTCCGAATATTTTTGATGATAAATTTGAAAAACAAGATATGATTAAATATATTGAAGATAATTTTAATGAAGAATTATTGGATGTATATAAAGAATATCTTAAATTAAATAACTTAAATGAAATTAAATCATTTTTAGTTGAACAATTATTAAATGTTAGAAATAATAACTACCCAATATTAAATGCACCTGATAGAATTGATATGCCGCAAACATTTAAAGGTGGTACAAATTTAAATGATAAAAACACAGCACAACCTGATTTTAAAGGTTCAGCATTAAATAAATTAAAAGATGATAAGTTTTATAAAACTACTATAAAATAAAAAATGCAGGTTATAACCTGCATTTTTTTAATCTTCTGGTTCAATATAATCAATTGGTTCAGGTAATTTTTCAAAACCAAATAAAACACCATCATATCCTAAATCAGATAATATAACACCATCTTTTGTTTCATATACATCTATTCCATTTTCTTTACCATCATACATATCAATTACAGTTTCTTTTTCAGCTAACCATAATGCATATTTAATATCTTTACCAGTTTGTGTTTTTATTTCAGATAACATATTTTTTAATATATTTTCTAAATTACCATCAGAACTATCCATATATGCTTCAATATTTTCTTTTAATTCATCTGATAATTTATAATTATCTAAAACATAATCAAAAATATCTTCATTTTCTAATTCTTCTATTTCAAACATCATAACTGAAATTGCGTCACGTTCTGGATGTGATGATGATTCTGCTCTATATAATAATTTTGGTTGTTTATTCAAATTCTCAAAAATAAAATCTTTAATGTTTTTCATATATTATTTATCAATGTTTTTTACTCTAAAGAAATGTTTGAAAGATTTAAAGTTTGTTAATTGAACACCCCAAACAACACTATTTTCAAACCATTTTCCATCACCAGCATAAATACCTATATGATTATTCTTAGTAGAACTATTCAATACACCAATATCACCAGGTTTTAAATCTTTACGTTTAATTTGTTCATATGGACTTTCTTCTAAAATTGTGAAATAATCTACACACATTTTAGGAAGTTCGATTTCTAAAGCATCTCTAAATACTCTTGCAACATATCCTGAACAATCTAAACCAAGTAATGGATTATTTTTTCCATGCATTTTATATTGTGTTCCTGGAACAAAATCTAAACAACAATTAAGAACAGATAAACGTTTTTCTGAAAGGTCTTCCCAAGTTTGCATACAAATATCAACTTGTTCCGGATCGTATTGTACATATGCATGTGTATGTTTTCTATAATCTAACATAGGATTTTTAATAACTGGATTTTCTTTAAACCATGTTGAAATCTTATCAAAAACAACATCAAACATATTTTGTTTAATTTGTTGAGAAATACCTTGAACACCTGGAGATGAGTTATATTCAATAACAACTTGTGAACCATCTTCACAATCCATTAAGTCAACACCTACCCAACGACAACCAGAAATTCTAGCAGTATTGAGAATTATCTCTTGTTGTTTTTCAGTTAAATCAATTTCTTGTGTTGTGGCACCAAGTGAAACGTTAGAACGGAAATCGCCATCAATTTTATTACGTTTCATACATGCAACTATCTCATATTTTTTACCATCAACTGAGAATGCATGTGCTCTAATATCACCAGTGTTTTTCTTAAATTGTTGTATAATTAATTCACGTTCTTCATCTAATGCAAAAATCGTTTGAAGAATACTTTCAATTTCATCTCTATTGCAAATGAATACACCAATACCAAGTGAACCACCAAGAATTTTAACTACATATTTAGTTTCTGTATCTTCACCAATTTCTGTATTGTTATCATATAGTGTATCTAATAATTTCCAGAAACTTTCTCTTGTTGGTTCTCCTTGAAGAGTATCATCTTGCATAATATTTTTTGTAACCAAAATATAGTTTGGTTGTGGAATATTATGTGCAGAAAGTAAATTTGAAGAAAGCATTTTATCTGATGCAATACGAATTTCATCAAATGTATTAATCATATAGAATTCCATATATTCAAAAGCTCTTAATAAACCTTCATAGTTTACACCAGGTTCATCATTAGCTTGACCTTGGAATATAATAGTATCTTTAATATTATCTTTATTTAATGATATATGTACATCATATTTGTTATCATCAATATTGATAACACTATCTTTAAATTGATATGAAACATGACGTTTGTGCAACCAAGTAAGATTATAACCATGTTTATGACAACTCATTGTTAAATAATCTTGATAGCTCCACTCTTCTTCTTTTTTCTTTTCAACTTCAACTGCAGATTCTGGCGCATTATCTGATACAAAGAAACAAATAACATTTTTTATTTCTAAATTATCATCGTTTTTAGTAATTCTTAACATAATGTATTAATTTTTTCAATAAATTTCTTAAAAAATTCATAATTGGATTCTTCCATATTATCAGTATTTATTTCTGTAGGTGTACCTGGAGCACCATTGATTTCTATAATAACATTTTTACCATTTTCTAACGGTAATAAATCTACACCTGCCCAAATTAAACCACTTGCTTTTGCTGCAGCTAATACAATTTCTTCTTGTTCTTTTGATAATGTATATTCTTTTATAGAATTACCCAATGAAAGATTAGTTCTAAAATCAGAAGTATTTTTTGTACGCATTTTAACATCCATAATACATTGTTTACCATTTAATGTTAAAACATTTACACGAACATCACCTTCTTGTATATTTAAATATTCTTGTACTAATATAGAAACATCTTTATTTATAGCAAAAATAGTTTGTAATATAGATAATATATTATTTTTTGAACATACAAAAACACCTTTACCGCCATGACCATTTAATATTTTACATACAAATTTTGTATCATCATTTTGTGTTTTATATATTGATGCTAATTTTTTATCTAATTTATCATGTTCACCTTTATTAATGTCAGATTTAACAATTAAACAAAATTTAGGTTGTGGTATATTATATTTTTCAAATAATAATGCTGTTAAGAATTTGTTATTACTTACACTAACATAATCAGGGTTATTTAATACAGTTATACCTAAATTTTGAATTTCTTTTAATAAAAATGCAATAATTTGATTTTTATAACCTGAACGAATTAACACAATAGTATTTTCTTTATTAGATTCAGATAGTTCAAATTTATATTCACCATCATCAACTTTAATTTTACCATTTTTTATTGTATATTCTAATTTTGTTGGATCTGCGTAACTTAATTTTATATTTTGCTTACGCATGCTTTTGTAACGCATTTCACCAATAAGTACAATATGTGTTAAATTTTTTAAATTAGATTTTTCAAATGTGTCAGGTATTTGAATTTCTTTGCTCTCATTTAATACGTTAGATAGACCATCTAATGTTGTGACATATTTACTATTTTCTAATATTTGAGAAAATGTTTTCATTGAAATTAAATTTATATGTTTCTATATTTGTATATATAAAAATAATGTTTAATTTATAAAAATAATCGTTGAATATTTTGTTCAAAATACCTATATTATTTTATATAAATAAATAAAAATTCGTATGAAATTAATCATAATTGATGGTGTTGATAATACTGGAAAAAATACAATTATTAGTAACTTATTGAATGAATATGATAGAATTAAATTGATTCATTGTCAAAAACCAAAATCAAAAGATCCTATCGAAGCAGCCCAAGAACAAGTACAAACATATTATAATTTATTAGATGAATTATTATATGATTACAACGACCAAGATTTTCATTTAGATGCGACGATTTATAATCGTTCATGGTATGGTGAATATGTATATGGTTGTATGTATCGTAACAATCACGAACAATCAGTTGTAAATTTAATCACTGATATTGAAGATGAATTGTATACAGTATTTTCACCTGAAGATATTATATTTATAACTTTATTATCAAATAACGAACAATTTCTTATTAAACATGATGATGGATTGTCAATATCAACAAAATTAGATAATAAACGTGAAGAAATAAAACGATTTGAAGAAATTTTTGATATATCTACTATTGAAAACAAGAAAATTATTTATGTGAATAATGGTGAAGAGTTTAGAAGTAGAGAAGAAATTTGGAATGAAATTATAACATTTATAAAAGAACATGAGTAAAATAGATTTATATTGTGCTGATGCAATTCTTAAAATGAAAGAATTGATAGCAGAAGGAGTTAAAGTTGATGCAATCATTATAGACCCACCATATGGGCAAACACCATTAAAGTGGGATTCAATACTACCGTTTAATGAATTATGGGAATGTATAGATCAAATTAAAAAAGATGCGTCGACACCAATAATTATATTTGGACAAGAACCGTTTAGCTCATTTGTTAGAATGAGTAATATTGAATTGTATAAATATGATTGGTATTGGAAAAAAGAGCGACTAACAAATGTTTTTCAAGTTAAACGTCGTCCGGGTAAGATTATAGAAAATATTATGGTGTTTTATGATACACAATGTACATATAACCCCCAAAAAACAATACACAATGGTCCTAAACGCACAAACAAAGTTGGTGATAAAGCAAAATTTTCAGAAACACAATCAGGTCAATATAATGTAAAACCAACAGAATATAATGATGATGGTACACGTTATCCATTACAACTTATTGAATGTAATCGTGATAGTATGTATGATACACGTTATCATCCAACTCAAAAACCATTGGAACTAATTGAAACATTAGTAAAAACATATACAAAACCTGGTGATACAGTTCTTGATTTTGTTATGGGTTCCGGAACAACTGCATTAGCATGTGTAAAAAATAATCGTAATTGTATTGGAATTGATAATAATAATGACTATTTTAATATTGCAAATAAACGTATAGAGGAATTTAAACAAATTAGTAATGAATAATTGATATGAATATTCCATTTGTAGAAGAAATTAAAAAGACGTTGTGTAAAGATTGTCTTAATGGTGCAAGTTGTACAAACTGTGAAACAATTAATTGTTGGTTGCGTCATACATATTTACCTAATGGTATTTGGGAACAAGCTGCTATGCAAGATGTTGAAAATGATATGGGGGATAACCTTACAGATACAATTAATCGAGAAATCATAAAACAGATGACTAAAAAACGAAAATAATGTAGAAAATATATAATTTATAAAATATGTTAAAAACTGAAGATGTAAAACAATTACTTATAGAAAAATACAATAATCAAGAATTCCGTATAACAAAAGCTGGTGTAAAAACCGTTGAACTTCAAGGTATTCAATTTGAAGCAGATAAAGATTTTATTATTCGTGAACCAAATTATGATTATGCAAAACGAGAAATAGAATGGTATGAATCACAATCATTAAATGTATATGATATACCAGGTGGTACACCAGTAATTTGGAAACAATGTGCTGATGTGAATGGTGACATTAACTCAAATTACGGTTGGATGATTTGGTCTAAGGAAAACGGTTCACAATATCAAAATTGTATGTGGCATTTAATCAACGAACCAGCAACACGTGAAGCTGTTATGATTTACAATAGACCAGATATGCATGTTGATGCAACATCAAACCATAAACATGATTTTTGTTGCACATACGCAGTTCAATGTTTTTTAAATCCAGTATTTAAGCAATATGAATGTGAAATTCCATTGCCTGTTGGTATGTTGCCTGAAATTGAAAGCTACACATTAGATTATCATGTATATATGAGAAGTAATGATGCAGTGTTTGGATATGATAATGATGTATTATGGCATATGCACGTACATAATAAATTATTAAATGATTTAATAGAACGTGGTATGAATGTAACAAAGGGTAAATTGATTTGGAACGCTGGTTCATTACATGTTTACGAAAGACATTTTAAATTTTTACAATAATATGAAAGATTGGACGGGTAATAAAAGAAGTATTTATGCAACGCTTGGTGCATCAAATCATGTTGAAGATGAACGTGAAGAAAATGATTTTTACGCAACAAATCCAATTGCGTTAGAATTACTTTTAGAAAAAGAAACATTTGCACATGATATTTGGGAACCAGCTGCAGGACAAAAACATTTATCAAATGTGCTTGAAGAACATGGTTATAATGTACGTTCAAGTGATTTGATTATACGTACAGATAGTGTTGAACAACTTGATTTCTTTGATACAAATGAAACTTGGCATGGTGATATTATAACAAATCCACCATATAAGTATGCACAAGAATTTGTTGAACACTCTATGGATTTGGTTAATGACGGTAATAAAGTTGCAATGTTTTTGAAAATTCAATTCTTGGAAGGTAAAAAACGTCGTGAGTTGTTTAGAAAATATCCACCAAAAACAATTTATGTTGCAACTAAACGATTAGGTTGTGCTAAATCAGGTGAAACATTTACTGCTGGTGCAGTTTGTTATGCATGGTTTGTATGGGAAAAAGGTTTTAATGGTGATCCAATTATTAAATGGTTTAATGATAATGACTGATATTAATTATTTTTTACAACATCCAAATCATTTGATAAAATTTTCACATTATCGTAAACACAATCCAGATAATATAATAACAGGTATTGCTGTTATTGCTAAACAAAATAGATTTTGGGAACATAATGAAAAATATAAATCAATGATTTATTTATATTTTCCTTATGATTATAATAATCATCAATGTATTAATAAAACAATGGTTATTGATTTTAATACAGATGTTATTGAATTACATAATGTAACACATGATGATTTAAATTTATGGTTACAAAATTATAAAGCAAATAATAAAGATACTGATGATTTTCAAATGGAACATGGTATTTATATAAATGATATTAAATTATGTGTGATTTAAAAAAATATTTTTTGCAACATAACGATTATAGATTAATTGTTTTTAGATATGCACCAAGTTACCGTACATGTGAATGGACAAACGATATGATTGGTGTTATTTTGCCACAATCAAATTTTGAGAAAGAACAAAATATTTTAATGATTAGTCACCCAATCAATACTGTTAGAAATGAGATAACATGCGGTGAAATGTGTATTTACATTGATAAAGACAGTATCGAACTTATTTATGAACCATCTGAAGATGATTTAAATAATTGGAAACAAAAAACAACAGAATGGATGAACGAAATTATATCCGAAAAGGGATATGATAGTTGTTACATAGATGTTAATAAAGTTTGGGTTGCTAAACATTATAGTTAATAAAAATTAAAATAATATGAAACTTATTTGGTTTTGGAAATCAAAAGATGAGATCCCCACAGAACGTTGGGAACATAATAATTCAATAAGTCCCGATTATTTGGTAAAATGTGGATATAATAAAAATGGTTTAGCTATCATTGGATATGCTAATTATAGTTATGCAACCAATTCATGGATGAAATGTTATAGAGCAACAGAAGAAGGAATTTTTGATGTTGAAGAGTGGACTGATGTAAAAATTTAAATCTGTGAATTAACAAATATTAATTATTATTATTTATAATAAATAATCACATAATATTATGAAATTTAAAGAATATATACAAAAACATTGGAAGATAATTGTAATCATATTACTTACATTATTTAGTTTAAGTAAGTGTGCAAGTTCATGTACAAGTAATCAAAAAATTAAAAAATTAAATACTGAAATTATTACTAAAGATAGTATTATAACATCTAATAATGATAGTATTAAATATCTTAATTTAATGTTAGATAATGTACAACATCAAGAACAGTTAGCAAAAGAAAATGCGTCACATTACGCAGAATACTCATCTGAAAAATATAAACAACTTGTTACTGAAAATGGACAATTAAAAACACAAGTTAGAACGTTAAATAATACAATTAAAAATTTAACTAGGGAATTAAATGAGTGTAAAAATGATACATTAAAATAATAAATAATTAAATTATAAAGCTGTGGGTAATTAATAATTGCTCACAGTTTTTATTTTTATATATATTATATAATGTTATTTATATGTTAATAGGTACAGATTCAAGTTATTTATATTATAATAATACAAATTTATATGGTGCGCATGTGTTATCTCAAATAATTACACAACAAGATGTAACTGATATGAGATATACATTTGCATATTGTACAAATTTACAATCAATAACATCATATAATTATGAAATTGGTTATTGTCCTGAAATAATAACAAACGAAGATGGTAGTTATACTGTAAACTTATCAAATAGTATAACATATAATACAAATAAACAATATACATATACATATGATGATATTACTTCATACGTATGTGATATGTATACAACATATGAATATGATAATTTTATTGAAAGAGTATCTTATTCATATCAAGGTAATTGTATATTAGATAATATTGGTTATGCATATGAATTTTATTATGATAATATTTTAACGTATCATACATATACATATAACTTTGAATCATTTAATGCAGCATATGTTACATCATTTAATCATTCATTTTATGGTTGTGAAAATTTAACAAATGTTGATTTAACATATATTGATTTTGGTAGTTGTACAGATGCACAATTCATGTTTGGTAATTGTTATAATTTAACATCTATAAAATTTGGTCGTTATAAACCAAATTATCATTTAAATGCAGATAACATTTTTTATGGTTGTTATAATTTAGCATATGTATATATTCCATTTGAATATATGAAGGAATATGGAAATATTGTTGGACAATGTGGTAAAACCATAAATTTATATAATTATGATGTAAATGATTATAATATACATCCTGAAGCATATACATATATCTGTACAGTTAATACAGAAATTGCAAGATATATAACATTTACAATAAATAATATAGATACGTTATTAATAGAAAGCTGGCAATATCATGATAGTGAACGTAGAAAAACAATATATAATATATTGACAACAACATTCCCTGATTATAAAGATTTAGGAGATAATCATAAATTAGTTATTTCATTAAAAACAAGAGATGGTTATGTTGAATTATTTTCATATGAATTTAACGGTCAATTAAATAAAGATATTGTTGGTGAAAAATTATTAACTGAGCCAATTTCATACACATATAAAATAGAAGGTGGTTATCCGTATTGTGAAACTGGTTTTCCATGGGAAAACAATTATAATTATAATATAACATTAAAATATTCAATACGTAGTATTGATAGTGAAATATCGTCAGAATATGAAATATTAAATAAAGAAGAAATATTATTCTTTGATAAAGAATATAAATTATTATATTTATATACAGATGATATTGATAATAATTTAACATTAAAAACAACATCATATGCATATACAAATAAATTGATTGAACAAGAGTACGCAACAGATTTAATACTTGATTTAATTCCAGTATCATCAGTTGATATTGAAACACTTGAAATAATTAATTCAACTATGCATGGTTATAAAGCAAATGATAAATCATTATCTATTTATATGGGTAATGAAACACCATTTGTTGAAGATCCTGAAAATTTGACATATTTATATGCAGATTATATAAAAACAAATTAAATACATAAATAAAAAATAAAATGGCTGAATTTTATACAAGAATAATAAATACAGAATCTGGTGATTTATATAATTTTACGTGTGCGTATGATCCTGATTTTATTGAAGCGTATGCATATTCAAAAACTAATATAGGTAATTTATATACATACCATGATAATCAAGAAGCACATTTATCTACAATAGATAATAATGTTTATTCGTATATGACTGATGTAAACACAAACACAGATTATACGAATAGTCAATTATATACAATTACCAACTATAATATTAATACAGATAATAAGTTAAATATTGTAAGCCAAGATATTAATAATTTATATAATAATATAAATATTACCAGAGAAGATATAAATAAATTAAGTATATCTACACATAAATTAAATAATCAATTAAACATATTATCAAATTATATATTAGATGTAAATAATAGTGCATCAAAAAATGAAAACGAAATTACTTCTATTTGTAAAAATATTGATAATATCAATACTAATTTAAGTTGTATTAATGCGAATAATAATATATTAAATCATCAGTTAGATTTATTATCATATACTATTGTATATTCAGATAATAAAATAAAAACAAATAAAGACAATATAGATATAATATATAATACGTTAGATAATTTAACAAAAACCATAATTATTTCACAAAACTGTATAAACGAACACTATGTTACTGTTCAAGAAAAACTAAATGAACTTTTTTATACAGATGATAACATAAAACAACATATTGAAAATATTATAGATGTTGTTAATGAAAACATTGAAGTTATTATATATAATATTGATACAATCAATAATGATATTATAACAAACAGAATAAATATCAATGATATTTTTGTAGCAATAGATGATATAAATAATGATTTAAATATAACAAGTGAAGAATTTGAATGTGTTAATACACTAATTACTAATTTATATAATGAAAATGTAAATATAAATACTAAAATTGATGATATATTATATGATGTTGAAAACAATAATAAAACATTAACTAATATTACAAACGAAAATAATGAAGTATTTAGTGAATCTATAACAAATCTAATTAATGAAAATATAATATTAAAAAATAAAGTTATAGAATTAGAAGAAAAAATAAATAATATACTTGAAATATTAAATAAATAATAAAAAAGTCAAGCATTTGCTTGACTTTTTATTTAATTATTATATGGAAATTCATCTTGAACTTGTTTACGGGCTTCAATCCATAAAGCATATTCTCTGTCAGCTTTTTCAGTTTCTCCAAGTTCTTTATATGCTAAATATGCGTGGAAATGTGCATCACAAGTATCTGCATATGCTGCTGCACGTTTTTGTTGTAGTGTTGTAGGTTCATCACTTTTAACAACTTTTAAACCAAATTTAGCTAATGCTTTATTTACAGGATTTGTAACTGTATAATTTTGCATAATTATTTTATCATTGGTTACTTCTACTCGATGTGACTTTAAATAATCGGTTAATTTACTCATAGTTTATTTAAATATATTTTTATATTTCAAATTGCTTATCATTCATTAAACATTCTATTACTTTTTTTAATAAGTAAAAGTAGTCTTTTGTATCACTTGTATTATGTATATCATCATCTAAAAAATCTATAAATTGTTTTAATTTAAACTTTTTATTATTTATAAAATCTTCAAGTAATTCTTTTGTTACTGTTTTATTTTTTATACATTCTTTAACAACATTTATAAATTCTTTATATTCTACTGGTTTATTTCTAAACCACATTTCAACTTTCCATAATAAATTATCTGTATCTAATTCTTCATTTAATGGATGATTAACTTTTGAAAACGATTTAGTAATATGTTTATTAACCGAACATGTATGTCCTACAACTTTTTTATTTGTTTTATCTTTTTGTTCAGTTAATTGAATTGAAATACCATTAAGTTTTTTAACAATAGTATCTGATAATTTATTAAAATATATAATATTACATTTATCTGTTTTAGCAACTTTTTTTAATAACTCAATAAGTTCACTATATGGAATAATATCATAATATATATCGTATATATCAAGTGCACCAACGAATAAAAGTGAATCGATTACTTTATAAATATAAACACCACATATAGTTGAATTATTTAATAAAATTGCTACAAATTTATATGTATCTATATCTTTTTGTCCCTTTACAAATTTAACTGATGTATTAAACACATATTTAGTTTTTTTATCATCATCCTTTTCTGTTTTTTGTGTTGTTAATGGTAATATAACTTTATTAAATTCATTTACGTCGAGTAATGGTTTAAATGTTATTTTTGCACTATCTTTGGGTAATTCTTCAACATGTTTTTTGTGTTCTTTTTTATTATATTTTTTTGATGTATAATCATATAGTTCATTATAATCAGAATCATTTTTATTATCCTTATTATTTGTAAACCAATTCCAAAAATTTTTTACTTTCCTTTTAAAATTATCCCAATCCCAGTCTTCTAAAATAATATTATCTTGATTTAAATTAATATCACTATAATATTCATTCATTATGTAGTTTGTATTAAACTGTTTCATATTTTGTTGTTTAATTATTTATTTCGGTAATATTCGTTTAACATAACCATTATTAGCTATGAGTATGCGTTCTTGATTTCTGCGGTGTCTAAAAAATGAGCCTCTAAAAATAGTTCGAATAATTATATCAATTTTACCTGTATTAAAATTTTCAACAATCATCCAAGCTGCCCAAAGATGTTTTGCTTCAGGTCTAGCACCATCAGTATATAATTTATTATTTTCTTCTTTTATATAACATTTACATTGTATAATAAAGTATTTTGTTTCTTCCGTACGTTGTAAAAAACCTTCTTTATACATGTCAATAATATCTGTCCATGACCATTTAAACATGTTTATAATTTCACTTTCTTCTATTGGTTCACCATCTCCACCTTTATCTACAGGTCTGTTTTCACGTTGTGTTGCATGGTCACCAATTTTAAGAGTTGATTCATTATCTTTATGTATTATACGGTTACCTTCTAATAATAATTGTTTTGAATTATCATCTAATTCAAAACGTATTTCCCCTATACAATTTTCAAATGTATATAATGTTTCTAATATATATGATTTAATACTTTTCATTATCCGTGCATATCACCGTAACAAATATCACAGTAACCTCTATTTGTTTCTCCAGGTAAAACAGCAACACCACAACGTGAACAATAATCCCATTCAATATCATCAGGATATTTTTCTGGTGCTACGATATTAAAATATTTACCATTTAAATCAAAAATATGGTTATGTTCATATTTACTACTTGAAATAGTAACTTCAATAGTTTCTTTTGCATTATCTTTTAAAAATTTTAATGCTTCGAATCCATCTTTAAATTGTTTAAGTGTTTTACCATCTAAACTTTCAGGCCACATATATTCAAATGCTAAATCATCTATTTTTTCAATATCTGTTACATTAAAAAACCAACACAATAATTCATCTACAGTTACTGTGTTTATATTTTGGGTGCTTTCACACAAAAAGTTATATAAAGACTTCATAGTTTATTATTATATTTTATATATAAAAATAATGAAAATATATTATATATTAAAATGAATTTTTAAATTTTATTACTATATTATAATGTAACGAAATAATATATTGAATATGAAAAAAGACATAGTTATTAAAAACAAAAAGTTGTATAAACAACTTGCAAAAGCTGGTTATAATGATGTTATTTTGCATAAAGACAATGGATTCTTTTATGTTGAAACATCAAGAAATACTTTTGAGTTTTCAATAACAGCAGACAATTTTAATGAAATGCCTGTTGATATGTGGGTTTACATAATTACAAAACAATTGAGCAAGTAAAAATATGAAGAAAATTTTGTTTTTAATAATGTTATTCTCACTGTGTGCATGTGAGGTTGTAGATAAACAATGTAGTTGTGTTGTTATTGATAAAGTATATCATAAATCATACGTTACACATCGTAGATATGGTGGATTTCATCGAAAAGTTACCCACCCAGAAAAATATACGTTTGTTGTGTATAACAAAGATTTAGATAAAAAACTTCATGTTGCTACAACACAACAAAATTATACAAATACAAATATTGGTGATACAATAATTTATAGTTATAGAACAGTTGAACTAAAAAAATAATAAAAAACACTATAATGAATTGAATTTTTAAAGAATTATACTATATTATAGTGTAGTTCTTTTTAATTTGTTTAAATATGAGTAATATGTCTATCAAGCCAGAAAATCAAAACAAGCCAGCAACAAAATCACAATTGTACACATTGTATCTATTGTCTAAGAAGTTAAACAACCCACATGATTTTCGTGAAGATAATCTAACTATGAGTGATGCGTCACTATTGATTAAAAAGTTTAATGAGAAAACTGGTTATGTTAAAGACATGATCGAAACAAAATTTATGGAATATGTGAAACAACATATTATTCCAAATGTTTATGAAACACTTTCAAAAGCGCTTGGTTATAAAAGTACTGTAATTGTTGAAGGTGGTAATGAGAAACCTCGTCGATATGGATTCTGTGGTTTTGGTTGCGGTTTTGCAATCATAGATTATGACAAACGTTCACATGTTGGTAAACGTATTGAAGATATTGCTAATAAACATATTCGTGAAATTTATAATGATGTAATGAATATGTTTGATGAAACATTTAAAGCTAAACTTGAAGTTGACGGAACACCGATTGGTGCAGTATGTTCGCAAGATATACAAGTGCAATCAACATTTTGGAATGGCGTTGCCGATTTTATGAAAAATAACGGTGTTAAAAAAGTTCAAGTACGTACTTGGTTAGATTAACTTATTTAAATCAATAAAAGATATGAAAAAAATCCAAAAATACTCATTGTTCATTTTAGATTATGAAATGTTTGAAGACAGAATCCATTATTCGGTAGGTCTTTACAAATATAAATTCTTTGGTCTTATTCCAGTTCGTGTTAAAGAATATTACGGACCAAGTTTAGATGAAATAACTAAACGTGCACAAAATTATTGTGAGGCACATAATGGTTATTTGATAGAATAGACATATGTAAAATATTAAAAGATTATGGCAGTCGAATTTACAGAAGAAGTTTTAAACTCTGAACGGTATATAAAAACATTAGATTATTGGCAAAATCTTAATAAAGTATATGATGAATATTTTCCAACTATTCCTCATGTACATCCATCTGATTATAAGAATGTAATTATTCCGGCGATTATACGATGTGGAGGCATTCCTAAGGACCAATTAAAAGTTGGTAAAACTTATATTGGTGAATGTAGAAACGCTGGTGAAGCAGTATGGTTAGGAGACAAATTTGAGTATCAACGTTACAAATTTGGTGAGACATTTCCAGAAAAAATCAACCATTTCGAAGATGATAATGGATATGATTTGTTTATTCCGTTTAGAGAAAAAACAGAATAATTTTTTGAATTTTTATTTTTTTATACTATATTATAATGTAATCAAAAAATAAATATGATGGAAGCATTAGCAAAGCAAATTTGGAATCGTGAAGAACTTTACAAGCAAATCAGTTGGGAATATCCAGAAGGATATGATACTGATGAGTGGCAAACTGCTTGGGGAAGAGCAGAGTTTAATGGTTGGCTATTTACTTTGAATGATAGCAGCGATTATATTTCTTTTAAGGCACCTAACGGTGAAGAAGGTGAATTTTTAAATCAATAATAAATATATGTATACACGAAATAAAGTTAACGAGATTTATTTAAGTAAGGGTATTTGCATGCTATTTAAAGAAGCAGGCTTTAACTGGAAAATAAATCATTGGTATAGTGGTGGTGGTAAACTTGTGGATAACTCTGATATGTCACCTATTGATTGGAATAGTGATGCATTAGAAAATGAATGCTCAGCGTTTACACTCGATGTAGCCCAACGTTGGTTGCGAGAAGAAAAAGGAGTTATTGTGTATGTTATTCCTCGTGGTCATAACGTTTTTGAATATAACATTTTTTGCGATCCATTGATTGCTAAAAGTGATTTCAAAATGTCTCCAAATGGTGATTTTACATACAATAGTACATGTGATTTCGCTAATTATGATGAAGCATTAGCTTATGGAATTGTTAAAGGTGTTCGAATGATTTTAAATAAATAATATAATGAAAACAAATATTGATTTTTTAAGTACTAAATTTAACGAAAATACTGGTGTAGACAAACAAACTAAATGTGAAATTGTTGCACGAGTAATGATTGAGAAACTTCCTATTTCACAATCAGAATTTGTAAATGTTATTTGTAAACGTCATCCAGAAATTTCTCAATCAGGTGCGTTTACATGTGTGGCAAAACAACTTGTAAACCAACTGATAAATATGATAAAACTGTTGGTAAACGTATTGCAGAAACAAAAGCTCAACAAAAGGTTTATGCAAAAGCAGCTATGATATATCATACTATTGCTGGATATTTGCAACAAAAAACAATAGATATGGATATATTGTGTGGTAGTTGTTGTGCTGCGCAAAGACAAGCAATGAAACATGTTGAAATGCTTGATAATGTTCAAAATAAATTTTAAGTATGGCAAAACAAGACGCAATTGAAGTTGAAGGTTATGTAACCGAAGCTATGGCAAATTCAATGTTCCGTGTAGAACTTGAAAACGGACATACTATTATTTGCCACATTTCTGGTAAGATTCGTACAAATTATATTCGAATTATGCCGGGTGATAAAGTTAAAGTTGAAATGAGCCCATATGATTTAACAAAAGGACGTATTTCTTATCGATTTAAATAACTATGAATTGGAGTAATTTTGATTTAAGAATAGCCAATATGTTTAAACAAGAAGCTGTTCAGTTTAAAGTTAGTGGTCATCTGAAACTTTACAGGTTATTCAATAAGATTTCAGAATATTTTTATAAATCTGCTGGTTTTGCATAAATTATGAATCCATTAAATATTAATACTAAAACAGAGGTAATCACCGAGGTAAAAGTTGGTGATGTACCTATTTATGATGTTTTAACTGAAGCTAAATCATTAGCACATCAAGTTTTGTTTGAGATAAGTGTCTTTAAACAAAAACATGGTTATGAAGATATGGATTTTCAGTTTGAAGCTGATTGTTGTAAGTTCCTTGATATGATAGGGGATTAATACCATGAAAATAAATAAAAACAACATAGAAGATTTTGAAACTACTCCGAAGAAAATTAAGATTCGTTGGAGAGAGTATAAAAACGGTAAACGTCAAGAGAGGGTTTATGATAAAGTATATTATCATTGTTCTGATTTTTATAACGAATGCCATCGTTTTATTCGTAGTCATGTAGGAAAAGATTTTGATAATGTATTTTCAGAATTTTGTAAAAAACATCCTAAATTCGTAAACGATATAAATACTCGTGCATACTTTATGGATCAATTCCGTAAAGGTGTACATGACGGACGTTTCTTTAGTGAGTTTGAAATTGATAATCAAAACCGAATCCAATTAGTTAAACGCGAGCCTCGTAAGAAACGTGGAATCACTTATTATGATGGTAATGATGTTGAAATTGGTATTTTGATTAACTCAACTCTTTTGAACCATCCAAAAATATTCTCATATTTCGTTAATAAAGTAGACAAAGATACATTTATGATGTTGTACTATAGTAGTGGAGAACTAACTCCTGAACAATATCGTAAAATTTTTATGAGAAATCATGCTGACGAATATGAACTTAGTCTATTGGTTGAGGAAATTATGAGAGAACGTTGTCATGTTGGTTTCAAAGGATTTGGTTGGCAACCCAATACAACTTATGTACAACGTAACCTTGGTCAACTTTTTAAAGAATATTACAAAAGCGGAAAGATTACAATTCATAAAAAAGATAAAGATTATGACAAAATCCGTTATGAAGTAGAAGACCTTAATCGAAAATTGAATCGGGAATATAAACGTGCTGAAAGAGAATATATAGATAATATTATTGGCAATGTTTTTGAAAGGCGTAAAATGCAAGATAGAATTAAAGCTGCAGAGGAACGAGCCAGAGATATTATAACACGTGACCGTCTTGGTTTTGATGAATATTCATTTAAGGGCGAAACAAAATACGGAGAGGTAAAAGAAAGAAAATAAATATGAATAACAAAATTGATTTAAGTGCATGTGTAGTTGGTAATGGTTTTATAAATGTATATGATGAGGTATGTTTTTTATCAGAAATAAACCATGATAACGAATTTCCATACACATTAGTATATGCAGACGGTTCAAAACATAATTATAGATATGACGGTTTTACTAATTCAGCACAAGGTAATTTAAAAGAGCAGTTTGGTTGGATTGAAGCTGATGAAATGTTACCAGTCCTTGAAAATTTTGGTTATGATATGATTTATTTAAACCGTATGTATGACCACGAAAAAGTGGAATTATACGTAAAAGAAATGTATAATAACTAATAAATATTATAAATGTCTATGCATAATGCATAGACATTTTTTTGAATTATTGTATGTGATTAAACTATATTATATTATAAATATATTAAATAGATTATGAAATTTTCTGAAAATACAATTAACCAAATTTTATTTGAGTTTAATGATAATAACATGTCAAAATCATACTATATGAATAATGATTGGGACGTTATTGATATTTCTCATGATAATTTTATAACATTTTGTGTACATTGGGGTAAAACAATAATTAAATTACCCAAACATTTATTTAATAAAGAAGAAATTATTGATAGTATGATTAGCTATGAAATATCTAAATATATTGATATGGTTACTCGTAATATGTCTAATAATATAAATTTAAAACATTCTGATTTTGCAAGGTATATTGAAAGTTCAATGAAACAAGGAATGTTATTAAATGAAAAAGTAAATAGTATTAAGCAAATATTGTAAAATATAATAGTTAATAATTAAAATAAATAATATAATATTATGACAGTAGAAGAATTACAATTAGAAAACGAGAAATTAAATGCCCGTTTGCAAAAAGCAGTTACCGTTTTTAATGAACAAAAACGTAAAATTGAAGAGTACAAAACTGAAATAGATAGAAGTGCTGAAGTTATTTCAAACCTTACTAATCGTGTTAATGAACTTGAATCACAAACTTCTGAAAATGATACGAAGTTTTTTGACCAATTGAATGAAATTAATTTGTTGAATGAACAAATCAGCAATTTAACAAAAGAAGTTGATAATGTAACGAATGAATTGCAATCAGCTAATGAAACAAATAAAAATCTTCAAGCTAAATACGACGAAGATATTGCAAAAGCTGTAGCTACAATTAATCAATTGAAAGAAACAGTTCAATCATTGACTAATGATGTAAATAACAAAAATAATGAGTTAAATACATTGACTGAACGTTATAATGCATTGAACACAACATGTGAAAACTTTACTGTTACTGCAGAACAACAATTAAAAACAACAAAACAAATTCAAGAATTAACAAATAACTTAATTTCTAATTTTAATATTTTTGGTTAATTATGGAGTTTTTAATAGCAGGATACGAAATTATTGAACAAAAACCAGGTCTACAAGGCATTTACGAAGCTTGTGAATTGCCCGGTAGAATTTGCTATGGTTCACAAGATAAAATTGAACCAGGAAGTGCAGCACCATTTGTTGAACGATTAATGAAATCTAATCATGGTGCACCGCTTGAACATGGTACAGTATATTTAATAGTACCACAAGAAGTAGTTACTAAATATATGAAAAACCCATATTCAAAGGTTACATATAGTGATATTAATCAATATAATCAAGAATATACAGATTCGTTTTATTGGGATGATAACTATGTAGAATTAAAATATTATGTAACAACAAATCTTCGTGTACTTGTTGATAATAACTGGTTGGATGATTTACAATATTTATGTGATGAACCAACTGAATACCACGAAAAACGTGTAATGGTTCGTTTTACAATGGACCGTTTTACTGGTGAAGAATTTCTCCGTCATCGTAAGGCATCATTTAATCGCGAGTCTACTCGTTATGTTGCGTTTACAAAAGAGAAATTTGGTGGTGGTTCTATTAAATATATTATTCCAACATGGATGTTAGATAGAACAGATGAGATTGACGACTTCAAAAACATGTCAATTGTTGATTTCTGTAGAAATGTGATTGATATTGAAAATGGTGATATGGAGTGTATTTCAGATATATTTGTATGGGAGTTTGCACTTAAAGCTACAGAATGGTCATATAATAAACTTATGAATAGTTATGACTGGAAAGCACAACAAGCTCGAACAGTTCTTCCATGTGCAATTAATTCACCATTGATTAAAACCGCATTTATTAGTGACTGGAAACACTTCTTTAACTTGCGTGCAATTGGAACCACAGGTGCACCACATCCACAAGCAAAAGAACTTGCAGAACCACTAATGAATGATTTTAAAGAATTAGGTTTAATTTAATAAATTATTTATAATGTTAACTAATACGTTCCCACATTTTGTATATAAAGAAAATAAACAATATCAACTTGATTTATCATATAGAAAAACTATAAATTCAAACGGAAATTTTGTTTGGACTGTAGTATATGTTGGTGATGATGGAATATTGTATCGTGAGGAAAATATAAATACGGATATTTTATATACTAATTTTATTAAATATTGTAATAACAATAATATAATAATAAATTCTACAGATATATTACCAATTACTGTTTTAGGTGATGGTGTATATACTGGTACTATTGTAGGACATAATTTTACATATAATGGTAATAATTATTTTTCCTATATTGGTGTTAAATCAATTACGCCGATGCAATATACAATACATGTACAAAATGGTAAAGAAGTAATACTATGAAAACAATTTTATCATTAAATATTTATTGGTTAATAATCATATATATATTTACAACAAGCTTTTGTTTATACATATATAAACCATATGGTGCAATTGTTGGTATTATATCTATTATATCAGTATTATATTTTGTAATAAATGCAAATATTTTAAAACATAAAATGAAAAATGAAAAACGTAATTGATAATATTATACAAATAATAAAGATTATTTTCTTGTTAATTGTAACATTTTGTGTTGCACTAATAACATATTGGCCATTATTATGTTTTATTTTAATAATCGCAAATTTTATGTCGTTTATTAGTGTGTATTTTGCTGTTTTATTTGGATGTGTTGGATTTGCATTCTTTATAATATTTATAATTATAAATTTATATAAATAAAAAAATGAGAAATAGAAATTATTGGGCAGCAATTTTATTAGCTGCGTTTGGTGGATGGTTTGGTCTACAAGAATTTTACATTGGTAATGTCTTCAGAGGTGTTCTTGGAATATTATTTTCATGGACATGCATACCAGCTATTGTAGCATTTGTTCAAATACTATGCTGGTTATATAATGGTGAAGATGAATTTAATAGAAAATATAATGTTTAAATACTGAAATTTAATTATTATATATCTATATTTATTTATTAGTATAAACAAATAAAAACATAAGCTTATGAAATTTACAGAAAATTTAGATCCTCGTACTGAGGAAGGTTATCGTAACGCAATTGAATTGCTTGCGTCTGCGAAAAAACAATTGAATAGTGAACTTGGTCGTACAGTTGCTAATTTGTTTGGTTTTGATTCAGATGATGTACTTGATTCGTTGTATAAAAAAGTTGATGAATTGCATCGTGTTTCAACAGAAAAAACTGCGGAAAAAGCAACAGAAGGAGAAACAGCTCCTGCACCAAAATGTGTAGATGAACAAATTAAGAAATGTACAACTAATCAAGATAAGAAATGTGCATGTGATACATGTCAATGTCATGATACTGGTGTTGATCCAAATGATTATGTTGATGATGTTGTAGATCAATATATTTATGATGTGTTGATTGAAGAATATCGTGATGTTACTGGTGAACGTCCATCTCGTAAAACTGTTAATGACGCTCGTAAGGTATTAACTGCATATACAAAGTGGTTGTTTAACGAAGTACTTGAATAATATAAATAAAATAATGACTGGTAAAATTACCAGTCATTTTTATTTTAAGATACACCTAATGTCATAGGTATTTTACCATTCAATGCAGGCATCGGTAAACTCATAACTTGTGCAGTTTGTGTAAACGGCGAACCCATTGTTATTAACGTTCCTTGTATACTCATACATTTTACATATGCATCTATTGCGTCTGATAAACGTTGTGCTAATGTATCTGAAATCATTGATGTAAAATCTTCTGCAAATTTTGTAGCCATAGCACCACCGACTTCCGATTTACCTGGGAAAAAGTTATTAATACATTCTTCTATTGCTGGTGGTAATGTATCATCAAGTGCACCTTTAATATCATCTTTTAACATTCCTTTATCTAACATAAAATCATATTATATTATATTTATATGTAATAATAAAAAATATATTTTATATTTATATTGTTTATTATTCAATAATTAGTGTATTTATTTTATCTAATTTATTAAATAATTCATCAAAAATTTCTTGAGAATCAGTTAAAGTACCATCATTTAATTTTTTACCAACAAGTAAACAACCTTTTGTATCTTTAACTGTTATGCCAGGGTGTATTCTAATACCTTCAAAACATTTAACAGGATGTATTAGAGGCATTGTTTTTTTGAATTTCGGAGACATTGTTAAAACAACTTTATATTCACCATATGGAATACATGTTTCCCCGTATACTTTTAATTTAGAAATCACATCATACTCCATATTTTGATACAACCCTCTATCCGGATTCTCTAATGTATCACAAAAATATACCCCCTTTAAATAGAGTTTACCTTCTGTGTATTCACCAGTAAAATTATTTCTAATTAGTTTTAAATTCATAATTATATAAAAATAATATCGGTGTAATTGAATTTTTATTATTTTACACTATATTATAATGTATAAAAATAATATAATACTATGGCAAAAATAAATAATATAGAAAAGTTACGTGAGTTAATTGATACTGGTTATATCAACATGATTAAGCATCCAGTATTTGATATATATATACTTAATTATTCACCTAAGACACAAATTGAAAAGGTCTGGAATGAAGTTACTGAACAATGTCGTGGTACCATTGTTGATAGTAATTTTAATATTTTTTCAAGACCATTTAATAAGTTTTTTAATTATGAAGAACTTATTGAAATGGGACGAGAAATTCCAGATTTACCATTTGAAGTATATGAAAAGTTAGATGGTTCTTTGGGTATTATGTATTGGGGGGATGATGGTTTACCATACATTTCAACGCGTGGTTCATTTAATTCTGACCAAGCAAAACATGCGACTAATGTATTACATACACGTTATGCTGATAAGTTTCATTTGTTAGATAAAAACAAAACATATTGTTTTGAAATTATTTATCCAGATGACTTGCACGTAGTAAGTTATCCAGGTGTTGATGATATTTTTCTAATCGGTGTTTTTGATAATGAAACCGGTAATGAAGATAATATTAATGATTGGTCACATGTGTTTAATACAACTAAAATGTATGATGGTATTACTGATTACAAAACTATTCGTGAACAATTTTCTGGTGAAAATAAAGAAGGTTTTGTCATACGATTTTCAAATGGTTTTCGTATGAAGTTAAAGTTTGCCGAATACTGGAAATTACATTTTTTAAAGTCTGGATTTATACCAAAGAATATATTTAGATATATTGTAACTGGTGATAATGAATCTATTGCTGGTGCAATGGAAATGTTTGATGAGGAACACCGAATTTATTATAATAATATTATTGATGGTTTTTATGCTGAACGTGATGCAATTATTGAAATTGTAAATAAAGAATATAAAGATAATTTTACATCACAAAAAGAAGCAGCAGAATATTTTAAAACTTGTACTTATCCTGCTATAATGTTTGCAAAATATAATAACCGTGATAATGTTGATGATATTATTTGGGGAACATGTCCATCGGCATCAATATCAAGTGTTGAAATAACAAGATTGAGAAAATTAAAAAACAATAATTAAAATATATGAAGAAAATATTTACATTTTTAACTATTTTGTTTATGTCATTTACACATGTAAATGCACATACATTTAATAATGGATTGGTACTAGACGCATCTGTTGATGTGGTTACAAACTATTTGTATCGTGGTGAACAACTTGCAGGTTTTTCTGTACAACCGTCAGTAACATTTGGTTATTGTGATGATCATGATAATTCAATTACAATTAATGCATGGTATTCCTTGGGTGATGGTTCAACACCATATTATACAAACTTTTTCAATACATTAAATAATGAAATTGACGTTAGTGTAGAATATAGTTATGCAGAAAAATTTACAATCGGTATAACACATTTTTATTATTTTGATGGTTCAAAATATTTTTATAATAAAAATACAGATGATAATTCATCACAAGTAGAAGCATATTTTGAATTGTGTTTATTTGAATCATTCCCTCTAACATTTTATTGGGGAACAATAATTTCCGGCTGGGACGGTGGTTCTGATTATGTACACCCATTCAAAGATAGACCTTATTCAACATACATGGAATTGAGTTATCCATTTGATTTTAATAATGGTTTTAGCTTCACACCACGATTTGGTTTTAGTCCATGGTTAAGTTATTACACTGGATATAACGAACATTTTACTGTAAATAATTTACAATTTACACTTGCAAAATCATTTGAATTAGGTGAATGTGGTTATTTGGATATTTATGCTGATTTAATGTTTAATTTTCATGAAACATATGCATGGCATTATGGTAAAAACTGGATGTGGAATATTGGTGTATCAATTGGAATTTAAAAATATTAGAAATTTAAAATATGAAAGTTGGAGATAATGTTATTGTAGATACCGGTATAAATGGTTATCTTAAAGGTGTTATAGTACATAAACACGAAACACCACCCGATACATATAATGTTAAAATATATTTAGGTGATTTTGGTGAAGCTATAGAATCATTTCATAAAAGAAGAATTACAGTAATATAAAAAAATCATGATAAAAATTTTACTATGTTTATTGTGGGTGATATTATCACCAGTAATTTATATACTTACAACTAAATCTTGGTATAAAAATTGACAAGCAAATTTGCTTGTCAATTTTTTAATATTTATATAAATTATTAAATTACTGCATCTTCAACAGTCCATCCACTTGGAATATATGCATTTACATTTGCCCAATCAGCATCTGGATGTTTAATTAATGTTCCTTCTGTATTTATATTATAGAACATCTTATAAACACTCCTACTAGCAGACATGTCAATAGCATGACATTCAACATGTTTTAAGTTACTACATGAGTGGAACATTGCCAAGTATGATTCCAACTCTACCTTTGGTGATAACAACACCGGGGCAACTTCTAGATTAGAACAACCCCAAAACATTTCTGTACAACAATAGTTTGCTAGTGTTGTTGCTGATATTTTAGGAGCGACTTTCAATGACGTACAATGGTTAAACATTTGATTGTAACATTCTCCAGTTAAAGTTTGTGCTTGTAATATTTCTGGCGCCTTTGTAAGAGAATAACAATAACTGAACATATTTCTATAACAACCGTAACCCAATGCCGTAGCAGGAAGCTCAGGAGCAGTTGTTAATGAACTGCAACTATAAAACATAAAGTTGTAACAATGATCAGCTAACGTTGTAGCAGGAAGCTCTGGAGCTGTAGTTAATGAAGTACAGTTCCAAAACATAAGTTGGTAACAACAATCAGCCAACTCTGTAGCAGGGAGTTCCGGAGCTACAGTTAATGAAGTGCAACCAACAAACATATAAAAATAACAACCTTTAGCTAACGTTGTAGCAGGAAGCTCTGGGGCAGTAGTTAATGAAGTACAGTCCCAAAATAAACCACCTCCACAGTAATTTCTTAATTGTGCATTCAAATCTTGGTGATTCCAAATAGCATTACAGTTACCTGAAGCTGCTATTTTACCACTCATCTTAAATTGTGTATAGTCTTCATCGGTATTATTATCACTTAACACTCCTCTAATGTATACCTTATCTCCATTATTAAGAGATATACTAGTTGTTGTATCGAAAGTGTTCCAAGTAGTAGTATCTGTAGAATACTCTAATGTTTGATTAGTACTTAATGCTGTTAATCCAATCGAACTATTATCTTCTTCTGCTGTAAATGTTACATAGGGTTCAGGAACTAAAGTATAAACTATTTCACCACTTACTATATCATGTCCAATGTAAGGATAATTTTCTGGTTGGATTTTCTCGTCAATAGTTGAATCAAATCCGTCTTTAAATAATTCTATATGTTTCATATATATTATATTTAATTTATTTTTATTATGTCTTATTATTTATAAATTAATAATTATATATTTTAAACAAATCAAAATATATTTTTATTATGCACTACAAGTCCATATTTTAATTTCTTTATCTTTTAATTTGATAATTAAATAACCATCCTCTCCCGGAGATGTAGAATACATACACCAGTCAAAATCATATCCTGGTTTCTTTATAGCATTCCATTCTGTTTCTGAACCATCATATGTAAGGTACACATTTTTAATACCGTATATCGCATCATCATCAATTTCAGTAATATATGTAGGTATGTTTATATATTTAGGTTCATCTTCTGTTCCAGAACCTCCTCTATATCCAATTATTTTAGTACCCCCTTGTACTTCTAAACCATTTTCGGTTACTATTATAACTTTAGCACCCCAGTAATTATTAGCATCAGCGTCTAAAGCACTATTATTTATAAAATTATCTGGGTTTATAACTAATCCACTAAAAGCATTATATCCAATACTTGTTACAGTAGAAGGTATTGTAAGAGATGTTAAACCAGTACATCCGTTAAAAGCATAATTACCAATTATTTGAACATTACCTAAATCAATAGATGTTAAACCAGTACATCTTTTAAATGCATCATCACCAATTGTTTGAACATTACCTAAATCAATAGATGTTAAACCAGTACATCTTTCAAATGCGCCAGCACCAATTGTTTGAATATTATCATGTAATGTGATTGATTTTAATGATTTACACTTACTGAACACATAAGGTTTTAATTCAGTTATACTATCTGGCACAATCAAGTCTGTAAATAACTCGTCATTGATATAGAATGAATCTGATATAGGGTTTATATTGTTAGCAGGATCACCATCTTCAATATGTATATCAGGTAACTCTTCTGAATAGTTAAAATCTATATTTAACCAGTTTGTTAAACTACCTTTAAAATTAACTTTATCTATATTACCAAAACCTGGATACTTATATATACTTTCAAGATTACTTCCTAGAGTAAGTTCATTTAAATTAACACTTGATAATACTGTAGCTACAGAATCTATATCAAGATAATAAAATAATGAAGCTGTTTCTATTCTTTGTAAACTATTTGGCAATGATAATGTTAGTAGCCCACTGTTAATAAAAGTTCTTCCGTAATCTTGACTAGGTATAAATTGTATATTTTTACTACTAATGTACGTTATAGGGTCTTTAAACTTAGCAACACCTTTACCATCTTTATATGTATTTGATACTAAAGTAGTGTTACATAATGAATCATCAAAACCTACTATATCTCCATCTATAGATGTATACCAAATCTCATTATCTGGTTGTGGTGTAAGAATCACAGTAAATCTCAAACCTTCACTAGGACTATACCCTACATAAGGCCAATTCTCTGGTTGGATTTTTTCTTGTACTGTGGAATCAAATCCGTCTTTAAATAATTCTATGTGTTTCATATAATTTTTTATTTATATAATATTTATTTTCACGTTTTATACAACGTGATTTATATATAAAAATAATATTGTGTAACTTGAATTTTTATTATCTTATACTATATTATAATATAAATAAAAAAGAAATATTATGGAGCTAGAAGTAATTAAAAAAGTAAAAGTAAGTCCAAGGACTTTGTTTGTTTATATTCCTGATTATGAAGATGTCGTATTTGAAGGAATAACATATCATGATATACTGATGGTATTTGAAGGTAAAGAATATACTTCAGTGGAAGCAATTAAAAACGATTATCCAGGTTTATTTTGTAAAAATACTCGTAGTGAAGATTGTTTTAAAATTGAAATTGATGTAGTAACAGGACAAGTTGTGAATTGGCCAAAGAATTCACCATTTGATTTTTATGACACGAAAATTGTTGATACTGGTGAATATACATTACTTGACGAGAATGGTGATGTAATTGTTAGTTATTCTGGTTATGTTCCAGAATGTATTGGTTATAATGGTTATGGGGATTATTTAGAGTTTGAAATTGACAGTATGTCAAATATACCTGAATGGAGATTTACACAAAAACATCTTGATAACCTTATGAAAGAATCTGATAATGAATTTTATGAAGATATGTAAATCAATTAAACTGTAATATGTTTGAATAATTTTTTTTTGAATTTTTGATTTTTTATACTATATTATAATGTAACAATAATAAATATAAAAAAATGAAAGCTGAAAACGTACAAAATTTCGTAGCTCTTTATAAGGAGTTTGTTGATAAACTTAATGTCATTTTGAACATTGGATATGATTGTGATTTGAATTGGTTTGACGGTTTTCGAATCGACGACGATAAAATCATTCTTATTACAAATGACATTGGTCAAGTGGAAGGAGCTGGAATTAATGAGTTTGTTGATATAAGTTTATTGTCACAAGATGTTAATGAGATTAAGAAGTATTACATTGAAAAACTTAGTGCAGAAACAACTCTTGTGATTAAACGATTGCAAGATGGTTTAGATAATCTAAAAGAAACATATGATGCGAATGTTCGTTTGTTAGAAACATGTAAATTTTATGCTGGACAACTCGAAAGTCATACACAAAAAGAAATAGAGAAACATACAGAACATCTTAGACGAATAATTGTAAATCGTGAAAAAGAGATAAAATCATTGCAAGATAAATTGACAAAAAATGTAAAACGAATCATAAACATTTAAATTTATGAAAAAGAAAACTAAAATAACAAAACTAAGTCATTACGAAGAAACACTATTGTGGATGTCATATCGATATGCAATCGGTAGGCATACTATAGCAGCACATTGTCATGGTTGTGATATTGTTCAACATTCATATGAACGATTAAAATTGACACCAGAACGTTGTAATTTTACAGGATTTGATATAAATCAATATATTTATGATCAGATGAGATTTGGATTTTTTTCCATTGATAATTATAGTATAAATACTAAGGATGTTAATCCACTTGATGTATTTTTTGAATTTATTAATGAGGAAAATATCGTTTCATACGAGGAACTTAGTAAATATAAACGTGTTGTAGCTAGGTGGGATGGTAGTAAATGGACGTTTGATAGAACATTATGTGATGATAATGAAAAACGTTCATATGTATCCCGTATGGAATTTGAAGATTTGATTGTTTGGCAACGTGCAGCTAAAATATTTAATTTAGATGGACATAAAACTGTTGTTACAAATTATAATGGTGAAATAAAAGAATATGAGTGTATTGAAGACTATGTATTAGATACAACTAAGGTTAATTTGTTCTATAAAAAAGAATATGTACCAGTTTCTAATTATGTAGATAATCCAGCACTATATACATATATTTCTAAAGAATATATAACAAAGGTTATTTGATAATATTATAAAAAATATTTTCTAAAGGGGTTTATTTATTGTAAATAAACTCCTTTTATTATGAATTTTTAATAATTTATACTATATTATAATGTAATGAAAGTTTAAAATAATATGGTAAACAATTTAGAAGTAATTAAACAACACTTGATTTTTCCTAATGAACGAAGTTTTTACTTCATTCAAATTCTTAAACGTAAGAAGGAAAATCCAGAAATGACAGGTTATTCATTGCCTGTTGAGTCATTTTATATTTTTAGTGCAGAGCAACTTGATAGGGTAATGCCACATATTATTGAAAAGTGTGAACAAAATAGAGCCCGAGCATATATCAAAATGAACACCCTCGATATGCAATCTGTTGCTTTGGAAACTATTTCTGTTCTTACTCAAGAGATTCGCAAAGAAAATTGGAAGCATATTTCAAAGGCATTAAATTCAGCATGTGGTATTTGTGGTAAGCAAAACGGTACTGAAAAGATGTATCTTATAGATATTGATTCAAAAGATGAAAATTATATCAATGAAATTAAATCATATATAAATCAATTGGAGCCAGTTGATAATAATGAAAAAGTAAAAATAATTGTACCAACACGAAATGGTGTACACTTTTTATCAACAGGTTTTAATATGCAAAAATTTAAACAAACATACCCCGGAATTGATGTTCATGGTGATGGTATCACATTGTTGTATTTTCCTGAATGTTGTGAATAAATAAAAACAAATATATGAAAGATAAATTAGTTAAAATAGCATTAGTTGTATTTATTGTAATGTGTAGTGTAATCACATTAACACATTTGCTAACAGTAACAAGTACAGAAGTAAAAGCAGATAATAGATATGGTAATTATAACCCACCAGTATCTATACAAGATATGTATCGAAATGGTGAACATTTTATTATATTTAAAACTGCTGGTGATATTGAAGTTGTAAAGTTGTAATTTTATTATGATAACAAATAAAAAACCAAATATTGATTTTAATTATACAATTGGCGAGCAAATTGAATTTGCTGAACCATACATTAAATCAAGAAAATGTGAAATAACACATATTCTCGATTTAGACGGTTATGATTCTAATATATTATATGTATGTGATTCATACAATAAAATATCTTTAGAAAAACGTATAATATCATCTTTACAAGACTATATTATAAATAATAAAGATGAGATTGAAAAATATAATATTAAACTTGTAGAACGTAAAAAAATATTTGATGAAGCTTGTGAAGTAGTTAATTTAGATGAGCGTGTAGATGAATTATTTAACTTTATTGCTAAAGAGCTTGAAAAATATCTATCAAATAATTTTTCAACATATTGGACTGGTACAAAAAAATTAGTACATTATGATAAACATATTGATAGCGTTTCAATATCAAAATTTGTTAGTACATTTTTGGAAGATATTAGTAAGTTTAAACGTTTAAAGGAGTTTAATAAAATTAAATTTAAAGATTATGAAAATGAGTAACATTATTACATATTTTAAACAATTGTTTTGTAAACATGAGTTTGTCACATATTCTGTTTGGGAAGAATGTGGGTTCAATCTTGGTGGAATTATGGTTGAGATGGAGGAACGAAAGTATAAAGTTTGTAGAAAATGTGGTAAAAAAATAAGAACAATTTAAAAACATAAAACTATGATAGGAAATCCAGATATTTATTGGCCAGAACAATGCAACTATTGTTTAAGATCTATAAACACAACTCATTGTAATAGAAATCAAGCTTTCATGGAAAAATTGAAATCTATGTATGGTGAGTATTTGGGTACAGTAGAGTTTGTATGTGATTACTTCACCATCGATAAACTCAAATTAGTTGATCTTTGTGAGAAAGAACAAAATATAAATTCAAAATAACAAATGAAGCGCGTTAAGAAATATCAAAGAGTCTGTGGTCTTTGTGGGAATACTTTTGAAACAACAAGTGAGATTACAAAGATTTGCCCATTTTGTCAAGATGAGGTGGCAAGATTAATGAAAGATTTACCAGAAGAGCAAACCGCTCAAGTTTTAAATTATAGACGACGTTATGGATTTAATTTATAAAAAATATTATACCTCAGAAATTCTTGAGAAGATTAAACGTTTTGGTTTTAATAGAGAATGTTCTACTCATATTATCGATCTTAAAGATGGTGAAGATATTTTTGATGAGCCTTGGAACAAGCCACACGCGAATATACCAACACCTGAAGAGTTCTTTAATTGGGTATTGAATAGTTATAAATTTTACATTTCTATCATACCAGAAGATGATTATAAACATGGTGTAGTTTTTCGATACAATATATACGAAATGGACTATGATGACCATTTCAATTTGAAAAAATCTGAAACGGGTTTTTTAACACATGATAGAGCAGTTGAGAATGCTGTTTATGATTTATTAGTGAATTTTGAACCAAAATAAAAAAACAACTATGGCAAAAAATAAAGCACATGCTTATCTACATGATGAGTGGGAACATCAAAAGGAATTGTTAAAACGTCAAAAAGCAAGATTACATGCTGCAGAAGTTTCACAATACCACGAATATTACGAATATGATATTGATGTATTTTATCAAAGACGAGATTTTGATATAAAAGAAAGTAAAAAAGCTATCAAAACGTTAGAACAAAAAATTAGCAAAACAAAAAAAGCAATAAAATACGCAAACAATATTTATCAAAAAGCAAATGAAACCAAAAATTAATTTTAATGAGCTTTCCGAAAAGGAAGTAAATGACATTATTGATAAAGCTAAAAAACGTTTAGACGATATTTTAGCAAATGACAGGACACCAATTAATGAAAAAACTAATGGTTCGCTCATTTCATATGAACGATTCGTAGAGTATATGATGTGTTGTAGTATTACAAGTGATGATGGTATTGGTTATTACGCAACTGCAACCGAATGTTCACGATTACCATTTAAGTTTTTTGATTTGGATGATGAAAAGAAACTTAAAAAATATAAATTCACACATATATTGTGGTATAACCGATAATATTTTATGGAAAACTGTGAAGTTGAAATTGGAAAATTTTATCATTTCTGGGATGATGGCAAAAGTTCAATAAGTCGCCATTATCTTTGTAAATGTGAAGGAATTATTACTTTAGAAGAATCTGAAGAATTGTTATTTGATTCTTATTATTGGTCACATGATGACGGAGAAACAGTTGCATTAACTCTTAAAGAAATTTGGGAGAGAAATAAGATAGAATGCAATTGGTTATATGCAGATGAGACACCATATTTTGTTGTAGTCTCTTGTCCTAAATATGATGATAATTTATTGTATTGTGCAAAGACAAAAGACGGTATGTGGTTTTCAATGGATGTTAAAACATGGTGGCAAGCTGGTTTGTTAGATGTTGGTGATAGAAAACTTAATGCCCTAATTGGGGAATATACAGAATTTATCAATCACCCTAAAATTTCAGAAGAGTCCAAAGAACGTTATAGAAAAAGTATTGCCGAACATTTAAATGTAGAATATTAATATTATGAAATACTGTTTAATTTATTTTGTAGTAGCTTTGTTTATTCTTGTAGCAAAATTTGTACAAGCATTATGCACAATTAATAAGTTAAAAACGTTTATTGTAAATAACAAATCAGTTATTGAACAAGAAACGGTATATAAACATGATGTATATATTAGATTATTCATTTTACATATGGGTAGATTTAGTTATGGAGAAGATTATGAAAAATCTATGATAGATAATATTAAAAATCATTGGAGTTCTATTGATTTATTTGAAATTATTATGTTTGCTTTTGCATGGCCGCTTGCAGTACCAGTTGTTTTAGTTTGTTTATTATTTGGCTATTGTCATAAGTTATTAAACAAATTTTTAAGAAATATTTTAGATGAAAATGGAAAGTACGAACAATTACCATAGTCATTATAAAGTTGAAGGTAATATGTTATTTGGTTCTTCAGAAACAGATAATCTTAATATGTTAACGTGGGGACCATTTTATTACCATAACGAAGAGAATGCCAAGAAACGATTACCTTTAATTCGTCAAGACATTATTAACTGGGTAAACTCAAAAGATCCATCATTGAATTTACAACCAGAAAATGAAATAGTTTTACGTAGTGAGAAATTAATTACATTTGATATTAAAGCTTGGAAATCTGAAAACGATTTACAACCTGTCAAATGTATTATAACCTTAGATAATATATTTATTGATGATTAGTTATGTTAGAATTTTATAAAAAACTACACAACGGTGAGATTAAAATAGGTGAAAATACACAACTCACTGATAATGAATGGTTAGCATTTGCAGTATACTATGAGTTTACTCGTTTTGTTGATTGGCAAAATATGGCATATCATTTAAATCAAACCATTGACGGTGAAAGTGGTGGTTGTTCAAGAATTATATGTTTTTATGCAAACTATTTCTATGATAAAGTACATAAACAAAATGACGATACAAATAAAAAGAAAAAATTCACATTAAAAAGTTCAAAAACAAGAAAGTTGATTAAACAATACGCAAGCAATTTTTTGGACTTTGATATACATTTAGATTCTTAAGATTAACATTATGAATGCATATTTTATTTTAGCTGGTTTAGTTATTTTAATGGTTTTAGCATCTTTGCTAATTAGATACATTAATAAACAATATGAAATTGATTTTCAGAATTGGAAAAAAGATTATAAATTCGATGAGCCAATAGAGAAACATTGTTATGATTGTATTTTTTATGATAAACTCCATAACGTATGTGAACATGATTGGTTCTTTGGATATGTATCAGAATATACATTATTCGATTGTCACAACGAAAATGGAAAAGTACCTATAGTAGATAAATATAAATAAAACTTGTTATGATAATAGGTGAATGTAAAGAACGTAGTGAGTTTTATAACGAAGTTATGGATAAACTACTTTCTAAAATTAAAAGTTTAGTTAAACCATACGAGGGATTTTTAGAAAACAATTTTCCAAATTATTTTCTTTCCACAAAATTCGAAAATAAATTTAGAACATTATATATTGATTATAGATGTGTTAAAAAGACTTTGGTATCATTAATCACAGATATAATTTTTGCAAATAATAAATTTGATAGATGTAATACTGTTGGAGGATATGTAAGATCATTCAAAATAGAAATTGATGATTATAAAATACTTATTTCTGGTATTTTTCATGACGATAAATATCAAGAAGATGTTCCATTTAATTGTGAAGTATATATCGCAAAAGAAATGTGGGCGGATGATGGAAGTAAATATATTGGAGCATATTTTATGAAATTTGAAAATTTAAAATAATAACGAGATATGACAGGGAAAGATTTATTTGTAATTATTTACACATGTACATGGGTAGCACTTATTGTTCTTTTTATGACAATTTGTTTTGCTACAAAATGTTTACCACTTGAAGATGCTGGGTTTATTTGTAATATTGCATTTTTATCAGTAACATCAATTATGGTTTTTGTAAAACCTATTCGAAGATTTGTAGATAAACATATTATTGCAAAGCTTTAGTTTGAATTTTGAAAATTTAAAATAAAAATTGAATTTTATAAAATAAAAACTATATTATAATATGAGAATTTTAGTTATTTATATAATTACATTGGTAATTATGTTTGTAATAATTAATATCACAACAAATTTTTTATTTGGAAAAAAAGAAAAAATAAAAGATTTTTGTGAAAACGAATATAAATTTTTTGAAGAAGAAAAATCAGATAATAGTTGTATTAAAAAAATAAACTAATATGAAAAAACAAGTACTATGGTTAGATGATATGCGATGTCCAACTGAATTTGGTTGGGATAAATATATCAACTTTTATTGTAGAGATGAATATGATGTTACGTGGGTAAAATCATATGATGAGTTTGTTAATTTTATTTCAACTAATGAAATGCCTCATTACATATTTTTTGACCATGACTTGGGTATGAATAAATCTGGTATGGATTGTATGAAATACCTTATAAATCATATACAAGATAATAATATAAATCCACACGGTATAATTGTTCGCAGTCAAAGTTCAAATCCTGTTGGTCGTGAAAATATGTTGTGTTTATTTGATTGTTATGTAAAATGTTGGTGTTATGAAGAGAAAGCTTCTATTTGAAAATTTTTATTGGGATTATGAAGTTGCTAATTTTGTAAATAGCAACAATGTTACTCCAGTTAGTATCACATTTGATGCTAAATTTGAAAGATACGTACTTTTTTATTATGAATAAATTTATGATAAATAGAAAATGTGTATATTTTGCTGCTGATAGAGCAGGACATGTCTTTATGTTTAATGAAAAACCAACTATGGATATGGAATTTTCATATGAACAAGGACAGTTAATGCCAATTGGAGATTATGCTTATTGGAAAGTAGTTAAACAAATTCCAAGTGCATTTGGACGTTATAATGATTATAACGACTACGGTGTTGAAATTTCACAGGAAATGTTTAATAAAATAACAGGTGAATATTTAACATTAGAAAATAGTCCATATAAAATCGAATTGTAATATACTATAATAAAAACAATACGATATGAAAACTAAAAATAAATTTTATATAGTCGGAAGAGAATATCTTGATTGCACAACTTATCTTTATGCAAATGGTGAGTTTATTTTGTGGGGGTCAGATATTGTATCTTGTGGAAAATTTAAACCACAATTGTTTTCAAATAAAAAAGATGCAAAATCTTATATGAAACAAGGTGATGGTTATACAACATTCTTACAAGAGGTTTATGTTGAATTTCCTCAAGATTTTTTGGATTATGAGTATGGTATGTAGAATAAAAAAATAATATAAAATGAATAAATTTGAAAAATATTTTCCATTACCTTGGAAATCTGACCACGTTGTTTATCTTTGGTCAACAAACAATCAAACACCTGCAATGATTGATGATAATCTTTGGACATCAGAAGACAATGATTTGCTAGATAATATTTGTAAAATGATTAATGGTGAAATTGAACCAACATTTGAAAATGTTATTTATGACAAAGAAGATCAAACAATTCGTAGTAATAATCATACATTACTCATTATAAGAGGTTGGGGTTGTTTAAATACATATCTTGATTCAAAAGAAGCAGCAAAGGTCCAAGATGAAATGGGTGAATGGATTGCTAAACGTTTACAACGAGTATGAATAAATTTAATATAATTGAAGATTTAAATAATGAACAACGTGAGTTATTGATTAAAGAAATATCTTACCGTTTACCATATAATACAAAGTTTGCATCATTTTCTGAAGATTTTTCAGAATATGTAATTGGAAATGTTACTTCATTGACAAATGAATTTAAACAATACGGTTATACAGATATTGAATTAAGAATAGATACAGATGAATATATTTGTACTATTGTTGATTTTTGTCGACCTGTATTACGTAGACCAGAAACATTAACATTACTTGAAATAAAAGAATTAGATGATATTATTGCAGAATCTGAAAGTGCTGCAATAGAATGGTTATATAAACATAATATAGATATTAATAATTTAATTGAACAACGTTTAGCAATAGATGTTTCTTTTTCAATTCAATAAAATTGATCTATTTTAATAACATTATAAAACAAATCAAAAAATCTGAAATATGAATACAGTTACAACATTACGTGAAAGTTTAAAAAATGGTATTGTCCATTTTACCTACAAGAAAGTAAACGGAGAGCTTAGAGAAGCTTATGGTACAACTAAACAAGAATTTGCTGGTGGCGATTTTGAAACTCCAAAGGGTTTGCGTGAGCCACGACCAAATTTAGTTACGTATTGGGATATTGATGAATGTGGATGGCGTTCATTCAAAGAAGAAAATTTTGTTGAAATATTTGATTAAATTATATTTATGAATTTTCATGAATTAAAAGATATTGTAACCATATATAGTCAAACACCTAATGGTAAGTTTGATAATACATGGGATAAAGCTGAAATTAAAGTGTGGAACCCTGATGAACAATGTGAAATGGTATTACATTTTACTGGTAGTTCTAAGGGTAAAACACCAGAAGAGTATTTAATTAACTTTAATGTACAATATAAAGACGAAAATCATAAAGACGTTTTTATTGCATTGGTTAATACAATTAAAAAATTTAATCAAAATATATCTGAAGAAGATATAAAAAAATATAAAATCGCATTTATTAATGAACTAATAAATATACAACACTAATATGAAAAAATTTTTCAAAAAACTTGGTTTTTATACTGTCGGTTTACTTATGCTTGTATTTACCCCATTTGTTTTGCTATGGGCTGCATTAGCTGAGTTTCAATCTAAATTTGAGTAATCATGAAAAATAGACCTGTTATAGTTGACGAACGTGAATATTGGATTTCTCGTTCCGTGGCAGTTAGCTGCGTTGTTTTTGCAAAAAATAACGTTGGTGAATTATGTGTTTTAATTAATAAACGTGGTACCGCATTGTTTAATCCAGGTAAATGGAATATTCCGGGAGGATTTATTGATTATGATGAAAATGCAGAACAATGTGCAAAACGAGAAGTTTACGAGGAAACAGGTGTTGATTTATCAAATAATAAATTAACGTTTATAGATGTAAATACAGAACCATTGGGTAAACGTCAAACAATCGCGATACATTATTATACATTACTTGATAGACAAGTTGAAAATATTAAATTAACAAATGAATTTGCAGAAGAAAATGAAGTTGACGATATTAAATTCGTACCAATTTCAAAAATAAAAGATTATAGAAATATTTTAACACGTGATCAAGAAAAATATATAATGATAGCATACGATAAACTAAATAGTTTTAATATATGTAAACAAAATATATGTTAATAAAATTATGAGAACATTTTCACCAATACAATTATTTTCTATTTTATATAAATTATATGTAGAAAAATATTTTACTGAAACATTTAATAAGCTTGTTATTTTAAAAATACCAGCAAATACAGTAAATCAAATAAGTGCAACGTTAGAAACTGGTTTATTTAAACATGAAATTGATGTAAAGTTATGTTATGAACATTTTGCACATGTAGAACAAATTTATAATTATATTAAAATATATATATCACAAGATAATATGTATTCATATGTTACAATAAACCGGGATGCAATGAATCAATTACAATGTGTATATGATTGTATTTCACATGATATAAAAGATTGTGTTGAGAGATTTATACAAAACACACATAGTAATTTTGTTGATTATGTAATTTAATTAAAAAATATATTATAAAAAGAAGGATAATTTTTGTTATCCTTCTTTTATTTTTTGAATTTATAATTTTTTATACTATATTATAATGTAATTTAAAATTTAACCAATATGATTGATTTTGAAAATTTTGACCAAGATTTGATTGAAAACATTTGTGAAGCACTCAGTATCAATGTTGATGATATTGAAAGTTTTGATAGAGGTTTGCTTGTACTTAATGATGGTAGAGAATATACTGTGTTTGAAGGTTATGATGCTGCATACAATGCTGCTGTAACACTTGCAAAAGACGTATTGATGGATTGTTTTGATTATAACCATTTGAAACGTTTCGTTGATATTAAATCATGCATTGACCAAGATTGGTTTGATGACGCACTTCGTGAAACATCTGAAACATATGTTAATGATATTACTGAAGAGTATGTTGATGATGATATGACACGTTTGCAACAAGAAATGGAAGCATGTAATTGTGAGGATGAAGATGAGTATATTGACTACCTGGTTGAACAAGCTGGTGATCCAATCGAATGGTATATTGGTTCATTTGGTGAAAATGATTTTATAATGACAGTTACCGAAAATAACTTGCTTGATTTTAAAAAACTCGCAGAATTGTGTGTTGATTGTGATGGTGCAGGTAATTTTATTGCATCATATGATGGTGAGGAAATTGAGTATAACGGAATTTATTTATATCGAGAAAATTAAAAATATAAATAGATGGAAAATAAAGAAAGTGCATATTATTTGGGTTTAAGAAACGCTTTACCGATAATTGTTTCAGTTAAAATCTCCGGTATAACAAACGAGATAGAATTACCGTGGGATACTACCGGTGTTGATGTTTTAGAAGCTGTTTATTGTGGATTATGTTTAAACAACAATTTGAAAAAACATGTTGTTTTAAATGCAGCAATTGAATTTATTAAGTTTTCACAAAATCCAAATATTGATACTGAATTTAACAATCTTGAAGAATTTTGTTTTAAAATTGAAAATATAACATTTAAAACTTCAGGAAAAATTATTAGATTGAAGTTTGATTCATCAGTTGTTTCATATAAAACTATTTTTACTTCAGTACAATCAGCATTGATTGGTTTAGGTTTTGAAACTGAAAGTGAATATAATTGTTTTAAGTCATTTGTTGACAATAATCGAATTTATGATGAAGAATATGATGAAGACAATGAAGTTGATATGGGTTGTTAAAAATATATAAATTAGTAACAAACAATAAAGAATATATTTAAGATATGAATAGAGATAGTTTAGGTGATCGTATGAAGGGCTACGAAGCAATTCCAAAAACACATTTAATGAAACGTACACCAGTAATCATCCGATTAGATGGTAAAGCGTTCCATACATTTACTCGTGGTCTTATTAAACCATTTGATAAGATTATGGTTAATACTATGATTGATACTACATACGACTTGTGTAGAAATATTCAGGGTTGTGTATTTGGTTATACTCAATCAGATGAAATTACACTTGTTTTATGTGATTATCAAACATTGGACACTGCTGCATGGTTTGAGTATCAAGTTCAGAAGATGTGTTCAGTTGCTGCATCAATGTGTACAATGTACTTTAATAAAAACTTCCGTTATTGGGTAGATCATTTTAAATCTACTATGACAGACACAGCGTCTAATCGAAAATATTTGGAAGTTTTGCAAAACAAACTTGATAAAGCAATGTTTGATGCACGTTGTTTCAATATTCCTAAGGAAGAGGTAACTAACTGTGTACTTTGGCGTCAAAATGATGCTACACGAAATTCTATTCAAAGTCTTGGACAATTCTATTTTTCTCATAAAGAGTTGCAACATAAGTCTTGTGATGAAATTCAAGAAATGTTGTTTACACAAAAGGGAATTAACTGGAATAATTTGGCAACTAATCTAAAACGTGGTACTGCCGTAGTTAAACGTTATAAGATGGACTCTAATGGTTGGGAAATTGACAGGGAGATGCCAATTCTTAAAGGAGAAGATCGAGAATATATTGAAAAACTAATTAATTTTGAATAATTTATGAATATAGCTGATTTAAAAATTGGAGATTTTGTTTGGGCATGCCATATCGATGGTGAAGTTTTTTCTGGTACAGTTACACTTGTAAATAACAAAACAGGTTATGTAGTATTGGATAATGATATGAATAAAATAGTAACTGACCCATATCCATCAAAGGAAATGGCAATCATGGCATCTATTAAAAAACTGACAGAACTGTCAGACTCTTATAGGAGAAGTATAAATGTTATGACTGGTAAAATGCATCAATGTACTAAAGCTATTCGTGAATTATTCAAAAAGCTTAATGTAGAATAAACTAAATACTCTCATTTTAAGACCTCCAAATATTAAAATAATACATTTATACTATTTTTGTATTTCGTTGTCCCAGATTGAGAAAAAACAATGTTTAAACAAGAATAAATATATAAAGGTAAAATATGAAATTAAATATAATTGAAGTTACACCAACATCTAAGATTCAGCATGATGAAAAATGGTATACAAATGGTACTATTTCCATATTCTTAGCTGGTACAATTGATATGGGTGATTCTGAAGATTGGCAACGTCAATTTATTGAGTGGTTAAGAAATTTTGAATTTGATGAAAATGTTTGGAATATTAAACAAATTGTTGTTTATAATCCTCGCCGATTAGAAGGATTTGGTCCAAATGAAAAATTAGATTATCAAATCAATTGGGAATTGGATAAAATAACAGAAGCTAATTATGTTATTATGAATTTCTTGCCTAATTCCAAATCACCTGTAACAATGCTTGAATTTGGTTTATTAGTTGGTTGTGATAGTCAAAAATTACATGTTATTTGCCCAGAAGATTTTTATAGATATGATAATATTCGTATTACATACAATAGATTTGGTAATCACGATATTTTAAGAAAAAATATGTATAAAAATATGGATGAATTTAAAAAGTATTTTTTCGGAATTTAAAAAATATTATATTATAATAAAATGCAACGAAATGTTTCGTTGCATTTTTTAATTTTAAGACACTCAAATATTAAAATAATACATTTATACTATTTTTTTATTTCGTGGTCCCAGATTGAGAATAAACATCGTTATAATCAAAATTATAGTGTATCTTCAATAATCTGACATAATTCCATTGCAAGTTGCATTGATTGGTCCATATTTATTAATCTATATAAACCACGTCTACCACAAAATATTACATTAGGATATTTTTCTCGGCAATACTCGCAATATTTATTATATATTTCTTCAGAATATGTTGTATTAATTGGATATAACTCTTCTTTACCAGGTTTCCATCCATCTAAATATACATATGATATCCAAGTTGATTCATTGAATTCATCTGTATCTCGGGGTGGGTTTAACCATTTATGTTCGACTATATTTAATAATATATTATCAGGGTCTGGTATATTTAATTGAGGAATACCAAATAAATTATTTGTTGTGCTAGATTCATTATTTATTTCAAAGTGTAGTGTTCTCCATGGTAGTTCACCAAACTTATAATCACAAAATGCATCTATTGCACCAGTATATAAAATTGTTTTTGCAATATTAAGATACTTATCTTTATTTGGTACGAAATCTTTATTTAGGATAACATCAATATCATCACCGAGCATATTTTCAAAAAATTTAGTATAACCATCAATTGGAACACCTTGGTATTTTGTTTGAAAATAATCATTGTTATAATCAAATGTTATATTAAAATTTGATATTGGTACTTTATTTATATTTTTTGCTTCTGTACCCCACAATTTTTCAGAATAATTTTTTATAAATTTATTATATAACGTTGGACCAAATTTATAATTACCTTCTGTTTCTAAATTATTATCATACATATCTGGGTTTGCCTTCTTGTATTCTGAAATTTCATATGAAATTTTTTTATATGCTTCAACCGGTAAATATGTTTTAAATACTTTATTTAGTGTATTCATATTGAACGGTAATTGATATATCTCCTGGTCAATAAACGCACATACATTATGTTTATAATGATAAAATTCAGAATATTTATTTACAAAATCCCAAATATATTTATTATCAGTATGAAATATATGTGCTCCGTATAAATGAATGTCTATATCATTATGGTTTACTGTTGCAGCTAATCCACCAACTTGACTGTTTTTATCCATCACAAGACATTTGTAACCTTTGTCAGTTAATACTCTTGCACATGTACAACCAAATGGACCTGCACCAACTATTAAAAAATCATATTTATAATTTTTATTTGACATAATTAAAAAATGTGGGTTATTTAAAATAACCCACTAAATTATATTTTTGTTTATACTGTATGATAACCTTCGTAGGTTCCTGCATCTAAACAACAGTTTTTATATTTTTTACCACTACCACATGGACATTTTTCATTGCGTCCAACATTGTAATTTCTAACCATAGGACGAATTTTTTGTCGACGCATTAGTGCATCCAATGAAACACCTGATCCAAGTGCTGCATTAACAGCAGCTTGATTATCTTCTACAGTATTTTGTAAATCATTAACTTGTTCAATAGTTTCTTGAGTAGGTAAACTACCCATAATCATATCGCTACCAAGATTAGCGATTTGTTGTTTTAATGTTTGATCTTGCATAATTATCAAAATTTATATATTAGAAAGGCAAATCACTATCATCATCAACAAATGATGCAGTTGATGAAAATTGTTCGGTATTACCACCATGTTGTGTTGGTTGAGCTGTTGGAGCAGGTTGCTCTACAACAAATGCAGGTGCTGCGTCCTCATCCTTACGTGCAGGATCATTACCAGACAATACAACCTCAATCCATTTATTAACACGTTCTGTAACCTCTGGTGACCATGGTTGATAACCAAGTTCTTTATTCAAGTCAGGACAGAATGTCTTAATTTGTTCAAGTACAGTAGCATAAATCTTACGAAGTTCTGCTGTGTTAGGATTTGCATTCAAAGCTTGCATCAATTGTGCTCGGCGATTTACATCACGTTCACGCCATACACCTTTAATTTCAGATACATATGTATCAAGTACACGTTGTTGGTCATATGAAAGCAAAGAAGAACCGTCTGGATTTACACAGCTTACTACATCTTCACTCAATTCAGCGATGTATGAAGTTTCACGGGTGTAAGAAGTATCTGTTTTTGCACCAGGACCTGGTTTAACAGTAAGTTCAATAGCACGACCAAAAAGGAAATCCATAACTGGAATTGGTGCCTTACCAGATTCTTTTGCTGGGTTCATTTTAGCATCGATAATCTCCCATACTGATTTTGGAACCTTCCAGAACATATATTTACCAACAAGCTCAGGTTGATTTTTATCTTCAAGAACTTGAATAGTTACATAGCGAGCAAATCGTTTATCAAACAATCCTTTACCACCATTTGTCTTTGTCTCTGCTTGCAAATACAATACACTACCCTTTTCTGCATAGTGGCATTTCTTCCATGCCTTAAATACAGGACAATTTGTATCACCATTAGTAAGAGAAGATGTTACAGTAAACCAACCATTAGCATCTTGCATTCCATATGATTGAAGCTCAAGGAAAGAATGCTTCATATCTTGTGGTGAATAAATAATTTTAATTGTTGAACGATAAATACCGTCCTCATCTTTAGAATCTACAGGACGTGTACGATAAATAAGTGGGTTTCCATTGCCCTTAGTTTTTTGTTCAGTTGTTGCAAATACACTTAATTGTGATGGGTCAAAACCCAAAATGTCATTTTCTGTCATCATAATTTTTCAAATTTTTTAAATTTATTATTTTAGTTTAATTGTTACAAAGTTAATATAAGAAAATACTATCAAATAATTCAATGAAATTTTTAAAATAAAATTAATAAAAAATTCACAAGTATTTTATATATTATATTAATATAGTAAAAACACTTGTGAACATTCAGAAAAATATTAACAACTTTTATTTATATTTTTTTATGGAATAAAATTTCTTTAAATTTATATTTATCTATAACAGTAATACCACATATATTATTACCAACACCATTATAATTATCATGTATGTACGAAGCTGCATTCCATGAGTTATTAAACATTGTTGTTATTGTTTTTAATGTATACATATTATTTTCAAAATCTAACACTAATAAATCAGTTGAATTAAACACATTATATACACACATTTTCCAATTATCGTTATTAAGTGGATTTAATGTAATTATACAATCATAATTTAAAAATATTTCATTGTTTAATATAATATCTTGTGCTAATTTTTCATGTGTAAATAATATTATACCCCTTTTATTATAATCAACACTAACTTCGATTTTATCAATATAATTTAATGAATCCATTATATATTTATTAATAGCATCTACATTTGGCGTTACAAATGTTGTTTCAATATCAGTTGTATCTAACCATTCATTAAAATCATCATTTATATTATTATAATTATTAATGTAATTTATAATATTATGTTGGTATTTTTCATTTAAATATTTATCAGCTTCAATAATTGTATCTCTTGTTAAACCATATCTAATATAACTATCATTTACAAAACTATCTATATATTTTATAATATTAGGAATAACATTTACATCTACATCTTTATTAATATATTCATATACTGTATATGTTAATGATTGCATATAATTTAATATAAAATGATAATCATTTTGTATATTATGATGTTTTGTTTTATATAATACGTTAATACTATCTGATATTTTTTTATATTTTTTATAATATAAAGTATTTGATTGGATAACTAATAACTTATCTTTTAATGCATTATGTAATAAATAAATTGTTGGATCATCAAGTAATAACCCACAAATTGTTATTGATTCGTATTTTTGACGAATTGTATAAATAGTATCTTTTTTAGTATCAAATGGAATTTCATCATAATTATATAATGTACAATCAATATTTTTAGTTTTATATAAATAATTTGCAAATAATGTTGTAGCATATAAATTATCGTTTGTTCTTTTATCGTATATTATTATATTTTCTTTCATATATAGTTATGTTGTATTATATATTAAAAATAATGTTTTATTATATTTTATTTTTTGAATTTTTTATAATTTTTACTATATTATTATGTGATAATTTTTTAATTTACTAACTGTTTAAATTTATATTTACTATGTTATTTCAATTTCAAAAGACAATTCGTTTTAATTTGGACGTGGATTTTAAGAAGATTCATGATATGGTAATAAAAGATATAGCTGACATCTATGAAGCATTTTCTTGGGATGTGGTTTATGACCATTTTGGTGATAATACCGCATATTATCTGGAAAAACTTTTTGATATAGAGTTTGGTTATTACCGAGATGATGAATGTGGTGAAAAGATTTTATTTGAAGATAATGAGGAAGTAATGGATTACATTGTAGACGAGTTCTATAATTGGTTGGAAAAGAAATATGAACCTAAAAAATAATTATAGCTATGTGTGAAACAGAACTTATAAAACTTTGTCTTTTTTTATCGATAGTTGCGTTTATAACTTTTAGTGTTATAGCCATAATAAAAATTGATAAATATATCGAAAAACGTTACTACGGTGGTAATAGATATAAAAATTGTCTTTATTGGTCATAAAAATTAAACATAAAAATATGAAAGTAGTATTTAAGAAAGTTCTATATGATGAACTTGATATAGATTTTCAAAAGATTTATGATTTAATAATTCAGAAAACTGGTAAAGATGATTTTAATACGGTTTATTATGAATTTGCTAATAATGCAGAATCATATATTTCTGAAACGCAAGCCATAGAATCATTATTTAATGATTATGGATTATTAGTATCATTTAAAGATAATGAAGATACTATCAATTTTATTATTGACTGTTATTATGTTTTTTTAAGAGATAAATTTGGTTTTTAATTATGAAAATGAAATTTTATGTAAGTTATGTTCGTGATAGTTGGAGTAGTGACGAGAAGATTTTTGATAATGCTATAGTTTTCTTGGATGTACCAGAGAATAAAGTAAAACAAATTCCTGTATTACTACAACAAAAAATATCTAATAAAATAAATGACAGAATGAATGTGAACGGAAGATTTTTTCCTGTTACTCTCATTAACTTTTGGGAAATTGATTAAAATATGATAGACTTAACAAACAAATATCACTTTAAGAAATTTAGTAAAGAACAACGTAGTTCTTTTGCTTATTGGTACTATCACTGGAAGGCGTTTAATCTTACAGCATTTCATCTTGGTTGCTGGAAGTTTAAATACCTTTTTCATGATATGGAGAAACCTTGGTTGATGTTGTTTTGGGGAGATTATAAAAAAGTACAAACTTGGCATCGTGCTCACAATAATCACCATATTCAATATCCACATATTTATGATATTGATTGGGAAGCAGTAGTAATTGACTGGGAAAGTTCTCAATATACAAAATTTGCATGTCCAAGGAATGCTTATCATGAATTATGTTATATTGAAACAGAAACTGATCCAAATTATTATGCTTTTATTAAAGATAATATGATACCAGTTCTTATTAAATTAGGTTTAGATGAGTAAAAATTTAAAAAATTAAAAAATTATGGTTTATTTATCAGTTACTGAAAGGGGAAAAGAAATTTTACATTCTTCCCGTCCTACACGAAAAACTCGTCGGGGAAATAATATATATTGCGATAATTATTGGTATAATTATTATGGTTCACCTTTTGACGGACCTTATGACGGAATTGTATTACCAAAGGGTACAATTAAACATCTTATCGGAAGAGAATTAACATTTGAAGATAGACCCGTTTGTTTATCAAAAAATAAAGTGTATTAAATATGAATCAAGAATTAGTTGAAAAATATCCAAAACTTCAAGGTATGACAAACGAAAGTTTAAATAAATCAATAGAATTGCAAGAATCATTTATACAAGAAATGATGAAGCTTTGTTCGGATGATTTTGAGAAGCGTTACATCAAACGAATTTTAGGTAAGAACTGGAAGATAGAATCTTTTATTGACGGTGAATTCGTTATTAAGGATGATAAAAATACAGAATTAAAAGTAGAGTATGATAATGATGGAAATCTTTCTATAGATACTCTTAATTTATTTATGTTTTCACCAATATTTTTTAGTGATGGTGTTTATATAGAGGAATTAAAAACAATTATTAAATTGTATGAAAACAGATTTGATATACAGGAGTTTATTTGTAAGTTTATCGAAACAATAGAACCTATGTATGAAAGTGTTAGAATTTTAAAAATGGCATTAAAATAAAAAACTATGGGAAATTATTACGAAATGGTAATTTATGCACCAAAGACAGATATTTCTAGCCTTTATTGGGAAGTAAAAGTAAACAAAAAAACGTTTAATTGTAATGCATTTAGGGCACTAGACAAACTTAAACGATTGTGTCCAAATATCAAAGCATGTTCAATTGAAAAATTTACAGAAGCTTTGAATCATAATGAAATAGATGTGAATAATCATCATTTTGGTGTAATTCATTTAGAGATGTAATTATGAAACTAAATTCAGTAATAAAAAGAAGAAAATGCAAATCTTACAAGGAATTCCGTAAGATCTGGCGAAAGTATATAAAATATTTTGATTCATGGAGATGTAAACATTGGAAACAGTTTCATCAAAGACTACGTTGTTTATATTATGTTTGGATTGAATATGAGTTTACAGATCTTGCTGAGTTAAAATGTTTTCAAAAATATGTAAATAAACCATTTTCTAAAACTAATATCAACTTAAAAAGTATTATAAACAAAGCAGTTGACAACTTTGGTAAAGAATTTAAACCGGGAAAATTAACCGGAATTTCAATTACCAATGAAGATATTTATTGGATTTATACAAAACCAGATGGGGAACAATTATTTGGTTCTTGTGTTGGTCCATTAGAATAAAAATATGACTCAATATGTTCGACATGTCTTCCTTTTGGAGTCATGATAGTAAAAAAGAAACAGATAAAAACGATATGAATAATACAAATCAAAAAGAATTAAGTAAATTTGGAAAGTGGTTCCTCAATTTCATGAACAATAAAGGAGGAGCTAAAATAATAGTTATAGCCGGGTTAACTTCACTAGCAATATTTTTAGGACCATTTTTTGGGCAGACATTTAATCTATTGTGCTCTGATATGAACTTTGCATCAAAAGCTATTATCGTATTTGGTTTAATTTGTGTAATAACTGCATTGGTATGTCTTATCGAAATGATAATTTTAGTCAATAAACAAACAAACTTTTTTAAGTAATATGGACTTATACGATACTAATCACGAAAAGTATATTTATACTGCATTAGATTTTATTGAATTTGTTATAGAGAAAGCTAAAACAAAAATTCACCCTGACTTTTTAGCAAAGGAATTTAATTTTTATAATCTCAACGAAAAATTTAAGAAAGCTATTGATGTTTTAGGTTGGGAAGAATTCAAATATGTTACAAACGAATTTATTAAAAAAGTTGAAAAATAGTATGAAAAAATACAGGTGCAACGTTTTTAAAAATATAGATGATTTGTTAAACTGGTTAAATAAAGAGCAAGCATACATTAATGTAGAAAGTATAATGTACGTAGATAGTAGTTTCCATTATGAAGTTATTTTTTACACAGAAGATAATGGTTGTTTAGGACACAGAGGAATGGGATAAAAATTTTATAAAGAATAAATATGACAAATAACATTATAACATATATTATCAATTGTTCATTTTTGTGAGAAAAAATAATCACAAAATTGAGCAAATATGAAAATAGGAATTCGTAAATTGTACTATGCCGCTGGTGGCGGTGTAGAGTACCAAGAACGTGTCGAAATTTGGCACTGTTATTATAGTGGTAAACATGGTCGTTACAAAAAAGATAAAAACCTTAGTAAACGTGTCCGTCGTATGACTAAACGTATCGATTATGATGACATTGAGTAAACAAAATGTATATTAATGTATGATAAGCAAATATTATAGATATGGTTCTAATCCATTAGATATGTATGATGGAAATTATACAGACAAATATCTTAGACGATATGAACAATCAACATTCATAAACATTAAAGAAAACAAAATTTTGTAATTTTATGAAAAGAGTAACTAATGAAAATTTAATAGAATTTTATAACGGTAAAAAAATTTGTCGTATTAATCCAATAGATGGTGATGACGAAATTTATATTTTTGTTACTAAAGTTGGAGATGATATTATCGTTAAAAAAAGTAATTTGTTATATGATTGTTTTAATAAGGTCTGTGGATTAAAACAAGAAGAAATATTCAAAGAACATTTTTATTTGTACACAGATCCTTGTGATTTAATCGATAAGAAAATCGAATGGCACAATAAACAAATAAAACACCAAAAGGAATTACGTGAAATTTATAAAAATTATTAAGTAATATGGATTTATACGATAATAATCATGAGGAGCAAATTTATAACGCGATAGATTTTATTAATTTCGTTATAGATAACGCTAAAGAGAAAATGAGTTTATTCTACATAGCCAATGAGTTTAGGGATCTAAATACAATTGAAAAACTTAAAAAATCCATAGATGTATTAGGTTTATATGAATTTAAAGATGTTACTAACGAATTTATAAGAAAAATTAAAAAATAATATGAGAAATTATCAACAAATATTAGTATATGCACCAAAGACAGATATTTCAGATTTGTCATGGGAAGTGAAAGTAAATAGAAAAACATTTAATTGTGGAGGACTTGTAGCATTAAAAGAGCTTAAACAGCTGTGTCCAAATATCAAAACTGTTTCTATTGAAAAATTTGTAGAAGCTTTGAACCACAATGAAATGGATATGAATAATAATTGGTTCGGAGTAATTTATGTAGAGATGTAATTAAAATCTGAAATTATTATTTTTTTAACTATATTTATAATAAACATTAAATAAAATTATATGAAAATAATCGATTTAATTAATAAACAAAATAGTGATATTGTTTATAATATTATTACTTTCCCTGATGGTGAAATCCATATTAAATTTACAGAAGAAATAAATCGTAAAGAAGATTATGTAATTAAATGTAGAATTACTAATGCAAATGAATTATTTATTCTTTTGCAAGTTGGTAATATTTTAAACAATAATCAAGTTGAATTTGCAATTGATATTTATTATTTAATGTCAATGCGAATGGACCGTATTATTTCATTTAATGAAGCATATTCACTAAAACTTGTTGCTGATTTAATTAACTCATTGAAGGCATCAAGTGTTCGTATTTTCCATGCACATTCTGATAAAACATTGAAACTTATTAATAACGCTGTTGACATGGAACAGTTTTATAATAAAACTGTAATGCCAGATATTAATAAGTACGATACAATTTGTTTTCCAGACACTGGTGCATACAAACGTTATCAAAATCAAATAAACTTTTTTGGTAAAAACACAATCGTTTTAAAGAAACGTCGTAATCTTGATACTGGTGCAATTGAAGGTATTGAAATTGATAAAGAAAATAGTTCAATATATTATGATATTAAAAATATTTTAGTAACAGATGATTTATGTGATGCTGGCGGTACATTTTTAGGTGCACATAAAGTACTTACTGATAATTTTAATTGTGATAATATAGATATTTTTGTTCGACATATGGTTAACTCAATTGGTATTGATAATTTATGTAAAACATATAATAATGTATATTTTACACAATCATATAATGATTGGGGTAATGGATATAGCAATATAAATTATATTGAAATTTAAAAAAATATAATAATAAAATATGAGACGAAATTATGTTAATGATTCACATCAAGTAATCATTGAAACATTAGAGGAAGCTGGGGTTAAAATAAAAAACCCGATTATGCTAACTACAACACAAGATAAAGATTATTATTCAATTTCATGTGACTATATTTGTGTGGGTGTAAATATTCCTAAAGAATATATTGATGAAAACGAAGTTAAAAGTATACCACGTGATCTTGAACATAGGTTTGTGTTAAATAAAGTGTGGAAATATAACGGTTAATTGAATTTTAAATTTTTCACACTATATTATAAATGTAATAAATTTAAAAATTATGAATTATGGAAAATAATGGTTGTTCATTGACTTTAACACCTGCAATGTTATTAACATTGGTATTTTTATTTTTAAAAGTTTTTGATAAAGTTGATTGGTCATATTGGATAGTATTTATGCCATTGTGGCTACCTATTGCTATAGGCGTAGGTGGATATTTATTGTATATAATAGTAATGTTAATTGTAGCACTATATAATTATATAAGATATAAATTTTAGTTATAACAAATGTAACTAAAAAAGATAATAATAAACACAAACAAATAAATTAAAACAAAACTTATGACAAACGTAAATTCTTTATTGCTTAATGCAATGTTGCTAACAGACGGCTACAAACTCGGTCACAAACTTATGTACCCAAAGGGGTTGATTAAATTGTATTCCAACCTTACACCACGTTCAAACAAACACTTCCAAGACGCAGATAATGGTGCGGTAGTTTTTGGTATTCAGTATTTTATTAAGAAATACTTGATTGATGAATTTAATAACAATTTCTTTAATCGTAATGAGGATGAAGTTGTTAATGAATACAACGAATTGCTTGTTAATTTTCTTGGTAAAGAAACTGCAGAAATGATTGGTACAGATCATATTCGTGCACTACATAAACTTGGTTATTTGCCAATTAAAATTAAAGCATTGGAAGAAGGTACATATTGTCCATTGGGAGTACCTATGCTTACTATCACAAACACACATGATGATTTTGCATGGTTGACTAATTACTTGGAAACACTATTGTCTAATGCCCTTTGGAAACCAATTAATTCTGCAACAACTGCAGATGTATTTAAACGTGAACTTATTCGCCACGCAGAAAAGACTGGTTTTTATGATGAAAATCATCCAGAAAATATTGAGTTCTTGTGTCATGATTTTTCTATGCGTGGAATGTCTGGTGTAGAGGATTCTATTGTATCTGGTATGGGACACTTGACATCATTTGCTGGTTCTGAAACTGTACCTGCAGTAATTGGTGCAAACTATTACTACAGTGCTGGTTTGAATTGTGCAGGAACAATTCCAGCCACTGAACACTCTATTGAATGTGCAAATGCTGTTGGTATTGATGGAGTACCTGATGATGAGGTTTATTTTGCTGAAATGCTTAAACGTTTCCCATCTGGTTTTATTTCAATTGTTTCTGATGGTTTTGATTATTGGAAAATGATTGAAGAGATTGTACCTAAGTACAAAACACAAATTATGAATCGTGATGGTCGTGTGGTAATTCGTCCTGACTCTGGTGATCCAGTTGATATTATTTGTGGTTTGAATTCTCGTGATGACTTGGAATTCTTTAAAACAAGACGTGGTTATGCATATCGTTCAAAAAATAGTAACGATGAATGGAGTGTATGTTCAGATGCAGCATATTATGGCACATATGAGTACCTATATATGATTTTTGGTGGTAATGTAAATCAAAACGGATATAAAGTACTTGATACACATATTGGTTTGATTTACGGTGATGCTATCAACATGAAACGCCAACGTCAAATTTATAATCGGTTGGAGAAGAAAATGTTTGCAGGAACAAATCTTGTACTTGGTATCGGTTCATTTACTTATCAATGTGCCACTCGTGATAACCTTGGTTTAGCGATGAAAGCTACATATTGTGAAATTGAAGAGGTATGCGATAATTTAAGTACTGTTATTTGCAAAAACATTTTTAAGGATCCTAAAACTGTAGTTGGTATGCCTAAAAAATCATTGAAGGGACTTATTACAGTTGTTGAAGAAAATGGTAACATTGTTGCATATGATACAGTAACAAAAGATATTGAAAATACTGGTTTGCTTAAAACAGTTTTTGAAAACGGTAAACTTACACAAGAAGTTACCCTTGATGAAATTCGAGCAAAACTTCGTAAAAACGCATATGATTCAGTGAAATTTTAATTGCGAATAAGTTTAAAAAATAAGTAAAAAATCATGCAAAATTTGAATTTGTATGATTTTTTACTATATTATAATGTAATCGTTAATAATCAAAATATGAAAGTTAAAGACCTTGATAACAAAGAGATTAAATTAGAATTGAGTGTAGATTTCGCTATTGACCAAATCAAAGATGAAATTCTAGCTAGGATTGATGAGAATGAAGAATTTACAGAAGATTCTCTTAAAGAATTTATAAAATCTCAAATAATAGATATAGATCTTTGGATAGGATTCTTGAATGAAGCAAAACTAACCATTAAAGATAAATAAAATCATTATGACAGTACAAGAGTTAATAGATGCATTAAATGCAGTAGAGGATAAGAGTTTGGATGTTGTATTTCCTTATGACTATGGTGTTGATGAAATGAACAACCCATTACCAGTAGAGAAGATTCATACATGGCATGATTGTGTAAGTGTTGAATGTTAAAATTCTAAGATATGAGTAAGGTAAGAAAATACAACGTAATGACACAACTTGCTGGGTTATTTGGTGATAACTACAAGGAGCATATCCAAGTTGGTAAGAAGTTCTGGTGGTTATTCGATGGTAATTCACAAGTATTTAAGTTGACTAATCAGTATTGGAATAAGTTGGAAATTACTTACATTCGTGCTGGTGTTGTTTTTTATACTATTGAGAATGTTGATGGTGAATTTCATTTTGAGATAGATTCCATTATGGCTATGGGATTGGAACCAGAGTTTTTAGATCCACAAAAAGAATTAGGTGCAACTATTGAACATCTTGAAATGTTCTACTTTAAATCAGAAAAAACTCAAATTATAAACTTTGAAAATATGGAGTATGTTGGATAAAAAAGCAGAACAATATTGGAAAGATCATCAATTGTGGCGATTCATAAAGTTTGATATAGGTCATAATTATATAACAAACGAAGATGAAATTATAGGTGTAGTTGAACATAATAAATGGAAATTTTTTGTGTCTAATAATGATTGCATTCGTTATATTACACCAAATGGAGAAAGAGGATATTTTATTAATTGCTAATTATTGAATTAACAAAGATGACAGTAAAAAATAAAATACAATTAGAAAGTGTATCTAAAGTACAAAATATTCCATTGAACTTTAACCTATACACACGACGTGGTAAATGTGAAACTACTTTAGAAATGGTTGCATATATTTCCACAATTTCAAGTACAAAATTTAAGTATGAAATCAAACCAAGTTACCCATACACACTAACTGGTGAACCTGGAAAATATGAAGCGATTGATTTCTCAGAAGGACCAAATCTACAAAAAGGTAGTTTTATTGGTAATCTCAAAATTGTGAATATTAATCCTCCATTTATAACTTTTGAAAAAGCATTTTAAAACAATTAAAAGTAAATACTGAATATTATGAAACTTGTAGACAACGTAATGAGAGGAGATTTCCTTAAGAACGGTTTTGGTGAAATCGGTTTTGTTTATAAAATCGATGAGGTTATTCATATTCAACTACTTGAAGGTCCAGATGTTGGTCAATCCGATCATAAATGTATTGCACCGGTACAACTGACTGAGAATTTCTTAAAGAAAAACATGAATCTTAGTGATTACCATGGTGAAGTTGAAAATGATTTTAACGAATATTCTTATGAAGATTCAGATCCAGATGGAGTCGGAATTTATGTAAGAGCATATAACGACGGTACATTTTATGTGGAAGCAACAGATAAAACAGACAATCACTCTAAAGATATTCAATTTATCCATGAGCTTCAACATGTTTTCAAAGAGTTTAACGTAAAAATTGACTGGGTATTATGATTGATTTTTTAATAGCATTAACAGGTGGTTTAGGAATTGGTGCTGCAGCAATAGCAGTTTGTTATGGTTATCGTGCAGATACTTATAAACAAATGGGTTATCACGAAGAAGCTGCAAAGTATTATAAAATTTTTGGTGGTGCATTGTTGTACATCATTATTTGGATAGCACTTGGAATACTTTTTCCTACAATTGGAGTAATTAAATAAAATAATATAATATGATTTTAGCTTGGATTTGTATAGGACTTGGTTTGATAGGATTGTTTTTTGTAATTAACTTTCTTGTTAAACTCCATAATTGGGAAATGCGAGGGTATGAGGAAACATTTCAATTATTTAGAGATAATAAATTGGGAGTAGTATCAAACCCACAATTTATGGAATTTTCAAATATTGAAAATAAAATGTATCATAAAGGTGCATATAGAGCTTACCAAGAAATTAATAGTATATTTAAAATGGGTTAAAACATATGAAACAAAAGAAATATTGTGTAGATTTAGTTGCAATAGATACACTTGATAATATTAAATTATATACATATAATGTATATCGAATTCTATTTAATGGTTTATTTCACATACCAGTATTTAGTGCATCAAATGCAGATATAAATAAAGCACATGATGAATGTATTGATTTTGTGTATTCTAAAAACGGAAAATTTTCAACATTTTAATTTATAAATTTATGATTAAAGAATTTATTTTTACACTTGGATTACCTGGTTGTGGTAAATCAACTTATTTGAACGAGAAATATAATAATGTATTTTCATTTGCTGATTGGCATAACTATGTAACAATGAATCAGGGTGCAGAAGATGGAAATCTACAATTTGGTACATATTGCCAACAATTGCTTGATTCATGTGAACAAACCGAACGACAAAACGTTATTCAAATTGCAGCAGATGATTTAAAACCATTTATTAACGGTTATACAGATGAGCATCCAGAGATTGTTCATGAGGATTCTGTTGAGCTTGCTCGTAATTTAATTCTAAATTTGTCAACACAACAATCATTTAATGGTACTGTTGTTATGGATGGTGGTGCAATAAATAACCACTATACCATGGATATTATCACATGGGTAAAAGAAAATTCTAAGGGTGTTAAAGTAACATGTATTTTCTTTGATACTCCTATCAATATTTGTATTGAACGTGTTAACAAACGTCAACGCAAAGTACCTATTGATAATATATATGAAAAGAATATGAAAATTACTGCTTGTGTTAATAAATACAAGAAAGTAGTTGATGACTTTATTCGTGTAGATTATTACACAAATAAATATATTTTGCTCGATATGGACGGTACTATCGCAGCATATAGTAAAGTAAAACGTGATGATAAGGGTAATGCTGATTTTGTTAATGGAGAATTGTTCCGACATCTAACACCTGTACAATGGGTTATTGATTTTGTTAAAGAACACTACCCACCACAAAATGTTTTTATTGTTACAGCATGTCCAAATATTTTTGCATGGCAAGAAAAAAATGAATGGCTTGATGAATATTTTCCTGAGGTACCTGCAGCAAACCGTTTCTTCTGTGGAAATAAAGACTATAAAGACGTGTTTGTAAAACACCTTGCTATTAAGAAAAAATGGAAACTAAATGATATTGTTCTTATTGACGATTATCATAAAACAATTGAAGATTGTACACGTCAAGGTATCAACTGTTTGCATCCATCTAATATTTCTGCTCTCGCTGATAAATACGCGATTTTTAGTAAATAAATTTTGAATTTTTTAAAAAATATACTATATTATAATGTAATTATGTAATATTTAAAATTAAAAAATATATGGATAAAAATCACAAAATTATCGTTCATAAAAGTGTTTGGGATGAAAACCTAACGACTTTTATGTTGATGGAAGCGGAAGGTCGTGGTGCGGCAATGTTGAGTATTTTCGGTGATGGAGCAATTCATTTTGAAAAACATGATGTGTATATTACCGATTTGAATGTTGATGAAAATTATCGAGGACTTGGTATTGCAACTGCCTTAGTTAAAGAAGCGTTGAAACATGTTCCTGCTGGTAAACAACTTGCAACTAATGTAATTGATAATGCTCCTGATTGGCACATTAAGTTTTATGAAAAACTCGGGGTTGTTATTGATAACCTGGATACATATAATGAATACGATGATGGTATTGACTAAATAAATAATCATCATAAAATATTTTAAAATTGACACTGTGTATAATTTACAGTGTCAATTATATAATTGTAAAAATATAATAATAAAATATATGAAAAACAAAAACATTTTAATAATTTATCACTTAGAAGATAATGATGGTGTTTGCTCATGTGCAATAATGGAACATTATATTCGTACACATTTTAAAGATGCGAATATTGAACGTTTACCTGGTACATATAAAATTCTTAGTGATTTATATGAAAAGGGTAAAGATTTTCTTGATGAATATTTTGCCCCATATGATACATGTATCATGCTTGATATTTCATTTAATGATTATAAAGCAATGAAATATTTATCAAATAAGTTTGGTAATAGTTTTATTTGGTGTGACCATCATTTACCAATTATTAAAGCATCATTTAAACATGGTTTTGATAATATTAATGGTGTACGTGACACAACACGTTCTGCAATTCTAAATACATATAAATATCTATATGACCCATTGGACGAAAAGTATTTTAATGGTACTGTTCCTGAGTTATTTAAATATTTATCAGCATTTGATTCATGGTCATTTGATACATATAAACTTGATTTTGATGTATGTAGGTATATTAATACTGCAGTTACAATGAATTCATGTTTAAATGTAGATTGGTGGTTAAATAATAATTTTATGGAAAATATCATTATGGATGTTGATATGCAAGAATATATCAACAACTTACATGATGAAGGTAAACAACGTTGTGATGAGCTTGATAGACGTAATGCTGAAATGATTGCGTATGCAGGTGATACAACATGGACCGTTGGTGATGATAATCGTCCCGCATGTATGCTTGTATTATATGGGGGTTCAAATTCATTAATGTTTAAATCAGTAAAAGATACATGTAAAAATGGTATTGTTCTGAAGAAAACAAATGATTCACATTGGACGCTTCACCTATATAATACTGTAGATGATAGTTCATTCCATTGTGGTGATTATTTAAATAAACGTTATAAAGGTGGTGGGCATGAAGGTGCTGCTGGTGCAACAATTTCACAATCTACATTTATAAAACTTCTTAAAGCAAAACATGTATAAAAAATAAGAGACTCAAATTGAGTCTCTTTTTATTTAAAATAACCATGGGTATTTATTTTTTATACTATTATTTATTTTATCATTTACAAATTCTTTGTAAGAATTATAATTTGTTAATAAATTAGCATAATTATTTGATTTACCACATGATATTGTATAACCATCTTCATCAATAGTTAATAATTCAATAGTATCATTATTATTTATATGTCGTTTTAAAACACTATCAAGTGATACAACTTTACCTTCATTACTAGCATTGCTTCCTTTAAATGATTGGAATCTAGTTGATTTTAAATCATTTGAACTAGTTGGTAATGTTATACCATCATTACCAAAAAATGTTTTATTTATTTGTTTTATATGTTCAATATAAAAATTAGTAATATTTTCTTTATAACTTGGATTTGTAATAGAACGTTCTAATGTACTTACAGAATTTGTAGTTGTCATCCAAGTGTATTTTGTGTTTATTGCTGTTTTAGTATTATCCATCGCACTTATGAGTAATGGTGAATATACAGTCCCGTTAGAATCTTTAATACGTATTAGTGGATATACAAACGCTGTTAAAAAATAATCTGTTTTTGTAGTTGATGATATATTAAAAGATACATCAATATTTTCATTTGTATATAAAGCAGGATATCCAGTTGTATATTTTACAACGTTATAATTTAGTGTTTCACCACCCCATTCCATACCGCCAAATGTATACCATTTGGGACACATTACAGTGTGATCATCTTGACCATCTCCCCATATGAAATCTTGACACATTACTAATTGTTGATGAGACCAACTACCACTAAACATTAATGGCATCTTAAATGTAACAATTGCTTTAAATGGATCTTGATATGGTAATCCGGGTATAAATGTTGTTAATTCATCATCAAAATACATATGCTGAATTGTCCAATTACTATTATATGTATATTTATTACCTGCAGTATCATAATATGTTGTACCACGATAATCAATTTTCATATAATCATTACAATTATAATATAAAGATGATTTTGTTTGTTCTAAAATTGCACAAATGTTATTTTTATTTTGATTTACTGATATTCCTAAATTTACTCCCAATAATGTTAAATCAGAAATATATGTATCATGATTTCCAACTGTTGTTGTTAAATCAGATAAATCATTTTGTAAATCAGAAATATAAGTAGCATGTTCTCCAACCGTTGTTGTTAAATCAGATAAATCATTTTGTAAATCAGAAATATAAGTAGCATGTTCTCCGATAACATTTATATTGTTATTAACAGTATTTGTTAAATTAGATAAACCAGATTGTAAACTAGATATATCAGTTGCATGTACATCAATTCTTTTTGTTAAACTAGTTTGTACACTAGATAAACTACTTTCTAAATTAGAAATATAAGTAGCATGTTCTCCAACAGTTGTTGTTAAATCAGATAAATCATTTTGTAAATCAGAAATATAAGTAGTATATTCAACAACAGCATTATCTAAACTTTCTTGTAAATTATTTGTTTGATTATTTAATTCAGTATATAATGAATTATATGTATTAGTGAGTTCTGTTGAAAAATTATTCAAATGATTACTAACAACATATTCATTATCAATAATATATTTAGTAACATCGGTTGCTGTTACCAAACCATCTGTATAACCAGTTGTCCATGTTTCTGTTGTTGGTTCATAATAATCTTTTACATTATCAATTGTTTGTACATATTTATTAAAATTATTACTTTCAACTCTATTTATTGTATTTTGAAATATTGATAAAAATTGTGCAGAATCATTAATAATATTTTTAGTAGTATCACCATTATCATTATATGTATATACAATTGATCCATCCCAATCAATATCAACAATATCAACTAGTTTAAAGTTACCATTTGAGTTTTGATTTATTTTTGATATTAATGAAATACCACCATTTTTATTTATATTACTAAATAAACTATCGTTACTTGTATATGTATTCATTGTATTACTAAATTATTTAATTTTTAATATATTAAGTTTACTGTACCTTTAATATTTGTATTATCGGTTCTATATATATAATATTTTGTATCATCACTATATACATCACTATTTTCACTAACTTTTGTAAAACCACCAACAAAACCACCCATTTCAAATGATGCTGGTGATGATACTGCTATAAATGTATAATTTCCATCTGTTGCTTTTATATTTATAGTTATTGGAGTTGATGTTTTACCAGTTTTCCCCTTTAATGTAGTATCTGTTGCATCTGTTGAATACCATAAGAAATAACATTTATATGGTTTTGGCATTTGAACTGAAATGTTACTTGTACTAGATACTGTTTTGGAATTTAATGTTGATAAACCCTTTTCATGATAATATAATATAACACTTTGTTCTTGACATGAAGCAGAATATGTAAATTCACTAACAACATTTCCACTTTCTTTTGTTTTTTCAACAGGAACACCGTTATTACTATGTATATCAGATTTACCACTAATATATGTTGTTACATATTCAATATTATCAATAACACCATTATTTATTACTACTTCACCACCGTAGTTATATGCATATTCATTAGAACCATATTTACTTTTTATACCAACTAATGCTATTGAAGCATTTACTGGATTGTTTATATAATATGATACATACGTATATGGATATGCTGTTAACGTCATTGATGTATACGTTGAATCAAATTCTAATTCACTATATTTATTTGGATTTGATGTATTTTGTTGTGATTGTCCAATATTTGTATTACCCCAACTTGTTGGTATATATTGTTGGATAAATAATTTATTATCGGCAATCACTAATGAATATGTTGTATTTCCAACTTGGAAAGAAGACTTATTTGGATCAACATCAATTACTTTTACTTCACAACTTGTTATTTGATTTATAGTGCTTATTGCTTCATCAGTACAATTTACAATTATATTTAATTCATTTGCATCTAATGTACAACCATTGACAAATTGTGATTGTGTTGAATATTCTTGTAGTTTATTTGATATATATGTTAAATTTTCCATACGTTAAATTATTTAATTTAAATCAATAGGGTTATAATTACGAATATGTAATACCATTGAATTCGCAATTTGTCGTTTTATTTCACGTGTTGTTGATAAAGATATTTTAGCATCGTTATCAACATATTTTTCGTAATATATAATTAAATCTTTTATATATTTTTTAAATACAAGTGTATGAGATATATAATCAGCTGTTATTATTTCTGGTTTTAATCTTTCTTTAAATGCTTTGCAAATTGCATCTTTTCTTTCAGAAAATAACTTATTTGTTTCAGAATATAGAAATATTTCTCCAGCTAAAGCACTATTTAACTCTATGTATTGTTTTTCTTCTTCGTATATATAATCTACTAAGCTTTTCATTATTTATAAAATATTATATAATATATATAAAAATAAAAAAACCGTAGTAAAAAAACTACGGTTTTAATTATATATTATTTAGTATCTTATTATTCAGTCCAATCTTCCCAAACAGTAATTTCAACATCACTCATGTTTGCACCTTGAGATAATGGAATTAACCAAGAACCATCGGCTTGTTCTGTACCAGCTACAACATATGCTTGTACTTTTGTTCCGTCTGTACTAACTACTACAATTTGTTGTCCCGCATATGCAACTGGATTTGAAGATGCATATGTTTCAGCATCTGCTAATGTATTAAATACTTCATAGTGTTCAAGTGGTATTGGGTTAACACGTTTACTAGTAATACCTTGTGATTTACAACTGAATGTATTACCATTAATACTTAATACACTGTCTTTTATATCAAAATTTACTATACTTGCCATAATTATTATTTACATATTTTTAATTATTTCCAGGTTAATTTGAAACTATCTGTACCAGACCATCCTGTTGCTGCAGTAACATAAAATACTTTATATGTTGTTGTTGTAGTTGTATTAGGGTGTGTAAAACTAACTGTTGTAGTTTGAGTAGTACCTAATAATGAGTTATCTGCAGTAGATCTCCATTCAAGTGTTTTATTATAATTACCATGGCCAGTTGGTAATGCAATAAATATTGTAGCATCACCTGTTGTCATATCTTGTTGTGTTGGAGCAGTTTCAATTGATGATTTTGCAGACATTTTATCAGCGGTCCAGAAAGTAGATGCTATATTAGTATCACTATAGTTTCCATAGAATACAGGTTTATAACCATATACTGTTAATGCTGCTGATGAAGTATCTGTTTTTGTTGCTGATAAACTACCAATACCTTCAATAGTTTTTGAACCTGCGGTTAATTTTGTTTTTGTATTTGTAGATGGATATAATACAATACCAGTAAAGTTATTTGCTGTAAATGTTGCAGTACCATTATTAACAGTAACTGTTTTATTACCAGTTGCATCAACTGTAATTGTATCACCAGAACTAATAGCAGCTGTACCCCATGTTGCACTAGCACTAACAGATGATGTATCGTATGAACATGTTACATTTTCTGTATAATTACCTGTTCTATGTGTTGTTTCAGCATTTTTGAAATAACCTTGATCTGAGGTAACTGTTACTGTTTGTGTTAAATTACTCACTGTTGTAGTTTTAGCATATGTAACTGTTAATTGTGTACCAAGTGGTAAGTGTTTATTATTTGTTACAGTTGCTGTACCTTGTTTTACTGTTAATGTTGGGTTATCTAATGAAGGTGACCATGTATATGTTGGACCTTCTAACGTACCATCTACTTCTTTTAAGAATAATTTTGTTAAAATTTCTTGTAAAGAAGTATTTGCAGGTATTTGTTTATTACCAGCATCATCTTTCCATGCTGCTGGCCAGTTATCACTTGAATCATCAGCAAGTGGTCCACCAGCAACAGTAATTGGTTTGTTTGTTGTACCACCAGTGAATATTTCACCATGTGTAGCTATTGTACCTGCACCGTGAATAAATGCAATTTTATTAGCGTGATTAGCTAATTCAGCATCTGTAGTAAATGCATCTACTTTAGTTTCTGGAACATTTAAAAACATTTTATTTAAATCTTGTGCCATATACTTAAATTTATTTTTTTATAATCAACTATATATTATGCGTATTCTTCCCATGGATCTAATGCATTAATAGCATTTGCAAGAATTGTAGCATCAACTAAACCTTCTTTTGTAGCTGTAGCAGTTAAACCATTAATTGTTACTTCACCTCTAACAAGTTGAGTTTGAATTGTGTTATCAATATCATTTGCAAAACCTTCTAATGTATCGATACGAGTTTCGTGATCATTTAATGCAGCAGCAATAACTTTTTCATCATTAACTAATTCATTAGCAACATCTGCAGCACTTGCAAGACCATTAACTGCTGTACTACCTTCTGGTGCACTCCATTTACCTGTTGCTTCATCATAGGTCATACCAACAGCATCACCTAAACTAACAACATTTAATCCGATTGTATAATTACGATCGTTATCATCATCTGCAGAATTTTCTACAACTGTTAAATAATCATTATCAACTTCTGTTAATGTTGTAACTTCACAATCAATGGCATTAATTTTACGATCTAAGTAACTAATAGCACCATCATAGTAACTGATAACATAATTTAATGTAGTATGATCAACTAAACCAGTGGTTGCATCACCAAGTATATACTCACCATTGTCACCATAAGTTGTATTAATAGTAGATAATTTAGGATCAATACTGTCAATATATGTGATACCATTAGTTGTATGGTATGTATATGTCATGTATGTACCTTGACCACTACCATTATTGTGAGTCATATTAGTAACAGCAGTACCAATTGCTGCACTAACAGCAGATTCTGTAGCTAATACAGTTGATGCGTTTGTTGTGTCATCAGAAAGAATAGCACCACCAAATGTATAACCAGTTGTTTTTACTTTATCAGTTCCACTTGCAACAACTATTTGACCGTTATTGAAATCAGTATCTTTAACAATTGCATCATCAAGATTTCTTTCAACAACTATATATGTTGCAGTAGCATCTTCTTCACCTTTTCTGAAAATAACTAAATCACCTGCTTCAAATTTTTTACCATCGGCTGTAAATCCAGTACCAACAACATAAACATCACCATTGTTTGCAGTTGCTTGTATTGATGTTAATGTACCTTCATTAATTTCACCACAGAAATTCATTGCAGCAGTAGCTTCAGCAACAGCACCAGCAACTTTTTCATCAACGTATGTTTTAACAGTTGTACCAGTTACTACATTATCTACATTAACCCATCCTGCAGCTGTTGTATATGTTGCAGCATCAACATTTGTTACAATTGCATTTTCAGCAGCATCATATCTTACTGTAATACCATTTGCTGATAAACCAGCATTTGTTAAATCATTGAATAAATCATCAAAACTTGCTTTTAAATCACCAGTATATCCAAAGAAAGTACCTTTGGTATAAATAGTGTTATACTTTTTTAAGAAAACTACCTTATTATAATATGCGTCAGTTTCGGCAGCAGTAAATGTTGGTAATTCACCTGTGCCAGTCCATGTGTCATTTATGTGAGCTTTAATAAATGCATCACATTTATCAGGCGCAACATTAATAAGTAGCTTTTGTAAATCACTAAATTGTGTAGCCATATTTTTATTAATTTATATATTTATGAAATTTATTTTGTATATTATACAATATATATAAAAATAAAGTGAAACCAAAGTTTTGGTTTCACTCTAAAAATATGTAATATATGTTATTTCAAATTGATAATACGTTGATTTGAACTACCTCTAAATGGTAAATCACGTTTATGTTTTGATTCAATAAATGGACCGTCAACTAATGTATCACATAAAGATAAAATACGTTGTTTTAATGGATGTTGTATTAAATTTTCATGCGTATCTCCAGAATAAATCCATATATCTTTATTGGGGTATTGTTCTTTAAATTTTGTTAAAAATGTTAATAAAACTTGTAAAGATTCATCAGATTGACTAAGTGGATCACCACCCGATAAAGTAATACCTTTAATATATTCTTTATCTACATTTTCATAAATTTTATTTAGTACATTTTTATCCATTAGAGGTGTTCCTTGATTATAATCCCACGTATGTTTATTATGACATCCGGGACAATGGTGAGGACATCCTGCAAACCATATTGTTACTCTATATCCTAAACCATTTTCAATATCTGGTGTTGTTACTGTTAATACGTTCATAATTAAAAATTATATGTTTCTTTATGTTTTACTCTATCTTCTACTTCAGCTTGTTTACCTGCATTAAAATGTCTATAATCTGTGCTTAAATAACCTGTAACACGTGCAAGTTTTTCAATATTTTCGCAACCACATTCAGGACATTTTTCATCAATATCACCATGATAACCACATTTTAAACATGTTGACAATGGTAAATTTATTGCGAAATATGGTATATCTTTTTCCATTGCATAATCAACTAATTCTTCTAAAGCTTCTATATTATGTACTGCTTCGTGTTTTAATTCAACATATGTAATACATCCTGCGTTAGATAATCCTGTTAATTCACTTTCTATATCAATCTTTTTAAATGGAGACATTTGTTTATATACTGGCACATGAATACTGTTTGTAAAATATTCTTTATCGTGACGAACACCATCTTCATCGATATAGAAAGTTACATTTTCATGTTCGCCATATTTATCTTTCCATTTATTAAATGATGTATAACATAGTGATTCTGCTGGTGTATAATAAACTCCGAAATTTAATTTATATTCTTGTTTAAATTCAGCACATTTTTTATTATATAGAGTTTCAATTTGTTTTGCAAATTCCATACCTTCTTCCGTTGTTTGGTCACAACCCAACAATAAATATAGTGTTTCAGATAAACCTAATTGACCAATAACGATTGTACCATGTTTTAATGCTGAAAAAATTCCTTCTTCTTTATGATAACCTGTCATTGTTTTGTTATCATACATAAATCTTGCACTTTTTGATGATTGAGAACAAATATATTTAAATCGTTCAATCAACATATCTTTTGCTTCACAAATTTTCTTTTCTAATAATTTTAAGAATTCATTTTTATAACGTTGTTTTAAATCATCATATTCAATAGCATTACTTAAAAATTTAATTGCATTCCATTTTGCTTCCATTGCTAATGTTGGTAAAATAATTGTAACAGGACAAATATTACCACGACCATCTTTCTGAATACCTGAGAATACATCATCTATTTTATCAAATTCTTCATTTATTGTATGTTGAATATTTTGTTTAAAGTTATCTAAAGCATTGATATCCAAACCATTAACAGTTCTACATCCCATTGTACTAAATATTTCTGTTGGACGTTCTTCTAAACTAACTTTAATAGAACTTTCATCACATATTTCTAATCCAAGTTTATATGCAATATCAGGATTATGTTTAAGTATATCTAATAATATTTGATATTCTTGTTTAGATAATGAATCAATATATTCTTGTTTTAATTGTCTATCTTGTTTGCACCAATTTACTTGATTTGACCAATCACAATTTGCATAATTTGGATATAATCTATGTGCTGTGGATTTTAATGCTAATTGTTTTAAATCATAATTTGGTGTACCTGGTTTATCATTGACACCTTTCTTATATTGGAAAATACCACATGGGAATATAGATGTTTTAGAATTACCACCGGTTCCTTCTAATGACACTTCAAGTATTGTTTTTGTAACCATTCGACCTTCTGGTAATGTACATGTACCATAGTTAATTGATGAGAATGGTAATTGTCCACCACTACGAGATTGTAATGAATTTAAATTATGATATACACCTTCAATTGCTTGATGACATTCTTTTTCTGTCATTGCCATAGCATATTTATATGCTTTTTCGTCAGATTTATAAAAATCATGTTCAATTGACATATGTGCTGAATCAATATTTATCATTTCAGGAGTATCTATACCCGATATGTATCTTACACCATTTATATAATGTTTTCTAAAACTCTTACGAACATATGGTACCATTGTCCAATCAATATGTGTTGCACTCACACCACCAAATTGTTGTAATGATTGTATTTGAAATATTACAGCTAATAGTTGACATGCAGTATTTATACTATTTGCAGCACGTATATCTGTTTGTCTTGTAGAAAATCCTTCTGCAAGTAATTTATCAACAGGTATACTCAAACAGTTATGCATACCAACTGAATATGAATCTAAATCCGTTTTCTTTATATATTTCTATATAAAACTGACTATCTCACCAACCATATAGGTTGCTACGCACTTCGAATAGTGTTAATCTCTATTCTACATCCTTACACTCATCAGGATTAGTCGATACACCTTCTCTTTATTGAGCTTGGCACGGTATTATCATTGCTATCCATTTCTGGACCTTAGATTCTCTTAGTCAGCTTATTCGTGGTTGATTCATTTCCCTTAGTTCAGCTGATACCGTTAGCGGAATTTCTTCCACACCCCTTTAACGTGGGTTCACGTAGTTTTCATTGATTTGTTACCAAATCACGCCACAATTTGTATCTTATGGATATATATCTCATTATTATTGTGATTGTCTTTTGATTTTTTAGACATACAATATTTTAATGCAAAGTTTTTAGTTACAACACGTGTAACTTCACCCATTCTACCTCCAAATGATGCTTCATCAACATTTGCATTTTGATTTTCAACATCATTACCTTTCATTTTACGAGTAATTTCTTTTGTTAACCAAGAACGTTCCTCGCGTATATCTTCTCGTTGTTTACGATATAAAATAAATGCTTCTGCTGCAGTTATTTGATTTCGTTTAATTAATATATTTCGAATTGTATCTTGAATTTCTTCAATTTGAATTGGTTGTTTTGATACATTTTCATGTTTTTCAATAAGTTTTGTATAATACAAATTTAAATCATTTATCACTTTCTCTGGGACTTCTGCTTTTATGCTTTTATAAACACTGTTAACAGCACGTTTAATTTTTTCAAAGTTAAAATCCTGAAGAGTTCCATCTCGTTTTTCTACTTTCATAATTTATACTCCATATATTTTTGATTATCAATATAATACGCATAACTGATTGATATTATACATATCACATTGTGTTAATAATAATAAAATTTTTTATAAACTTTGGTTAGTAATTTACATACTATTAATATAGTTTTTTATTAAATTTTTTTCGAGTAAAAATATGTATATTTATTATTGTATAGTGTTATTTTTATATATAAATTTATACTCAAATACTTATGAAATTAATTGATATGATTAAACGTTTATTCAGTTGTAATACTATTATTGAAACAATTGAAATAACCCCTGATACTTTTGTTGAAGAAGTTGTTGATGTTCAAGAACCTATTACCGTTATAGGTGAAGTTTTAGAACCACAATGTTTTGTTGAAACTTCTACAGAATCAGTTTTATTAAAAGAAGATTTAAAAAATACTGTTGAAAAACCACGTAAACCACGTAAACCACGTAAAAAAACAAATGATGGTAATAACAGTAAACCAAAACGTCAATATAAACCACGTAAAAAACAGATAAATAATGAATTTTAAAAAAATAAAAACTATATAATAGAAATCATATAGAAATATAAATAATATTATGAAAGAATTAAAAAGTTATATTTTTGAATCATCAAATAGTGATAGTAAAATTGTTTTTAGAAAATCTGTTTTTAATGATTTTTTTAAAAACAAACAATTTGAAATTACGGTTAATGGTGAAAAAATAAATATAATAAATATTACATTTGACCGAAAAACAGAACGTGGTAATGAATTATTTCGATTTAACTATGATATGAAATCACAAATCCAAATAGAAGAAAATAGTAATAGTGATTTTTATTATCAAATAACTTGTGAAATAATTAAATATATTTTTGATACAATATTTGGTGAAAATAACTGGAATGATTTCTTTAAATTAGGTAGTGTTGATACATATAAAGTAAACGGTAGACTTGAAGGAACCAGTGGACTTTATAAAACTTTACCTATAAAGAATAATGACACTACACGAGATAGTGTTTGTTTATATTATGAAAATAATGAATTTAAAACTGAAACAAAATCAAAGAAAGGTAAATCATTATACATTCCATTAAATCAATTTAATAATTTATATATTGCAAATCAACATGATGCATATTATGGAAAAATAACCATTGGCAGGAAAGTAGTAACACCAAATAAAATACTTAAATCTAATCCAATAAAATTAGATAATTTAAATAATAACAATTTAAATATTGATAATATTTTTAAATTACAAACAGATAAACACGTATGTTTTTGTAAAAATTATTTAACTAATTTTATTAATAAATTGAAATTATTAAATTTTAATGAAATAATTAAAAATGATGATACAATAAACAAAAATGAATTAGCAAAAATTGAAATTACTGTTGAAAAAGAACATTTTATATTTAATGATGAATCTAATAATTTTATCTTAAGTGACAAGGACCTTGATAATTTTTTCAATGACTTTGGAGAAGTGTTAAGTGGTGTTTTTATGTTATTCTGTTTTGGAAAAGATAACGCATCATTAGAATTCCCTAATGGTGGGAATAATCCATTTGCTGATTTTTATATTAACATTGGTAAAACAAAATATAGTTTTTCTGCAAAACATGATGATGGTGCAGCATGCTCTATTAAAAATTTCACACAGAAATCATCAGAAGATACACAAGATATATTTGATATATTCAATAATGAAAAAAATTCTGTAATTGATACAATTATACAACTTGCAAATTTTTATAAAGATAAAAAAGATATAAATAATTCAAAAAATACATTGAATGAATTATTAAACTATATGTATAGTATTGTATCTAATAAAGAAAATCAAAATAATGAATTTACTGAAGAATTATTTAAAAGTTTTCGTGATAAAATTAATGATAGTATATTAGACGAATATTTTAGAATATTAAATTATAAATCTAAACAAGATAAAAGTAAAATAAATTATAAAAAAACAGATTTTTTATTATATCCATTAAAATCATTTTTGTGTACATTATTAAATAAGGATACATTATTTATTGATACTATCCGAGGTAATTGTAAGAATTTAGCTAAACATTATCAAATTTATATAAAACATAAAAATAATAGTTATAATACATTACAATTTGAAATTATTGATTTAGAATCCGATATATATAATATAAATATTGTAAATGGTGGTGATATAAATAATGTAAATAATCAGTCATTTAGATTAAAATTTAAACAAATTAAACAAAACTAAAAAAATAATAAAAAGTATATGAAAGACTTCACAATATATATTAACGAAAAGTTAAAGATAACAAAAAATACATTACAAAATCAAAATAAATATCACCCTAAAACAATAGATGAGTTAGTTGAAATTATTAAAGAAGAAGTTACAAATAATGGGTGGGAATGTGATCTTAATCATATTGATGTAAGCGAAATAACTGATATGTCTTATTTGTTTTCACCAACAGTAAATGATGGTTATGGTTTTGATAATTTTAATGGAGATATATCAAAATGGAATGTTGGTAAAGTTGAAAATATGGCATTTATGTTTGCTAGTTCTAAATTTAATGGTAATATTTCTAATTGGAATGTTAGTGAAGTCCGTGATATGTCTTCAATGTTTAGTAGGTCAGAATTTAATAGAGATATATCTAAATGGAATGTAAGTAAAGTTACAGATATGTCAGGTATGTTTGGAAATACTAAAAAATTTAATCAAAACATAGGTAAATGGAATGTTAGTAATGTTGAAAATATGAGGAAAATGTTTTCTCAATCATCATTTAAAGGAGATATAAGCAAATGGAACGTAAGTAAAGTGATAGATATGTTGAACATGTTTTATGGTTCTAAATTTAGAGGAGATATAAGTGATTGGAAACTAAATAAAAATTGTGATACAACTAATATGTTTACTGATTGTCCAATAAAAGATAAATATAAACCTAAGTTTAATAAATAACATAAAAAATAGTTATAATACATTAATAAAATATAAATAAAAGAGAGCTGTATTTTTTATAGCTCTTTTTTTATTTTATTTTTGAATTTAAAAAAATGTATACTATATTATAATGTAATTAAAATTGTGGGTTTATGTTGACAACAGAACAGAAAAACTTTTTAACAAGTTATCGTCCGGCAGAAAAACATTTTACTTCTAAAAAAGAAATAAAACAAATTTTAGAAGTATTGAAACCAAATAATGAAACTCGTAATGATGTAGTTGATTTTTATGACCAATTGCTTGATAATGCATATATCGGTAACACTCGAACTGAAGAATATTACGATATTATGGAAGCGATGATGTCCGTAACAACAGTATTAGATTTTAAATATTTACAATATGGCAATTAAACAATCCAAAAAACAAAAACCAGTAACAAAATATAAAATTTCATTTGTATCACATGTTGAAACCACAAGTGAAATTGAAAATAAATTAAACGAATTAGCTAAGCTTGGCGAAATTGTTAGTGTATCTTTTGATTCTGAAAATAGAGTATTAATCACATATAAAGTAACTGAATAATATGACAAATAAAACATTGATGAAAAACTTAACACTGTTATTTAATGCAGTAATTGTTGATGACACAACAAAAATGGTAGATTTTAACCGTGCTTATACATTGCAACATATGGCAATGCAATATGGTTATATCGTTCCAAATGAAGCATGTACCGAAGATATGTTTGATTTTATCAAACTTATTGATGTAATAAATCCTAATGCAACATTCTATAAGGAGTGGTCGGATGTTACAGAGCGTACTCGTTTCCAATTGTTGTTTGACCAACTTATTCATTACGCAACAACATATGGTACGAATTTTACTTGGGGTAATGGGTTTACTCGAAATGAGGATTATCCAGATATTACCGAGTTTAATTTGACTAACCATAAGGTAATTCGTGTGGTTACACATGATGAAATGTTCAAAATGTGTGTGGATATGCTCAATAGTGGTATTGCATTGAAACAAGATACAATGGAAATCATTGTAACATACGTTGTTAAGTATTTAAAAAACAATTATATTGAAGATTTTGATGTTGATACAATTAAAAACCGTGAAGCACGTGTAAAATTGTATGATTTGTTAGGTATCTTCCCAAATGATAAATTTGAGTTGATCAGATATATTGTATATAAAGCCACTGGTTTGTCTACAATTATTAAGAACAAAACGATGCTTCAAACTATTCGTATGAATGCACGTAAGGTTGATTTTCAAAAATTAACAGAGAAGCAATGTATTTTGTTGGCATCTATTTTCTTCCGTTATAAAAATATTTTGTTGATGTTTAAAACACCACAAAATGCACCAGTGATTAACAAAATCCGTCGCCTTGCTAACAAATATCATAAACCAATGGTATCTGGTATGTGGGAGACAATTACTACTGGTAAGTATGATGTTAATACTGTATATACTCAATCTGCTGAACTTACTAACTATAAACTTATAACATTGATTCAAATGTTAAAAGAACGTTGTGTAACAAGTAAAGATTCTCCAGTTGTATATACAATTCGTAATGGTAAACAATTTGTTAAATCAACAAATACAATAAATGTTACACCATCACTTTTGGCAACGTATACACAATATATTAGTGTGCTTGAGCGTCGTTTGGTTGAAAACCTAAGTAAAAAGGCATGTCCAGTACGTCTTGACGATAATATTGTTTTGACGTGTCCAACATCTGAGAAAAACTTTATTGGAAATATTCCAATGGGTTCATATGTTGATTTTGCTGATAACCATAATATTATTGGTGTTTATTGGCGAAATGAATGGGGTACACATGATTTTGATTTGTCAATGAATAATATTCATGGACAACGTATTGGATGGAATTCATCATATTACGATTTTGATCGAAAAAATGTTGTTTATTCTGGTGATATGACAAATGCAGATCCAGAAGCGTGTGAGTTGTTATACATGTCAGAAAATGCAGTACCTGGAACTGTTTATTTGAACCGTTACTGTGGATGTGAAGATTCAAAATATAAATTGTTTATCGCACAAGAAAAATTTGCTACATACGACCAATGTAAAAATTATATGTGTGATCCAAACAGTATTAAGTTTGAATGTACATGTGTATCAAAAGAATCACGTCAAACAACTCTTGGATTTATTGCGAACAATAAATTTTACTTTATTGAAAAGGGTAGTGGTAATGACCATGTTGCACGAAATAGTCATATTGCACAACAAGATATGTTTAATTTAACTGTACGTAAAGCTGAGTGTATGGTTTATCTACGTGATATACTTATGAAATCAGGTTTTACAATCGTTGATGATACATATACTGGTGAGGATGTGCTTGATTTACGAGTTAAAAACTTAACTGTTGATTCACTAATTACATTGTTTAACAAAAACGTATAATTAGTAAATTGCTAATATAAAAAATGACTGAGTATAATCTCAGTCATTTTTATTTAAAACTTTTTATATATTCTTTTATTGCTTCAACGTGCAATTCAGCAATTTTTAATTGTCCTTCTTCAGATAACATTAATTCACATTCTTCTTTATTATCATAAAAGAAGTTTTCAGTTAATACACATGGACAATTTGTTTTATAAATTATTGTAAAGTTTTCTTCTTTATGTCCACGTAATCTTTTATCTGGGAATATATTTTTAAATACATTACAAAAACATTTTGCTAATTTATCTGAATTAGTTGTACCCTTTGTTGTAAATACTTCCCATCCATGTGCTGTTTTCCAATCACCACTCCCCGCAGCGTTACCATGTACTGAAATCATTATTGCGGAATGTCCTAATTTCTTTTCTTTATTAAATAAATTGTTTATATGTGTAGCTCGATCAGATAATTTATAGTCTACATCATTTGTATTTGCTAATATACATTTAATCCCTTCGGTTTGTAATAAACAATATATTTTATTACACACTTCACGTGTAAATTTCCATTCAAACAACTGATTACCGTTATCAAGTTTTGGTGAACGTTTACCTGGGGTTTCTTTACCGTGACCAGCATCTAATATAACAGTTAATGGTTTCATACTTTATTTGTAACTTTTATATAAAAATAGTGAATTATAAAACCCAAGGTTCTATATTTATTATATGGAAAATTTAACCTATAATATATTACCGCAAGAATATATACAAACAAATAATGGTGACGTATACAAAGTATTACAAAATCATTATTTAAAATTATCACCATGGAAAGATGGTGAGGATCGTCGTGTATATGAAGAAAATATTGGTGATTATAAAATAATATCATATAAAAATGCATGTATGATTGTTAATAATCAATTTTCTAATACAGTTGAAAAATGGGAACATAATGGTAAACAATATTTAGCAAACGCAATTGGAACAAATCGAGATCCTATTGAACATTCATATTTATTATCAACATTACCATCACATAAAGTATTTATAAATGATTCTAAACGAATTTTAAAACAAATGGATAATTGTTCATTATCTGTAACATCACAAGATGGTTCACAAGAAATGAAACTTATAAAACATAAGGGTAAATTATATTATATATTGATTATTAATGAATATTTACCACGTGTAAAAGCATATAATATGTTTGGTGATTTTTGTCAGTGGATAGGTATTGATAAATGTAAACCAATATTTAATATAACTGATAATAAATACATATAATTAAAATTATACATACTAATTTAGTGCATATACGATAGCGTATGTGCACTTTATTTTTATATATAATAAATATATAATAGTTAAAATATGCATTATATTAAAAACTTTAAGTCAATAGAAGATGCAGAACAGTACAATGAAAAAATTCATGGTGCTTGTATATGTTTAATTAACAAAAAAATTCCAAAATATAAATTAGATAATATGACAAAAGACACACCAATATATTTTTGGAAAGATGATAGTGGACAAGAATATTGTGGAAGACCAGCAATTGTTCTTGGTAAAGATGGTTTTGGTTTAGGTAATAAAATATAAATATATAAAATAAAAGTATGGATAAATTAAATATACAAAAGGTAAATGGCGAAATACTTGACGCTAATGAATTTAATAGTGTAGTTAATAAGGTTAATTCATTAATTGATGCTCTTGAAAAAATTTATACAGCATTAAATTTACAAGGCGTTAATATCGAGTTTGTAACTGAAGATGAATGGGCAGCATTAACTGCATCAGGTGCAATTGATCCTAATGTAGTATATATTACACGATAAATAAATACTAATAAATTATGATAAATATAAATTGGGAAGAATTAAAAGGTAAATTATTAAAATTAAAATACAAAGGCATCGGTACAATCAGTAACGATGAAAAAGTACACCAAGTTTTAATGGCATTACCTAAAACATTTTTACTTGAATCAATTATACGTTTATCAATTCTTCACTATAATTATGAACATATTGTAGATTTCTCTGAAAGAGTAAATAATTCAGATTATTTTTATGATAACTTAATTGGTAATAGTGATGGATTATTAAACGAAATTCCAGAAGATATAAAACCAATATTTGATATAATCGCAACAGTATATTGTGGGTGGATTGATAAAATGAAAAATATTGGTGCTGACTTATTTGAAGTATTTCCTGAATTAAAGAAATACGACTTAATTAAATTTAATAATGAAGTATTCAAATTATCTGATTTTGAAATTGACGCATTATTAAAAGATGAACAAATTTCAACATTAATACATAATTTTTCTGCTATTATTGACGATTATTTAGCAAAAAGTGGTAAATATCCAAACAGTTGTTTTTATGCATATGATACAAAAGTTGCAGATTTAGATTTTGAAAATGGTACAAATGTAACAGAAAAATTAGGCGGTATAGGTGATATTTTAGGTAGTTTAACAGGTAGTTCAGAAGAAACATCATCTGAAGATGTTATTATACCAAAAAATTTAAGTGCAAGTTATATTTTTAACGAAATAGCAAAACAATTTGGTATTGAAGGTGACCCAAAATATTCAACAGGTTTTTTCCAAACAATGTCATTTGAAGATTATTGTAATAATATATTACCAACACTTACAATAATTAGTGATGTTATTTTAGATTATGTAATTAATGGTAATTTACTTGGTTTATTTGATGAAAGTGATTACTATGTTAATTTAGGTTTACCATCAGGAACAAAATGGTGTTGTCGTAACGTTGGTACTGCATTACCTACACAAACAGGTAAATATTATTCTTGGGGTGATACAACTGGTGTTACTGGTTCTTTATTTGATATGTCTAATGCTGTACTTGGTGTTATGAGCCCAACAGAAATGCCAATAGAACAAAAAATTGAAGCAGTATTATTTGCGAATGGTTTAGAAGCAACCGAAGAAAATATTGCAATGGCAACCGAAGCAATAGAAAATGGTACCATTGACGGTGTTGTTGGTAAACCAAATTATTTTACTGAAGATAATTATGTAACAACAGTAAACGTTGAAAATGCATCTCCAGTTGATGGAACAGATTTTTATGTTGTTGTTTCAGACACTAATGTTGGTAATGAATTATTTACAAGAAATGATGCAGCAAGTGTTAATGAAAGTGCAAATTGGAAAATGCCAACTAAAGAACAATTAGAAGAACTTATAACTAACACTGAAATATCTGGTGTATTTGATGAAAATACCAATTATCCACTTATTACATTTACTGGTAGAACTGGTGAAACAATGTACATATATCCAAGCGCAATATGTACAAACTCAACAATTCTTAGTTTTGAACAAAGTAGTGGTGAAGTTTTAGGTTTATGGTCTAGTACAATAAATAATGAAAAACCAAACGAAGCATATGCTTTAATTATTAGCTATGATAAAGATAGTAATACATTTACACCACGTATTGAATCAATGCCAATATATTTAGGTATGGCAATACGTCCTGTATATGTTGCACATCAAGATGTTAAAGAATTAACAGATAAAGCATGTTCAGTATATAATTTCTATAATATATTAGATAAATTTATACAAGATGGTGTTGTTACATGTGCTACATACGATGAACCTCATGTTGATATAATCACAGGTAAATATTATTATAACGAAGATGGATCATATAAAATGAGAAAACGTTATAATATTATTGATTCTAAAATAAAAGCTGTGTTATTCTCACCATTATTCCAAATATATATTACTGAAGATAATACAGCATATTTCGGTGGTTGTTGTTATGTACCAAGTTTAATTGGTATGTTATTAGAAACAATTGTAAATAAATTACATTTATTAATTCCTGAAAGTGCAGGTATACCACCATTAAAAGAAATATTACCAATGATACTTGAAATCGTTTGGATGTTATTATTATCATTCTTAGTTCGTATTGGTGAAGGTTTCTGGGATGGTTCAATATTAAAAGATGATTATATACCATCATTATTACGTCCAATACTTGAACTCATAGAGGATTTAACACCAGATGAAGATGAAAATCCAGAAGAAGATGAAGATATTGAAACTCCAGATGTTGAAGAGGAAATTGATAATATTGATGAAACTGTTAGTTTACCAGAACCTGCAGTTTATATAGATAATCAAGAAATATTTGATTCTGTGATAACATCATTTAACGGTGTATTAATCAATAGTTCAACAACAGAAAGTGGTTGGGTTCATTATGCTAATTTTAATAATGTACATTACCCACATGGACACGGTTGTTCAAACAATTGGTTTATACAATTTGACAATGGTAAAGAATATATGTTAGATGGAAATACATATAATGATAAATATTTTGTTTTAACAAAAGCATTTTTAACAGCGAAAAATAATGGTGAAACATTATATGTATTAGATAATACTACAGGTGAATATAAACCATTTAAACTTGTACCACATATTCATTATTTCAATAAGTTTGAAGCAGGCATGACTTGGAGAACTTTAATAGAAGACGCTGGTGAATATCATAATATGGATCACGTTGACCCATGTGAGTTTGATGAATTAGGTAATTTATTATCTCATCCAACTGATTATATACATTTAACATATTCATATGAAGAATTATATGATGTATTATCAAGTGGTAACTATACACAATGGTATACATATAATCCTACAGAATCTGGTGTTTTCCCAACAGAAAATCGTATTGTTGAATATATTAATTTACCATTAAATAGTGGTTCAATAAAAACTGCTGGTGGGGGGTTTGTTATTGAAGTTGATTCAAATACTGTTTGGAATGTTACATGTAATGTTAATTGGGTTACAGTAAAAGATATTAATGGTTGTGGTTCTCGTCGTATCGCATTACATATTGATGACTATACTGTGGAAAAAACAACTAAAAACCGTACAGCAATGATTACATTTACTTCAACAATTGATTCTTCTGTATCAAAAACATTTGTATTAACACAATTAGGTTTTGAAGAAATACTTATTGTAAGTTCAAGTAAAAAAGATAATATAACATACAATGGTAAACAATTTACTATAAAAGTTGTATCAAATACAAATTGGCATGTACAATGTTTAGCTACAGCAGATTTAAATGGTAATGCTATTGATTGGATAACAGTTGATAAATATGAAGGTGAAAAAAATGATTCTATTGTTATTAATGTATTGAAAAATTCAATTCGTGAAAATAGAACAGGATATGTTGTTATAAACACAGAAGATATTGTAAAATGTATTGAATTTAATCAATTTGCACACGTTGATGAATTAAATGTTAAACAAGCATATTATGAATTACCATCATCTAAATATGAGTTATATATTCCTATAAAATCTAACACATATTGGAATATAACTACAAGTGCCGATTGGTTGACAACTGATATTACATCTGGTTACATGGATAATTCAATAGTTATTTATGCAAATGAAAATACAACTGGTGATACACGTATTGGATATGTAAATATTATTACACAAGATAAAACAGTATCTATTAAAATTATGCAAATTGATATTACTGATTATTTTGAAGTACGTCCACAAATATTAAGTATTGATTCACAATTTGGTTATGCGAACATAAATATTACTACTAATTTAAATTGGAATATTGAATATAGTTCAGATTGGTTTGTATTAAATAAAACACAAGGTGTAAATAGTGCTAATGTTATTGTTATTGTTAGTGAAAATTTAACAAATGATGATCGTAGTTCTGAAATTAGAATATTTAATGATTCACATGAATTTATTGTAACATTAGTTCAATATGCAGCAGGTAATATCGAATTAACAGAACGTCAACGTTTAATTGAACAAATTAAAGAAACAAATGGTGTTTGGATACTTGATAATAATGATTATATACATTACTGTAATATGAATAATGTTAATTACGATCATGGTGATACTGATGATTACTTTGTTCAACTTGGTGGTGTATATTTATCAAACGATACTTCAAAAACTTATCTTGATTCGATTGATTGTGAATATATATTAAATGGTCAAACATACAATGATAACTTCTTAGAATTATCAAAAGCTATGTTAACTGCAAATTATAATTCTTCATATGTTTGTGCATTTGATGCAAACGGTGTATTATCTGAGTTTAAATTTGCACCTGAAACTTCACCAAAATCAATGGATTTAGCTACATATTTAGGTGATATTCTTAGTTATTATATTGGTGGAGATTCATATTCATATTCTGATTCATACGCATATTCTGATACAGAGTCTGTTCGTTATAGTTTATATGATTTAAAATATATATTAACAAATAATACATATACTGAATATCGTACAGTTGAATATAATGATAGTTTAAATGTTACTCCACAAAATTAAATGTAAAAAACATAAATATTTCATAGAAATGACAGGTTATATAACCTGTCATTTTTATTATTATGTAGATATGAAGATATTACTTGTAGCAATAGTTAAAAACGAAAATCGTTATCTGAATGAATGGGTTGATTACCACTATAATTTAGGTTTCGATAAAATTGTTATATGTGATAATAATGATATTGACGGTGAAGTAATAAAAAATAAAAAAGTAATAGTTGAAAATTTTCGTGGTAAACATGAATCTGGATATATAAATGGTGTGTTGAATTCAGGTATACAAGGTGTTGCTTATAATTATTGTTATAAAAAATATAGTGATGATTATGATTGGATTGCATTTTTTGATATTGATGAATTTTTAACATTACGTGATGGTTTACAACTAAAAGAATTTTTAAAAAACGCTAATAATATATCACAAATATATATTAGTAGTAAAACGTATGGTGATAATAATAATTTAGTATATAAAAAGAAACCAGTTACAGAACGTTTTACAACACTAGTAAAACAAAATGGTTATTGTGATAATAAATATGATTTTAATCCATTTAAATCAATTATTAAAACAAAACAAAAATTTATAAAAATACTTTGTCATGGTAGTATTTGTTGTGGTAGGACAATAAATACAAATTATGAAACTATACCAAATTATTATATTTTATATACATTGATTCCCGGTATATATGATAATATGTATATTAGACATTATGAAACAAAATCAACATTTGAATTTTTTGAAAGACATTTAAATAAAACGTCAGCAACAGGAATAGAATTAAAACATAATAATATAAATAATCTATATAATAAATATTTTACATATAATGAATGGACAATAGATAAGTTTAATATTATTAAAAAATATTTTTATAGTAAATTAGATATTGTAGCAAATCAACATACTAATTTAAGTATAGTTAAAAAAATTGCAACAAAATTACTATTATATAGATATTTAATTGGTAAAAAGATAATTGATATATATGAAAATATTATTGGTCGCAATAGTAAAAAATGAAAATCGTTATTTAGATGAATGGGTAAATTATCATTATAATATTGGTTTTGACCAAATTGTATTATGTGATAATAACGATATAGATGGAGAAATCATAAATAATGATAAAGTAATAATAGAAAATTTTAGAGGACAACACAAAGAACGTCATATTAAAATACGTTATTATGGTACACAACAAGATGCATATAATTTTTGTTATAAAAAATATAATAAAGATTATGATTGGATTGCGTTTTTAGATATAGATGAATTTTTAACACTTGTAAAAACAGATATAAAAACATATTTATTATCATTACCAAGTGATGCTGATGTTGTTTATATTAATTGGAAATGCTACGGAGATAATGAACATATATATTATGAAAATAAACCAGTACAAGAACGTTTTACAAAACCAATAAATAAATGTTGTAATCAAAATATACCATATGATGGTGTTGAATTATTTAAATCTATTGTACGTGGTAAAGGTCGTTGTAAAACTGTTTATTGTCATACATGTAAAGTAATCGGTAACGCAGTAAATGCTGATGGTGAATATATGCGTAATTTTAGATATATGCACGTGTATGCACCTATTAAATATGATAACATTTATATTAAACATTATGTTACAAAATCAGTAGAAGAATTTTTTGAAAGACATTATCAAAAAACTTCTGCAACCGGAATAGAATATCACCATAATAGTTATAAAAATTGTGTGGATAAATTTTTCCATTGTAATAAATGGACGCAAGAAAAACAAAATGTAATTAATGAAATAATTAAAAAAGAACCTATTTTTATTAAACGAAAATTGTGGGTTGCAATTGATAAATTTATAAATAAATTAAAAGGTAATCTTAATTATTTTATAAAAAGGATTGATTTTTATTTATGGGAAAAATGAATTTATAATAATTGCATACTATATTATAACTGTTATAAATAAAATACAATTATCATTATTTGATAATTGAGCAACTAAAAAAAATATATAAAACATAGATTATGAGCAACAAAAAAGTAATGGGTATCGACCTCGGTACCGGTAATTCAGCTGTGGCTGTTATTGAAAATGGTAAATCCAAAGTTATTGAAAACAATGAAGGACACAAAACTACCCCGTCAGTAGTTTTTGTGAAAGGCGATGAACGTAAAGTTGGTGCATCTGCTAAGCGTGGTATGGTTATGAATCCAAAGAATACCGTATCATTTATTAAGCGATTTATGGGTGCAACATATAATGACCCTGACGTTCAACGAATGCTTGAAATGATTACATATAATGTTAAAAACGTAAATGGTAAACCATACGTTGATATTGACGGTAAAGAATATTCTCCTGAACAAATTTCTTCTATTATTCTTAGTCATATGCAATCTATTGCAAAAGACTATTACGGTACAGATACAAAGGATGTGGTAATTACATGTCCTGCATGGTTTAATGATGTACAACGTCAAGCTACAAAAACTGCAGGTGAGCTTGCTGGGTTGAATGTGCTTCGTATTATTAACGAGCCAACTGCAGCTATTCTTGCATCTGATATTGATACTAAATCTGGTGATAAGTTGGTACTTGTAAACGACTCAGGTTGTGGTACACAAGACGTATCTATTTGTGAGGTTTCTGATGGTATGGTTGAGGTACTTGCATCATATGGTGATGTATTCCTCGGTGGACAAAACTTTGACCAACGTATTGTTGATTGGGTTGTTGATGAGTTTAAGAAGGATAAAGGTATTGACTTGTCTAAGGACCAAATGGCATATGCACGTATTGTAGAAGCTGCTGAGAAAGCTAAGTGTGAATTGTCATCTGCTGTACAAACGGAAATTAACCTTCCTTATATTACAATTGCTGATGGTGTGCCACAAATGTTGGTGACTACACTTACTCGTGCGAAGTTTGAGCAATTGACTGCAGACCTTGTAGATAAAGTAGTTAATTGTGCAAAAGAGGCACTAAAGAAAGCAGGTAAGACTAATGCAGACCTTTCTGAGATTTTGCTTGTTGGTGGTTCTTCACGTATTCCTGCAATTCAAGATGCTTTGACACGTACATTTAATGTACCTTTGAATAAGACAGCAAACTTTGATGAAGCTGTAGCTCTTGGTGCTGCAATTCAGGCAAATACTATTGTTGGTGGTGAAGGTTCTGAAGATGCTGTGTTGCTTCTTGACGTTACTCCAATTTCACTTGGTATTGAGGTAAATGGTAATCAAATGCATAAGTTGATTGAAGCAAATACTACAATTCCAACACAAAAGAAAGAGGTGTTTACAACTGCAGTAGATAACCAACCAGCAGTTACAATCGTAGTTCTTCAAGGTGAACGTCCTATGTCTGCAGATAACAAACATATTGGTACATTTAATTTGGACGGTATTATGCCTGCACGTCGTGGTGTTCCACAAATTGAAGTGACATTTGATATTGATGCAAATGGTATTCTTTCAGTATCTGCAAAGGATCTTGGTACAAATAAAGAACAACATATTACAATCGATAACTCTAATTCACTTTCTGAAGATGAAATCAATAAGATTAAAGCTGATGCTGAAGCGTTTAGAGCAGAAGATGAACGTAAAATGAAAGAAGTTCAAGCGATTAACGATGCTGAGCGTTATGCATTTGGTATTAAGACCTTTGTTGATGAAAGTGGTGATAAGTTGTCAGATGATGAAAAAACCAATATCAATAAGCTTGTTGAAGAGCTTGAAGCTAAAGTTGCTACAAAAAATATCAATGATATTACTGCAGCTCAAGAAGAGCTTACTAAAGCTTGGGAACCTATTGCAAAACGTATTTATGAAGCATCTGCACCACAACAACCAACAGATGATAGTAATATGAATTCTAATCCATTTGAAGCAATGGGAGCTGATAACCCATTTAATCAAAATCCACAATAATTATTGATATAAAATTTATTAAATGGGTAATCTGATGGTTACCCATTTTTTGAATTATATGTTTTTTGCACTATATTAAATATATAATAAATAACAAATAACAATGGCAAATAAAAATTATTATGATATTTTAGGTGTATCAAAAGATGCATCAGATAAAGATATTAAATCAAAATATAGAGATTTATCAAAAAAATATCACCCAGATAGACAAAATGGTAAATCTGATAAAGAGAAGCAAGAAGCGGAAAATAAATTTAAAGAAATCAATGAAGCATATTCAGTATTAAGTGATACTGAAAAACGTAAAAACTACGATACATTTGGTAGTCCTGATGGAAACCCAATGGGTGGGTTTGGTGATATGTTTAGTGGTTTTGGTGATATGTTTAATTTTGATTTTAGTGATTTATTTGGTGGTGGCAGATCACATAAAAAATCATCACAACGTTCTGAACAAGTACATCCTGGAGAAAGTTATAATATAAATGTTGGGTTATCAATTGAAGATATTTATAACGGTATTCAAAATAAACAATTTGAAATTGAAGTAAATAGACGTTGTTCAAGTTGTAACGGTACTGGTGGTAGTGGTGCAGAAAAGTGTCCACATTGTAATGGTACCGGTATGAAACGTGAAGTAAAACAAACAGCATTTGGACGTATGGAAAATATGACATATTGCTGGGAATGTAATGGTACTGGACAACGTGTGAAAAATAAATGTACAAAATGTAACGGTAGCGGATTTGAAAAATATATTGAAAAACTAACACTAAACGTACCTAAATTTGCACGTAATGGTCAACAAATTATGTTTAATGGTGCTGGTAGTGATTCTAAATCACCTAAGGGAGTTCGTGGTGATGTTATGGTTACACTTGTACATCAATTTGATACTAATCGTTATCGTATCATAAATAATGATGTATACGAACAAGTAAATATACCATATTATGATATGATTGGTGGTAATGATAATGCAACAATAAAACTACCTAATGGTAAACAAGTATCATATAAAATTCCACGTGGCGCACAAAATGGTCAACAAATTGTTATTCGTGGTGAGGGATTAAACGGTGGTAATTATATTATCATTCCAATTGTTAGTTTGCCAAAAAATCCAAATAGTTCAGAAATTGAACATTTAAATAAACTTATTGAAAAATTAAAATAAATGAACGCAAACGATTGTAAAGTATTATCTATCTGGTTAACTGTTAATAAAAATGGTGGTGTATTACTACACACATCTGAACCAAGAAAAAATGAAGATACAGGTAAATGGGAATCAGATAATTTATACTGTAATTCAGTATTATACGAACAAATGAAAGAGCTTGTTAAAAATTCTGGTATGACATGGAGTAGTGAACCAGAACAATTTGAAATTAAATTTGGTCCAGTTAAATTATGAAAAAACGATTAATATTAGGAGATATACATGGTCATTTCGATACACTGAAAAAAATATATGACCAAGAAAACCCAGATGAAGTAATTATTTTAGGTGATTACTTCGATAATTTCCACGGTTCAGATCAATCAATTATAGATTGTTTTGAAAATATTATTAAACTCCGTGAGGAACATTTAGCAAAGGGTAAAGGTGATTTCATTCTATTGATTGGTAATCATGATTTCCATTATATGTGTAGCGATGAACATTATTCAGGTAAACGCGAAAGTTACGCAGCTTATGCACATGTTCGATTGGAAGAATTACATCAAGCTGGTGTATTAAAATATGTTCATATTGATATGCAAAATAAAATTATTTATTCACATGCTGGTGTAACAAATTCATGGTGTGAAGATCATTTTGATACAACTGATATTAATATTTTAAATAAATATATAAATACAGTTGGTTATAATTATTTTGTATTTTCTCATAAAGCGTATAGAGATTATTATGGTGATTCTAAATGGCATGGACCATTGTGGGTGCGTCCATATTCTCTATATGGTGATTTATATAAAGATTCAGCATCTGGTAAACATTTTTCACAGATAGTTGGACATACACACATGCGACAACCAGAACTAAAACAAATTGGTAATGCTACGGTATATGTTCTTGATACTTTACCTGATTTTTATATGACACAAAAATATAATGATAATGGTGAAATTATTTTATATGAACTAAAAGAGTTTAAACAATGAATACAAAATTTCCAAGTTTCTCATCAGTAGAACAAACACAAAAAATTAATGAATTGTTAGGTGCATGTGAATCGTATTACACAGTATCTGATGTATTTCAATATTTACCAAATGAAATTGAATATCGTGGTAAACGTGGTTATTTAACTGTTGATACATATTCATTAAGTTGGACTGCATATCATGCACAGCAATTAATTATTGCAAAAACGTTTAGTATGCCAATAGGTATTGATACAAATATTTTTGATGTATTTATTTTGGCATTAGAATTTGTTATAAATAATAATTTAAACAATGAAGAATAGTAAAATAAGTGGATTATTAATTAAAGCAGATGAAAAAAATCGTGGATATTCATTTACAAAAGAATGTTTTGAAAATGCTTTAAAAGAATATAATTCACATCATAATACAAAAGAATTTGATTTACGTCATGATACATCACCTGTTGACTTTAAATTATCAACAGATGGAGTGTATGTTAATTTAACATTATTAGATTCAAATAATAATGATATTATAAAAAATATAATAAAATAAGCATATGAATAATTTTGAATATACTGTTTCGTGGTTAAATAATAATCTCAGAATTAACGTAGAACGAGAATTAAACGATAAAAGTAAAGAAGGTTGGGAGTTTGTACAACTATATAATCAAGATCAACCATGTAACGGTACATGTTTGATTTTTAAAAGAAAGAAACAAGAATCACTTATACTTGGATAATAAACACTATGAGAAATATTGACGAAATAAATGCAGAGATTAACAAACTTTTTCAAGAACGTTCAGAAATATTAAAACAACAACCTAAAATAGAAGACGTTAAAAAGTTTGTTGGGAAGTATATTCAATATACTGAAGTAGATGAGGTAAAACAAACACTACTTCCATTTAAACATACTAAAACATATGTAATGCGAGTTAGAGATGCAAAGAATCCAAATAAGGAATTTGTTTCTTTTACTGGACCTGGTATTATTATTGAGAAAAATCATGTAGATGATGAGTTTTATACTGCTTCATTAGATATGAATTTGTTTATTATGAGTTGTAATAAATATCATAATGTCAAAACGATTTCTGAAGAAGAGTATTTTGAATATATTGAAAAAGTTATCAATACATGTGATAAACTAAAAGAAAAAGAAAATGGATTTAAAAATGGTGAAAACATTATTTATACCGAACGTGAACTAAAATCTCTTTTGAATAAATACGAATGTAAAACTGAAAAAGAGTTAGATGAGTATCTTTGGTATAATTTTGGAGTATCATTAGTAAATAAAATAAATGAAAATTAAACTTAAACTTTTACGAAATATTTTTCAAAAGTTTTGTCAAACTAATTTGAACGCAAATAGTAGTATTAACATACCGTTCAAAACTTTGTTTAATGTTTTGAAAATTATTTTGTTTATTGATAGTAAATTATTGGAAGGTTTTTATATTTGGCCAACAATAAATAATACATTATTGTTTGACCATAATAGTTTATCTTATGCTATATGTAGTTTTGATATACATAAGGATGAATTTTCATTATGTTTGAGAAAATCAAACGGAACTGTTATTTTAGTTGACAAAGAAAAATTTTCCATTATAACTATTGAAAAATATATTGATGAATTTAAATCATGAAAGTAATTTTTTTAGATATAGATGGAGTAATAAATAGTGAAGACTTTGCTATATGGATTCATGAACATCCGGAATTTTGTGAGAATGGTGGTCATTTTTGGATAGACCCACAAAAGATAGATATGATTGTGAATTTATGTGAAGAAACTGGAGCAAAGTTAGTTATTAGTTCATCTTGGAGAGGTTGGTCATTAAGAGCAACTTTAGAAGATTTTTCTACATACCGAGATTTATCTCGGATTAATCCATATATAATTGGTGTAACACCAAGATTTTATATGAATTCAAAAATGTATATGTCAAGAGGAGATGAGATTCAATATTATCTTAGTACAGATCAATCAATAACAAATTATTGTATAGTTGATGATGATAATGATATGTTAGATTCACAGAGAGATAATTTTGTAAGGACTGATTTCAAAACTGGTTTAACAGTAGAAGATGTTAAAAAAATTAAAAATATTCTAAATAAATAATTTAAAATTACTATATTTATAATATAACTATTAAAATATGAATATGTTACTATTTATAATAATTGGGGTGTTATCACTATATTGTATATGTGGTACTATTTATTTTATTTTTTTTAGAAAAAAAATATATAATAAAATACAAAATCAACTCACCGAGTTCACTAAGCTTAATGATGAAATGATGGAATATAAAACATCATTAGATAAAATGACTGGTGAACAGAATAATAAAATAACACATATTGCGTTACAAAATAGTAAAAATGAAATTGCAATTAGACATATTCAAAACGCTTTAGTTGTTACTAATAATGGATTTTTAAGACCAACACAATCGTCAATGATGTAATATATTAAAAAAGACTAGTGTAAACTAGTCTTTTATTTTATATTAAATTCTGGGTAATTTTTCATAATTTCAAATAATTGTTTAGGTTCATTTAAATTCTTAACATCCCAACCCACATTAGGTGGACATGGTTTTAATTTGAAAAAATACTTTGTATCTTTATTAATATCATCTGATGTAGTATAATATATTACTTTGTATTTTGTATTAAATGTTAGTTCTTCATATTCTTTATCATCAACTTCAAAGAAAAATACCGGATCTTCTTTATATGTTAACATACGTTCTAATCTACGTAAATACGTAACTTTTAAAGCTTCCATACCATTTTTACAACCAGCACAATATTCTCTGGTTTTCATTTTATTATATTGAAAATGAATTGTACGTATTATAATATTATTATCAATTAACACATAATACATTTCATTTTTTAATTTATTTCTTAATATTTCAACTTGCTCAATATCTCTTGATAAACTACTATTTATATTTAATACATATTGTTTAAATTTATTTATATCATCAAATACTACGATATTTTTAAAATTAATATTATCATAATTTTCAACTAAATATTTAAAACTTAAAATTGGTATACCACACCATACAAATGGATTATTATTTCGAACATTTAAAATTTTTTTACACAAAAAACCATCTAAACAATTTCTACTAATATAATTCATTTTTTATTTTTTTTTATTAAAAATAAAATTAAAAAAAGACTAGTTTACACTAGTCTTTTATATTAAATTCTGAGTAATTTTTCATAATTTCAACTAATTGTTTAGGATCATTTAATTTCTTAATATCCCATCCTATATTATCTTGACATTTTTTTATTTTAAAAAAATACTTTTCATCTTTATTAATATTATCTAATATAGTATAATATATTACATTGTATTTAGAATTAAATGTTATTTCTTCGTACTTTTTTTTACATATATTAAAGAAAAATACTGGATCTTCACCACATGTTAACATACGTTCTAACCTATGTAAATATGTAGCAGTTAAAGCTTCTATGCCGTTTTTACACCCAATACAATATTCTTTTGTTTTCATTGTTTTATACATAAAATGAATTGTATACATTATAACATTATTATCAATTAACATATAATACATTTCATTTTTCAAGTAATATTCATTTCTTGATATTTCAATTGATTCAATATCGGGTAATAAACTATCATTTATATTTAATACATATTGTTTAAATTTATTTATGTCATCAAATATTATAATATTTTTAAAGTTGATATTATCATAATTTTCAACTAAATATTTGAAACTTAAAATGGGAAAAAGATTCCATACAAATGGATTGTTATTTTGAACATTTAAAATATCTCGACATATAAAACCATCTAAACAATTTCTACTAATGTAATTCATTTTTTGATTTTTTTATTAAAAATAAAAATTAATAGGTAGGCTTCGTTTCCCAACGAAACCTTACCTTCATTTTGTTATATATGTTATATTTTATTATGAACTAAATAACAAAGTTTGTTCTTCAATATTATTTAGTTTTTCTTCTAATTCTGTTTTTGCTTGTTGCATTTGTAATACCTCTGCAGATTTATCAGTATTACGTTGTTTACGTAAGAAACGTTCATTAGAACCATCAAGTGTTGAATAATCCATATAGTTAAATTGTTTATGAATAACTTGTGGTAACTCATGTTCAACATCTTTTAGTTGTAATTTTGGTTTTGCTTCTAAATCTGGTAATACTTCATCTTCGTTAACAACACTTTCTTCGTCAGATTTCATTTCATCAATAAGTTGAGCTAAGAAGAATTCTTTTGTATTTTTTGTACCATAAATATCGTCAACAAAATCTTTACGTTCCCATGTTAATTCAAATGGTGTAATACTTACAGAACCTTTACTTGGACGTTTTTGTACAACTACAACAGCAAATAATTCTTTCATAATATTAAATACTGTTTCAAGATAATCAATATCTTGTACAACAAGATTTTCAATACTATTTGCATATTTAGCTGCGAATGTAGAAATCCATACATTAATATCATGTGTTGTTGTTTTTGGATTTTCTGTAGCAAATTTTTGTGCCTCTCGAACGAATTTATACATTGGGAAATCTAATCGAGATTTTTGTATATTCGATTCAATTCTTACAAATGTACGTATACGTTCAAGTTTTGAATAATTTATTCTATTTCTATTTCGTTCAGTACAGAAATCATATATATCTTTAATTGTATCGATTGTATAATATTTATATAAACTCAATATAATAGGGAGGTTTTTCTCCATAATTTCAATTGAATTAACATATAAATTATTTTCTCCACGTTCTTCTGCATGTTGTTCATCTTTGAAAATACTATAATTACCCTTTAATAAAGCTCTATACATATCAATATTATTATCATCAATATGATTTAAGAATTCTTTTGCTTCATTTGTTTGTTGGTCGTAACGTTCATATTTACATTTTTTCATATGTGTTTCAAGTTCTTCACGTTTATTAAGCGGTAATTCTTTATTACTATCAATAATATCAGTGGTATAACCATAATATTTTAAACTTTGAAGTAACACATTAAGTTGTTTTGCATAAACAGAATAACGTTCCTCAAATATTTTTAGTTTATATGTTGTCTCATCAATATAATATTTACAATCATTTTCATCATATTTAAGATACCTATTTGAATTTAATAATGTTGAAATCAATGGACTATATTTAGATTCATCTTCATTACGTTCAAGTACATCATTACATGTACGGATTAAATCGCGTGCAAGTAATAATTCTTTTTTATCAAAATCAAGACATAGCGGTTGAGTATACCAATAATTTATTGTAACGTTTTCAATACGTTTTGGTAAAAACATTTTAATATACAAGTCATTATTTCGTAAACGATTTGCAAACTGTTCTATATCTTGTGGAATCCATGTTTCATTAAAATAAACAGAAAATGTTGAACGGTCACAAATATCGACACCTACAGACAAATATGTTGTACAAAATACTATATCATTTTCACCTATGGATTTATTGATATTAATATTATCCATAGAATTATCACCATAATTTGATTTTTTATAATAAAACGCTTTTAGTTCTTTTGTATAACCCTTTGCTGTTAATATACGTGATATTAAACCAGTGACTTGGTCGAAATATAAATTACCCTTATTTGTTGGATATAATATTTTTTTACCATTTATAATATCAGATGCCATCGCATTACACATATCTACAAGTTGTTCCGCAGGTGTTGGTGACAAATTAAGTTCGAAACTTTTTACACGCATATCTTCTTTAACAACTTTAATATGTTGAATGTTAGGGAAAAATAGTTTCTCACCAGTTGGTGTACCAGTCATCATAATAACCTTTGCCTTACAGTTTGCAAGACGTTGTATACATGGTGACATTACATCACGATATGATGATGTGAATAATAAGTGAGACTCATCGATAACAATGAATTCAAAATTAGCTGTATCAAGCTCCATGACATTTAATCGACTAAATTTGTCAATTGTCATAGACATTGATTTATCACCTAATAGTTCGTCAAGTGTTGGACGTTTATCACCATAATAATATAACCAATCAGCAGTTGTTTCTGAAGCTTCTACCTTTGCTTTAATTGTTGATGTAAATGGTAAAATAAGTAATGTTTTTGCTTTAAATGCTTTAATCATTTCTGTTTTACCATAACCAGCACCTGCTTCAAGTAGTGTAATTTGTGATAAATTTTTTAATATATCATCCTTTATATGTGATAAATATTGTTTTGCTCCTAAATTTAAACGAACTGAATATGTACAATCATTTAATACTTTAGTTGGATCAACTGCAGCATTATCTTCATTTTTTAATTTTTCTTCTGCTTCTTTAATTTGTTCTTTATAAATATCATTCTCATCCTTTAATTTAATATTAAATCCATGATATTTATTCAATTCATTTACAGCCCATACAGATATTGGTTTTTTGTGTATAGAAGCAGTTTTTACATCACCTCGCAACTCTTTAACATCTGTCTTAGGACAGACTTCAATCATAATTTCCAATGCTTTATCTGGACCATATATGTTTGTAAGAGTGTTAGCTAATTGCCAACGTTGTGCGTGTTTATAGTGTTTTGATGTACCAAGTGGTTTATGACGTTCATCTATATTATCAACGTTTTCAAATTCAATATTTGTTTGTTTATCAAATTTATCATTTGTAAACCACTCAAGTTTAGAGAAAATTTCTTTAAGGTCTGGGTGTGTAATCCAGTTAATAGATTCAATACCTGTATCAAATGCTGATTCGAAATTCACATCAAGACGTAAATTTCTAAAATTCATATTCATATACGCATTATCAGATGGTACATAAATACCTTGTTGTGGTTTTGCCATAGCAATATCAAGGTATCTAATTATATCATCTTTGGTATAACCTACTGTTTTCATATATTTATTTAAGATAATATAAACATATGAATACTTATGACGGAAATTACATAAATATTCTACCTTTCTATTTTTAGGATCAATAGAAATAGGACGAATTTTTGTCCAAACGTGCAAACCACGTTTAGATGCTGAACGAGTAATACCGAGGAACCAGTTATATTTTTTTAGCTCATCGAATAATATATCTTTTAATTTTGTTGTAATTTCTTCATCCTTAATATCCAAGTCGATAATCTGTAAACCATTCCATATAGAATATGCAACATCACCAATAGGACGATTATTTGTCGCTGTTGGATATACTACTTTTCTATTCTTTTTATCAACTAATGAATAATTACCATCATAGATTAATTTATAAATCTCCCACCATGTTACAACATTACCTGATTTTTCATAAATTTTATCAATTAACAATGTTTCAATAAATTGTAATTGTTCTTTTGCAAAAATCAAACGTTCCTCAGGTGGACAATTATTAAACTGGTAATCAGAATATGTAAATTCTTTTCTAGATTGGGATAAATCAGTATAATCTTCACTAATTAAACGAAACGATTCAAGAATATCAGTCAAAGATTTATTATCTTCGTTCTTGAACGTCTTATTTACCTTTTGAAGGTACTGACCAACCGTATAACTTGTCTTAAATTCTTCCATATATCATATATAACAATTAAATATAGTATATTTTATTTAAACATTTCAATATTTTTGTAATGTTTTTATTATTTTTATATATAAAAAATTGTATGTTTATATAATGGCTAATTGTACAAATATGGTTAATAACCAAACTAACAATATTTCAATGGAAGAATATTTAAAACAAAAACAACAAATTGAAGATCAAATTGATTATCAATTTATACAAAGAATTATTCAGGAATTAACACAATCATGTGCTTTAAATTTACCAATTCCTGCTTCCGCAATACCTCCGTTGATTCAACAAGCTGCACAATTTTTCTGGGAAAATTCAGATCAATCAATAGAAGAACGTTACTATTGTTTACCAAATAGTGAAATTAAACGTTGTGGACCAAATAATATTGTAAAATTACCAGAACAAATAATATCTGTTTTTGGTGTATATAAAACAACACAACAATATAGTTTCGGTAATATGGGTGACTTTTCTCTTGAACGTATTGTTATGAATAATTCAGCTATGGCTGCTGGTTTAGGTGGTAATATACAAACTGCATTTGGTGGTGGTTCTGGTTATAATCTTACAGATGTTACTGCAGCATTATATGAAATTAGTACATACCAAGCTTTATTTGATGCGCCATTAACATTTAATTTTAACGAATTCTCAAAAGAACTTGTTATATTAGGTGCGCTTGGTAGTTCTGATTTAGTATTACAAGTATTTAAACGTTGTAAAATTCAAGATTTATATAAATCTTATTATTTCTTTAGATACTGTGTTTGTTTAGGATTACGTTCTATGGCAACTATTATGGGTACATTTGAATATAAATTACCGGGTGGTGTTACATTAAATTATAGTGTATGGCGTGAACAAGCACAATCTGAAATGCAAGAAATTGCTGAATGGATTAATAAAAATCATTCAAGTGATTATTTCTTTATGACAAATACAATATAAAAATATTTATATACTTATGAAAAAATTATTAGATTACATGTTAGAATCTTTATTAACTGAAAGTGATAAAAACAATAATGATAAAGATTCTAAAAAAGCAGAGAAAGTTAAAGAACTTAGAAGTAAAATAGTTGATTCTCTATCTAAACAAACTGATTTAAAAAGTTTTGTTGGTTTAATTAATCAAATTCTAGAAAAAGCAGATAGTAAAGATAATGCATCTATTTGGTATGCAGCAATTAAAACATTATTCGATGGTCAACCAGATGAAGGTGTTGAAGAAGTAGAATATAGTGCAAAAGAAGCTAATGTACCAGTATCTGAATTATATCCTACACAATCAGAAATTGATATTGTTAATTCAGCAAAATGGGTTAAACCAGATATGTTAAATAAAGGTGCTGTTAAAGCAATCTTTACCGAAAAAGATTTTGGTAAAAACTTTGGTTGTCCTGTATTAGTTTATAACGACGGTAGTAAAAAATGGATTATTGATGGACACCACAGATGGTCACAAGTTGGATTATTAAATATGGACGGTGGTTTATCTTGTTTAGTTATTAATGGTAAAGAAAAAGTTCAAGACTTCTTAAAGGTAACACAAGGTGCTCTTGCATCAGTATTAGCAAACCGTAAATTAAATAATGGTTCAGTAGAAAAATTACCTGTTGGTAAAGCAAAACCAAAAAATAATATTTTTGGTCAAGCATTAAAAGGTGATAAATTAGCTGAACGTGTTAAACAAATGTTAGAAGACGCAAAATCTGGAGATTTACTTGTTGAAAAATTAAAAGAACAAGGTGTTGAAGTTGAAAACGTTGATGATGTTGCTAAATTAGTTACAGGTAACCGTGATAAAATGGTTGAAAATAAACAAGTACCAGAAAACTGGGCTGCTCCACGTCCTGTAATGCCACAAACTGATAAAGGTAGTGTTAAAGGTGGTGATAAAGAACCAGTTTCACAAGATATTGATGGTACTGCATTAAATAAACTTAAAAAAGGTGTAATGCCTAAATTATCATAATTTATATAATTAAAAACCATGGATATTAAAAACGTATCAAATAAACGTACAGAAAATTTTAAATATTTTAATGAATTAGTTGAAATACCTCCATATGATTATGCAACAGAAGGTATTTTAACAAAATCATTACCTAAAATATTATTTAAGGGTAATTCTGTTTTTGTTACGTTTTTACAACTTATTGATATGCGATTAATAATGTTATTTAAATATATTGATAAGTTAAAACGGTTTAAATGGATTTCATGGTATTAAATGTTTAAAGAGACTAATTTAATTAGTCTCTTTTTTTATTTTTATATATAATTAAAGAATATAATATTTATTATGGATTTTATTGATCACACAGGACATATATTTAATCAACAATCATTTAATGAAAAACCAACAGGTTATGAATATGAAGAAAATAGATATATATTTTGGTTTGATACAGAATATGGTTATAAACTATCTGTAAATAACTATTATTTTAAACCAATTCGTATACTGTATCCAATTGTATCACAAACAGATGATATAAATGTTTCTATATCAACATCTGAAGTTTCAAATTTTAGTTTGTTAGGGTCAAAACAAATTCAAGAAAATTTAATGAAAAATGAAACATTATTTGATAATGTTACATTAACTAGCGATAGTTTTAAATGTAATTTAACAAATGATGATTTGTGTATTATAAATAATATAACTGAAAAACAATATACTGGATATTATAAAGTATTATTTAAATATAATAAAAATGATAAGCAAATACAATATAATGGTGAAGTTATAGAAAGAGATAATAAATTTTACGGTTATGTTAATTTTGGTCCACTTCAAGAAGAAGTAGAATTAATACCATCAAGAAATTTTTATGCAGTTACTAATAATGAATATACTGTAAAATATATTAGTTCAAAACGTGAATTAACTGATGCTGATTATTATGATTTCAATCCAAATGATCCTCATTTTTTTGATGAAATAACAGAAGAAGATTATGAGAATACAATTATATTAAACTCATATAATATTGGAGATAATTTTAATATTTTAGGTAGAGGTAAAGTATATTCATATATAGAAATTGATAATAAGTATTATTTATGTGAACATGTATACAAACAATTTGCACTTATAACATTTTATTGTATTTTATATTGCAATGAACCAGGTACATGGGAAACAAATGTTTTAATAAATATTAATAATGATTGGTGTCCAATTACAGTAGGTGCAGAAGTTGTTGATGAATGTGAAGAACTGATAATAAATGGTAAAAATATGGGTGTATCTTTACCTAAGGATATTATTAAAGCTGTATATAATTCTAATTATAATAGTGAATATATTGATGAACGTTTATATAATAACAAATTAAAAGAATATTTAATGAATTTAATGAGACTTCGTGCTGAAATTGGTAATTTCAGAAGTGCAATTGATTCATTAAAATGGTTTGGGTGGGGTGGTTTAGTAACATTAAATAAATTATGGAAAACTGATAATACAATACAATCACAATATATTCGAGATAAATTTGATATTATCAATGATAATTTATATACATATGAATATTTTAGAAATTCAACATTTTTATCATTATCATTACCAATAAATGGTGAACTAAAAGAAACTAAACATGATTTTAATCAAAATTTCTGGGGTGAATCAAAACCAGAAATGGAAAATTACTTTGATAAAATGATATATACATCATACGATGAAGGTGATATAAAATTTTATCGTAATTATTTTAACTATACATTTGATGAATTAGGTTTAAAATTATGTGCATTAAAATATTATTATAATAAATATTTTTTACCATTACATATTTTGTTACATAGTACATCTATGGAACAACGTTGTCATATGAATGATATTAAATTTATGAATTATTGTAATATAATGTATACAGAAGAACCAATTTTTACAAATAATTCAACTAATAAAACTAAAAATTATAAAATAAAATTCCCAGCACAAGATAAGTTATATTTTTCACAACAAACACATTTTATTGATTCAAATTATTGTGAATTCAATAATTCATATAAGTTAGGTGAAAAATATAATGAAAATATATTTTATATTAACGATACTGTTATTAATGTACCAATATCATTTGAACAAACATCTACTGAAGAATTATATAATTGTTATTTAATTTTAGAAAAGGATAAAAAAATTATTCATGAATGTAATTTTTCATTTGTACAAAAAGTTGAAGAAAACGAATCAAATTATTATAATAATGATAAATTATATGATACATTCTTTAGAAATTTTGTAATACATCCAAAAACGTTAAATACAGTTATAACTGGCAAACAAAATCAAAAATATGATATATTAGATTGGGTTAATTCAGAATATACAATATATTTATGTGTTAATAATATTTGGTATAATTATCATTTTACTGCATTATTACCAGAATTAGATATACAATTGGGTAAATTAGAATATCAATATTATTTAGATACATATGAACACTATGAAATAGAAAATGGTAAACCAACACTATTTAATCAAATCAATGGTTTCTATATGAATAAAGATGGTGAAGAATTTGTAGATTTTAATACATTTATGTATCAACCAGATTTAGTAACTATAAATAATACTGATTTTGTTAAAGAGCTGATAAAATATTCAAAAGAAAATAATTTAACATATGTAAACAATGAAGAAATTCCAATAGGTAAATTTTACTATTATTTACAAATTGAAAATGTTGATGGTATAAAAAATCAAAAAATCATTTTTACAGATGATATGAAAACCATATTACGTTCAACAGATAGTAAAATTTATGAAATATTAAATAATGATGATATACGAATTATAAAAGAAGGTGATTATAGATATAGTGTTTTATTTAAAAAAGAACGTAAACGTGTAACAAATATACCATTACGAACAACATTACATAATACATTAGAATCATATATTAATCAATATTATAAAATTGAAAATAATTTTATTAGTAATAAATATTTAAATCGCATACATTTATTTGATATATATGATGATAATAATAAATTATTAAGCTATAGTACTGAAACAACAAATTCAGATATTGTTAAATTATATAAAACATTTTTTGATAAAAATGGTACATCTATATTAGATAAATATAATTTAAATTATATAAATGACTTTGAATATGATACATATTTAATGCATGATGATAAACATTGGTATATATTATTAATATCTGTAGAAACAATCAAAAATATTGAAACAGATAAAATATATTATAACCAAACAGTAAATAATATTATTGATATTAAGAATAATAATATAACATATAATACTGATAATTATTATGTATCTATAATAGATAGAAATAATACATATAAATTAAAATATGTAAAAAGTGATAATCAAATTATGATTAACCGTTTACAATATGTTTCTATGAAAAATATATATCATTTTAATGATGATGATATTATTGTGTGTTCTTTGTCAAATAATAAATTACCGTTTAAACTTACACTTGGTTCAAAATGGACATTTACACCGATGTCAATAAATACAGATAATAGTAAGTTTATACAATCACCTACAGAAATGGCAATTATTTCCATAGGAAACGAAAATTCAAAATATCCATCAGGATATTATAATATAACATGTAATTATTCATTTGATGATTTTATGCAACATGGTATAACAAAAACAGCAAGATTTAGAGTAAACAAATGAAAAGTTTAGAAGAATTAGTAATGAATTACGCAGCACCATTAAATACTACTGGTATGGGTGATGTAAATATCAATAGTGAACCTATCGGTGTTAATAATTTTATTTTTAAAAAGAAAAGTAATAAAAAACGTATGAAACATTTAAAACAATATATTAACGAATCATTTGGAGAAAAATTTATAAATCATATTCGTTCATTTGAAAAATTTATAAATGATATTAATAATATTTTATCACATAAAAAACTTACCCATAATGATTATTTAGTAATCAAACGTTTATGGCTTAAACATCTGGATTATTGTTTAAAAGAAAAACTTGGTTATTCTACTCTTATAAGTAGTAAATATGATCGAGAAAGAAATAGTACCGGTGTACAATCATTAGACGGAAGTAATAATAGATTAATCGTAGACCTTTATAATAATGATACTAAAAATCACGGTTCAACAAGTGTCGGTGTAATTTATTATGAAGATTTTATCAAAAAAGATAAATATACTGTACTTGGATCATATAGTCCAAGTGGATCTTACGATGGGTGGGAAGTTAACGTTGAAGAAAGTATGCGTGAATATTTAACCTTATATATTAAAGATTTACAACCAAGTTTAGATTATTGGAATAAATATAAAAAGACTAAACCTATTAAAATATCAACTAAAACAACAGTTGATGATCCAGATGATATTTTTTAATATCAAAAATTAAATATAATTATTGTATGAAATCATTAAAACAATTTTTATTTGAAAACGTTCAAGAAGTAAATGGTTTTGTTATGTTAAAACCAGAATTCTTAGATAAATCTGAAGAATGGTGTAAAATGTTACAAAATAACGGTTGGAAAATCATTCAAAAGAAAGAATTTATTATGCCAAATGATATGGCAAATGAATTATATATAATGCATAAAAACAAACCATTCTATAAAAATTTATGCAAATATATAACATCTGATAAATGTTTATGTGCATTATGTCATAAAGATTGTGATAATCCTATAGAGGATATGAAAACACTAAAAGATAAAGTTCGTAAAGCATGGGGTAAAGATGAAATGAAAAATGCTATGCATAGTTCTGATTCATTAGAAAATGTTAAACGAGAAAAAAATTTAGTATTTAATAATATATAAAAATATAATATATAATATGAATGTAATTGATATTAAATCACGTAGTTTTATATGTCCAATATTAGGTGAAATAAATACAGATTATACGTTCTGTTGTGCAAAATGTAAATATAATATTTTTGATACACCAATTGATAATAAAATATATTGTGAATATGAAAACAATAAAAATAATAAACGAAATATTTGGTAATAAATAATATATAATAAAAGCAGTGAATTTAAATTCGCTGCTTTTTATTTTGAATTTTTATATTTTTGCACTATATTATATTGTAACCAAATTTATATAATATATGAGGAAATTTTATTTATTTATCGTTTTATCAATTATAGTTAGTTCATGTTCAAATTACACACAACCAGATGTTATTGAGTATGAATCACAAAACGTTGATACAATAACTAATAATACTGATATTGTATATCAACCAACTTTTATTGAAAATTATAATATTTCTGAAGATGGTAAAGATTTTATAAAACACTATGAAAAATGTACATTAGTTGCATATAAAGATGGTACATATTATTCAATTGGTTATGGACATAATGGTCCTGATGTAAAATATAATATGACAATAACGCAGTCTCAAGCAAATAATTATTTTGATAATGACATTAAATGGGTTGAAGAATATGCAAATAAAATGATTGATGATTTACCATATGAATATAATTTTTCACAAGGTTTTATCGATGGTTTATGTTCTTTAATATACAATGCTGGTGGAAATGGTATTCGAAAATCTGAATTTTACAGTCGGTTAAAAAAATGCCGTGTGACAAATGGAATTATGGATATATCTGATTATAATTACACAATAGCTGCAGTTAAAACAACTAGAATATCACATCCAGGTCATCATAAAAGACGTTTCGAAGAACACAAAATGATGCTTAACTAAAATAAAAAAATATTTATTAAAATCTGTTACTAAAACCAAGTAACAGATTTTTCTTTATATATACATAAAACTTGTTTAAACATAGTTTTTTCTCAATCTGGGACCACGAAATATAAAAATAGTATAAATGTATAGTTTTACTATATAAATGTTTTAAAATGAAAATAAATAAATATTAAAATAAATCAAATACTATTTTTATTTTTAATATATAAATATAAATTTATTAGGTAATGAGAATATTTTCAAATTATATGCATCAACAAATTCCACCAGATGAATTTGAAGTAGTAGAAGGGGAAAATTGGGATGCTGGTGTTGTTAGTGTATCTAATAGAAATTTAAATAATTTAATTGATAATTTGGATTATACTGGTAATAATAATTTTTCATCAAATATAATTCCTAAAAAATTAAATAATAATACAGTTAATTCAACTTCTATTACAAATAGTGTATGTACAAACGAAGCTAATATAAGATTTGCAGATAATTTTCATTTTAGTACTGCTCAGTTAGATTCATTTAATAATTATAAAATGGTTTTTAAAAATATGTTTTCTGAACCACTTAATAAATATATTAATGAAATAAATGAAAATGGTGGTGCAACTGCGTATTCAACAGTTTTTCATATGGGGCATGTTCCATCATTATTTAACCCATATTTATCTGTAAACGTTCGTGGTATTGGTAAAAATGTACCATTATATAATAAAATTAAAGATGATAAATTTAATATTAATTGTACTTATTTAAATCCTAGTGCATCTGCAAAATGGGATACATCATCACCTGAAAAGAAGAACGTAAAGACTAAACAAGATGGTAAACAAACTTATGAAGAATATGAATTAATTGTTAAAAAATTTAAGTATGATAGTAGTCAAAATAATTTTGGAGGTTTTGACGTAGAAGTTAATGAAAGTAATTATGAAAATGATTTTACAGATTGTTCAATAAATACATTAGTTAAATTGTCAAATGAATTTATACCCGATGATTTAAATGGTAAAGATAAAACATTTATATCAAAATTAGGTGTTGCTAGATATAAATATGCAGATTTTATGTATTGTAAAGATCTAGGACGTATATCAAATAACCATTTAATAACATTACGAAGATTTGCTATACCTGTTGGTGATAATATAATTAGTCAATTCCCAGGTGCTTTATTAACACCTGATATTGGACGAATGGTTTGTTGGTTAGGAGAAGATAATAAATTAGAGGAAATATTAAAATATACATATAAATCATCTTGGAAACAATTAAATTCAGAAATTAAAGAAAAACCTTCAGAAGAAGATTCAGCTGATCGTGGAATAATTGGTTCGATGGTTAATATGGCAAACCCTCAATATTTAAAATCAGTTGCAGGTGGTAAAGCAGGTTCCGGTAATAAAATATTAAATGCACTTGTGAACGAGACTCCACTTGGAGCATTTATGGATAATAAAGGTACATATGAAGGTAATGCAGCTTTAGGTAATTATGACCAAAATAAAGTTTATACAAAAAAGAATTCTATTCAAGACACACATATTTATGAAGGTAAATTAACATTTACACATTCATTTAATTTAGTATTTAAATATGAATTACGTGCATATGAAAATATAAATCCCCGTGCAGCATTTTTAGATTTACTTGCTAATATACATTCAGTTACATATAATCGTGGTGAATTCTGGGGTGGCGCACAAAAAGTTGTTGGTGCACCACCAAATAAACAAGGTTGGGAAAAAGCAAATCATATTATTGATAATGCTTTTGATAAAATTGGTGGTTTTTTTGATGGTTTATTAAACGGTGGTTTTAATTTAGATAGTATATTTGGTGCATTTGGTGAATTATTTGGATCATTAAAAAACAAAGCTGAAGAAGTAGTTAATGATGTAACAGGTGGAGCTGGTGTAAATAAAGAAGGTGCAAAAAATGCATTAAATAAATTTAGATCAAGTGGTATGGGTAATGCATTACGTGGTATGGTTAAAAATAAATTAGGACGACCTGCTATGTATGGTTTTAACTCATTATTAGATGGTTCTCCAGTAGGTGTATGGCATGTGATGATTGGTAATCCACGTGCACCAATATTATCAATGGGTAATTTAATAATAGATAATACACAAATAGAACATAATGGACCATTGGGTATTGATGATTTCCCAACACAGTTAACTGTAACAGTTACATTAAAGCATGCAAAAAGTCGTGATATGGTTGATATACAAAAAATGTATACTGGTGGTGTAAGTTCAATTGCAAATTCAGTAATTGGTTCAATTGGACGTATGGAACATTATTATAACTTGGGGGGTATTATGGCAGTTACCGAAGGTACTCAATTATATGAAGGAGTTACTGGTGGTGAAGTTCAACAAAATAGTTCTACACCAATAACATATAAAACTGTTTATTATGGTGCAGATGGTAAAGAAATTACAGACTTTACAAGTATAGAAAATACATACTTACTACCATTGTTTGGTACGAACAATCCAAATGTTCTTGCAACAAACTTTTCAAAAGATACTGCTTCTCCATAATAATTTATTGAATTTTATACATAGATATAACTATATTATATTATATAAATATATATAAATTATAAATGAGTAATAAACAACTATATATTGGTCTTAATGGTTTTGCTGGTTCTGGTAAAGATACTGTTGCAAAAATGATTAAGACCATTTTAAATTATGATTGGAAGTCGTTAGATGAATGTAAAGAATGGTATAATTCTATATATGTAAACCCCACAATATCAGCAACACATAACAATCCAGTATCTGATGTTGACAAACCAGTAATTTGTATTGCTTTTGCAGATCAATTAAAAACTATTTGTTCAACTATATTCGGTATTCCAGTTGAACGTTTTTACCAAAATAAATCTACTGCTTGGGTATGTATTAATGATGATTTTCATTATACAGAAGTTAAACCAGATGAAAGTCATATATTAACTGCAGATGATTATTATAATAATATAAATGAATATAAAGATTCATCTGTACGTTATTATTTATCTTTACGTGAAATATTAGTATATGTTGGTACATATGTATTACAACAAGATATTAATAAAAGAATATTTGTTAATGTCGTTAGAAATACTATTCAACAAGTTGCACGTGATAATAAATTTTTAAAATATGTTATTGTTACAGATATTCGTTTTCAACATGAAATTGACTATATTCATGGAAAAAATGGTATAACAATTACGATTACACGTGATGACGTACAACAACTTGATAATGTTGCAGAACATGAATTAGATTATGTAGAAGATTGGGATTATACAATCGAAAATAATGGAACATATGATGATTTGTTTGAACAAGTTTGGAATATACTTCATGATAATATTGAATTTAGTAATATTACCGTTGATTTAAATACACGTGATGATGTTAATAATTATTTAAGATTAATATATCGTGATAATGAGGTTACAAAATATAAATTATGTTCTCCATATAGTGTTGTAAAAATATTTAGAAGTAATGGTGATATAAGTATGTTAGACCCATTGGGTGGTCCGATATTAACAGTTGGTGACTATTTACAAACAAAACCAATAAGTGAAAGTAGTATGATTACTGACATATATATGGATGTTAATACAAATAAATTTATAATTACATGTGAGGAAAAATGGAATCAGTAATGGTTCCATTTTTTATATTTCGGTAACTTGGTATAATATATAAACAAAATTAATAAAAATTGTTTATTATTATATATATTAAAGATACTAAATTAAGATAAAACACCAAGTTACATGGATAAAATAGTTGATGTTTTTAATACGTACGGATGGCCAGGTATAATAGCATTATTATTATGCTTTGGCATTGTTATTTTTTGGAAATTTTGGAAAGAAAATAAATCTTCTTTAAATAAAAATTTTGATAAATTTTCTCAAGATATTTCAACAACAATACAAAACAGTAATACTGTTTTGTTATCATCTATTACAGAACAAAATCAGGCGTTAATGTCTAGTTTAGCAACACAAAATAGTAATTTAATACAATCAATTAATAATCAAAATAACGAATTAATAACATATTTTATAACTGGACGTACAAAATCACATAATGAAGGATTGGATACACGATTAGAAATTTCAGAACAAATTGACATGGAAGTTAGTAATTTATTACGCCAATCACATGCAACACGCGTAGCTTTATTAGAATTACATAACGGTGAAGTTAATTTAGCTCGTTTACCTTTCTTAAAATATACAATGCACTATGAATGGCCTGCACGTGGTGTAGAATCAATTGGTGAAAAAGTATCTGGACTTGATGCATCATATTTACGTGTAATTATTAATCGTGTTAATGCTCGTCAAGATAATGTAGTTATTTTAACTTCAAAAGATATTGATGAATTATATGAAGTTGCACCTAAATTATATGAGTTCTTAAGAGTTAGATTAGATTTAAAAAATATTGTTTATGTTGGTTTATATTGCCATACAACAAATCGTTTAATTGGATTGTTAGTATGCGAATATAATAAAATGTTAGAAAGAGATATAACTGATATTCTTGAAAAATATAGAACAACATTTAGTGAAGTAGGTAATCGTATATCAACACACTTACATTACATGATAAATAGTACAAGTAGTTCATGTGATGAATAAATAATAAATAGTTATGATGAATAAAACTACATATATAATATGTAGTTTTTTATTTTTATATATGAAGAAAGTAGAAAAAGTACCATCAAGAATAACGTTTAAATCACCACAATATATTGATTTAATAAATAGAGAAATGTTATTTATTCAACAGGAATTATTAAAATATTCTGTTGAACAATCTGGTGAAGTTGATTTATTAGAAACAGATATGTATAAAGAAAAATCAGTATTGTATACAAATGATATGTTACCAAGTACTGCATTAGATGAATCTCATGAAAATGCTGATGTATGTATTGCATTGTGTTATCAAGATGATGATAACTTTGACTTACCACCAAGCTTATTAAGATATGTTAAAAAAGCATATGCTGACAATCAAATATTAGATACAATGACTTCTGAAAGTATGCGTGCAGGGTATGATTTTTATAAAAAACTTAAACGAGCAACACAAGGTTATGTACCATATTTTTCTTTAATTGCGTTGATGGGTGTGTTTTATGATTTTTCACAATGGAAAACATGTTATGTTGATATGTGGCAATTAAGAGGTAAAAGTGATATGCAACCAAATCATGGTTGGGCAAATGCTCCCGAAGGTATATGTGGGTTAAAAACATGGAATAATAAATATTTTGTAATGCAAACGCTTAAAGATGTTTTAGATCCACCAATAACAAATTTTAGAAAAAAAGTATATAACGAAGGTAGTACAGATTTTGATCCGTATATACCTAACAGTTCAAAGAAAGTTGCAAAACATTTACGTGATTGTAATGACGAAACTTGGGTTTATATAACTGCTATATATATATTAAATTTAATACAATATTCATATAAAGAACATATATTATACGTAGATGATAAATGTAAAACATGTTATTCTGCATTTTTAGCTATGTATAACGATAGTGATAATTATTATTTAAACCCAACATTAAAAAATGTTACAAATGTAATGAACCAATATAAATTAGCAAATGCAGAAAATGAACAATATTTATCTGTTCAACGTGACCATTTTGCAACATCATTATATATGTCATTAATGTTTATTAAATATATTAAACATATAAAAAAATATCCTGAAGATATAAATTATTTACCAACTAAAGTAATATAAAAAAATATTTTTAATCATGATAACACAACAAAATAATAATTTTTGTTTGGGAAATTGTAGTCCAAAACAAATAATAAATTTTAATATAGCTATTGATAAAATATCAGAAATATGTGTTTTTGATAATTGTAATAATGAATACGATAGAAATTCATTATTGTTTGCATATAGCTTAGATAATGTTTGTTGGTCTTGTTATATGTCATATGATGAGATATTAACAAATACAGTTGATTTAAATACTGATTTTTATATCAGAATTAAATTAGGTGGTGTTATTGGTAAAGTTAAATTAAATTGTGAAATATTTAATGATTATACAGTATCATTAGCTACTGGTTTTGAGTTTACTGCATGTGATACAACAAATAAAAATACTAACTTATATAATCCATATATTAATATGGATTGTGCAATATCATTATATCAACAATTAACTGAAAATGTTGCGTGTATATTGGGTATACCAATATATTATTTTAAATTGAAACCAGAAGAAAATTCAAAAGATTTAACATTTAAAGAATATACTTTAATGAATATTGATAGTGTTAAACAAATTAAAATGATTATACAAGATAATCAAATGCCGTCTTCAAAACCAGAATTTGGTGATTGGGCAATAGATTTTCAAACGGACTGGGAAACCGAAATATCAAAAGGTATGTTTGCAACAGCATTTGGTAATACAGCTCAACCAATGGAAGGTGATTTGATATATGTACCGATGATGAAAAGAATGTGGATGGTTAATGGTGCATATGAAGAAAAAAAAGATGCATTTATGTGGAATGCAACAACATTTAAATTAACTCTTGTTAAATATCAAGAACGTGGTTCTGTTGAATTAGGTGAAGTTCAAGACTTTGTTGATTCATTAGTAAAAAATAAATATGATGATTTATTTGAAGGAGATAATATTGGTTCATCTGCAGAAAATTTACCTATACAAGATTCTTACAGACATGATAACTTATATCCAGTATTTGAATCTGATTCATTAAGAAAATATGTATCTGATATTAATATGGAAATGAAACAAGTAAATTACTATCAACGTAATGTACTTGTTGGAGATTGCACATATTATAATTCAACAACTGTAAAAACAGATAGTGTTGTATATCAAAAACAATATTGTGGTGAAGATGGAGTATTATCATTTATTATTACACCATCAGCAGGTATATATGAGAATAAATTATTTGAAATTGGTACACTTATTATATATATAAAACAATCAAATAATAAATGTGAAATTTCAATACCATCAATAGATAAAAAAATATTTATATCATGTGAAACACATTTTGTATATATAAGATGGAATAGAATGTTAAATATTGTTGAATTAAATATTGCAAAATATGTACATTTAGATATACCAGTATATAAATTACAACCACATCATTATTATTTTGATATTGATAATGTAAAAAGTGTTGTTGGTAAATATAATGAAGAATTTATACAAGAAAAACGTAAAGACGTTATTATGTATGTACCATACGGTTCAATAACAAATATTAAATTATTTGATACTGATAATGATAATATAACAGAGTTATTACAAATGTATCCAACAAATAATAATTTAATTATAAATGATACTGCTCGTAAACTTATAAACTTATCTGGACTTAATATGGGATAAAAAAAGAGAACCAAAAATTGGTTCTCTTTCTTTTTAATAAATTTATTATATTTAATTCTTATTCATAAGAATATCAACAATAATATCAATATTCATTGAAATTTGTCTATGAACATCCCATTTTTCTTCATGTTGTTGACATGGCCAATCAACAAGAATAATTTCCCATTCACAACGAGACCAAAACATATACATTGATTTTGATTTAACAAATTCTTTGTATTCATCAACTGTTGTTGGTTTTTCAGTTGCCTCTGCAAGGCATCTTACAAAATATGGAATTACATCGTAACTTTCAAATTTCTTACGATTTGGTTCAAAAATAATAACATTAAATTGTTTCATAGTAATTTTATTTTATAAAAAATTTACATTATAACTAACCTCAGCTTCTACAATTTCCCCATTTATATATTGATTATGTTGTTTTTTATCAAGCAACATTCGACCGGTATCAAACGCTTCATCTATTGTTTTAAATTTTGTTGCTTCTTCAAGCGTTCCAGAATATAATTTTGCATATAAATCTCCATTTCTATATTTATATACAACTGAATAAAATTTCTTAGTGTTTTTGTTTGCTAAAACGTAATATTTACCATTCATATTATTTATTTTTTAAATACAATATAATATAGTATAATATATTAAAAATTCAAAAACCTATTATTATTTTTATATATAAAATAAATAGCTATTTATAATGAAAAATATTTTATCATACATAAACGAATCAAAACAATCTGAATATACATTTTTTTGTGAACAATTTACAAAATTATTTAAAGGAATAACATTTAATGTAGAATCTATTAAAATGATGTTAAAAAATCTCGAATTAAATGTATTAAAACAATTGTCTGATTATTATAATAATATAGATGTTAAAAATTATATATCATATCAACCAAATGACGATTTATTTCAATCTACTGATAATATAGATAAAATTACAACTCAAATGGCTGAATACATATCAAAAAATTGTTGTAATTAATTGAAATTTATACATATAATACTATATTATAATGTTGTTAATTTAAAAAATTATGAATTATATATAACATAAAATTAAGTGTGGAGTTATTAAGTTAATTTCACATTTTTTATTTATTTTTATATATATTATACATAATTATCAATTATGAAATCTATAAACGAAATAATTTTAAATGAATCAATGAATGCAGTTAACAAAATTGTTAAACGAATTTCTAAATTATGTCAAAATGTAACAGGTAAAAAATATACAGATGAATATTGGCAAGGTGTATCTGATGTTCGTAATATTATTTCAAGTGTCATTGAAGATGCTAACCGTGTTGAAGATGATTTAGTATATGATTATTATATGAATGTAGAAGGTACTGGTTACAACAGAAATAAAGACGGACAAGAATGGAAAGAATATAAAATTCATTTATTAAAAAATGGTGTTGAAGAATATGTTGGTACATTAACATGTATGCCAGCTGGTACAGTTGAAGATAAATGGAGTTCATATGATATGGCAGTTATGTTTTAAAATTTAAAAATGATAATATGAAAGAGTTAACAAGTTTTCTAAGAGAAGGTCTTACAACAAGATATGATGTAAAAGACATTGATATTGAAGAATTCAAAAGAATTGCTGAGAAAATTGGAAATGACAAAGACGGTTTAGGTGCAGCAGTTGCAGAATCAAAATCTAAAATAGTAAATTCTATACTTGGTAAAATGTATAATAAAACACCTTGGTCTGTTGAATTACAATTTAAATCATGGTGTACTACACCACCATCTCATCCAATTTATGATGATGAAATTGAAAAAATTCTTTTTGATAACTTTAATTTTTTCAAAACGAGTCAAACATTATATCTTGCTCCTAAAAAGACACGGAAATCTATAGTAAAAAGTTGGTTATCAGATGATTTTAGAGGTACAATGGAAAACCCTAATTGGTAATATAAATACAATAATAAACATGAAAACATTAACAAAACGATTACAAATTGCAATTAATGAAGGAGTATGGGGGTATTCACCACAAGATTCAGATCATGCTTTAGATACACGAAATGAACTTACATATAATTTGTTTCGTCAAATTACTGATTTATTAAAAAATGAAGATGAAAATGAAATGTGGAGCGGTGTTGCTGCAGCAATAGATTTTACAACTGCATTACAAGATTTAATTACAAGTGATAATGTTAAAATGGTTAATAATGTAATAACTACAACATTTGATAAACTTATTAAAAATACAGAGTGGCAAAATACATTTGATGACCCTGAAGCAATTTTAAATAGTGTAAAAAATGCACAAAAACAATGGAATGTTTTAAAAAATAATAATATGTAATATATATGAAAAGTTTGAATGAACATATAAATGAAAGTTTAACTATAAACGAGTCATTTTTAAGTGTTGGATTAACAATTATTGTCGCACTATTACTAGCAAAATTTGCATTTAAAGGAATTGCTGGTATTTCATATATTTGGAAAGGCGTAAAAGAAGCTGTTAATTCAAGTAAAGAATATACTAATTCTATAAATGAATTGAACCAATTATTAACTCCATATAAAGATGAATTATTAAAAACAGAATGGGGTAGTAAATTATTTGACGAAAATAAAATTGTAACAGCAAAGTCAATACAAACAAAAGGTTGTGCATGTATTTATCAAGGATTAACTGATGATCTTAAACAAGTTTTAAGTAAAAAAGATTTTGAAAAATATATGGAAATCATCGAACCAATTAGAGAAATTGAACGTGAGAAAACAAAAAAATCATTAGGTTTATAAAAAATATAAAAAATATATATGAAAAATTTAGTAGATAAATTAAACGAAGCGTTATCAAAATACCGTGCACCAGAACTTGGTGGACATGAAATCGCATATGATATAAATGGTGATGAATGGATTGTAGATGCATTTTGTTATGCCGATGGTGGTGCTCCAGAAGGAGTAAATTCATTAGAAAGTCTTTTAAAATCATATGATTTTTCTGGGGCAATTGCAGAAGAAATTAAAACTAAACGTGTAAAACCAGATGATATTATTGTTGGTTGTCATGCTAAAGATGATGAAGATGATTTAATTGCAGCAGTATGGGGTAAATACATGTCATATGAAAATAAAAAATAAATTATCTATAATATGAAAAATTTATTTGAATATATAAATGAGTCTATTGGTGAAACAGATAAATGGACATATTTATGTTGTTTAATTACCGAAAAAACAAATTGGTTTAATGGAGGTTATTTTAATCCTTCACATGGTGGTTGGGATAATGTAGATGGTAAATTAGTTGCTATTACAACAAATAAAAACTTAAATACTGATAGTACACCAATGATTAAAGCATTTACTAAAAAATATGGTAAATGCAATGGTAGCCCTTTTATGTTATTATCAAGTTGTGGTGATATTAAAAGTGGTAAATTAATTAATAAAATTATCCGTGAATTCGATAAAGGAAAATTAGATTATAAAACAATAATGACAGCATGTGAAAATGCTAGTAAAGTTAGAGTTGAGGACCAAGTTGAATTTGTTGCAAAAGAATTAAATATAAAATAACATAAGAATATGAAAAATATAAAGGATATTTTATTGGAAAATAATAATGAAGATACTGCTCGTTATTTTGAAGTAGTTAAATCTAAATTACCAGAATTACAAACATTATTTATAAATAAACTTGAAATTAATAAAAAAGATTTTGATTTAAAAGTTCGTTTAGACAATAATAAAATTGTATTATATGTTGAAGATTTAATGAATTTATGTGGTACATTAGGTAAAAACTTATTTGATGAAGTATATTTAGAAGCTTGGGGTGGTATATATAGTAAAGAAGAAAACGGTATATATTTTTATCCAAGAATAAAATATCACTTTTTAAATGGTGGTGGTAATGGTAATGAATTTCTTTGGAATTACATATACTTCGATTGTGAAAAAAATACATGGGAAACTTCAAGAAAATGAAAACATTAGTTAATTTTTTATTTGAATCACAATATAATTTTAAAATTGATAAATCAGAAAAAACAAAAATAACTGATTATAAAAATCAATTATCAGAAAATGCATATAGACTATTTTATACTGCAGAACGTCATGATACACTATGGGACACTACTGTATATCCATTAATAAAACAAATGGTTAAACGTGTAAATAAAGGTGAAGTGATGGATATTAATTATTTATCAGCATCTTCTACAATGTCAAAAATATGTACTGAATGTAATAAATCAGTAAAAAAATATTTTGATTTAAACGGTCCAATTAGTAAATCAGATAAAAATGAATTTAAATATTTTTATGCGCAATATTTAATAGAATATGTATTACCAAAACATTATAACTAAATAAATGAAATTAATATCACAATATATTAAAGAATCTATAAAAAAATTAAATGGAAAAACTGGTATAATAGTTTTTGATATAGATGATACATTACTCAAAGTACAACTTGGGTCAATGTATATATATAAACATATACCAGGATCAAATAAAGAAATTAAATTATCAACAGAAGAATTTGCCAAAGATCCAGATGCAATGGACCCTAATAAACGTTCATGGTTTGATTATAGAGATTTTAGAGATGAACAAAATGTATACAATTCAATTGTTAATGGTACACCTATGATTAAAAATTTAAAAATCATGGATGCATATTTAAATGCTGGGTATGATTTTTGTTTTTTAACTGCTCGTGGTTGTGAAGATGTTGTGAAGAAAGCAATTGGTGATTTTGTTAAACGTCGTAATGAAGGTGGAGCTTTAGAACAACTTGGTAAAGAATATAAAAAGACATTATCACATGCTGTGAATGATTATACAAAAAATTATCAAGGTAAAACAGATAGTGATAAAAAAGCAAATGTTTTAAAACAATTATGTAAAAAATATGATATAGTTGTTTTTGTTGATGATGATATTAAAAATGTACGAAGAGCTCGTGAATTAAATATTAAAAATTTACGAGTTATTAAAGCTTGGGAAGAATAATAAATAAAAAACATATAATAAATTATGGATATAAATAAATTAAATAGACATTTTATTACTATTGATAATTTAAACAATATTGATACAGTTATTAATGTATTAACTGAACCATGGATTATAAAATATGAAGATACATATTATTCAACAGAATCAAATAATAATATGAAATTTACATTATATCATGAATATAGTCCTGAATATATAAAAAATTATTACGATAGAAATAGATCAACAATTTTAGCACTATGCACACCAAAAACAGAAGATGATAAATATTATACATTTGTATATAAAAATTTATTAACTGATTTAAATAACTATAATGATAGTGAAGGTAATAGTTTTATTGAATATGTAAAAGATATTATTATACCAAATAGTGTAACAAGTATTAGCTTAGGTATGTTTTCTGGTAAAAATAATCTTGAATCAATAACATTATCTAATTCATTAACATCAATTCATAGTTTTGATTATTGTCAAAACCTAACATATATTGATATTCCAAATAGTGCTACAACAATAGAACAAAATGCATTTATCGGATGTAAAAACTTAAAAACTGTTAAAATTGGAAATAGTTTAAATGAAATAAATAATGATGCGTTTAATTCATGTGAAAGTTTAAAATCTATCGTTATCCCACCATCAGTAAATTATATTAAAGATAATGTATTTTTTAACTGTACACATATGTCATCTGTAACATTAAATAACGGTGTTAAAACAATTGGTGAAAACGCTTTTGGAAACTGTGTTAATTTAACATCTATTAAATTACCTGAATCATTGACATTTATTGCAGCAAACGCATTTACTAATTGTGAACAACTTACAATAATATCAACAGAATATGGTGATTTTAAAACTGACTTATATGGTGATATTTTTATTATGTATAATAACAGTAATCAAATGGTATTTAATGTACGTGATGCAATTAATAATGAAATATGGTATACAACTACCGACGATGAAAAAATCACATTACCAGATGAAGGTAATTTAAATGTTAGTCATGAATATACACGAGGAAAAGGTGTTATTAATTTTGTTAATCAAAATCTCCTTGAAGATATTAATGTAGAATTATTCATGGGACAAAAAAACTTATCTACAATTCAAATACCATTAACTGTAACTCGTATTCATGAATCTGCATTTGCTGAATGTATATCATTAAATTCAGTTAAACTTACTAATAATGATGTAGAAAATACTCATATTGAAATTATTGATAAATATGCATTTGCAAATTGTCACTCATTAACATATATTATTTTACCTCAATCAATTACTAAAATAGAAGAAGGCGCATTTGAAAATTGTGAAATGCTTAATAATATTATGTTACCAAATAATTTAACTATTATAACAAAAAACAGTTTCCAATTATGTAAATCATTAACATTTATTACTATTCCACAAAATGTAAATACTATTGAAAATAATGCATTCCAAGAATGTTTTAATATAAAACATATTGAGTTTACACCAGAAATAACATCAATTGGAGAATATGCATTTAGTAAATGTAATTTATTAACATCAGTAAATTTATATGATATTAATATAATAGGTAATAAAGCATTTAGTGATTGTGTATCTTTAACATCTGTTACATTTGATAAAATAAATGCAAATCATAATATAAATAAAAATATTTTTGATGGTTGTAAAAACTTAGATCACATTATTGTTGATAATGAAATTTTTTATAGAGAATGTGATGAAATTACTGTATTTGATTCAAACAAACAACCATTCACATTTATTTTAAAAGAAATTATACAAGGTAATGATGAAATATGGTATACTACAGTAAATGGTGAAAAAGCTGAATTTGGTTCTCCATACACAAGTATTTCAACAGTTGATGTAGAAGAAAATAATTTTCAATCTGGTATTCCTGGTGAACCTGGATTAGAAAATTGGTATACACCAACAGGAGATACTTATTATACTGTTATATCACATGAATATAATCCAAAAGTTGATTATTTTATAATAAAATTTGATAAACCTGTAAAAGACTATGTTTTACAAACATATGATCCATTTGGTCAAGATGGTGTTGGATGGCTATCAGGAAATCGTCCAAATAAAGTTTTATTACCAAATGAATTAGAATATATATATCGTGATGTATTTAATAGATGTAATGATATGGATTTTATCACAATACCAAATACAGTAACATATATTGGTATGCGAGCATTTTTTGACACTAATATAACAACTATTGAATATCTTGGAACTATTGAACAATGGAATGATATTATAAAAGAAGATGATTGTTTTATTAGTGATAATACAATTACTATTAAATGTTTAGATGGAGATATAATAATTGAAAATCATGAATAATAAAATATTTAAAAGGAACTTATTAAAGTTCCTTTTTTATTTTTATATATAAATATAATCCGTTATTATGATAACATTAAAACAATTACTTGAAAATAATAAAGAAAAAACATTAAATAAAACAAAACAATCTGAAGCATATGATAAAATGCAAAAATGGCATGATGGAACACGTAAACAAAATGTTGGAGCATTATCTGATGTTAAATTAAAATTTAACTATAAAGTATGTAAAGAACTTGGTTTTGAAAAAGAAATGGAATTATTACAAAAAGAAGCACAAAAACGAAATATAGAATTTACTGAAATGTTATCTATTTCTGATTATATAAATATTAATGAAAATAATAATAAGAATTAAATCAAAGAATTTTTAAAATGAAAGGATTAAAAGATTATATTATTACAGAAGGTACATTTGGATATGGACCTTATGATAGTGACGGTTTTGCTGATAGTAGATATGAAATCTATAACATGATTTTTGACGACATCACAAAACGTTTTAAAGATGTTAAAGATAATTATGCAGGACATCTTTGGGATAATATTGGATTAGCTTTATATTATACAACATTATTAGCTAATTCTAAAGAAGGTTTAGGAAATACCGATAGTTTTAAAGCTATGGATGAACAAGTTATTAATGCATTTTCAATAATTGAAAACGATGAAAAATGGATTAATTGTTGGAAAGAACCAGGTAAAATTATAAACGGTATGGCTAAAGCGAAAACTGATTGGGAAAATATAAAGAAAAAAACATATTAAAATGAAAGAGTTAAAGAAAGTTAATTTATTTGCTGGACGTTTTCAACCATTTCATTCCGGACACTTACAATGTTGTGAAGATGCATATAAAGAAAATGGTTTACCAGTTGTTATTATGTATATACATAATGATAAATTCGATAGTAAAAAACCATTTGACGATACCATCATAGAACGTGAACTTGAAATTATTAGAAAGAACTATAATTTTATTGAAGCAGTTTTATGGTTACGTCTACCACAACCAGTACGAATGTGCCGTGTATTACAAGAAGAAGGATATCAACCAGTATTATGGTTATCAGGTGAAGACAGAATTGATAATTATAAAAAAATGTTGAATAAATCAGCATGTGATAAAATAGAAAATGAACTTAATATGCAAGTTCCAGAATTATATCAAACAAATAGATATAGTTCAGCAACTGCAGTTCGCCAAGCATTAAAAGATGATAATAAAGATGAATACATTAAATTAATGCCAAAGGGTACTGACATATTATATGATGAATTTAAAGAACAAATAAATATGGTTAAAGAAAATAAACATATTATTAAACATAGTATGAAAAATTTAACAGATTATTTATCTGAAAATATAAAATAAAGGAACTTAATCAGTTCCTTTTTTTATTTTTATATATATTAAACATATTTAAATATGAAGAATTTAAAACAATATATATTAGAAAGCATTATAAATGAAGGTGGTGCATCGGTTGAAGGTGCTGGACCAATTCGTGGAGATTTAGCAATAACTGTATCAAATGAAATAATTAGTGTGGTTAAAAGTAAATTTAATGTTGAAATGGCTGCACTTGGTTCGGTTGGTAAAAAAAATAAAAACCAAACATGTGGTGATATTGATATTGCAATTGAATATGATTGGGATAAATACGAAGATATATTAAATTTTGTTAAAGATAAATTTAATTGTATTATTGGTAATGTTAATAAACAATTACATGTATTTAATTTTGGTTATTCATATGATGAAGATGGTAAACAAAAAATAGTACAAGTTGATTTTATGTTTACTGATAATGTTGACTTTGCTACATTTGCATATAATTCACCTGATTTCAATAAAAATGAATCAAAATATAAAGGTATGTATCAATCTGGTTTATTAATGGCAATTATATCAAATACACCTGTTGAAGAAGTACTTGGTGCTGAATACGCTCCAGAATATTTTACAAAAGATGATTATGATGGTTCATACGCTGGACAATTAAAATCATTCTGGAAATTATATTTTGATCAAAATAAAGGTTTAAAAGTAGAACATAAAACATATGCTGGTAAAACAAAACCTGTAAAAAATCCATCTACTATTAAAGAAGACTCAAAAGTAATTACAAAAAATATTAGTGAAATATTACGTATGTGTCTTGGTGATAATGCAACTCGTGAAACATGTATTTCTTTTGAATCTGAACTTGCATTCATAACTTCATCTGATTATAAATTTTATTCAAAAGAACGTTTAGAAAATATTAAAAACGATTTCATTAATGACTGGCAATTAAAAATGAAAACAACGCCAGAACTAATGAAAGAATTAGAAACTATCATCGATAATGAAATAAATAATAAAAAATAATATATAATATAAAGAAATGAAAACTTTACAAGAGTATATCGTAATAAATGAAGCTTGGGGTAATTCTAGAAATTACAAAAAAGAATTAGAAGATCTTCTTGATAAATACCATAAAAAAGATGAATCTAATAAAAAGAAAAGAGAACAAAATAAACACCGTGGTTTTTATGGTGGTAGAATGGTTGAAGCAGAAGAAATACTTGCAAAATATCCAGTACAAATTCTTGTTGATAAATTAGGTTATGAACCACAAAAATTTAAAAAATATTTTTATAATGGTAAACAAAAAGAAGTAATAAATATGTATGCATATGGTTCATATTTAATTAACTTAATAAACAAAAATGAAGTATCTATAGAAGATCTTGTTAAATGGTGGCAAGAATATGAAACAGAAATTTTAAAGAAAAATTGGCATGATCCAAATTGGATAGTAAAACAAGTTGATGGTGTTAAATTATGGGATCCATATAATCCTAAATCAATGTATAAAATAAATAGAATTATAGAAAAACCAGAAAATATATTTCAATATTTAAAATCAGATTCAAATTGGTATCGTTTATCTATAGAAGAAAGACACTCATTACGTGATTTTTATGCTGACCCAGTGAATCAAGAAGCATTGATTAAAGCATTTAAGGGTATTAAAGGTAAATTAGAAAAATTACGCCCATCATTTGAAACTGCAGTAAATAATATACTTAGAGATTTAATTAGTGAGGTTCAAGTTGGTAAAAGACGTCTTGGTGGTATGTTAGAAGAAGAATATGAAAGTAACAGAAATAGAAGTTATTATAGTGGTAGCAATTATACTAATTGTGAAGCTACAGCAATTCTTGGTATAGTAATAAAAACGTTATCTGAAATTTATGGTTTTACTATAAGAAATAATTACGATAGTACTTATTCAAGTTACGTGGATAATGAAAATGATCCTAAATTAGAAAAATTTATTGATGAAGCACCTGAAATATCAATAACAGTTACTGATAATGGATCAGCAGATACAAAAACTTCTGGTGTATATAGTTCATCTTTTTCAACATATTATGACCATAATTTTACAGTAACTGTGGAATATTATGGAAATAAAGAAAAAACTGTTACTAAAGAATTTAAAGATATTACTGTTGGTACAAATTACTATAGTGGTGGATGGAATTAAATACATAATATAATTAAAATGAAAACATTATTAAATTATATAAAAGAATCTTTATTACTTGAAGGTGGTAATGCAATAAAATCATCTAATCCAATCCCTGCATACATAGCTCCATTGGTATATAAAGAAATAGAAGATAAAATAAAAGACTGGAAATCCAGCATGAAATTTGCACCTATTGGTTCACTTGGTAAAAAAGCAGATGACCAATTTACAGGTGATATTGATATAGCAATAAGTCTTTCTAAAGATGAAGTTATTAAAATGGTTGAGGAGATATTCCCTGACTATGAATTAAATAAATTTACATCTAATAAAGTTGTTTCATTAGGTTATCCATATGATATAAATGGTAAATCAGGTATTGCACAAATTGATTTTATGTTTGATATGGATATTGAATGGGCTAAATGGCGTTTTTCATCACCTGATTTAAAAAATGGTGAATCTAAATATAAAGCTACACCAAAAGTTTATTTAATTCAACACATTGTATCATGCATTCCAGTTAAAGATATGGAAACTGAATATTTTGATTCTGGTGAAGTTAAAAGACGTTGGCGTTATACATTTAACCAAGAAGGTGTATTTAAATATTTAGCTGAATATATTAATAAACAAAAGGGTAAAAATTACGGTAAACCTAAAAAAAGTGCAGATAAACTATTTTATGAATTTGTAACAAACGACCCACAAAATGTAATGAAATTTATATTTGGAGATAATGAAATTGATCCAAAAATATTTAACACTGTAGAAAAATTATGGGATGCTATTCATTCTGATTTATGGCCATGGGGAGATGAAGTTTTAGGTAAAGTTGAAGAACGTTGGGATAAAGAATACATACATGGTAATGGTATGAAAGAATATCCTGTTGATCCAGAAGATTTTAAATATTCAGTGTATAAACCAAAAGAAGATAAATAATTATGGAACATTTTATTGATATATATAAGAAAAAAACAAAAGGACCAAAATATTGTGAAGATTTACTAAACTTGAACAATATTAAAGTTAATTTAAAAGTTGATGGTAAACCATTTCAAGTATTATATAATAAAGATACTGATGAATTGGAATTCCATGGTCGTTCTGGTAATGAAACAACAATTGGTCCAGTAATAGATGATTATACTCGTTTATTTAGTAAACCAGTAAACGATGCTATCGAACATATTGAACCACGTAAAGATATATTTAAACGATATAAATTTTTAACATTTGAAGTAATAAATAATATGTTATTGCTTACTGCAGTTGTAGATAAAGATGATAATTTTATAAATGATGCAACTGAAATCAAATCAATTGCAGATATGTTAGAAACTGATGTAATGCCAACACTTTGGGAAGGACCATTAAATCAAGAACAAAAAGATTCAATTATCCAAATACTTGGTACTGGTTTAGTTCCTGAAAAAGAATACTTTATTAAATGGGTTAAAGAGATGTTTGGTACATATAAAAACTATCCATCTAAATTAATCAGTGCATCTGATGAATTTATTGAAGGAATTGTATTCTTCTTTACAGAAGGTGATATAGTTACAGAATACAAAATGGTTGATCCAACATATCGTCAATCTATGAAAGATAGAGATGCAAAACATGCAGTTGAACGTGAAAAACTTGCTGATAAATATGAAGAGTGCTACACAATTATGACAGATTGGTTAGAAAAAAATGCAAGTAGTTTAGATAATAATCATATTATTTCAATGCAAAAAAACTTTATAAATATGTATCAATCTGAAAAAATAAATAGATTATTAGACTTAGCAAGTAATTTTGCTGATAATGAATCAGAAACATATCGTGTACAGATAAATAGAGTATTACCAGAAATACAAACTATATTAGATGATTATAAAAATTCAAATGCATGTAAATTATTTGAATTATTTATGAAAACATATTATAAAGGCAAGAAAAGAGCATTCATAATTTCTCCAGAATTCCAAAAACGTATAAACTCAATTGTTTTAAAAATGAAAAATGTGAATGAAAATATTAACTCGTTATATTTAATAAAAAACTTTACAGATTTATATGAAGAGCTTTGTACATATGATTGTATTTTAACTTTAAATAACAATGTACTTTATGAAGGTAAAATAACAGATAGTATTTTTGAAAAATTTACCGATAACCGTACAGTATGTAAATTTATAATTCCAAATGATAAAACTTATATATGTTTATTACATGAAAATGATACAGTTAATAAACTACAAAAATTATTAGAAAATAATTCTTTAGACAATTATATCACACATAATAAAGCAATGTACTTAGCAAATAATTTACCAGTATATGGCATATTAAATGAATGTGAAATAGATAATAAAACAAAAAGTAATATAAAGAAATTTGGAATAAATTATAAAAGGATAATTGAAAATATAATTTGTAATAATATAGTGACTGAATAAAATCAGTCACTTTTTATTTTGAATATATTATATTAACTATACTATATTATAATATATAATTGTATAATATATGGGTGAAAGTAATTTAATATTAAAAAATAATAAATTTATAATTGTTCAGGAAGCTGTTTATAGTAGAGATAATGATAAAATAATTTTATACGATGTATGTTTAGATAAAACAAAAATTATTGCAATAAAAACACAACACGCATGGAATTATAATGAGAAACATTTAAATTATATTAAACCAAAAAAGTTTTATAAATTATATTATATTAATACTGAAACAACAATATCAATTGTTTCAGACAAATCAATTGAAGAATTAACTACATTTTTAAATGAATAAAATATTATGATTAGTAAACCAAAAACAGATTTTTTATATATTGAATGTTTAAATATAAAAACACAAAGAAACGTTGACGACCCAAGTGTTGTAAATGGATATGTTGTTCATAATTTAGAAAAAACAGTTCCACAAATAATAAATAAAACGTTTATTTCTAATATATATCCATATACACCGAATCCAAATGATATTATATATATAGATAATATACGTACAGATAATAGTCATCTTTATTATATAAATATGAATATTGGAATATACTTTATATGTTATTTTGATGAAAATAATTTAGCAGATATATTAAAAAAAATAAGTTAATTTATATATTTTTTATATTTTTATACAGTATGCGAAAGTATACTGTATTTTTTTTATTATTTTTAATATATTTATAAAAAGTATTTTAGAATAATATGCCTATATCAAGTGAAGATAGAGATATGCTTAATGATTTATTTACACAATCATCTAATGAAGCTTATACAGATAATGCAAGTGATATTATTGAAACACCTGTATTAATTATTGATTTAGATGAAGTAAATGAAAATGCACGTAAACAAGCGATTACAATTACTGAAAGATTAAGTAATTATTATTTTGATGAACGTTATCTAAAAGAACATCCATATGTACCATCAAAAATTGCACAGGAAATAGATAATATTCGTCGTTTATTAAAAATGTTAAGTGTTAATGAAAGTGCACAAGATGCGTTGATTGCAAATATAACATCTAATGCTGGTAAAGGTTCTTTATATCAATCATTAACAAGTTTACAAAATACAATGTTATCAATACAATCACAATTAAATACATTAACTGTATCACTTGAAACAATCTTTAAAGAAATGCAACAAGAATGTGATAAAACGTTTACAGAAAAACCAAAAGAACAAAATAATGAAGATGGTTCAATGACTGTACGTGGTTCACGTGACTTTATTAAGATGTTACAAGAACAAATGGTTAGTAAAAAACCTCAAACAGAAAATGTCAACGGTATCACAGTTAATGTAAATACTGGTGAAATTATTGAAAATGAATTAACAGAACAAGATATTATAGGTTAATTTATTGGATTTTTAATATTTTTAAAAAAAAGATTTATTTTTAATAAATTATATGCATATTTATGCATGTATTGTTTTTGATAAATACCAAATAAATTATATATAACAAACAATGGCAAATAAAAACTGCATGGTGTTTGAAACCATTGGTAATGTACAATCATTAAATATTGAAAAAATTGATGAAGGTAAAAGCGATGGATTAATCCGTATGTCAGGTATTTTCGGTGTTTGTGGTGTTAAGAATGGTAACAACCGTATCTATAATAAAGAAAATTATGGTTTAATGGTTGAAGCCCTTCAAAAACAAATTCAAGAATGTGGTTGTCCTGGTGAATTAGAACATCCTAATACAATGAATATTGACTTAAATAATGTATCTCACAAAATTGAGTCTATTCAAATGAATGAAGATGGTACAATTACTGGTACAATCGTTTTATTGAATACTACAAAAGGTAAAAATGCTCAAGCTATGGTAGAAGGTGGTTTACCACTTTATATTAGTTCACGTGGTGCCGGTTCAATTGACGAATCTGGAAATGTAACATTATCAACTATCAAAACCTATGACTTAGTAGGTACACCAGGTTTTGCTCAAGCTAAATTAAACTTAGCAAAAGGTCAACGTTTTGAATCATTATGTGAATCACTTGAAGATGGTTATAGTATGTATGCTATTATCAATGAAGGTGACGATTTATTAGGTGATGGTGAAGATAAAAAAGATGAACCAAAAGAAGAACCTAAAAAAGACGAACCAACAGAAGAACCAAAAGAAGAACCTAAAAAAGAGGAAGAACCTAAAGAAGATCCTACTAATAATGACGATGATAATAACAAAAATAGTGATAATACTACAATGACTGAATTAAAACAAGCTATTGATAAGCTTACTGAAAAGGTTACAAACCTTGAAGCAGAACTTCACATAGCACAAGAATCGTTAACATCTAAAGAAACAGAAATTGCAACTCTTAATGAAAAATTAACAGCAATTAAACCTGTAAATTATGATGCAATTGAAAAATGGGTTATGGAAGAATATGCTCCAGAATTTAAACAAGAAATTACTGAATCAGTAATGAATACTACTAAAGAATTTGTGTGTGAAGAATTTGCTCCAATCGTACAAAAATGGGTATGTGAAGAATTTGCTCCTGAAGTTCAAAACTGGATTTTAGAAGAATATACTCCACAAATCGAAGGTTGGGTTATGGAAGAATATACTCCAGAAACATCACAACAAATTTCTGAATCTGTTGAAGCTAAAGTTAGTGCAAATGTAACTGCATTTATGGAAGCTCAAAAACAAGATAAATTGTCTACTATTGACGCATTACTTGAATCAATGGAAAACAATTCAAACGCAGCTCTTGACTTGTTAGCTGAACAAAAACAAGCAACTAAATTCGCTGGTGTATACTGTGTTGAAAATATGCCAAAAGAATACCAACCATCTTGGAATTCTTTAACAGAAAGCCGTCAAGAAGAAATCGTACGTCAATCACGTGCATATGACTTTACAAAACAAGGTGTTCTTGAATCTTTCTGGTCAAGTGTTGAATTCAACCAAAAACCAGTACAAGCTGTAAACGAAAATAAAGACGTTGTTAATAACTATCATAGCAATGTTATTGCTCAAATGATGAGACTTCGTAAAGCTTAAATTAACCACAAATATATAAAATTTTAACAATATTAAAAAAATGATTTATTTTTAATAAAGTTTTATATATTAACAATCATTAGAAAATGATTTAAAATCGAAATTAATATAACAAATAAATTTTTATAAATTAAAATGTTTTTAACTGAACAAAACGGTACACAAATGTGGACTAAAATGTTGAAAGAAAATTTCAACGTAACAGATACTGAAAAATTAAACTGGGTATCTCAATACGCAGCTATTCACGAAATTCATGAATCTGCTCTTGGTTGGAATGGCAATGCTGTAGTTGGTAATCCAGCTACTGGTAACGTAAATCCAATCTACGCTACTCCTCTTAACACAACTGGTATGGGTGATGTTGCTGCTCCAGGCGCACCTACTGTAGGTGGTCTTAACGGTTTCCGTGCACAAACTGCTGGTTCTGGTGACGTTCCAGTTTCTACTCTTCCAATGGCTCTTAACATTGCTCTTATGACTATCGGTCTTGAACTTGTTCCTGTAGTTCCTGCTAAAGCTCCATGGGCTATGTTATCTTATATGGACTTCCCATACGCTGGTGGTAAATTAGGTCGTGGTAATGAAGTTGCTTCTATCGATGGTAAAAACGGTAACCACCCACTTTATGTTAAATTAGTTGGTGCTGATGCTCGCGCACTTGTTGAACATCTTGGTGACGCATTCACATTCGTACAATACGGTCGTATGGACGGTATGCCAATCGTAAAAGTTGGTACACTTGTAGATGGTGAATCTGTTCGTGAAGCAGTTAAAAGACTTGCTACTGCTAATAGCCTTTCAAATGTTGATGCAGATTTCGCACAAACTATGGTTGATTTCATCGATGGTTACGCTAACTTCGCAACTGGTGATAAAGCACCTATGTCTCGTGCAGAAAATGAAACTGGTACAGGTAATGTAATTGGTCTTCGTTTATTCTCTAAATGGGTTCAAATGGGTTCTTACGAAGTAACTGGTACTGTAACTCGTCAACAATTACAAGACCTTCCATTATACGGTGTTGATGCTGTTGCTAAAGTTATGGAAGCTCTCCAAAACGAAATCACACAAAATATCAACGCTCGTATTCTTGAAGCTGCTTTCCGTCTTGGTGTTACTAACGCAGCTAACCAACGTAACTATCACAATGTTGACCTTAACTTATTCTTAACTTCTGACGCAACTGCTAAAATGACTATTAAAGATATGGGTGTTAAAGAATATGTAGATATTGATAATAACGATTATTCTGGTTGGGAAGTTGCTAACGCTGAAGTAATGACTGCTGCTGAAAACCTTCACACTCAGCAACGTCGTGTTGCTTCTCGTATCTTAGCTGCTGCTAACTTAATTCAAACTACTGGTCGTCGTGGTCGTGCTACTTGGGCTGTTACTAACGCACAAGTTGCTACTGCTCTTCAAGATGTAAGCTCTTACGTAGTTGCTCCTATGGCTAATTCTATGGCTCAAGATGGTTCACAAAACTTATTCTTAGGTGGTACATTAGCTGGTCTTAAAATCTACGTTGATCCTTATATGGATTGGGATGACTGCCGTGTTTGTGTTGGTCGTAAAGGTAATGGTAACGAACCAGGTCTTGTATTCATGCCTTATATCCTTGCTGATACAGTATCTATTACTGCTGAAGGTACTATGGCTCCAAAAATGCTTGTCAATTCAAGATATGCTTTGGCACAAGCGGGATTCTACCCAGAAACTCAATACTATACATTCGCTGTACACGTAGCTTCTGGTTTAGTATAATCAGTATATACATAAATTTTAAAAGTGACTTCAAACGAAGTCACTTTTTTATTATTTATAAAGTAATATATAATTGATTTAAAATTTATCGGGGTTTTTATATATTATATATGCCATTTCGATAAAAAAGTATTATTTTTAATAAATTATAATCATTTATGTATGCTTATACATAGGCATGTTTAATATAAATGAAAATAAAAATTAATAAATATATTTAAATATAAGAAATGGCAATTCCTTCACATTTACAACAGTTTAAGTCAGCTGGTATTTATCGTGTAGTATTTGATAAATCTACCATTGCCGGTGTTGCTACTCAAACATTACGTCTTGTAGTTGGTTATTCAGAAAAAGGTCCTTTCAATATACCAATGTATATTCAATCTGCTTCTGAATTCAAAAGTATTTATGGGGATATTTCTAAAAAATTAGAAAAACGTGGTGTATACTTCCACAGATTAGCACTTCAAGCATTAGGTGCAGGTTCAATTTTATGTTTAAACTTGAAAAAATTTGATGGTGAAACAGTAGGTGGTGCTACTATTTCAACTGCATTTAATCCAAGTTATGATATTATTGATACAGTAAAACTTAATGTTGAAGATATTTATGATACAACACGTTTCTGGGAATTATCTTCTGAAAAACTTAATGGTCTTGTTGATGTTAATGGTTCAGAAATGAATCAATATATCAATATTTCTGCAACAAATACAAAAGAAACAACAAAAACTATCTTTATCCGTAAAGCTAATGGTAACAAAGTAAATAAATATAATATTACTGTTAGTGATTGGTATTCTACAGGTTCAGAACCAATGCCTGATTATTTAATTGGCTTAGAAAATAACTTAATGTCTGATTTTATTGCAGAAATTTATGTATTTAACGGACAATTTAATGTTGCTCAAGTTTTATCTTCTACAACATTAAAAAATTATTTTGAAGTTACAGTTAATAAAAGCGGCGAACAACAATTAAAACTTCGTAAACATGTAACAAATGCATACGGTGAATTAATTGATACACTTGACGCATTATATGCTGATGAAACATCAAATGCTGTTGGTTATTATATGGGTTCATTAATTCCATATTTCAAAAACAAACAAAATCAATATGATTCATTAGATATTTTATTTAATGCTGATGTTGATAAACATAATTTAATGTTAGCATTCAATACAGATTTACTTGAAAATGGTGAAGTTGGTATTGATTTATCTGGTCGTAATATATTTAACGCAAATATTGTAAGTAAAATATTAAGCAGTTCTGATACATATACAACAAGCTTACTTGGTAATAATAATTCACCAGTAGTTGCTGATAAATTAGTATATGGTAAATCAGTTATTACTACTGATAGTAACGGTAAACCAGTTGCTACACGTCCTTGGAACAAAAATAGTGTATTAAGTAAAGTAAACGGTACATTATATATACAAGATTATTCTGCTGCTACAACTACAGTTGCTGTTGATGAAGAAACTGGTGAAGAAACAACAGTTACAACAGGTAATAATGCAATTGTTATTAAACAAGTTGGTGGTGGAGCTACTGAACAAATTACATTAACATTTGATAACCCAGCAGATGTTTTAACTGCAGCTAAAAAATTAGGTGTTATTTTTGATGTTGATGGTAACCCAGTTGAAAATGCTGGTACATATTGTTCTGGTGATGCATTTATTGATAGTGAAAATGAATTCACACTTTACGGTCCACAACGTGTAATTACATCTATTTCTCGTCTTGATGTTATTAATGCAAACGCAAGTAATGAATCTTGGACTGATATTAATAATAACTTGAGTGCAAGTATTGTTGATGTAAATGTATCAGCAACTCCAGTATTAGTTAATGGTCCTGCAGATGCAATTTATGATTCTTCTGTAACTTTATTACCATTAACAGAACAATGGGATGGTATAGAAAATGAATTAACCGGTCTTTATGAATACACATGTGATGATATTTATGATACAACATTATTATCATTATTAAACGTTGGTGACTGTTTACTTGGTGAAAATATTAGTGATAATATTTATAAACCAGTTTATGTACAAGAAGTTAAAACTGTAACAGATGTTAATGGTTTATTTGAAAAATATGTTGTTGCATTTACTGGTGAACCATTAGCTACTACAGATGATAAATTATTTGTACGTATTAATACTTCACTTAACCAAGAAATTGGTACTATGATTGGTACTGTTCTCGAAGGTTATACATACAATAATCCTAAACCAGCTGGTACTACAATGAACGATAAACTTAATTGGCAAAAATTCATTTTATCAACATTAGTTGAATATAAAGGTTTACGTACTGCTTTATTAAGCAAAGCTAATATTGAATATCGTTATATTGTTGATACATTTGAAACATATATTGATAGCGAAGTTAAATCAGAATTATCTTTACTTGCTAAAGAAAAACAATCAGCGTTTGCTATTCTTAACTTCCCATCTGTAAAAACATTCATTAAATGTCCATATACATCATTTACTGATGATAAAGGTGTATTTAATGTTGATTATGTTGTTAAAGGATTCAATAAGAAAAAACCTGCATCAGTTAAATTTGAATTACCTTCTGATATAAACGGTGCTTCATTCTGTGCATTCTATTCTCCATTGAAATTCACTGATGGTTATGTTGATACAATTATTCCATCTGCAGCATTAGTTTCTAACTTATTTATGGAAAAATATAGTTCAAGAAAACCATATTATATCATAGCTGGTCCTAACTATGGTAAAATTACTGCTGCTGGTTTAGTTGGTCCTGATTATACATATTCACAAGATGAATTACATATTATCGAACCTATGGGTGTAAACTGCATGGTATATCGTCCTAACTTCGGTACATTCATCAACGCTAACCAAACTGCTAAACAAACTCCTGTTTCAGCACTTTCTAAAGTTAACGTACGTGAATTGGTTATCTACTTGCAAGATGAAATTGAAAATGTATTACAATCATATCAATGGGAATTCAATAACCCAACAACACGTAAAGCAATTCTTGACCGTGCTAATAACATTTGTGCAAGTATCATGGCTAACGGTGGTCTCCAAGCATATAAAAATGTTATGGATGAATCTAACAACACACCTGAAATTATCGATAACGAAATGGCAGTTCTTTCAACACATATCGAACCAGGTATGGGTTGCGGTAAGATGGTTCACGAATTGACCATATACAAAACTGGTCAAATGGCCGCTGCTATTGCAGACTAAATAAAAATTTAGGAGTTTTTACTCCAAAAACTCCTAAATTTAATTTATTTTTATTAGATAACAAAAATAATTTATTATAATATACAATGAGTACGTTACAACATGCAAATAGAGAAGGTAAGGCAGGTTCATATACTCCACATATCCAAGCGATAAATGCTGGTAAACATGATAACTTATGGGATCCAGTACATAATTCGATTTTTGAGGTAACTTTTAGACTTCCTCAAGCTGTAACAGATGCTGGTTTTGACTCTGAATACCTTACATTATTACAAGAACACGTAACTGAAGTTGGTGGTTTAGATGCATTGCAAAAAACTCCTGGTGCTGGTCAACAAAAATTTATGGGTGTTGATGTATCATACTTAAACCCATATCTTGACACCACTTATGCAGATATTTCTATTACATTTAACTTGAACTTACGTAATAATACAGATAACTATATTTTAAAATTATTTAAAGCTTGGGCAACAATTTGCTATGATATTCATGGACACGTTGCACGTGGTTTAAAAGCTGACTATACTTGTGAACAAATTAGTATTGCAGTTGCAAACCGTGATGGTTCTGTATGGAAAAACGTAGATTTTAAAGATGTATTTATTACTGCAATTACAGGTTTAGATGGCTTATCATATGGTAACAATGATGCTGCTACACTTCAAGTAACATTCCGTGCCGACTATTGGGACGAAACATTATACTAATAAAAAAAGACCAACAGATGTTGGTCTTTTTTATTTTATTTATGTAAATTAATAATCGTACATATCATACATATCGTCAGAAAATTTATTAAAACTAACAGATATTTTATCAATATGATTTTGTTTTTCTTTTTCCCAAATACTATATATTAAAGATTCCAATATTTGTTCATCAATATCATGTTCATTTACTGAAGTAAAATCATATTTTTTATTATTTTCAATATACATTTTAATTTCATTTTCAATTTTATCATATACTGATGATGGATAAGGTTGATCTGCAAAACATTCTATCATATCTAAATCATCAAATGATTCTACATCACATTCTTCGTATAAATAATCTAATACATTTTCTAGTATAATTGGTTGTACAATTTCATCTACAAAAACATCAATTTCTAAGTAATTCATTATATTTTTATTTTATTTATTTTAGTATTACATATATATAATAACACAAAAACATTAAAAAGTTTAAAATATTTTTATATTTTTAAATAGAACATATTTATATAAAATAAAACGAAGTAAATATTCTCATTTTAAGACCTCCAAATGTTAAAATAATAGATTTATACTATTTTGTAATTTAAGTGTCCCAGATTGAGAAAAAACGTTGTTTAAACGAGTTTTATAATATATATGCTAAATATGTTTTTATAATTTAAAAATATTTTATAAAATTTAATGGGATATGTTTATTTAATATGTGATCCACAAAATGATTTATATAAAATTGGTGTTACTCGTTCGTTAGAATCAAATCGTATAAAAAAATTACAAACAGGTAACCCAACAGAATTACATATTGTTAATATATATAAATGTGAATATCCATTTCGTATGGAAAAAATGTTACACACACGATATATGTTGAAACATTGGTTAAATGAATGGTATCAATTAGATTTAAATGATATAGTACATTTTATTGATACATGTAAACAGGTAGAATATGAAATAAATTCATTAAAAGATAATATATTTTTTGCAAAGGATTTAAGATAATATATATCTTGAATTCTTTTTTTATAATTTCTATATTATAATTATGATACATTTTAAATTTTCAGAAAGCGACCCGCGATATATGTATATCAAATGCGATAACACTCCAGATGAACTGGTTGATGTTATTGATAGATCAACAAAGAAAGCTATAAAATATCATGCATTTGATTACTTTAAAAAGATGGTTAACTTAGTTGACCCAATTTGTTATTTACCAAGATATACAGGTGAACCATTTACTCAAGATTTTTTATTTGATTATGTACAACCATCTGGTGATAGACTACTATATGGTTCAATAGGTTTATGGCAAGATATATATAAATTATGTAATGAAAAATGTATACCATATGATGGGCTAGAACCAAAATGGTTTAAACGTAATTTAAAACATACATATGAAGAATTTAAAGATATTGTAAATTCGTGGGGATTAAAATTCCCACCACGTGAATATCAATATGAAGCTGCATATAAAATTTTACAATGGAAAAAATCATTAAGTCAATTAGCAACACGTGCAGGTAAAACACTCATATCTTATATAATATTTAGATATGCTATGGAACATCTTGGTGTTAAAAAAATATTAATGATTGTACCATCAATTGACTTAGTAAAACAGGCATATAATGATTTTAATGAATATGCTGAATTTTTTAAAACTGAATGTGTATGGGCTGGTGGTAAATTAGTTGAATCATCAAATCTTACTGTTGGTACATTCCAATCACTAATTAAATTTATTGATAGAAAAGATAAAAAGTTTAACCCAGCATTTTTTAATGGTTATGATTGTGTTTTTGTAGATGAAGTTCACCGAGCAACTGCATCACAAATGAAAAATATTATTAGTCAAGCATTCATGAAAGATGTTATTATTTCATTTGGTATGACTGGTACATTACCTCCAGAAAAAACAATTCCTCACTATTGTTTACGAAGTTTACTTGGTGCTAAAATTCAAACAATTACACCACGAGAATTAATGGACGGAGGGTATATTTCAGATATTAATATTACGCAAGTACGTTTAAATTATAAAAATTTAGGTAAACAACGTAGCTTATTTATTCGATGTGCTGAATATGCATTATCAACATTTGTAATGCAACCAGATGAAAAAAATCCAAAGAAAAAGAAAAAAATACAGTTAAAAGATCCAGAATTTTTAATACAAAATGTTAAAGAATTGCCTGAGGGTATAGCAACTGTAAAACGTCAAATATATGGTAGAACTGTTGATGATGAAGGTAATGAAGTAACACATGAACAAAATGTATCAATGTACATAGACTTTTTAATAAAACAAGTTGCACAATCTGAAGTAACAAATTCATTAGTCGTAGAAAAAATGATGGTACATTTTATGAATGAACGTATTGATTATTTATGTGATGAAATTTTAATAAATTGTAAATATAATACATTAGTTCTTGCTCACCATACAGAATATATTAAATATATTGTTGAAGAAGTAAAACAACGTATGCCTGATAAAATTATATGTTGTATTACTGGGGCAACAAAATCAAAAGAACGTGATAAAATAAAACAAACATTAAAAGAAAATAATAATTGTGTATTAATAGCATCATACGGTTGTGTTGGTACAGGTATTACATTATCAAATTTATGCTATGGTGTATTATTTGAATCGTTTAAATCAGATGTTATAAATATGCAATCACTTGGACGAGGACTTGGATTGTCAAAATTAAAAGATAAATATATTGTGTATGATTTTATAGATTGTTTTGATAAATCATGTTCAACTAAATCATTATATCGGCAAGGTTTAGAAAAAATTAAAATATACGAAAAGAATAAATACGAAAATAATATATGGGGTGTTAATATTTGAAATTAACACCTCGTATTACTATATTATGTATATATAAATTTTAAATTAGAAATATTATGATCGAATTGAAATGTAATCAAGAAATTTACGATTTGTTTTTTAAAACAATGTTTGAACGTCATCAAATTTGGTATAAACGTTTTGTACTAAAAGAACAACATTTAACGGATGATGAAATCTTTCAAAAATATAAGTTTACTAACGTATATCGTGAACTTGATAAAAATACACAATGGCAAATTCAAAATGTTTTTATGGATGAATCATTAGACTTGCGTCAAATGATTTTTAAATTATTTGTTTTCCGTCTTGTAAATAATATTGTAACATTTAACGAAGCAGAAAGAATGTATGGATGGAAAAACGGTTTACCAAAAATTGGAGAATATACATCTGAAAAATTTTATGAATTGTTAGAATCACTTCATAAAAATGGTATTACACCGTTTACAAGTGCATATCTTGTATATAATGGTAAAGGTTGTACACGACATGAATTTTTTTCAAACGTAGTGTTCCCTACAATTATTGATAATATCGACGGTATTATTAACACATGTAAAACTGCAAAATCTGCCCGAGAAATATTAGATTATCTTGCAACATTTGAAGGTATTGGTAGATTTAATGCATATCAATTATATATTGATTTAACATATATTGATACATTCTCTCACATGCATTTATTTGATTTTAAGAAAGATTCAGATATTAATATTGGACCTGGTTCAACAACTGGTGCAAAACTTATTTATCCAGATGCTAAACCAAAAGATGTATTAAATATTTTTAATCATTTGGCTTCTGTTGCAGAAGAAGAATTAACAAAAATTGCAAATGAAACAAATAGTGAACCATATAAATATCTTAAATTTGATAAAAATGGTTTTCATTTAACAAATGAATGTACTATAACAATTACAGAAATTGAACATTGGTTATGTGAGTTTCAAAAGTATTACGGTTGTTATACACATACTGGTAAATCACGTACAAAATTTGTACCTGCAGAAAATCAAAGGTATATTGATGTTACAGAAGAAAATCAAAAGTACGTTAATATTACAGAAGAACAACAAAATAAAGTAAACGTATTTGTTGATGAAATTATAAAACGATATAACCCTAACAATCCATATTAATATGTATCAATCGAAATTAAATAATATTGAAACAGAAAATGCAATTAAATTTGTCAAAGATACTTTCCAGAAAAAACTATCTGAAAATTTACAATTACAACGAGTTACTGCACCATTGTTTGTTAAATCGTCAACTGGTTTAAATGATAATCTTTCTGGTGTAGAACAACCTGTTTCGTTTATTATGAAACATACTGGTGAAAAATGTGAAATTGTACATTCATTAGCAAAATGGAAAAGAATGAAACTCCACGATATGAATACTGAACCAGGTTTTGGTATTTATACCGATATGAATGCTATTCGTTGTGAGGAAACATTGGACAATATACATAGTCTTTATGTAGACCAATGGGATTGGGAAGCAGTTATTAACGATAAACAATATAAGTTTGGTATAAATACATTATACCTTTATGCAACTAAAATTTATGATGCAATTTATGAAACATTATATGTTGTTCAACGTAAATATCTGAAATTATCTAATGAACTTCCTAAAACGTTTAAATTTATTACTGCAGAAGAGCTTTTACAACGTTATCCTAATTTATCTCCAGAAGAACGGGAACATGAAATATGTAAAAAATATAAAGCAGTATTTATTTGCGGTATAGGACATGAATTATCTAATGGTAAACCACATGGTATGCGTGCACCAGATTATGATGATTGGTCAACAATTGGAACATATGCAGCAGAATCTGAATCTAACCCAGACATTTTACAATATATTAGAAATTATGGATTAAATGGTGATTTAATAATTTGGTATGAACCATTACAACGTTCTATTGAGTTATCATCTATGGGTATCCGTGTAAATGCCAAAACATTAAAACTTCAATGTGAAATAACAGGTGATACTGATAGACTTGACAAATATGATTATCATAAAATGATTCTTAATAATGAACTTCCCTTAACTATTGGTGGAGGCATTGGTCAATCACGTTTATGTATGGTTATGTTAGAAAAACTACATATTGGTGAAGTACAAGCAAGTGTTTGGGATAATGAAACACTTTCACGTAATCCAAATATTTTACAATAAATTTGAAATAATGCAAAATTGTTCTATATTGTTTCTGTAATTAACAAAAAATGTAAAATGGATAATCAACAATTAAAAGAAACAATTAGAGAAGAGATTAAAAATGAAATTCTCAGTAAGTTGAATGTTTATCTTTCAACTGAACCTGCCGGTTTTGGACGAACAAAGGCAGTTGTAACTATTACATACGATGGATTGAAAGTATGTGATGATGACGCATATATTACTGAATGTATTTAAACCGTTAAATTGAGAATTTTTATGAAACGTTTTTATTTCTTATCATTATTTATTCTTTCATTAGTTTTTACTTCTTGTGATTGGTATTGTTGTGGTGGTTATTATAGAGATCATCGACAAAGTCAAACAGAAATACATGCTGGAGGAATAACGGTAAATACATATTTGTCAGATCAAGACTTTTATGGTGGTAAAACTGTTTATTATACAATCTCAAATTTTTCAGGAAAAACTATATCAAATGTATATTTCTATATAGAAATGAGAGATTTCTATAATGATAAATGTTATTGCGAACATTGTGGAAACTATTATGTAACAGATGATTTTGATGGTCCATTTTATCATGGAAATACTTATGATTT
>JAEIGA010000020.1_pt1 | contig 191340 bp, 156 predicted proteins | sample 9270691 | NCBI WGS metagenome assembly JAEIGA01 (sample SAMN17057246, study PRJNA624740) | gut metagenome | biome: biome; isolation source: fecal sample | host: Bos grunniens | place: China: Xizang | collected 2019 | reverse complement strand
TCGGATTCTGGTTCCGCCTGTGAGGGTTCGAATCCTTCTTGGGCAACAAAATCACTGGGAACTTCGAGTAAGTTTCTGTTTTTATTAACAAATTTAAACTATACAAAAAAATGGCAGTAAAAATTAGATTACAACGTCGCGGTCACAAAGACTACGCATTCTACCCTATTGTAATCGCTGATAGCAGGGCACCACGTGATGGTAAATTTATTGAAAGGATTGGTTCTTATAACCCAAATACTAATCCTGCTACAATAAGTTTAAATTTTGAGAGAGCTTTGTATTGGCTAAATTGCGGTGCAATCCCAACAGACACAGTTCGTCGCATTCTTTCTTATGAAGGAGTATTGATGATGAAGCACCTAGAAGGTGGTGTTAAGAAGGGTGCATTCAGCGCTGAAGAAGCTCAAAAGCGTTTTGAAGCTTGGAAGAAGGAAAAAGTAGCTGCAATTGAAGCTAAGAAGAACAAATTGTCAGACGAAAAGAAGGCTGACAAAAAGGCTCGTCTTGAAGCTGAAGTTGCTAAGAATGCAGCTAAGGCAGAAGCTGTTGCACAAAAGAAGGCTGAATTGGCTAAGGCAGCCGCTGAAGCAGCTGCAGCAAAGGCAGCAGAAGAAGCAGGTGCAACTGAAGAAGCAGCAACTGAAACAGCTGAATAATTGTATTTTAACAAATATTCGCGTAACAAAAAAATGCTCCGAAATCGGAGCATTTTTTTGTTTTATTTATAAGTAATTACATGATTCCTTTTTTTCGTAGTTGTAGTTGCCAATTCCATGCTGTTAGCATAGTTTCTTCGATACCAATTTTGGCTTTCCAACCAAGAATGCTATTTGCTCTATTTGGATTTCCCCACACCTTTTCGATGTCCCCTATTCTTCGGCCAACTATCTTATGAGGAACTTTAACTCCTGTAACTTTCTCAAAAGCATTAATCAATTCCATTACAGATACTCCATTACCAGTACCAAGGTTGTATGTTTCAAGAGGCTCGCATTCAGGATTTTCTATCATCCTATCAAGAGCACACACATGAGCCTTAGCTAAATCTACTACATTAATAAAATCTCGAATACAAGAACCATCAGGTGTACTATAATCATTACCGAACACGCTTAGCTCGTTTCGAACGCCAATAGCTGTTTGAGTTAAATAAGGAACGAGGTTTTGAGGTACACCATTAGGTAATTCACCTATTTCAGCCGATGGATGCGCACCCACAGGATTGAAATATCTTAGAATTGTGCTTTTAATATTTACACCCGACTTTATATAATCAGTTATTATTTCCTCGCAAATTTGTTTTGTGTTACCATAAGGTGAAGTAGCTGCTTTTATTGGAGAATTTTCAGTGACAGGGTTCTCATCAGGTTCTCCATATACAGTACAACTTGACGAAAATACTAATGCCTTAACGCCATATTTTGGCATAATTTCCAATAAATTCATCAAAGTATTTAAATTATTGCGATAATAAAGAAGTGGTTTTGCAATCGACTCCCCTACAGCTTTACTTGCTGCAAAATTAATGATACCTTTGATATCGCTATGCTTCTTGAAAATGTTTTCCAGACATTCAATATCGGTACAATCACCTTGTACAAATTCTGGCTTTATACCCGTGATGCGTTTGATACCATCAAGCACATCAATATTACTATTAGATAAATTGTCTATTATTATGACTTCATATCCACTATTTTGAAGTTCAACAGTAGTGTGTGAACCGATATATCCAGTACCTCCTGTGACTAAAATCTTTCCTTTCATAATCGTAAAATTTTACATCAACAAATATAGACAAAATAGTTTATTGTTGCAAATATATTTGTATTTACTAAGTCTTTGCGTTATCTTTGTTAAATAAATAATCTACAAATGAAAGTTTCAGAATTAATATTATCATCACCTGATAAAACGGGTTTTTCTTTCGAGGTTTTACCACCATTAAGAGGGAAAAGCATTGAACATTTATATAAAAACATAGATGCATTAAAGGAATTTAATCCTTTATATATAAACATTACAACTCATCGTAGTGAAATGGTGTTTAAAGGTACGGCTGATGGCTTGTATCAAAGAGTTTCTGAGCGCAGCCGACCAGGAACAGTTGCAGTTGCAGCTGCAATACAACAAAAATATGGCATTCCTGCTGTGCCTCATATAATATGTAGTGGTTTCTCACGAACTGAGACTGAACATGCATTGATTGATCTCAATTTCTTAGGAATTAACAATTTGTTGGTTTTACGAGGAGATAAAGCAAAACACGAAAATAGATATATTCCTAATGAAAATGGCCACTTGCATGCCAATGAACTTGCAGATCAAATAAATAAGTTTAATGAAGGCTATTTTGTGGATGGCACTCCTATTGAGAGCGCTAATATGAATCGCTTCTCATACGGTGTAGCAGGATATCCTGAGAAACATGAAGAAGCACCCAATCTTGATATTGACATTAAAATGTTAAAGATGAAAGTTGATATGGGTGCCGATTATATCGTTACACAAATGTTTTTCGATAATCAGAAATACTTTGATTTTGTAAAACGATGCCGTGAGATTGAAATTTCGGTGCCTATTATTCCAGCAATTAAGCCAATTGTGAATAGGAATCAGATTACAATTCTCCCTAAAGTTTTTCATGTCGACTTGCCAAGTGATTTAGCCATTGAATTATCTAAATGTAAAGATGACATTCAAGCTAAAGAAGTTGGTGTTGAATGGTGTAAACTACAAGCTAAAGAGTTGATAAAAGCAGGAGTTCCAAGTATTCATTTTTACTCTCATAACGCAACCGAGAGTGTGAGACAAGTGGCATCTGATATATATTGATTATGAAATTTGCAGAAGTTTTAGGACATAATAGTGCTAAAGAGCGTATAGTAAGAATGGTAGATGGTGATGCTATTCCACATGCGTTATTATTACATGGTGAAATAGGAATCCCTAAATTAGCACTTGCAAGAGCTATGGCTCAATATATACATTGCGAAAATAAGCAAAATGGTGATTCATGTGGTAAGTGCGCATCATGTTTACAACATCAATCATTCAATCATGGGGATACATTCTTCTCATTCCCTATTGTGAAGAAAGCTTCAGTAGATGCAAAAAAAGCTTGTTCTGACGATTTTATACAGGAATGGAAGACATTCTTGACAGAAAATCCGTTGGTTGAAGACTACGAAAAGTGGCTTGAAGTAATGAAAAGCGAAAATGCACAACCAATCATATATGTTGGTGAAAGTGCAAATATAGTCCACAAGATGTCGCTTTCTTCAATGACTTCAAAATATAAGGTACTAATTATGTGGCTGCCTGAAAAAATGAATGAGCAATGTGCTAATAAGTTGCTGAAATTAATTGAAGAGCCTTCGGAAGATTCATTGTTTATATTGGTGAGTGATAATGCAAAAGCTATTTTGCCGACTATATATTCAAGAACTCAAAGAATTGAGCTTAAGAGATTATCAATTAATGATGTTGCATCATATATTCAAAGCAAATATGGTTTGTCGGAGCAAGATGCTATATCGATTGCTGCAACTGCAGATGGAAATGTGGCGCAAGCTGAAAAAAACCTTGCTTTTGATAGTGAAAACAAAGAATTCTTTAAAGATTTTGTGCAACTAATGCGTCTTGCTTATTCGAGAGACCTGAAACAATTAAAAGTGTGGTCGGAGAATGTCTTTAATTATAAGCGTGAGAAAATTAGACGCTTTTTGAAATATGCAAGCCGAATGGTTCGTGAAAACTATATATATAATATACGCGAGCCACATTTAAACTATATGACAAGCCAAGAGGAAGATTTCAGCGTTAAGTTCTCTCCTTTTATCAATGAATTAAATGTAATTAAGATGCTTGATGAATTTAATAAAGCTGAAATTGATATTGCGGGTAATGGAAATGGCAAGATAATTCTTTTTGATTTAGCAATTAAGATAACAATTTTAATAAAACGATAGAAATGCATCAACAGGTACAATTTTTGCAGAATATAGTAAATGTATTTTTGGATAATGTAGGAAATGAATTAAGAGATTATTGTTTTATATTTCCTAACCGAAGAAGCGGCTTATTCTTTCAAAAATATTTAAAAGAAACATCAACCAATGCAAAAATATTACCTGGAATAACAAGCATCTCGGAGTTTGTGTGTGATTTAACTCACAAGACCGAATGTGGTCGCATTGAATTGATGCTTGATTTATATGAGGAATATAGAGCTATCGCGAAAGAAAATATCGAAAGCTTTGACGAATTCTCATATTGGGGCGAAGTAATTCTAAACGACTTTAACGATGTCGACCTATATATGGTTGATGCAGATGAAATGTTCCAGAACTTAAGAGAATATAATGAGATTGGAACTGATTATTTAGATGAAAATCAGAAAAAGGCGTTAAAAGAATATTTTGGCGATAATTTCTCAAATAATGAATTAGGAAAAGAGTATTTTTGGAAACACACAAGAAACCATAATGCCGAAAAAGGAAACACTAAAGAGTATTTCAGACTATGGGAAATGCTGGGATTGTTGTATACGAACCTTAATAAGCGATTAGCTCAAAAAGGGTTGGCATATGGAGGACGCATTTATCGTGCTGCAGCCGAAATGATAAGCAATATTGATCCTGATAGCTTAAATTTTAAACAATATGTGTTTGTTGGATTTAATGTTCTATCTACTTCAGAAATTAAAATATTTGAAGGATTAAAAAACAAAGGCATTGCTGATTTCTATTGGGATATGAATTCACCTGCTTTGCGCGATGAGAATAACAAAGCTACTCGTTTCATAAGCTTGAATTCGAAAAGATTTAAATCTAAATATGAGTTGCCTGGTGGAGATATTACAACTTTCCCTAATATTAAGATAAAGGCATTACCAACTAATGTAGGTCAAGTTAAATATGCATCAACCATTATTGACGAATTAGTTGAAAAAAATCAAGTCAGAGATGTTAATAATCTAATAGATACTGCTATAGTATTGCCTGATGAAAATCTATTTATACCTCTATGTGGTTCGATTGATAAACAAACCAGAACTACTAATATTACTTTAGGATTTCCACTTAAAAAATCATTGACATCAGTACTGTTGTCATTGGTTGCAAAACTACATCGTCAATCACGAAAAATAAATAATGAATGGTGCTATTATATTGAAGATTTAAAGGAATTATTATCTCATCCTTTTTTGAAGCTTACAACTCAAAAGGAAGCACAAATATTATTTAGTGAATTGGCGAAAGAAAGGCCATTTTATGTAAGCAGTTCATTGTTGAAAAATAGGTTTAAATCATTTAATCATTTGTTTATTCCTATTGAAGAGAAATCTGTTAGTGGTTTGATACAATATGTTCAGTCAATTATGCATTGTATTGAACAAGATATTATTCCATCATTCACTAACAATGAAAAAGAAGCTGTTGAGCGTAGTTGTGCAATTAAGTATATTGAATTATTTAATACTTTAATAAAGTTAATAGGAAAATATACACTTGAATTCAATGATTCTACATTTTTCTATTTGATAGATCGATTTATTTCGGGTCAAACGATTTCTATGCAAGGTGAACCTCTTGAAGGTTTGCAGATTATGGGTGTACTTGAAACTCGTTGTTTAGACTTCCGTAATATTGTGATTCTATCAATGAATGAAAGAGTTTTTCCACGAAAACATTTTTCAAGAAGCTTTATTCCATATACCTTACGCAAGGGTTATGGACTTTCTACAGTGGAGCATCAAGAATCAATGTACGCTTATTATTTCTATAGAATGATTAGTAAGGCTGAAAATGTATTTCTATTATATGATGCAAGAACTACTGGTTTAGGCTCTGGTGACCCCTCTCGTTTTATCCAACAACTATGTAGAGTGTATGGCAATAGTAATGCAAAAATTGATTATGTGTCGTTCGGCTTATCTAAATCAGCTGACAACAAAATAATAATTCCTAAATCGGATCGCATTCTAACAAGATTATCTGAGTATCAAAAAGGAGGAGAACGATATTTGTCGGCAAGCTCAATTAACTCATATTTAAGCTGTCCTTTGAAGTTCTATTTTGAAAAAGTGGAACACTTGTACATCAATGACTCTATTAATGAATTTATTGATGCAAGTACTTTTGGTTCAATTGTACATGAAATAATGAAAAGATTATATGAGAATGCAAGCCCGTCAAGTAATGGTCTTGGAAAACTCATATCTAAATTCTATATTGAATCACTTGAAAAGAATAATGGATTAGCTATTGATAGAGTTATTGTACAAGTCGTTAATTACCTATTGAATAAAAAAGGTGAATTTTGTGATGACCCTTTAGATGGTGTTGGCTATATGTTGCATGATGTAATTAAACATTATGTATATGAGATACTAAAAAAAGATAAGCAGCAAGAGTTTATTTATATAAAGGGTGAACAAGTAGAACTAGGATATTGGGATGATATTGAAATTAATTTCAAACAAGTAATCGACCGTTTGGATTTAGTTATTGATGGAGATAATGAATATTATCGTATAGTGGATTATAAAACTGGTAAAGATGAAACTTCGATATATATAGATGATGATAGGCTTCGTTTAAATTATGAATCAAAAGCTGTTAATCAAATACTTATGTATTGCCATTTCTATAATTCTAAAAATAACACTGATGTGGAAATAAAACCTGAGATTTATACAGTTAAGAACATGTCGCAAGCTGAAGTCGTTGTTAAATCTCCAGGAGGAAAAAAGAAAGAGATTATATATAATCACACAAATTTCACTGACCAGTTCATTAAATCTTTAAATAAAATAGTAACTGAAATTTTTGATGAAAATGTTCCATTTACTCAAACGGAGGATGAAACTCGCTGTGAATATTGTAAATTTAAAGAATTTTGTGCTAAATAGGTGAAAATCTTCTATTTCAAGCGCTTGGGTTGTTTGTTATATGGAATAATTTTTGTAACTTTGCACCGCTTTTTAAAAATACCGTGTGATGGGAAATTAGGAGCAACTTAATTTTGAGTAACACAAACAAAAAAACAAATGAAGACATTTAATTTGACAGCAGAGCCAAGAACGGCTCTAGGAAAGAAAGCTACTAAGGCTTTCCGTAAAGAAGGTCTTGTACCTGTAGTTCTTAACGGTGGTGAAGTTGTAGAACTTCCTTACAATGGTGCTCTAGAATGTGGCGCTAAATTGGTAACTCTTCCTGGTAAGAAGCTTGCTGGTGGTAAGCGTGCTGAAAGCGAAAAGGGTATCCTTGCAACTGACCTAGTTGTAAAGATGGCTGACGTTCGTAAGCTTATTTACACTCCAGAAATCTTCGTTATCGATTTGAATATCAATGGCAACACTAAGAAGGCTGTTTTGAAGGATTTGCAATTCCACCCAGTAACTGACGAAGTTCTTCACATTGACTTGTTGGAAGTTTACGAAAACAAGCCAGTAGTTATGGAAGTTCCTGTTAAGATCGAAGGTCACGCAGCTGGTGTTAAGGCCGGTGGTAAGTTGACATTGTCAATGAAGAAACTAAAAGTTAAAGCTCTTTACTCACAAATGCCAGAACGCATTGTTGTTAATGTTGACAACTTGGAACTTGGTAAGACTCTTAAGATCGGTGATTTGAGCTACGAAGGTCTTGAATTGATGAATGCTAAGAACGCTGTAGTTTGTGCAGTTCAATTGACTCGTGCAGCTCGCGGTGCTCAAGCTAATGCACAAAAGTAAGACTGACAAATGAAGTATTTAATTGTTGGATTGGGCAACATCGGTGCTGAATACCGAGATACTCGACACAACATTGGATTTAAAGTATTGGATGCCTTTGCTGAGGCATCCAATATTGTTTTCTCTACTCAGAGATATGGAGATGTTGCGCAAGTGCGAGTAAAAAATAAAATACTTGTTCTACTTAAGCCATCTACCTATATGAATTTAAGTGGAGAAGCTGTGCGCTATTGGATGAACAAGGAAAACATTCCATTAGAGAATGTACTGATAATTGTTGATGACATTGCCCTACCCTTTGGAGCTATTCGCATAAAAGGTAAAGGAAGTGATGGCGGACACAATGGTTTGAAGAATATTGCTGCTTTATTAGGCACTCAAAATTACGCCAGAATTAGGTTCGGAGTAGGCAATGAGTTTGTGAGAGGCGCGCAAATCGACTATGTTTTGGGTAATTTCACTGAGGAGCAGTCACGCGAACTGCCTGATAGAATGAAAGTTGCGTGCGATGCAATCAAGGCATTTTGCTTGTCGGGCCTTACCTTTGCAATGAATAATTTTAGCAATAAGTAACAAGTTACTCATGGGCAAATCAGAAGTTAGAATAGACAAATGGTTGTGGGCTACTCGAGTTTTCAAGACACGATCTATTGCTACCGATGCGTGCAAGAAAGGTCGCGTTACTATATTGGGAATGAATGTTAAGCCTTCGCATGGTGTTAAGATAGGTGATGTTATAAATGTAAAGAAACCACCAATAACATATTCATTTGAAGTTGTTGGGTTAATAGAGAATCGTGTAGGTGCGAAGTTGGTTCCTGATTACTTGAAAAATGTAACACCAAAAGAGCAATATGATTTGCTTGAAATCACTCGAATAAGTGGATTTATCGATCGTCAGAAAGGTTTAGGTCGTCCAACAAAAAAAGAAGGTCGTGAATTGGCTAAATTTAATGACCTTGTTTTTATGGGTTATGAAGATATAGACGATGACGAAGATGATGATGAATTTGACTTTGATGTGTAATTTAAAATGTTAATTTAATATAAGATAAATACATATATTTCAAATAAGTTATGAAATATATGTATTTTTGCATAAATGAGACTGTTTAAGTACATATTTTCAATTGTTGGAGCATTAACGATAGTTTTTTGCTCAATTGCACAATTTCATCATCACTCAGAAGATGGTCAGATGATTGTTTACACATTGAATTGTGATATAAACAATCATATGTCGCAACATTCTCATAACAATCATAAGAAAACGCACGAAAAAGAGCAATCATGTTCGCACGATTGCCATGATGGACATAAGCAAGAAGATAAAAGTTGTGCTTTAAAGATTAATATCGTAAATATTGAGAAAGAGGATGTTAATCATTGTATCTTTTGCTGTGATATTTTCAATGAAACAGGAACTTATCTTGAAGATACTCCTGTTACTATCCCTCATTATTATTATCTAAAGAAAGACGATTTTCATAAGATTGGTGCAGGATTATTGCGTGCCCCACCAGTGGTTTAATAAATTAGGTGATATTTAAGATTGATGTTATTGTCAATCGGTTTTATATATGATAATTTATTAAAAACAAAACTTATGAAATATAATAAAATAATTGTAGCAGCTTTTGTTGCTATTTCCTCAATTGGTGTTAACTATTCATGCTCTGATCATGAACATTCTGAATCACATGACCACAGCAAACACAATCACGAAGTAGATCCACATGCTGGACATAACCACGCTGGTCATAATCATGCAGGTCACGGTCATGATGGACACAATCATGCTGACGCGATTGAATTCTCAGAACAAAAAGCTAAGCATTTCGGTGTAGTAACTGCAAAAATAGCAAGACAATCATTTAATGATATTATTAAGGTAAGTGGTGAGATTGAACCAGCACAAGGTGAATTGTCTGTAATTTCAGCTAAATCGAGTGGTATCTTAAGATTAAACTCAAATGCTGTTGTAGGAAAACAATTAGGTGCAGGTTCATCAATCGGATCTATTTCATCACAAAATGTAACTGGTGGTGATGCAAATGAAACTGCTCGTATTAATTATGAAGCTGCAAAACGCGAACTTGATAGAATCACCCCACTCTACAACGATAAAATCATTACAGAGAAGGATTATAATCAAGCTAAGCAAGTGTATGAACAAGCAAAGGCAGCTATGGTGAACAAATCAGGAGTAGGAAGTTCAGCTACAAGTAATATTTCGGGTACAATTACTGAAATCATGAAAAAAGATGGTGAGTTTGTCGAAGTTGGTACTCCAATCGCTGTAGTCTCTAAAAACTCTAAGCTAATTCTTCGCGCTGATTTGCCTAACCGCTACTCAAATGTAATGCACACTATCACATCAGCTCAATTTAAGCCAGCATATAGTGAAGAAGTATATGATTTGGCAAAATTGAATGGTAAAATCGTTTCTAACAAAAATCTTAGTGTTGTAACACCAGGTTATATTCCAGTTAATTTTGAATTTAATAACACTGCATCAATTGTACCAGGTACATTTGCAGATGTGTATTTAATTGGTGCAACTAAGCCAAATTGTATCGTATTACCAATTGAGGCACTTACTGAAGAACAAGGCTATTACTTTGTATATCAAAAACTTCATGCAGGTGTATATACTAAGAAAGAAGTGAAATTGGGCTTAAACAATGGAGTTTCGGTTGAAATTCTTTCAGGTCTTAAAGGTGGTGAAAATATCGTAGTAAAAGGTGCAACTATTGTAAAGTTAGCATCACAATCTAATGCCGTACCAGGTCATAGCCACGAACACTAATTAATCAAAAGTTACCTATATGCTAAACAAAATTATTACATTTTCGTTGAACAATAGGATTCTTGTACTTTTGATTACATGTTTCCTATTGATTGGTGGCTGTTATGTAGCTGTCAATACAGAAGTTGATGTATTCCCTGACTTGAATGCGCCAACAGTAACTGTAATGACAGAAGCACATGGATATGCCCCAGAAGAAGTTGAAAAGGCTGTTACATACCCTATCGAAACTGCGTTGAATGGTGCAACCAATGTGCGTAGAGTTCGTTCATCGTCAACAAGTGGTTTTTCACTTGTGTGGGTTGAATTTGATTGGGGTACAGATATCTATCGAGCTCGTCAAATCGTAACAGAAAAGCTGTCTACATTGGAAAGTAATTTCCCTAATGGTGTGAAGACACCAGTATTAGGTCCACAATCATCAATTTTAGGTGAGATGCTTATTGTGTCACTTACTTCCGATTCTACAAGCTTATTAGAGCTAAGAACATTGGCCGATCGAATTATTCGTCCAAGAATTTTGGCCGAAGGTGGTGTGGCTGAAGTTCAAGTAATTGGAGGTGATATCAAAGAGTATCAAATTCTTGCAGACCCTGCAAAAATGAAATATTTCAATGTGTCAATGGGTGAAGTATTATCGGCAACCAATAATATTAATAATAATGTTGGTGGTGGTGTGCTATATGAATTCGGTAACGAATATCTTATCAAGGGCGATATTAACACAACACATTTTGAAGATATTGCTAATTGCGTAGTAAGAAGCGACGAAAACGGAACTATACTTGTAGGAGATGTAGCCGAAGTGAAAATTGGAGCTAAATCACCTAAATTAGGTCTTGCATCTAAGAATGCGCAACCAGCAGTTTTGTTGACAATTACTAAGCAACCAGATACTGACACTAAATTCCTCACTAATTCAATTCTTAAGAGTTTAGATGAATTGCAAAAGTCATTGCCAAAAGATATTGTAATTGCAACTGACACATTCCGTCAAAGCAACTTCATCGATAGCTCAATTTCTAATATTCAAGGGTCATTGATTGAGGGTGCATTATTTGTTGTTATCGTGCTATTCTTTTTCTTGATGAATGTACGCACAACAGTTATTTCACTTGTTGCCCTACCATTGTCAGTGCTAATTGCTATAATGGTGTTACACCTATTTGGTTACACTATCAATACAATGAGTCTCGGTGGTATTGCAATTGCTATTGGTTCATTGGTGGATGATGCTATTGTAGATGTGGAAAATGTGTACAAACGCATTAAAGAGAATAAGTTATTACCTAAAGATCAAAGAAAGTCAATAACTGATGTGGTGTTCCATGCATCGTCAGAAGTGCGTATGCCAATTTTGAATTCTACATTAATTATTGTGGCATGTTTCCTTCCCCTATTCTTCTTGTCGGGTCTTGAAGGTAGACTTTTGATTCCACTTGGTATCTCATTTATCGTGTCACTAGTAGCGTCAACAATCGTTGCACTCACTGTAACTCCAGTACTTTGTAGCTATCTATTAAAAGATAATAAAGAGAAAGCTGTAAGTGATCCTGCGGTAACTAAAAAACTTAAAGAAGCATATAAATCTCTTCTTGAAAAATGTTTCAAAGCTAAGTATGTTATCTTAGGAACAACTGGTGTACTATTTATTGTTGCATTAGCATTCTTCTTTACTTTAGGCCGTAGCTTCTTGCCATCATTTAATGAAGGTTCGTTTACAATCAATGTAAACCTTATGCCAGGTGTTTCACTTGAAGAATCTGACAAGATAGGTCGTGAAGCAGAAAAGATCATAATGAGTATTCCTGAAGTTAAGTGTGTATCGCGCAAAACTGGTCGTGCCGAATTAGCAGAACACTCATTTGGAGTAAATGTATCAGAAATTGAAGCGCCTTACGAACTAACTGATCGTACAAAGAGCGAGGTATTGAAGGAATTGCGTGAGAAATTAGCATTCCTTCCAGGAGCTAATGTTGAAATAGGTCAACCAATCTCACACCGAATTGATGCGATGCTATCGGGTTCAAAAGCACAAATTGCAATAAAATTGTTTGGTCCAGATTTGAATAAACTATATACAACTGGTAACGATATCAAAAACATAATTTCAACTATTCCAGGTATTGTAGATGCAAATCTTGAACAACAAGTAGCTCGTCCACAACTACGAATTCGTCCAAAACGCGATTTGCTTGCTAAATATGGTATCACAATAAGTGAATTTACAGATTTTATCAATGTAACATTGTCGGGCGTTGTAGTTTCTCAAGTATATGAAGATGGTTTGCCATTTGATGTTACATTAAGACTTGCTGATGAAGAGCGCAATTCAATGGAAAAGATTAAGAATCTTATGATTGATAGCAATCAAGGCAAAATCCCATTCTCTTATGTAGCAGAGATTAAATCGGTGGACGGACCAAACTCTGTGAGCCGCGAAAATGTGAGCCGTAGAATTATGATTTCATGTAATATTGCTGATCGTGATTTGCGTGGTGCAGTGAATGAAATTCAAGAAAAGATTAACGAAAAAATCCAACTACCTGATGGCTATTATATAGTATATGGAGGACAATTTGAAAATGAAGCCAAAGCATCAAAAACATTGGCATTGATGTCGGCTGTTGCATTGCTAATTGTTGTGATGTTGCTATATCAAGAATTCAAGAATGTTAAGCAATCGTTGATTGTACTGGTTAATATTCCATTAGCTTTGATTGGTGGTGTGCTAATTCTTAAGCTTGGTTCAAATGAATTGAATATTCCTGCTATTATTGGTTTTATCTCATTGTTGGGTATCACAACTCGAAATGGTATGCTACTAATGTCGAGATATAATCAACTTAAGAAGGATGGTCTACCATTGTTTGATCGTATCTATAAAGGTAGTATTGACCGATTGTTGCCTATTATTATGACAGCGCTTACTACAGCATTGGCACTTATTCCAATCGCAGTGAAGAGCACGGAACCAGGTAATGAAATCCAAAGCCCTATGGCAATTGTAATTCTTGGTGGTCTAATCACATCAACAGTTCTTAATGTGTTTATCGTGCCAATACTATATTATTTAGTTACCAAAAATGAAGAGGAGAACTAATATGAAACAATGTATATTAATCATAGCATGTATTTTCAATATAATTACAGCGCATGCACTCACAGTTAATGAGGTTCTTGAATCGGTTAAGCAAAACAACTTTGCGCTTAAAGCATCAGAACAAACGAAGAATAGTGCCATTAGCAGTATTAAATCAACTAATAATTTGAGTAATCCTGAAGTGGGATTTGAATATCACGAAGGAGCAAATGTTGATGGTAACAAATATGGTATTTCTGTTACTCAAAAGTTTGAATGGCCTGGACTGTATAAAAACAGATCGGATGTAAACAAGGCGTTGATAAATGTCGAAAATGCCAAGCAATTGAGTGAATATTTGAATGTGTTACTTGACGCAAAGCAACTATGTATTCAAATTATCAATTTGAACAGAAAGCTAAAAGTTCAAGAAACAGTCGTTGCAAATATTACTAAATTGTATTCGGAATATGAGAAGGGATTTAATTATGGTGAAATATCTATTTTGGATATCAATAAGCTAAAGATTGAATTGCTAAACACAAAGAGAGCATATGATGAATTGGTGTCGCAAAGAGCAGGCTTGTTTGAAAAACTAACCAGTTTGAATGGTAACAAAGAAATCGAAAATCTTAGTAGCCTATATGACTACCCAACTCAATCGCTTGAATCATTGGATTACTATTTGGCAGAGGTAATTAAATACGATCCATCTTACTTGACTCTTGTAGCCAACTTAGATGCGTCAAACAAAAACCTTTCAAGTGCAAAAATGGGTTGGTTGCCAGATTTGGCATTGAGTTATAAATATTCGAATGAAATGGGCTCAAAGTTCAATGGTTTTGCTGTAGGAGTTTCAGTGCCTATCTTTGCTAATAGTAATAAAGTGAGTGCTTCAAAATCGGAGCTGATAGCAGCTGAGCTAACACAAAAAGATGTTTTAGCAGAACTTGAATCGGCAATTAAGACAGATTACTCACACATTGTAACTGCTAAATCACAAATTCACTTATATAATAATGTGCTTGAATCAGGGAATAATGAGAAAATGCTTCAAAAAGCCCTTGAAGGTGGTCAAATATCACTCCTTGATTACTTACTTGAGTTGAGATATTTCCTTGAAGCACAACAAACATTATTAGACTTAGAATTTGAATACAACACTTTATTGACTGATTTGAATAAATATCAGTTACTTAACTAAAGAAAAAGGGATCGAATGATCCCTTTTCTTTTTATAATCAATTATTTCTTTGATTGAATATTATATTGAGGAAGCAACTTTACAGGGAAGTCGGAGAATAGAGTTTTGACAGCTTCGGCAATTTCGGGCAAATTTCGGAATTGGCTATCGCCGGGCTGCAAAATGGTAGAAACCGAAGATGAATATAATGCGATTTTCTTATCGGTGTCGACTAATTCCATTGTTAAGACTCCTTCACGATAAATACCAGTAATGACTTTAGCATTTGAATAGTAGTTTTGCCAATATAGGTTTCGTGGGTACATGTAATAAGGATACATTCCATTATAAGCAAAATATCCTGGAGGCAAAGCAGGTGCTGTTTCGATTTCCTTTTGAACTGTTAGTGCAATGTTTACCATTAAAGGTGAAATTGCCGATTCAGTAAATCCCCTTTCAACCATTTGTTCTCTTATGGCAGCAGCAATGTTGTAATAAGTAACCATAGTCATACCAGGAGGCAAAGAACCTTCGGGAGGAGCTACAATTCGAAATGTTTTGTACTCGCCTACATCAGAATTATTGTATACAGTACTATTAACTAAGGTAAACGGACTGCATGATGATGTGAGTAATCCAATTACTGACAACATTAAAATAATTATCTTTTTCATAATCTTAAAATTTAATTTAATAATGTAACAATTAAATTTTTATATGGTTCTAAATCCTTATTTGTATAAATGAAAATAATATGTTAAATTTGAAAAATAATTTATCGATAAAACAATGTCATTTAAAAACAAACAGAATCGTAGATTCATAGCCGAATGGGAACCACAATCGGCTGTGATGATAGCATGGCCACATGAACAAACTGATTGGGCATATATGCTTGATGAAGTTGAAAAGTGTTATATAAATGTAGCAAAAGCTATACTACAAAAAGAGAATTTGATTATTATTACAGAGAATTCGGAAAGAGTTGAAAAACTAATCGGTAATAATCATCCTTTTAAGGTGAAATATGCGCAATTCCCAACTAATGATACTTGGTGTCGAGATTTTGGCGCAATCACGATCGAGAATAATGATAAATTAGCTATATGTGATTTCAAATTCAATGCGTGGGGTGGTAAATTCAATTGGGATTTAGATAATAATATTACTCCACAAATGAATGAACATGGCTTCTTTGAATGTGATGTTGAAAATTGCCAAAACTTCATTCTAGAAGGAGGCTCAATCGAAACAGATGGCAAAGGCACTCTATTGGTTACATCACAATGCTTGTTGACCCCTACTCGCAATCCACATATGAATAAAGAACAAATAGAATCTTATTTGTGTGATACACTTGGCGTGGGTAAAGTGTTGTGGCTTGATTATGGAGCATTTGCAGGTGATGATACTGATAGCCATATTGACACATTGGCTCGAATTGCGATAAATGATAGCATCATTTATGCAGGGTGTGATGATGAGAATGATGAACATTATGCTGAACTTAAAAAGATGGAAGAGCAATTGTCAACCTTCAAAACAATTGATGGTGTTCCATTTAAATTATATAAATTACCATTCCCTAATGCAATCTATGATGAAGATGGCGAACGCTTACCAGCTACTTATGCTAATTATTTGATTGGTAATGGAGTTGTGTGGGTGCCAACATATAATCAACCTGAAAATGACAAAAAAGCATTGAAAGTAATTCAAAGCGTATTTGAGGGTTATGAAGTAGTTGGTATAGATTGTACAGCATTAATTAAACAACACGGATCGCTACATTGTATTACAATGCAATTCCCTAAAAATGTAATAAAAGGATTATGAAAAAGACTTTAAAAGTTGGTGTTATTCAACAATCGAATACTGCTGATGTTGAAAAAAATAGATTGAACTTGATAGAAAAAGTAAAGAAACTATCGAGTGATGGAGCTGAACTGGTGGTGTTGCAAGAATTGCATGATTCATTGTATTTCTGCCAAGTTGAATCAACTGATAATTTCGATTTAGCTGTTGATTTGAATGGCGCTGAGTGTGATCTGTATGCTCAAACTGCAAAAGCATGTGGTGTTGTGTTGGTAACATCAATGTTTGAAAAACGCGCTACTGGCTTGTATCACAATACAGCTGTGGTGTATGAAAAAGACGGCTCTGTAGCAGGTAGATATCGCAAGATGCATATCCCTGATGATCCAGCATATTATGAAAAATTCTATTTCACACCTGGTGATATGGGATTTGAACCAATTCAAACATCAGTGGGTAAATTAGGTGTTTTGGTGTGTTGGGATCAATGGTATCCAGAAGCAGCACGCTTAATGGTATTAAAAGGAGCTGATATGCTAATCTACCCTACTGCTATTGGTTGGGAAAGCAGCGATACTGATGCCGAAAAAATGCGTCAACAAAATGCTTGGCAAATAGTACAAAGAGGTCATGCTGTGGCTAATGGTTTGCCAGTGATTACAGTGAATCGTGTGGGACACGAGGACGATCCATCAGGACAAACTAATGGTATCCAATTCTGGGGATTTTCATTTGTAGCAGGTCCACAAGGCGAAATTATCTATCAAGCACCAAGTGATAAAGAAATTGAAACTATTGTAGAAGTGGATATGGAACGCGCGGAACAAGTGAGACGCTGGTGGCCATTCTTGCGCGATCGAAGAATTGAGAATTATGGTGGAATCACAAAAAGATTCCTTGATTAGTCAATGAATGGTGATATTTCTTTCATTATTGGAAATAATTTACTATTTTTGCATTTAGCATTTCGTGCGCATGCATTGGAATGTTAACATAAATTTGAAATATATTATTTAATTAATTATAATTCATATAGTTATATAATTTATGAAGAGTGTTTATACTTTCGGTAACGGAAGCGCAGAAGGCCGTGCCGATATGAAAAATCTTCTTGGCGGTAAGGGTGCAAACCTCGCTGAGATGAATCTTATTGGGGTACCTGTACCTCCAGGTTTTACTATTACAACAGAAGTTTGTACAACTTACACTCAAGAAGGTAAGGACGCTGTTGTTAAGATGATCGAATCAGATGTTCAAAATGCAATCAAGCATGTAGAAGATTTGACAGGCAACAAGTTCAACGATGCTGAAAACCCACTATTGGTATCAGTTCGTTCAGGTGCTCGCGTATCAATGCCAGGTATGATGGATACAGTTCTTAACCTTGGTATGAATGATACTGTAGCAGAAGCTCTTGCTCGTAAGTCTGGTAATGCTCGTTTTGCATGGGATAGCTATCGTCGTTTCGTTCAAATGTATGGTGACGTTGTTCTTGGTATGAAGCCAAAGAATAAGACTGACATCGATCCATTTGAAGAAATCATGGAAGCTGTTAAGGAAGAAAAGGGGGTTAAACTTGATACAGAACTTGATGTAGATGACTTGAAGAAACTTGTTAAGCTGTTCAAGGAAGCTGTATTGAAGTCAACAGGTCGCGACTTCCCTGAAAGCGCATGGGAACAACTTTGGGGTGCAATTTGCGCTGTATTCGATAGCTGGATGAATGAACGCGCTATCCTTTACCGTCGCATGAACCAAATCCCTGAAGAATGGGGAACTGCTGTAAACGTACAAGCAATGGTATACGGTAACATGGGTGAATCTTCAGCAACTGGTGTTGCATTTACTCGTGACGCTGCAACTGGTGAAGATATCTTCAACGGTGAATACCTAATCAATGCACAAGGTGAAGACGTTGTTGCTGGTGTTCGTACTCCACAACAAATCACTCTTGAAGGTTCTCGTCGTTGGGCTAAGCTTCAAGGTATTTCAGAAGAAGAACGCGCTGCTAAGTATCCTTCTCTTGAAGAATCTATGCCTATCTGTGCTAAGGAACTTATTGAAACTCAACAAAAACTTGAAGATCACTATAAGGATATGCAAGACCTTGAGTTTACTATCCAAGATGGTAAGCTTTGGTTGCTTCAAACTCGTAACGGTAAGCGTACAGCTGCTGCTATGGTTAAGATCGCTATGGATCTTCTTCGTGAAGGTGTTATCGATGAAAAGACAGTTCTTAAGCGTATGGAACCACAAAAGCTTGACGAGCTTCTTCACCCAGTATTCGATAAGGCTGCATTGGCAAGCGCTAAGGCTGTAGCTAAGGGTCTTCCTGCATCTCCAGGTGCTGCTACAGGTCAAATCGTATTCTTCGCTGATGACGCTGAAGCATGGGCTGAACGCAAGAAGAAAGTGATCATGGTTCGTATCGAAACTTCTCCAGAAGACCTACGTGGTATGACAGTTGCTCAAGGTATCTTGACTGCTCGCGGTGGTATGACTTCTCACGCTGCTGTAGTTGCTCGTGGTATCGGTAAGTGCTGTGTATCAGGTGCTGGTGAAATCAAGGTTGACTATAAGGAAAAGACTGTTGAAATGGGTGGTAAGGTTTACAAAGAAGGTGACTGGATCTCATTGAACGGTAGTACAGGTGATGTTTATGATGGCTTGGTATCAACTGTTGATGCTGAACTTGATGGTGACTTCGCTGCAATCATGAACCTTGCTGAAAAATATACAAAGGTAGATGTTCGCACTAATGCAGACTCTCCACGCGATGCTTTGGTTGCTCGTAAGTTTGGTGCTAAGGGTATCGGTCTTTGCCGTACAGAACACATGTTCTTCGAAGGCGATCGTATCAAGGCTATGCGCGAAATGATTATTGCTCGTGACGAAGAAGGTCGTCGTGCAGCTCTTGCTAAGCTTCTTCCTATGCAACGCGGTGACTTCGAAGGTATCTTTGAAGCAATGGACGGTCTTGGAGTAACAATCCGTCTTCTTGACCCACCTTTGCACGAATTCGTTCCTCACCAAACAGCTACTCAAAAGGAATTGGCAGAAGAAATGGGCATGACTCTTGAAGAAGTTAAGGCTATCGTAGACTCTCTTGAAGAATTCAACCCAATGCTTGGTCACCGTGGTTGTCGTCTTGGTAACACTTACCCAGAAATCACAGAAATGCAAGCTCGCGCTATCCTTGAAGCTGCTCTTAATGTTAAGGATAAGGGTATCGATGTTCACCCAGAAATCATGATTCCACTTGTAGGTGTTCTTAAGGAACTTCAAATGCAAGCTAACATCATTCACGAAACTGCACAAAAGGTGTTCGCTGAAAGAGGTGAAACTGTAGCTTACAAGATTGGTACAATGATTGAAGTACCTCGCGCTGCTTTGACTGCTGATCAAATCGCAACTGTAGCTGACTTCTTCTCATTCGGTACTAACGACTTGACTCAAATGACATTCGGTTACTCTCGTGACGATGCTCCTAAGTTCTTGAAGGTTTACAAGGAAAAGGGTCTTATCAAGACAGATCCATTCGAAGTACTTGACCAAGAAGGTGTAGGTCAACTTGTTAAGATGGGTACTGAAAAGGGTCGTTCAACTAAGCCTGAATTGAAGGTTGGTATCTGTGGCGAACACGGTGGTGAACCATCTTCAGTTAAGTTCTGTGCTAAGCTTGGTATGAACTATGTATCATGTTCTCCATTCCGTGTGCCTATCGCACGCCTTGCTGCTGCTCAGGCTGCTGTTGAAGAATAATACATACACAAATTAATATGAAGAAAGGCTATACAATGTATAGCCTTTCTCTTTTTTTACTATGCTGAATTATTTATTTTTTGAAAAACATATATTCAAAAACATCTTTAAGTTCTTTCTTTGGATACAGACCCATAATGTATTGAGGTTTGCCATCTACTGGAAAGAATATTACCATAGGAATGGATTGAACACCAAATGCGTCACCCAATCCCCTATTCTTATCTAAGTCTATTTTATAAACATCTACCCTACCTTTGTATTCGGTTGCAAGCTCTTCGAGAATTGGAGATAATCGACGGCAAGGACCGCACCATGTAGCATATATGTCTAATACAACAGGTTTTTTAGCTACCATTTTAAATCCTGCGAATCCTTTAGAGTAATCACCTACCATAGATTTAAATTGATCTTGACTGATCTCTTTTACATTAGGTGATGCTGCATAGGTAATGCCACAAAACATCATTAGAATGCTTAAAAGTATAGTTCTCATATTTGATAAGTTTAAAATATTATTGCCCCCATATAAAATGAGAGCAATAATAGATTTGTTTGTGTATTTGTTAAACATTAACCTTGATGTTGTGCTCGAAGCAAATCATTAACAGTCTTAACTGGGTTAAATGTAGCAAGAGGTACATCAACAAATATAGTATTCCAGTCACTCATAGAACCGTTCCACAAACCAGGAAGCTCAAGCGCCTTAATTGTTGTACCAGACTTAGACTTTTCTGAGATTAAACCAGTTTGCTTGTCAACATAATTCTTAAGATTGAACTTATTACCCTTATAATCCTTGATATAACATACCAAATCAACTGGATTGAAGTGAGTACCACTCTTGATAAGTTCAGCAGATTCTGGTTTGCTCATATCAAATTGTGCTGATTCAAGGATTTGTGGAGAGCAAGAGCCGTCTTGGTTGTAAGCAATGTAAGGACCACCACCAGGTTCGCCGTCATTCTTAACCATACCGCATACACGGATAGGACGATTAAATTTATTCTTAAGATAAAGCACCAATTCGCAATCTTCTAAATGCTTTGTGTCTTCATGTCTGACACAAAGTGTAGAGTGAAGGAAAGCAACCATCTTGCGTACATCTTCGATAGTGTATTCACCACTTTCAAGTTGTTCAAGATATGCCTTAATTTGCTTTTGAACCTTTACAAGGTAGCCACCAATTACCTTTTTAAATTTAATTGTTTCGGCGCGCAAGCTACTTGGAACAACATTGTCGATATTCTTCACGAAAACAACATCCGCATCGATGTCATTTAGGTTTTCAAGCAATGCACCGTGACCAGCTGGACGGAACAACAACTTTCCATCTTCACGATATGGGTTGTTTTCCATATCAACAGCAACTGTATCAGTAGACGCCTTTTGCTCAGACATTGATACATTGTATTTCACGCCCCACTTTTCAGCAAAAGCTGGTAACTTAGCATTGATAAGTTTTTCAAATTCAGGCTTATGTTCAGGAGACACTGTAAAATGAATATTCACATTGTTATCCTTATCAGTAGCATATTGAGCACCTTCTTCAAGATGTTCTTCAAGTGGAGTGTGAACTTCATTTTCTACTTTGTGGAATTGCAAAAGAGCCTTAGGTAGGAAACCATAATTCAACCCGCAATCTTTAAGCATGCATTCCACTACAGCCTTATAATTACCTTCTTCGGTCAATGCTTTGATGCCTTTGTTGTGATTCTTTTCGCAAGCAGCATTCAATGCATCATAGAAAGCAAACTTTTCAATTTCGGCAAAGAATTTCTTTTCGAAATCGGTAGTAGGTTCATTGTTTTCGCCATTCATGAATTCAAACATATTCTTGAACATACGGCTTGCTGCACCTGATGCAGGCACAAATTTTTCAACTACACCACCCGATGTTAGGAAATTGTCCCATTCTTCAGAACATTGTGCAACTTCTTCATCGGTAAATTTAACGATACCATTACCAACTGCAGCACTTGCTTCAATCTTCAAATAAGGGAAACCAGATTTGAACGCATCAAGTTGTTCTTGCAATGTTTCTTCCGAAATACCTTTTGACTGTAAAAGTTTTAAGTCTTCTGTGTTAAGCATATTATAAATGTATTAGTTGTAAGTTTCTTATTGTTTTCAAAGTTAGTGTAAATATACTTTAATTGCAAATTTTAGCACACACAATTTGCTTTTATGTAATGCTTATATTAATTTTGAAGAAAATTACTGTGCAAATAATATGATGACACATTACTATACTGATGATGAACGCAATGAAATAATTCGCTTGTATAAATCACTCAGAAAATCAATTGATGATATTATAAGTAATGAAGATGTTGTAAAAATTACAAATATTATCAATAAAGGTATCCAAGAGAACAATTATACGAGAGATAAATTCGGCATCAATCCTGCATTACGACATTTAAGTACCGCAAACACACTTATTGAATCATTTGGAGCAGATCGCAATATGATAATAGCCATTCTTATCTATAACTTGTGTAAGAATGGAGTGATCAGTGAAGCTGAAATTAAAAATGAATTTGGAGATGACATTGCAAAGCTAATAAAAGGACTTTTGCAAGTATCATTGCTTTATAAAAAACGCTCAGCAGTTGAAAGCGAAAACTATCATAAGTTGCTACTTTCATTTGCTGAAGATATTCGTGTGGTTATCATCATGATTGTGGACCGATTGAGTTTGATGCGAATGATAAATCATCATCCCGATGAGAAATTTGTTACCACAATCGCAAACGAATCTAAGTTTTTGTATGCACCATTAGCGCACAGATTAGGTTTATATAAAATTAAATCAGAACTTGAAGATTTATCGCTTAAATACTTGCAGCGTGAAGTCTTTACGCAGATTGCTCATAAACTAAATCAAACTAAAATTAAGCGCGAAGAGTATATAGCTAATTTCATTGCTCCAGTTAAGGATGCACTACTTAAAGCTGGGTTAAAATTTGATATAAAAGGACGCACCAAATCGATTAATTCGATCTATAATAAAATGGTGAAGCAAAATGCAGATCTTGACGATATTTACGATTTGTTTGCTATCCGTATTATAATAGATACGCCCAAAGAACTAGAAAAAGCAAAATGTTGGATTGCTTACTCAATCGTGACCGATATGTTCAAAGCAAATCCAGCGCGCATGAAAGACTGGTTGACTATACCTAAGTCAAATGGTTATGAATCACTTCATATTACTGTGTATGGTCCAGATAATCAATGGGTAGAAGTGCAAATACGCACAAAACGCATGGATGAAATTGCTGAACGAGGACTTGCTGCACACTGGAAATATAAAGGTATTAAGAGTGAGTCTAATCTTGATGATTGGATGAACAATGTTAGAGATCTTATTGAATCAGGTTCAGAAGGCACTACTGCACTAATGAAAGGCGTAAAAATGAATATCTATGACAAAGAGGTATTCGTCTTCACACCTAAGGGTGATTTGTATAAACTTCCACAAGGTGCTACCCTACTTGACTTCGCTTTCCACATTCACTCACGACTTGGATGTGCATGTATTGGTGGTAAGGTAAATGGTAAGAATCAAAAAATCACCTATAAGCTACGAAGTGGTGATACAATAGAGATTATAACATCATCAAACCAATCTCCTAAGCTTGATTGGCTGAATTTTGTTGTTACATCGAAGGCTCGTAACAAGATCAAGCAGTCAGTTAACGAAATGAATGCTCGTACAGCTGATTTGGGTAAAGAATTGTTACAGCGTCGTTTCAAAAACAGAAAGATTGAAGAAGAAGAATCGCTATTGATGCGAACTATTAAGAAATTAGGGTTCAAAACTGTAACCGATTTCTATTTGTCAATATCAAACGAAACATTAAATGTGAATGATGTTATCGATACATACCTTGATATTGATAATAAAGATAAAGAAACAGCGGTACACGAAACTGCTGCTAACTTTGTCCTTCAATCAACCGATACCAAAGAAGACCGTGTCTCAAATGATGTGCTTGTTATTGGAGAAAACATGAAAGGTATTAATTATGTGCTTAGTAAATGTTGTAATCCAATTTTTGGTGACGATGTAACTGGATATATTTCAAGTACGGGTGCGATTAAAGTGCATCAAACCACTTGTAACAACTTGAAGCACTTATTAAAGAAAGACCCAAATAGAGAAATAAAAGCAACTTGGTCGGGTAAACTTGGCTCGCAATTTGCTGTTACATTGAGAATTGTGGGTAACGATGATATAGGCATTGTAACAAATATCACATCACTGATTACAAAAGAAAAGGATACCACATTGAGAAATATCTCTATCGATTCAAATGATGGTTTGTTTCAAGGTTATTTGGTGATAGGAGTTGGAAATACCACAATATTAAATGATTTGATTAAAAAGATTAGAAATATAAAAGGAGTAAAAGATGTTCAAAGAAGCAATAATTAATAAGATGTCACTGAGAGCTATAATAACAATGTGTGTATCGGTTGGTGTAATGTGTTCGTGCACAAATTCCAATGATAATGTAGCTGAATCATTGTACTCACAAGCAAGCGAACAATATCAAAGTGGTAATTATCAGCAATCAGTTGCCCTACTCGATTCTTTGAAAAATAATTACAAGGATGATATTGATCTATTAAAGAAAGGATTGTACTTGAGAGTCCTCAATCAAGAAGGCTTAATAAAAGATGAAATTGCATCAAATGATAGTTTAATTTCGGTTCTTGAGTCGGAAAACATGGAATTATCAGGAAGCTTCAAGTATGTAAAGCTCAAAGATATGGTAGAAGGATATTTTATCCATAAATCTATTGCCGATAAGGCAGGTGATGATAATAGAACCACTATTGAACCACGAATTGATGAAGCTGATATGTTTTATCTTGTGTCTTATTTGAAAGGTAATAGTGTAAGCCACACTTCTGTTGCGTTATCATCAGGCGCAGGCGAAGTATCTTCAAAATCGGTTGCTTATGATAAGTCACGCAATTATTGCTATAATAGTGACGGTATAGCTTACGAAAGCATTACATTTACCAATCAAGAATGCGATACATTAGGTTATTTTGTTGCAAATAATAATAGCTCAAATGTCAAGCTTACATTTAAAGGTAAAAAACAATATTCAATTAAGCTTGAGCCTAAAATGATAAAAGCTATTAACGAGACTTACAGATTTGCAACGAATAAGAATCGTGGTAAATCAGCGATAATAAAGAAAATGTTCTTGGAACAAAAACTGCAATTGGCTCAAAAACAAATTGAGCAAACAAAAGCATCTTTACAACAATAATACAGATGATTTTAATTGGTTTTTAGCCTATTAAAAATATAGTTATATAAAGCATCTCTTACAGGCTTGTGCGATAAGAACAAATCGTGCAAGCCTTCTTTTACTACCACTTCTTTCACATTTGAACCTAATTTTCTTCCATACTTTGAAATATCATCCACATTTAAAACGGCATCACCCCTATTAAAGTCTGAAGTCCATTCCTCGCCGTAAATGGAACGATCTGATCGCATTAATAATATAGGTATGTTAATGTTTGCATCATTGTGCAACTTTTGCTGAGCTTTGTATATAGCTCCAATCCAACCACTTGTAACATCGGGAGATAGAGGTAATTTCCAGGAGGTGTTATAATCCCATTCGCCATGATAATTGCGTAGAAGACTTTGCGCATAAGCATCATTACTATTTTGAGGAATAGAAATGTTGGGGAAAACACCGGAAAATGATGACACGAGAGGTACTAAATATTCTTTCTGAAATGCGCTAAGATTAAATTCAAGGAAAGGACTATTGAGAATTAACGCTTTTATGATGCCTTCTTGGTCTTTTTTGCTCGACAAATAATAAGCGGAAATCAGGCCTCCAGTGGAATGCCCTATTAGAATGACATTATTTATACAATCTTCTTCTATTATATATAGCGCAGAATCGATGTCTTGAAAATACTCATCAAGGCTTCTTGCTTCGAATTTTGTTTGGTCTTTTAGAATTGAGCGGCCATATTTTCGCAAATCAATAGCGTAAAAGTTGTAACCATGCGTTATAAATGAATCGGCCATTTCTTTTTGGTAGAAATAGTCATTATAGCCATGAATATAAAGTATCGCTCTATCACCTTTAATAATAGGTTCTTTCTTGATTATAGTTGAAATAACCTTACCAGAGTAATCGTCAGGTTGCTCGATTGTTGTATACTTAAAGTCGTTACCTAAAATATCAACATTCCATTCACGACCAAAAATAAACAAGGATGTGAATACATATATAATTATAAAACTAATCATTCTGAATTTCATAATAATGTTATTTTAGCATAGGTGATAATGTGGAACAAAATTATACACTTTTGTTTAAATATAAAAATATTGTGCTTTTTGTGGTTCTTATAATGGGCTCGCACAATCGCTAATTATGTGATTGATAACACATATCGCAATGAGAATAAACAAAAAATGTTGTGTAATTTAAAAATAATTCGTAACTTTGCACTGCTCAAAGTGAGCAAAATGTTTAAATAATTAATAATCAAAACGTTATGAATCATTACGAAACCGTTTTCATTTTAACTCCCGTTTTGTCTGATGTTCAGATGAAGGAAGCGGTAGAAAAATTCACAACATTCCTAAGCAACAACGGTGCTGAAATCGTGAATGTTGAAAATTGGGGCCTACGCAAGCTTGCTTACCCAATTCAAAAGAAGACTACCGGATTTTACAATCTTATCGAGTTTGATGCTGAGCCATCACTAATCAAGAAGCTTGAAACAGCTTTCCGTCGTGACGAAAAAGTTATCCGTTTCTTGACATTCTTCCTAGACAAGTACGCTGCAGAATATGCTGCTAAGAGAAGAAGTCTTAAGGGTGCAAAAACTAACAATGAAGAAGTAAAGGAGGAAAAGTAATATGGCACAAGCTCAATCAGAAATCAGATACCTTACTCCACTTGCAGTGGATGTGAAGAAGAAAAAATATTGCCGTTTTAAGAGAAGCGGTATCAAGTATATCGACTACAAGGATCCTGAATTCTTGAAGAAATTCTTGAACGAACAAGGTAAAATCCTTCCTCGTCGCATCACAGGTACTTCACTTAAGTTCCAAAGAAGAGTGGCTCAAGCTGTTAAGCGTGCTCGTCACCTTGCTCTTCTTCCTTATGTAACCGATTTGATGAAATAATTTTAAAGGAGGATTTGATTTATGAAAATTATATTGAAAGAAGATATCGCAAACCTTGGATACAAGGACGATGTAGTAGAAGTAAAGAGCGGTTATGGTCGCAACTACCTAATCCCACAAGGTAAGGCAGTTATTGCATCTCCAGGTGCTCTTAAGCAACTAGCTGAAGTACTTAAGCAACGCGCTCACAAGATCGCTAAGATCAAGGCTGACGCTGAAGCTAAGGCTGCAACTCTTGAAGGCGTAGCTCTAACTATCACAGCTAAAACAAGTGCAAACGGTTCTATCTATGGTTCAGTAGGTAGCGCTCAAGTTGCTGAAGAACTTGCTAAACTTGGCCACGAAGTAGATCGTAAGATCATCGTTGTTAAGGAAGCAGTTAAGGAAGTTGGTTCTTACAAGGCTCTTGTTAAGCTTCACAAGGAAGTATCAGTTGAAATTCCTTTCGAAGTTGTTGCTGAAGAAGTTGCTGAATAATAAAACTGACAACAATAAAATCATTAGGAGAGTATCATTAGATATTCTCCTATTTTTTGTGGTAGTACTGTACAGGTAAACAAAAAAAGAGAATGCGAATGCATTCTCTTTTACTATTATGATATTTATAAAATCTTACTTAACTCGGCAAACCCAAGCATCACTATTGGCGTACTTAGTTTCTTTTAATGAAATCATTTCATCATAAGTACCCTTTTCGATATAAACACGATACTTTGTAGTTGACTTAAATATTGCGCAATTAGTTATGTTATTTTCGGCAATATATTTATTTGCTAAAGCTTCAGTTGGTAGAGAAGCAATCACAAGACCATAATTTCCAGGAGCTTCGCTAAGTTTTACCTCAGTTTCTTCTGAAACTACTTCTTCTTGAATTGTGATAGCTGGAATTGAGATTAGTAACTCTCTATTTTCTGATATATCTTGTGATTTAAGAGTAAATGCATTTAAATTAGCATAATCCTGACTGTTATTATTGATAACAGGTGTAGATAGCACCAAAACCATTCCAATGAGTAGCACAATTGAAGCAGCAGCTCTCATGAACTTTCTTGTAAATGGAACGATATTTGACTTGATTGTTTCCTTTTTAACTTCGGCAACTTCTTCAACAGCTAACGGTTTTAAAGAAATAGAAGACAAGCCATAAAAATCATTATTTACATTTCTTGATGGGAATGGGAAGAATTCCAATGTATTTTCGGCTGTATTACTAAAATACCCCACTCTACCCACAGGCACTTCACCTTCGTGGCTAAGTTGTGAACGAAGTGAATTGACATAGTTGGCAATTTCAAGATTAGCTAATTCATAAGTGATTTTTTCTCGACGAGAAATTGAATGAGCTAACAACCCATCGCTATGTGCAACTGATTGATTGAATGAAATTTCTCTACTTAAACCTATGGGCATACCATTAGCATTTTTCTTCACTGAGTAGTGCGAAATAAATGCACCAAGTCCAGGCACAATTACACAATCATGCTTGGATGTTAGGTATTCTATATGGTCTAGTACAGAAATCATAATACAAAATTAGCAGTTTTTTGACAATAATGCAAATTATTTCACTCTTAAAATCTCTTCTGCGAGCTCACGACTGAAGCCATATTTTTCGGCCAACATCAAATCGGCTTCCATTGCATCACGATCAAATCTTAGTTTTCGCAGTTTTGCTCGTAGCACATATAAATATCCGTCTTCAGGAGTGATTCCTAATGCTTTGTCAATGTCTTTTTCTGCTTCATTGAGCCTTTTTTGAGCCAAATAGCACTCAGCTCTATTCGAATATAAAATAGCACTTGGGAATTGCTCAATAATCTCAGTGAAGTATTTAATTGCTTGAGTATAATCCTTTTTTATCTTATTGTAATGAGCTAAACCTTCTCGTCCCAAACCAGAAGCAGGATTATAATATAAGATATAATCGAAGTCTAATTTAGCTTCATCCAAATTGCCAACTCGCAACGATAAAATGCCATGATAATAGCGAGATTCTTCGTCTTTCTCATCCAAACTCAATATGCGATCGTAATCACTTAACGCACGCGTAACACTATCAACTTCGAGATACAAAGATGCTCGATTTTTTAATAAAGTTACTGCATTTGGAGTCATGTTTATGGCAAACGAATAGTTTCGAATTGCTTCACTAACTTTACCCTGATATCTCTGTACAGTTGCAAGATTTGAAATAATTAGAGAGTTATTATTATCGTCGGGATATGAACGGAGCAGCTCTTTTAGAAACGATTCAGCCCTATCCCATCGCTTTTCTTTTATGTTAACTTCGGCAGAATCAACCAATTCATAATATTCAGTTTTAGCCGAAATATTTAGTGAAAAACATATACTTAATAAAAGTAATGAAATTTTTATCTTCATAAGTCGTCAATATTTGTTCGCAAAATTAGCAAAATTGTATATGATTGACATGTCAGTTCTAAAAATATTAAGATATTTTACAACATATCACGTAAAATTAGTTTAAACTGCTATTCAATTTGCTGTTTTTTTACTATTTTTGTAGTGAACAATTAAATAAATATTAAACAATGAAACGAAACTACCAAAAACTATTATCATTCGCTGTGTGCTCTTTATTATGCACAGGTCTATCAGCTCAGAGCTGGAAGAATGATGCTGTAAAGTTTTTAAATAATGGTGAATTTAAAAAAGTTGAAAATATAATTAACGGGTTAAGTAAAAAAGAAAAGAAACAATACCCTGTTCTTATCGACTCTTTGCAAACAATGATGCAAAGAATTCGCAATGATTTTAGATATACTCCTGAAGAAGGTAAGAAATTGCTTCTTGAAAAGGTTCCTGGAGCTACTGATAACCAAATAGCAGAATGGAAAGATAAGAAATATCTTGAAACAAGAGTAATTGACGGCCAAGAATGGTGGTTCAGAAAATCAATTCGTAATTTTAGCCTTCTAAACAAAGACTTGTACGCTGAACAAATTAAAACAGATAGAGCTAAAGATTATGCTGATGTACATAAGATCGTAGCTAATATCTTATCACAAAAACGAGATGAAAACAATGTTTGTGATTGGAAGACTGTTGAAATGACATATTTCTTGGAAGTTCCAGCAAATGAAGTTCCAGCAGGCGAAATCATTCGTGCATGGCTTCCATTCCCATATGATAATGGCAGACAAAGAAATTTCAACCTAACTTATTCTTCTTCTCCTGTTACACATTCACAAGGTAGTGTTCACCACACTGTGTATATGGAACAAAAGGCTGAAAAGAACAAACCTACTCGCTTCGAAATCAAGTTCTCTTACGAAGTTGGAGCGCAAGTTTTCTCAAAAGCTGATATTTTGCGCAATATAAAACCTTACGACAGAACAACTGAAAATTACAAGAAAAATACATGTCAGGTGTTGCCTCACATTCTTGTAAATAAGAAATATTTGGATCTTGCCCTATCAATTGTTGGCAAAGAAAAGAACCCAGTAAAGCAAGCGTCAATGATTTATGATTGGATTTCGGCTAATTATCCTTGGGCTGGCGCACTCGATTATAGTACTATTCCATCAATGCCAGAATATGTGCTTAACATCAATCACGGTGACTGTGGTCAAGTAGCTCTTCTTTATATTTCACTTCTTAGAAACCTTGGTATTCCTGCTCGTTGGGAAAGTGGTTGGGAATTCACTGAAACATCTACTGGATGGCATGACTGGTTGGAAGTTTATTTTGAAGGTACAGGATGGGTTCCATGCGATATGTCAAGAGGTAGAACAACTTACAAGCAACCATTTGCCGACTTCTTCAAATCATCTATTGATGGTTATCGTTTCGCAACTAATGAAGGTATCAATGGCGTGTTCTCTCCTGCTAAGAAATATTTAAGATGTGAAACTGTAGACTTCCAAGCTGGTGAAGTAGAATGGAAGAAAGCAAACATCACAAAGTACAAATCAAATCTAATTGTAAATAAAATAACTCCTATAAAATAAAAAACTAAAAATGAAAAAATCAATCAAATTAATCGCTTTGTCTTGTGCTCTTGTGTTGGGCTACAATACAATTAATGCACAAGAAAATGTAACTGAGCTTTTACAAAGTATTAAGAAACAACTTGCTCCAGATGCAAGAATTGCAATATGTGAACTTGAAGCTAAGCAAGCTAATGAAAAATGGATTATCAAGGGTAAGGTAGACAACAATATCCTAAAGCATAACATTCTCCAAAACCTTTCAGCTAATGGTGTACAATGTATTGATAGCATTTCAGTACTTGAATACACTCAAGAAAAGCCATGGGCAATTGTTAAGTTGGCGCTTGCATCACATCGCACAGCAGGTAAGCACGCAGCTGAAATGGCAACACAAACAATTATGGGTACACCAGTGAAGATTTTGGAATACTCAGGCGATTGGGCAAGAGTACAAGGTCCAGATGAATATATTTCATATGTTCCATCTAATTCACTACACAAGATCACTCAAATTGAATTTGACCAATGGAGAAAATCTAAAAGATACATTGTAACTTCATATCAAACTCGCCTTGTTGAAGAACCTAACTCAGATAAGACTGTGACAGACCTTGTAATGGGTAATATTCTTCAATTGGTTGCTGATGAAGGTGCATTTGTTAAACTAACTACACCTGATGGACGAGAAGGATATGTAAGCAAAGAAGAAGTTAAGCCATTGGAAACATGGGCAGATCAAACATTTGATGCTGAATTTATAACAAAAGTTGCTCATAGATTAATGGGACATGGTTATCTTTGGGGTGGTACAACAACTAAGGTTACTGACTGTTCTGGTCTTGTAAAGGTGTCATACTTCGCAAATGGTATCATTCTACACAGAGATGCATCACAACAAGCTTTGATTGGTCAAAGAATTGAAGCTAAAGATTGGAAGACAGCTAAACTTGGTGACTTGTTGTTCTGGGGTACAAAGAGCGGTCGAGTTACACATGTTGGTATCTACCTAAAAGATGGTGAATACATTCACTGCTCAGGACGAGTTAAGATTAACAGTGTAGACCCACAAGCGCACAATTACCTAACAACTCCATTCCTATCAATTAGCCGTATCGATGGTAAGATTGGTACTCGCGGCATCACAATGGTAAAAGACCACTTGTGGTATTTCTAAATTTATAATACTTTTAACTAAAACCTAATATAACATGGATAGAAGAAAATTTTTATTGGGCTCAGGAGCTGCTTTAATTGCATCATCTTCATTGGTGTCATTATCAGCTTTCGGTTGCAGTACTAAGAAAACTGAAAAATCTGGTCATCTTGTACTCAGATTCAAACCTTACGAACTAAAATTGAAACATGCTTTCAACTTGGCAAAATCAAGTAGAACAACTACACCAGGTGTACAAGTTGAATTAGAATATGACGGAATTGTTGGTTATGGTGAAGCTTCTATGCCTCCATATCTTGGTGAAAGTGTAGAAAGTGTAACAACTTTCTTGAACTCACTTGACTTGGCTCAATTCACTGATCCATTTAGAATGGATGAAATTCTTTCTTATGTAGACTCAGTTGCTCCAAATAACCGTGCTGCAAAGGCATCTATTGATATTGCATTGCACGACTTGCTTGGTAAGATTATGGGTCAACCATGGTATAAGATTTGGGGACTATCATTGGAAAACATCCACCCTACTTCATTCACAATTAGTAATGACACACCAGAAGTGGTTCAACAAAAGATCAAAGAATCTGAAGCATTCAAGGTGTTGAAGGTTAAGATGGGTGTTCCTGGTGATAAGGAACTTATTGAAACTATTCGCAAATCAACTGATCGTCCTTTGTGTGTAGACGCTAATCAAGGTTGGGACACTAAGGAAGAAGCATTGGAAATGTGTAATTGGCTTGCTGACAAAAACTGTTTGTTCGTTGAACAACCACTTCCAAAGGAAATGATTGACGAAACAGCATGGCTTCGCGAACGCAGCCCACTTCCAATATTTGCTGACGAAGCATTCCAACGCTTACCTGATGTAATCAAGTTTAAGGGTGTTTACGATGGTATCAATATCAAGTTGATGAAGAGTACTGGTTTGCACGAAGCATATAAGATGGCTGTTTTGGCTAAATCACTTGGCATGAAGGTTATGTTGGGTTGTATGACTGAAACTTCATGTGCAATCGCTGCAGCTGCACAACTTTCTCCAATGGTTGATTTTACCGACCTTGATGGTAATGTATTGATTGCAAACGACCGTTTCGAAGGTCTATCATTTATCGATGGTAAGGTAATTCCAGCAGATAAGCCAGGTCTTGGTGTTTCAATCATCAAAGGAAAAGAATAAAAAAGCACCATAAAATATTTAATAAAGTCGGGTTTCAATAGCCCGACTTTTTCTTTTAGCGCATATTTTTATTAACTTTGCACAAGATATGATTGATAAAGCAACCGTTGCTAGAATTCTTGATGCTGCCGACATTGTAGAGGTAGTATCTGACTTTGTTAGTTTGCGCCGCAGAGGTGTGAACTATGTTGGTTTGTGCCCATTCCACAATGAACGCACGCCATCATTTAGTGTATCTAAAACAAAAGGAATTTGTCATTGCTTTAGCTGTGGTAAAGGTGGTAGCCCTGTTAATTTCATAATGGAGCATGAGCAATTATCTTACTACGAAGCATTAAAATACTTAGCAAAAAAATATCATATCGAAGTAATTGAGAAAGAATTGACCGACGAGGAAAAGGCTGCACAATCAGAGCGTGAAGGTATGCTCATAGTGAACGAATTTGCAACTCAATCCTTTGAGAATAATCTTTTCAACACACAAGAAGGTCAAGACATAGGTATGTCTTACTTCTATGAAAGAGGCTTTAGCGAGAATATTATTAAGAAATTCCGTTTAGGTTACTCATTAGATAATAGTAATGACCTATTCAGAACGGCAACAGCTAAGGGCTATAACAAAAAGTATCTTTTCGACACTGGTTTATGTATTGATGATAAGCGAGGTGGTGGATATGATAGATTCAAAGGTCGTGTAGTGTTCCCTGTTCTAAATGTTGCCGGTAAAATCATCGCATTTAGTGCTAGAACGCTTAAAAATGACCAAGCAAAATATGTAAATTCGCCTGAGTCTATAATCTACACTAAAGGTAACGAACTTTATGGTTTATATCAGGCAAAGCATGCTATAGTAAAGCAAAACAAATGTTATCTTGTAGAAGGTAATGCCGATGTAGTGTCAATGCACCAAGCAGGATTTGATAATACAATAGCATCATTAGGTACTGCACTAACACCAAATCAAGTGCGCATGATTCACCGTTTTACGGAGAATGTTACAATAATGTATGATGGTGATAGTGCGGGTATAAAAGCGGCATTAAAAGCAATTAATCTATTGCTACCTGAAGGTATTAATGTGCGAGTTTTACTTTTGCCTGATGGAGATGACCCAGATAGCTTCTCTAAAAAGCATAATGCAACCGAATTTCAGGAATATATCGACAATAATGAAGTGGATTTCATTCGCTTCATGAAGCAAATGTTGCTTGATAATGTTAAAGATGATCCAATAAGACGAGCAGCTGTTGTAGGTGATGTTGTATCGTCAATAGCATTAATTCCATTTGAAATTCAACGATCAATTTACACTAAAGAATGTAGTGAATTATTTGGTGTAGATGAAGAAATCCTTTTGCGTGAAATATCAAAGAAAATTGCTACAAACAAACAAAAGGAATATGAAAAGAAGCAGAAGAAAACATCAGAAGAAGAAAATAAGGTAATAGAGGAAGTTATTCCTGTACCTACCATTGATGTAGCAAATAAAAATAATGAAGTAGAGCAAAATTCTGATAGTTCGTTTGCTAAAATATTATATCCGTATGAAAAGGATATAATTAGATATGTTGTAAAGTACGGAATGATTGATTTCTGTGCAGAAGATTCATCTGATAAGAAAATGTCCTTATTAAGTTATGTCTCTGAAGAACTAGCGCTTGATGATATAACATTCACCCACCCTATTTTTGAGAAGATTTTCTCAATATGCAAAGAATACTTGAATGAGTATGAAACTGATTTAGCATTTTTTGATGACGAGTTGACTAAAGAAAAAGAAATAGCGCTAAACGAAGGAATTAACAAGATAAGACGCGAATCAATTCTTTCTATTCAAGAAATCGAGCAAAAAGAAAGAGAATTGAATACACAAATAGAATATGATGCTCTAACAAAGCGAAATGAATTCCAAATTTACTATCTTGAAAAGAAACTATCTTCGCATCTTGACAATGAAGTGCGTAAAACAGCTTTTGAATTGATTCAAGAAAAGCATTTGCTTAGTAAGATACATTCAAGATATGGAGTTCTAAAGAATGATGTTGAAAAATTAGATGTATTAATACCACAAGCTTTATACAACTTGAAGGACGCGCTTATACAATGTCATATCAAAGAGCTACAACAAGCATTAATTACAACAACCGATTCGCAAGAATCGCTTGAATTACTCAAATCACTACAGGAGTTGTATGATATTAGAAAGCATTTAGCAAGTTATCTTGGTGATAGAGTTGTAAACCCCAAAAATTAAAAACAATATTAATCAAATAAAAAACAAAAACAGAGATGACAACATCAAACAAAATCACAGCAACATTGCGAGATTCAGCAGCTATGCGATGGACCGCACTACTGCTTTTGGCATCGGCTATGTTCTTTAGCTACATCTTTATGGATATTCTATCTCCAATTAAAGACTTGATGCAATCTACTCGTGGTTGGGACTCTACTGCATTTGGTACAATGCAAGGTTCTGAAACATTCCTTAATGTATTCGTATTCTTCCTTATTTTTGCAGGTATTATCCTTGACAAAATGGGAGTACGATTTACTGCCGTTCTATCGGGTGCTGTAATGTTAATTGGTGCAACAATTAACTGGTATGCAGTAACTGAAGGATTTATGGGCAGCTCGTTGGAACAATGGTTCAACGAAAATCTAAACTATATACCAGGATTTGACGAACTTGGTATTTCTCCATTCTATCAAGGTATGCCAGCATCAGCTAAATTTGCTGCAATCGGATTCATGATTTTCGGTTGTGGCGTTGAAATGGCAGGTATTACTGTTTCACGCGGTATTGTAAAGTGGTTTAAAGGCCGTGAAATGGCATTGGCAATGGGTTCAGAAATGGCACTTGCACGCCTTGGTGTAGCAACTTGTATGATTTTCTCACCAGTATTCGCTAAACTTGGTGGTGATATCGATGTATCAAGATCAGTAGCATTTGGTGTAGTTCTTTTGATGATCGCACTTATTATGTTTATCGTATATTTCTTCATGGATAAGAAATTGGATTCACAAACAGGCGAAGCAGAAGATAAAGACGATCCATTCCAACTTAAAGACCTTGGCAAAATCCTTACAAGTAGCGGTTTCTGGTTGGTAGCATTGCTATGTGTACTATATTACTCAGCTATTTTCCCATTCCAAAAATATGCTGTAAATATGCTACAATGTAACCTAACATTCACTGAAGTTCCTGCTGATTCATTCTGGGCAACTAATACAGTAACAATTGTTCAATATGGTATTATGCTTATTGTAGCCGCAGCTGCATTTGCAATTAATTTCTCACAGAAGAAAGCAACTAAATATTCACTACTTGTAGTAGCTGTAGCAGCATTGGTTGTATTCTGCTATATGGGTTATATGCGTCAAAGCGCTGAAACAGTGTTTGCAGTATTCCCATTGCTTGCAGTAGGTATTACTCCTATTCTTGGTAGCTATGTTGACCACAAAGGTAAAGCTGCTTCAATGCTTATCTTAGGTTCACTACTTCTTATTGCATGTCACCTTACATTTGCGTTTGTACTTCCAATGTTCAAGGGTAGCCCAGTAGGTGGTATCATCGTAGCTTACTTGACAATCCTTGTACTAGGTTCAAGCTTCTCATTGGTTCCTGCATCACTATGGCCAAGTGTACCAAAGTTGGTAGATGCAAAGATTATTGGTAGTGCTTATGCGCTTATTTTCTGGATCCAAAACATTGGTCTATGGTTGTTCCCTCTTCTAATTGGTAAGGTTCTTGATAAAACAAATCCAGAACTTGTATTAGGACTACAAAATGGTACAATCACTCCAGAACAAGCAGCAATTTCTTACGATTACACAGCTCCATTGGTAATGTTGGCAGCACTTGGTGTTGCAGCACTTATCCTTGGTTTCATCCTTAAGGCTGTTGATAACAAGAAAGGTCTTGGTCTTGAAGAACCAAACATCAAATAAAACAATAATCCATAAACAAAATAAGGCAGTAGAATTGGAACTCTACTGCCTTATTTTTTATCCTATACAATACAGATTACATAGCTGCTTTTCGATATAAATAAATAGCAATTATTGTATATACTATATTGGGTATCCACATTGCAACCATTGGTGAAGTGTATCCTGAGATAGCAAATGTGGAAGTGATAGTCGTAAATAAGATATATGTGAAACTAAGCACCAATCCAATACCGATATTCACCCCCATTCCACCTTTAACCTTCTTAGATGACAATGTAAGACCAATAATGGTAAGAATAAAAGCCGCTGCTGTCATTGCATAACGCTTGTGCATCTCAATTTCAAAATTCTTAATATTAGCGACTCCCCTATCTTTTTGTCGTTCTATATAACTCTTTAATTGAGGTAAAGTAAGAACTTCCTGGTCATTCTTTGAAATCAAGAAGTCTTTTGGCTCCATATTTAGAATAGTATCTTTCTTAGTACCATACGATATAGTCTCTCTTAGATTCTCGAAATTTCTAATCGAATAATCTTGTAACACCCATCGATTCAGTGTGTCATACTTTATTGATTGTGCTGTGAGTCGAGATTTGAGAGTTTTATTATCGAATTTTTCCAAAGAGAAACGATAGCCAGTTTTAGTTCGATTGTCGTAACGAGAGAGATATGCGATTACTCCTGGCGAAACTTGAAGCTGAATGTTAGAACCATATTCAACACTCTTGTTTTTAACCCACTTATTGGTGTAATTGATTCTCTTAATGTTGGCAGGAGGAATAACATAGGCCGATAGCACAAACGAGAATGAAGCAATAATAGTTGCTGACACCAAATAAGGTAACATCAATCGTTTATAGCTAATTCCACTCGAAAGCATAGCGATGATTTCGGAATTATCAGCCAACTTAGATGTAAAGAAGATTACAGCAATAAATGTAAACAAAGGGCTGAATTGATTAGCAAAATATGGTAAGAAGTTCATGAAATAATCAAAAACTGTTTCCTTCCATGGTGCAGTCAATACAGCATCAAGTTTTTCATTTATGTCAAACATTACTACAATAGCAAGCAATAGTAAGATTGAGAACACATAAGTACCAAGGAATTTCTTGATAATATATATGTCAAAATGCTTTATATGATGCCATTTTACATAAGGATTTGAGTTCTCGCCTCCTTTTGTAAATAATGCTTTAATCTTCTCTATGTATTTTAAAAAAATCATGTAATTACAAGCGTCTTGTTACATTTACAATCATTTCTTCCTTCCAAGACTTAAAGTCACCTGCAATAATGTGTTTGCGAGCTTCGCCAACAAGCCACAAATAGAAAGCCAAATTGTGAATACTACCAATTTGCAATGCAAGCAATTCTTGACTAACGAACAAGTGACGAACATAAGCCTTTGAATATACCTTATCAACAAATGATGTACCATCTTCATCGAGTGGAGAGAAATCATTTGCCCATTTCTTGTTACGCATATTCATGATACCATTCTTAGTGAAAAGCATCGCGTTTCGACCGTTACGAGTAGGCATCACGCAGTCCATCATATCGACACCTCTCTCAATAGCTTCAAGAATATTGGCTGGAGTACCTACGCCCATCAAATAACGAGGCTTGTCTTCGGGCAAAATTTCATTTACCACATCAATCATCTCGTACATCTTTTCGGCTGGTTCACCTACTGCCAATCCACCGATTGCATTACCTTCGGCACCTAAATCAGCTACAAACTTAGCTGAATCTCTTCTCAAATCAGGATAAACGCAACCTTGAACGATTGGGAAAAATGCTTGTGAATGCCCGTACTTTGGCAAAGTTGCATTAAAATGATCCCAACCTCTTTTTAGCCATCTTGTGGTTAGAGCCAAAGACTTCTTTGCGTAATCGTAATCAGATGTACCAGGAGGACATTCGTCAAGAGCCATCATTATGTCGCTACCGATAGTTCTTTGAATATCTACAACATTCTCAGGTGTAAACAAATGCTTAGAACCATCGATATGGCTTCTGAAATAAGCACCTTCTTCTATTAGTTTTCTGTTAGAAGAAAGTGAAAACACTTGGAAACCACCGCTATCGGTAAGTATTGGTTTCTTCCAACCATTAAACTTATGCAAACCACCTGCTTGTTCGATGATTTCCATACCTGGACGCAAATAAAGGTGATAAGTATTACCCAAAATTATTTGCGCTTTAATATCTTCCTCAAGTTCATGCATGTGAACACCTTTGACACTACCTAATGTGCCAACAGGCATAAAAATAGGCGTTTCAATAGCACCGTGATCAGTATAAATCACACCAGCTCTCGCCTTACTATTTTGGTCGGTTGCTTTTAATTCGTATTTCATATCTTATAAATAATTTACAAAGATAGTAATAATCAAGTGATTTTTTGCATTAAAGTTGTTAAATGGACTTATAATTAGTTTCACTAAGATAACTATCATCAAAATTGCCAATAAAATTAACTATCTTTGTACGATTTTAATATTCTCGTGAAATGAACAAATTTAAAAACATAGCAATAATATTTGGTCTATTTGCGCTTTTGTTTGCATCATGTATTGAAAAAGATGAGCCAAAAGAAGAAACGCGAAGAACAATTATAATGTACTTGATTTCAACTAACTCATTATCGACAAGTATCGCTTCTGATATTACTGAAATTGAGGAGTCAATACGATTGCTAAACGATATGAACAACTGTCGATTGTTGGTATATCATGTGTCTTATTCTAAAGCACCCTATTTGTTTGAAATCAAGAAGGTGAAAGGACGAATAGAACGCGTTACAATTAAGACATACACTGATGATGTTAGATCGACAACTGTTGAGAGAATGACAGAGGTCATAACTGATGCTATAAAAACTGCTCCAGCAAAGGAATATGGGCTTGTTCTTGGTTCGCATGCATCAGGTTGGGCAAGTTCGTTAGTGACTCGTAGCAATATCACTCCTCGTGACTTTGGAGAGGATTATAGTAATACCATGAAGCTCGACGAATTAGCCGAAGCTATCCCAAATAACACATTTAAATTCATCTATGCAGATGCTTGTTTTATGGGTGGTGTTGAAGTGGCTTATGAATTGAAAGATGATGCAAAATATTTTATTGGTAGCACGACAGAAATTCCAAAAGATGGAATGGATTATGCCAACAATATTTCGTGTTTCTTTGCTGACGATTTAGAGCTTTCGATAGTTTGCGATAATACATATCAAAAATACAATCAGAAAACTGGTTCGGCGCGAACTTGCACAATTTCTCTCATAGATTGTTCTATGTTAAATGACTTGGCATTGATTTGTAAGTCAATGAATGCTATTGGCGAAGGGACTAAGGATTTTTCAATGCTACAAGTGTATAAGGAATCTTCACCCTATTTGTTCTATGATTTCAAACAATATTACAACACATTTGACCCTAAGGCTGATGAAGATGGCGCAAAATTGGACGCATTAAAGTCAGAATTTAACGACATGCTGAACAAAACTATCTTATACAAAGCTGCCACGCCAAGCATTTTCAACAGATTGAACATAGATTCAGAAAAATATTCTGGTCTATCGACTTATGTTCTTGGTAGCACTTCGCCAGATGGAGTAAATGAGAATTATTACAAAACATTGTCTTGGTATCAACATGTATTTAAATAATTAATACTGATTTCACAATTTAGTTATACAAAAATATGAGTATAAACAACATTTATTTATTGTTACAAAGTACTGTAACTGCTACTGTAAACGACTCAATTCCCTCTTCATTTTTTAAAAGAGATGCACTTATAGAAACACTTAAAGAATCCTCATTTGAAGACTTGATAACCAAGATTGTAGACATTACAGTTACATTTGGTTTGAGACTACTAATGTCGATAATTGTGTTCTATATTGGTAAGTTTATAATCAGCCGATTATACATCATTGCTACGCGTATATTACAAAAGCATAATGTAGAAGCTTCGTTAGCATCATTCTTGCAAAGTTTGTTACGAATTGTGCTTCTATTCATATTAGTAATCAGCATCATTGGAATATTAGGTATTGAAACAAGCTCTTTTGTGGCAATTTTTGCATCGGCTGGTGTTGCTATAGGTCTTGCATTAAGTGGAACACTACAGAATTTTGCAGGCGGTGTATTGATACTATTAACAAAACCTTATCGTGTTGGAGATTTCATTGAACATGATACTCTAACAGGTACAGTAAAAGAGATTCAAATATTTAGTACAATTATCAATACAATTGATAATAAAACAGTTATAGTACCTAATGGAGGTCTCGCTACTGGTACTATAATCAACTACTCTTCTGAGGTTTACCGTAGAATTACATGGACATTTACAATTTCGTATGGTGATGATGTAAAAGTTGCGCGCGACACATTGCTATCTATACTATTAGAAGATGATAGAATAGTAAAAACAACATGTGAAGAAGACTATAAAAATCGTCCACAAACGGAAAGAGTAAAATTGAGTGGAATTATCCCTACTATACCATCGGGCGACAACTCTCCAAAGGTATTTTTAGGCGAGTTGGCCGACAATAGTGTCAACCTTAGTGTACGAGCATGGGTACATACTTCGTTCTATTGGGATGTATTCTATAGCATCAACGAAAAAGTGTATGAAATATTCCCAACCAAGGGTCTAAACTTCCCATTCCCACAATTGGATGTGCATTTGGATACAGCCAAATAAATACAATTTATACAGATATACAAAAAACAAACAGTGCAATTCTTTAAAAAGCAACTTTTTTTAAGAATTGCACTGTCAATTTTATATCAAAACTATATCAAATATTGCAAAACTATGATTAATTTTGCGTAATTATATAATCAGCTATTGTAAAATGCAATAATTTGCTTGCATTTTAGTGGTTATTTATAAAATTAAAGCTGATTATCACCTTGCATTCGGGCTTTATAAAACACTATAAAGCACTGATGAGTGAGGTTTTTATATAGCCTTTTTATAAGGCTCACTATCTTGATATATAAAAAACTACATAAATGACAAGTAAATGGAACTACTTATCTCCTACATTCGAACAAGAGACTATCGAGTCCGCTTTGACAGAGCAATTTCCTAATTGCCCTGCCGTAAGTCATTTATTGGTGCAAAGAGGTATTACCACTAAAGAAAGTGTGGATAAATTCCTATATCCATCAATGAATGATTTGCATGATCCATTTCTCATGAAAGATATGGATAAGGCGGTTAATAGACTCAATATTGCATTGGGGGAAAAAGAAAAAATCCTCGTGTTTGGGGATTATGATGTGGATGGTACCACTGCTGTAGCATTAGTGTATAAATTCCTTTCGTACTATGGTACATTGGATTACTATATACCTACTCGTTACGAAGATGGATACGGAATTTCACATAAATGTATTGACTACGCAGAAAGCGTAGGTGTAAAACTAATTATCGTTCTTGACTGCGGTATCAAGGCGGTTGAAGAAGTTGAGTATGCTCGCTCAAAGGGTATTGATGTAATTATATGTGATCATCATGTACCCGATGAAGTGTTACCAAATGCTGTTGCCATTCTTAACCCAAAACTTGAAGACAACCCTTATCCGTTTAAGCATTTATCGGGGTGTGGTGTTGGCTACAAGTTTATGTGTGCATTTATGCAAAGCAATGGCTTGACCAACCGTCATGAATTGGATGCCCTACTCGATTTAGTGGCTGTAAGTATTGCTGCAGATATCGTACCTATGACCGACGAAAATCGCATTATGACCTATTATGGTCTAAAGCGATTAAATACAAATCCTAATGTTGGTCTGAAAAGTATAATCAAGATTTGTGGTTTGGCTAATAAAGAAATAACAATAAGTGATGTTATTTTTAAGATTGGTCCAAGAATCAATGCTTCGGGTAGAATGCAATCAGGTATGGAAGCTGTTGAACTATTAGTTACAAAGAGTTTCCAAGAAGCATACGAAAAAGGCAAAAACATCGACCAATATAATCGCGATAGAAAAGAACTTGACAAACGAATCACCGAAGAAGCAAGCAATATCTTGACCGATAGAGGTGAAATAGTGTCAAGCAAAAAGCCTATTGTAATCTATAACAAAGATTGGCATAAGGGTATTATTGGTATCGTAGCATCAAGATTAACAGAACTATATTGCAAACCATGCGTCGTTCTTACTTTGGCTAATGGTCTTGCAACTGGTTCATCACGCTCAGTACAAGGATTTGACATCTACAAGGCAATAGATTCAACACGCGACCTCTTAGACAACTTTGGAGGACATACATATGCTGTAGGTCTATCGCTTAAGGAAGAAAATATCCCAGAATTCACTCGTCGATTTGAGGAATATGTAATAGAAAATATCAACAAGGAACAATTGACTCCTGAAATTGATATCGATTACGAAATTAATTTCTCAGAAATCACATCTGAATTGCTTGGATATTTAAAACTATTCAATCCATATGGTCCTTGGAATCAAAAACCTGTATTCCTAACTAAAAATGTTTATGATTATAGCACCAGCAAGTTGGTTGGAAAGAATCAAGAACACATAAAGTTGGAATTGGTTGATAGCAAATCAGACAAAGTAATCAATGGCATTGCATTCAATATGTCAGAATACTTTGATGATATCAAATCGGGCAAACCATTTGATATATGCTACACAATCGAAGAAAACAAGCATAAGACAAATGGTGCTATACAGTTTCAAATAAAGGATATTCGATTTAGCGAAGATTGATTGGCATTGTTATATGACAATACACGAGATTCTTTCTAAATATTGGGGATATGACTCATTTCGTTACCTTCAAGAGGATATTATTAACTCCATTCTTGAAGGTAATGATACATTAGGGCTTATGCCAACCGGTGGTGGCAAGTCAATTACATTCCAAGTGCCAGCGATGGCTATGGAAGGTATGGCAATTGTTGTTACGCCAATCATATCTCTAATGAAAGATCAAGTGGATAACTTGCTGAAAAGGAAAATCAAAGCAGCTTATCTACACTCAGGCCTCACAACAAACGAAAAAAGAAAGGTTATTGAGAATTGCATCTTTGGTAAATTCAAATTTCTTTATGTTTCACCAGAAAGGCTACAATCCGATTCTTTTCTCGATTATGTTAGAGAGCTAAATGTCTCATTAATTGTCGTTGACGAAGCGCATTGTATCTCTCAATGGGGTTATGATTTTAGACCTTCTTTTCTTAAAATAGCAAATTTAAGAAAGATATTGCCTAACACCCCTATTCTTGCGTTAACAGCCACTGCTACACCTCAAGTGGTTAATGACATCATTAACAATCTTGAGTTGAAGAATCATAAGGTGTTTTCTATGAGTTACGCTCGTAGTAATCTATCTTATGTAGTAAGACATACTGAAGACAAATTGGCTCAAGCAATACATATATTGAACAATGTAAGCGGTAGCGGTATCATATATGTAAGAAGTCGAACCAAAACTGCTCTTATTGCTAAAGAATTAGAAAAGAATGGCATCTCAGCCGATTTCTATCATGCCGGGTTAAATATTGAGGACAAAAACGAAAAGCAAAACAAATGGAATAGTGGTGCTTGTCGCGTAATGGTAGCAACCAACGCATTTGGCATGGGTATCGACAAACCTGATGTGCGAATAGTAATACACCTCGATTGTCCTAATTCTCTTGAGGAGTATTACCAAGAAGCTGGTAGAGCTGGTAGAGATAGAAAAAAGGCTTATGCAGTGCTATTAGTTGCGCACACCGACAAAGCGACCTTGAACAAACGAGTAGCAGAATTATTCCCACCAAGAGACTTTATAAAGAAAGTGTACGAACTTGTGGGCGTATTCTTAAATGTGTCAATTGGAGGTGGATTTAATGAAACATATGATTTTAATTTCAATCTATTCTGCAAGACATACAAACTACCAGTTATTCCTACACACAACGCACTCAGACTGCTAACACAAGCGGGTTATATTGATTTTATAGAAGAAATTGAAACTCAGTCACGCGTTATTATTCTTGCCGACAAAAACGAATTATACAATCTTAAAAATACTAATTCAAAATTAGATTGTGTACTTCAAGCTATATTGCGCCAATATACCGGACTATTTGCCAATTATGTATATATCAATGAAGAATATATAGCAAAGAAATTCAATATTACAAACGAGGATGTATATGAGTCCTTATTAGCTCTTAGTAGAATGCACATACTGCATTATGTGCCTCGAAAGCGCACTCCATATATCACTTATACTACATCAAGGGAAGAAGTAAAGTATATACTCATTCCCAAGACAATATACGAGGAGCAGAAGGCTAAAATAGAATCCAGAATATCGAATATGCTTAATTACGCATATAGCAATGATGTATGTAGAGAGAAGATACTTCTTAATTATTTTGGAGATAATACTATTGATAAATGTAATTCATGCGACGTATGTATCTCAAATAAAAAGAAAGCAAACTACACGCTACAAGACTTAATTGATGGCATTCTATATATGGTAGGAAATGCACCTCGCACAATAAATGATTTCATCACCACCCTATCATTTGATCGAGATGATATAATTGATACCGTGAGGAAGCTTACCGATGAAAATTATCTCATATTCGATGCCGACAATAATACATACAAAAAAAGCTAAAGAATTAATCTTTAGCTTTTTTATTATTTTAAATTGGAGCTTTTGTATCTCCTTCGTAATAGTCAATAAATGCTTTATTAACTAATTTATTACCACCTGGAGTTGGGTAATTACCCGAGAAATACCAATCACCATGATTATCAGGAATAGATTGATGCATACCTTCCAAAGTGTGATATACCAATTCAATTTCAGCATTTATGCCTTCAGGAGTTAGCATTTCAGCAATCTTCTTAGAAATCTCTTCATCGGTAAATGGTGCATAAACATCCTTTACATAGTTAACAATTTGTTCCTTAGGCAAGCCTACTTGTGCTTTACACTTCTTATATGTCTCGTCAAGCACATATCCCATATTGCGTTCTCTTAGTAGCTCTACTGCCGCACGGAAAGCTGCAAATTCAGCCATACGAGACATATCGATACCATAATAGTCAGGGTAACGAACCTGAGGACAAGATGAAACGATTACAATCTTCTTAGGATGCAAACGATCAAGAATTCTAATGATAGATTCTTTCAAAGTTGTACCTCTCACGATACTATCATCGATAACAACAAGGTTATCGACGAAATTTTGAACTTGACCATAAGTTACATCGTAGACATGGGCAGCTAAGTCATTTCGAGCTTGTCCTTCAGTAATAAATGTACGAAGTTTTATATCCTTAATTGCAATCTTTTCTGTTCTTACTCGTTTTGAAAGAATTGTCTTCAACTTATCAGCATATTCGACATCATCCTTATCTAATTTTTGAATCTCTTCAAATTTCAATTGTGTTAGATAATTTTCCATGCCTTCCATCATACCGAAATAAGCAACTTCAGCTGTATTTGGAATGAAAGAGAACACTGTATGTTCAATATCATAGTCAATGCTCTTAAGAATAGATGGTGCTAAAGTACGACCTAATGATTTACGCTCATTATAAATGTCTTTATCATTACCTCGTGATATATAGATGCGTTCAAAAGAACATTTTTCGTTCTTTTTCTCTCCTAGAATATCTTCTATCTCAACATCACCCTTTGCGTTAACAATAATAGCTGAACCTGGAGTCAATTCTTTCACAGAATTAACGCTCACATTCATTACAGTTTGAATTACAGGACGTTCAGATGCCACCACTACAATTTCATCATCATAGTAATAGAAAGCAGGACGGATACCATTGGAATCGCGCAAAACGAACATGTCACCATTACCTACAGCTCCACATACAACATATCCACCATCCCATGTCTTTGGGGCATCTTTAATAATATTCTTTATTACAAGATTTTCTTTTATCTTTTGTTGTATTTCAATGCCATTAAGACCTTGAGCCTTGTAAATATCATAACAACGCTTATTTTCTTTATCAAGAGCAAAACTTAATTGTTCTAATAGCATTATAGTCTCAGCATCAACTCTTGGGTGTTGTCCTTTTTCAACCAATGACTGGAAAATTTCATCTGTATTTGTCATTGTAAAGTTACCACAAAGCATGAAGCTTTCTGAGCGCCAGCTACTGCGTCTTAAAAATGGATGTACATATTTCACACCTTTACGACCGCCAGTACTATATCTTAAATGTCCCATATAAAGCTCAGCTACATGTGGTAGTTGAGAATCTGGTATATTATTTTCTTCGGCTTGAGTTATAGTCTTTTTAGCATCAGCAAAAATTTCTTTAATTGCACCTGAACCCAAAGCTCTTTCTCTATGAATATATTCATTACCTGGCTCGGCACTTAGACTTAAAGAACAGAATCCTGCGCCTTCTTGACCACGATTATGTTGTTTCTCCATTAAAAGATACAACTTGTTAAATCCATAGAAATATGTGCCATATTTCTCTTTGTAGTATTCCAATGGTTTACGCAATCTAATCATTGCAATACCACATTCATGCTTAATATTTTCCATACAAAATATTATATATAAATTTATTATCTAATAAACAATAATTCTCTGTATTTAGGGATTGACCACATTTCGTCATCAATCATCAATTCCAATTTATCAATATGATATCTGATAATATCCATACAAGGTAGTACTTCATCATGATATGCAATAGCTTTAGAACGTTCACATTCTATCTTATTTGCTTTGCGACGAGCCTCTACCATGATATCGACTGTTTTACGAACTTCTTTTGTGTGATATGCTATTTTCTCTATAGTAACACAATCTTGTTCAGCGATATCTTTAAATTTATCTTCTGAGAATAATGTTTTAATCTTATACACATTATCAAGAAGCATCGATTGATAACGAGTAGCTACAGGTAGCACATGGTTTATTGCCATATCGCCCAACACTCGTGCTTCAATTTGAATCTTCTTTGTATAGACTTCCCATTTTACCTCATTTCTCGCTTCTAATTCAACTTTTGATAGCACTTTTGTTCTTGCAAACATTTCAATAGATTCAGGTTTAAGATATGAATCAAAAATCAATGGCACTGATGTTTCACAATCAAGACCTCTTCTTTTTGCTTCTTCTTTCCATTCATCGCTGTATCCATTACCATCAAAATGAATATCCTTAGAGTACTTCACCAATTCAATAACTTCATCAACAATAGCATCGTTTAAGTCTTGACCATTGTTAACGCGTTCATCAATAGCCTTTCTAAAAGTAAATAGTTGATCGGCAACAGCTGCATTTAACGCAATCATTGCTGATGAACAATTAGCTGATGAACCAACTGCTCTAAATTCAAATCTATTTCCTGTAAATGCAAACGGAGAAGTTCTATTTCTATCTGTATTATCAATTAGCAATTCAGGTATTTGTGCCATATCCAATGACAAACCTTCTTTACCTTTCAATAAGTTACGGCTATCACGATTATTAACCAAATCGTTCAACATATCGCTTATTTGCGAACCAAGGAACATCGAAATAATAGCTGGTGGCGCTTCATTTGCACCTAAACGATGCCCATTTGTGGCTGAAGAGATTGATGCTTTAAGCAATCCATTATGGTTATAAACTGCAGCCATCACATTTACAATAAATGTCACAAATTGCAGATGTGATTTAGGCGTTTTTCCTGGAGCAAACAACATTTCGCCCTTATCGGTTCCTAAGCTCCAGTTATTATGCTTACCAGAACCATTCACACCACTGAAAGGTTTCTCATGAAGTAGTACTCGGAAATTATGTTTTCGAGCCACATCATCCATCAATGACATGAGTAACAGGTTATGGTCATTAGCCAAATTTGTTTCTTCGTAAATTGGCGCTAATTCATATTGGTTAGGTGCCACCTCATTATGACAAGTTTTTACAGGAATACCAAGTTTATGACTTTCCACTTCTAATTCTGCCATAAAAGATTCTACTCGTGAAGGTATAGCACCTAAATAATGGTCTTCTAGCTGTTGGTTCTTTGCACTTTCTTGGCCTATCAATGTGCGACCTGTCATTGCAAGGTCTGGTCGTGCAACATATAAAGCTTCATCAACAAGGAAGTACTCTTGTTCCCAACCTAAATAAGAAATAACATGTTTTACTTCAGGATCAAACAACTGTGCAACAGATGTACCAGCTTTATCAATAGCATTTAGAGCTCTCAATAAAGGAGTTTTGTAATCCAAAGATTCACCTGTATAAGAGATAAAAATGGTAGGAATACATAATGTGTTGTCCAATATAAATGCTGGTGACGAAATGTCCCAAGCTGAATATCCTCGCGCTTCAAATGTATTTCGGATACCACCATTAGGGAAACTTGATGCATCAGGTTCTTGTTGAACTAGCAATTTTCCTGAGAAGGTTTCTAAAACACCTTCTTTCCCATCATGTTCAATAAATGCATCATGCTTTTCAGCTGTTCCATCTGTTAATGGTTGAAACCAGTGAGTATAATGCTTTGCACCATTATCCATGGCCCATTTTTTCATACCTTCTGCAACACTGTCGGCTAAGTTCCTACTCAAAGGTTCCTTATTATCAATTGCATTAATCAAAGCCTCATAGGTGTCTTTAGGAAGATATTCATACATCTTCTTTCTACTAAACACATACTTCCCATAATATAAAGAGGTTGGCTCGGTTGGGTACTCAAAATTTATTGACTTACGATTAAAAGCGGTTTCTACTACTTTAAATCTTAATGCTGACATATTCTTGCTTTATTTATTGAACCATTATTAAACATGAAGAACAAGTAATGATTCCAAAATATTGTAATCACTGCTTGTTCTTATATAAGATACAAATCACATATATGTTTTTTGCAATCCATAGATTCATGTTATTTTATGCAAAGGTAAATATTTTTGTCGTTAAATGAAATAATATTAGATAGAATCTTGAATATAATTATTAACTTTACACCAAATTTAATTCTTATTACTAACTTATGAAACATTTAATATTTATTGCACTTTTCATTTTTGCAAGTACTTTTACAGCAAGATGTGTCGTTAAACCGACCGAAGTAAAGACTAATGATGATGTAATTCTTCATGCTTGGAGTTGGTCCTTCAACACCATTAAAGAAAACCTAAAGGATATATCGGAAGCAGGATACAAGTATGTACAAACATCCCCAGCTCAACAATGCGTAACAGAAACAAAAGGTGACAAAGGTGGCGGCATGCAATTATTTGGAAAAGGTAGATGGTACTATTATTATCAACCAACCGATTGGAAAATTGGAAACTACATGCTAGGCACAAAAGAAGATTTCAAAGCAATGTGTGATGATGCCAATAAATATGGCATAAAAATTATTGTTGATGTATTACCTAACCACACTTCAATCGACGACACTCGCGTTTCTGACGAATTAGATGCAGCTGTTGGTGGTCATGATAACCTCTACCATGCTAATGGATTTAATGAAATCAAAGATTATAACGATCGTCTACAATGTACAACTGGTCAAATGGGTGGTCTTCCTGACGTCAACACAGAAAACCCTGATTTTCAATATTATTACATGACTTATGTCAACGATTTGCTCAATTGCGGCGCAAGAGGCTTCCGTTATGACACTGCAAAACACATCGGTTTACCTAGCGATCCCCTTGATGAAAAGTCTAAAGAAAATGACTTTTGGCCTGTTGCAATGGGACAAAAATCGGTTAAAGGACTTACTCTTGCAATTCCAAGAGATAGCCTATTTATATATGGTGAAGTTCTTCAAGATAAAAATGTAAAAGAAAAGGAATATGCTGAGTTCTTTGACCTTACAGCAAGTTCATACGGACACATTCTAAGAAATATCCTAGAAGCTCAAAATTTTAATGCTGATGATGCAACAAATTGGTCACACTCTGTTGCTCCAAATAGATTGGTAACTTGGGTGGAAAGCCATGACACCTATTGTAATGCTCACGAATCGGCATCACTAACAAATGAGCAAATAAGAGTAGCATGGGTTTTCCTTACATCACGACAACATGGAACGCCCCTATTTTATTCTCGTCCCGATGGTAGCAACCCAAGCAATGTATGGGGCAACAATGTTGCTGGTGCAAAAGGTAATGATGAATTCAAACATCCTGAAGTTATTGCTGCTAACAAGTTCCGCAGAGCAATGAGTGGAAAGGCTGAACAATTGATATTCAATACTGAAAAAACAGTTGCTCAAGTGTGTCGTGGAAACAAAGGTGCTTCCTTAGTAAATGTAACAGATACCGAACAAGCCATCGAAATGCCAACAAATTTAAAAAATGGTACTTATTATGATGAGGTATATAAAACTAAGTTCACAGTTAAAAAGAATATTCTAAGAGGAAATTTAAAACCATTCACAAGCTACATTCTTATTAAGAAGTAAATAAAATAAAAAACCTCCCGAGTTGGGAGGTTTTTTTATTTATTATTTATTTCTTTGAAATTCGCCAGATTGAACCTTCAACAAGCGAGACATAAACATCGCCCTTGTTATCAACTTCAAATCCATTAATTTCAGATGCACCTACTTGTTTGCGCCACAACAATTGAGTAGTATTAGCATCAAGAGCAGCAATTATACCTCTTCTTGATCCTGCATAAACAACACCATCGTGTTCCAACACAATACATGGAGCATGCTCATATCCAAGACCTGCATCAGTCAACCAAAGTTCCTTGAATGTATTACCTTCAGTGCTCACACACACTATTTCGCCATCCATAGTCTTTGCATATACTTTATCACCCTTAACTGAGCGTCCAAGGCTTTCTCTATATTTGTGGCTATTATCACGCCAAATTTGTTTACCTGTTTTCCAATCAACAGCAGTCATATATCTATCTGGTGCAACAACGATAACCTTGTCATTTGCAATTACAGGTACACAGTTACCAGGACCTAACATGTTACGCTCTTTACCATTGAACCATTTCCAATCAAGATCACCAGTTTTAGCATCAACTTTTCTTAGATAAGTATCCCAAGCACCAAAAGCAACTTTATCTTTATCAAAAGCAGGCGCTGCTTGGCAATAGTTCTTTAAATCATTTAATTCCCATTTAAGTTGAGCCTTATTCACATCCCACGCTTGAAATACTTTATAACCACCTTGATAAAGAGTATTACCAACAATGATACCATCAGCTACATAAGGACCATTTGCATTATTTTCAAATGCAACTTTGCCAGTTTTCTTATCAAGCCAAACAATTCGCTTATCGGCACATGGAATGATAACATGTTTCTTTGCAACAGCTGGACGAGAGAACAAGCCCGCAGTTGTTTTATATGACCAATTCAATTTACCAGTCTTCTTATTAACTGATTTCACAAAACCCAATGAGTTGCCAAAATAGATATTATCCTTATCTACTCCCAATCTTGTAAACACTGATGCATCATCTCTATAGGCTAATTCGATTTTAAAATTAGTAGGTACATTAGTATCTAAGTTTTCTGATTCAGCTAATGGAGCTACTGTTTCACAATCGATTTTAAAACCGATTTTTAGGTTTTGAGCTTCATTAAGTGTCTTTTCGAAAATCTTTACTGAATCGGTAGTTATATCAACAATTGAATAGCCAAATGTTGGTTCTTTCTTACCCATTTCAAGAGAACGGCAATGGCATACTTCAACATTTGATGCACGATAATTCTTATATTGATGATAGTGACCATTTAAGTGAGCAACAACTGGATACTTACTTAAAATGCTTAGATATTCACGATAGCTATCCAAATCAGGGTTTAGAGCATAGTGACAAATAGATAGAACTTTCTTTCCTGATTTTGTGCGTTCAGCCAATGTCTTATCAAGCCACAAAAGGTCTTCGTGCTTCACATGGCCGTCGCCCATCTTCATATAAGGGCCGCAATTAATACCAACTATGATTAGGTTTTCTGTTTCAGTAACAAAACGGTCATTACCCCAAATATCAAAGAATGTTTTACATGCACTTTGGCTCCAATTGTTTTCGTGATTACCCGGAATTACGAACAATGGTTTCTTTATCAAATCAAGAATAGACTTAACATTTTTCAATTGTTCGTCGCTACCTTCATCTGTTAAGTCTCCAGCCAAAACCACCAATTCGGTGTCATTATTATTGATATCATTAATCACCTGCTTCAATTTTTCTTCGCGGTGATTACCTGGATTAACGTGAATATCAGCAATTAATGAAATTTTATCAGCATTTGCATAGATGCTTGTAAATCCCATTAATGTAGCCAATAATAAATGTTTTAATTTCATAGCCTTATTAATATTAGTTTTACAAATTTATAATTTTTACAAAAATACAACAATTCACAATATATTAGCAACATTATTGCCAAAGTTTTATTAATTTTGCTTTATGGAAAGTTTACTACAAGTTGAAAATCTCACAAAGTCTTATGGCGATAGACTATTATTTGGTGATATAACATTTGGCGTCAACGAGGGCGACAAAATAGGTATTATTGCTAAAAATGGTACTGGAAAAACAACATTATTAAAGATACTCTGCAATAAAGAGGATTATGATAGTGGTAATGTTACCTATCGTAAAGATGCTAAGGTGGGATTCCTTGAACAAATACCAGATTTAAATCCCAATCAAACGGTTTTTGAAGTATGTCAAAGTGGATATGATAAAGAGAAAGAAGAAGAATGGTCTTTTGAAAATCGTATCAAGCAGACATTGTCTCAATTAAAAATCACAAACTTCAACCAACCAATATCTGAACTTTCCGGAGGACAAATAAAACGCGTTGCACTTGCCAAATTAATTCTTGATAATTGCGAATTATTAATATTAGACGAGCCAACCAACCATTTAGATATTGAAATGATTGAATGGCTTGAAGGATATTTATCACGAAGCAAAGTTGCTGTGCTAATGGTTACACACGACCGATATTTCTTGGATAAAGTGTGTAACAAAATCATAGAAATTGACCAACAATCAATTTTTACATATCACGGTAATTACAACTATTATCTCGAAAAGCGTCAAGAACGCATTGAAGCACAAACAGCCGAAGTAGAGAAAGCCAAGAATCTATTGCGCACTGAATTAGAATGGATGAGAAGACAACCACAAGCGCGAGGAACTAAGGCCAAATATAGAATTGACGCATTTTATGATTTAAAAGATAAAGCATCGAAACGAATCACTGATAACAGCATTAAATTAAATGTAAAATCATCATATATTGGATCTAAAATATTTGATGCTAATAATGTGAGTAAACGATTTAACGAGAAGATTATTCTTGACGAATTTACTTATACTTTTGCTCGTTATGAAAAACTTGGAATCGTTGGCTCAAATGGTGTAGGTAAATCTACTTTTATAAAATTGCTACTAGGAGTAATAAAGCCTGATAGTGGAAATTTTGATATTGGAGAAACAGTTAGTTTTGGCTATTATAGTCAAGATGGCATCGCATTTGACGAATCAATGAAAGTGATTGATGCAGTAACGCGTATAGCCGAGATTATTGTATTCGATGAAAAAACTAAGTATACAGCTTCTCAGTTTCTACAATTATTCCTATTCTCCCCTGCCGATCAACAAAAACTTATATCTAAACTAAGTGGTGGTGAGAAAAGACGACTTTATTTGGCAACAATATTAATGAAGAAGCCAAACTTCCTAATATTAGATGAGCCAACAAACGATTTAGATATTATCACACTTGAAATACTTGAAGAATACCTTTCAAAGTTCAAAGGTTGCGTGATTATAATTAGTCACGACAGATTCTTCATGGATAAAACTGTCGACCACATTTTTGTCTTTGAAGGTAATGGTGTTATTAAGGATTTCCCTGGCAATTATTCCGACTATAGAGAATGGAAAACTTTAACAGAAAAAGAAAATCTTAAAAAGACATCAAATCAAGTTTCAAACTCTAACGATACGCGTAAGCAACGCGATAATAGCAACAAACTAACATTTAAAGAGAAAAAAGAATTTGAGGCTCTTGAAAAAGACTTGGAGTTACTTAATAAAGAGAAAGCAGAGATAGAAACTAAGTTCCAATCGGGTGCTTCGGCCGATGAATTAATTAAACTATCAAGCCGATATGAACAGATAAAAGAGGAGCTTGACGAAAAAGAATTAAGATGGCTTGAATTAAGCGAAAAAGAGTCTTAAATGTCTATTTTCAACCCTAAAACGCCTGTTTTTATCATTTAATTAGGGTAAAATTGTACAAAATTGATTTTTTTTGTATATATTTGCCCAATATATTCTAATAACAACTAAAAAAGAACTGCCTATAGATATAACATTACGCAAATTTTAAAATAATTTATAATGGAAGACTTAATAAATCTTTCCGACGAAAAATTAGTAATGTTATATGCTGACGGTTTAAATCCAGCATTCGATATTTTGGTAGAAAGGTATAAGGATAAAGTTTATTCTTATATATTTCATATTGTTAAATGCGAAGATTTAGCTGATGATCTTTTTCAAGAAACATTCGTTAAAGCTATCGTTACAATTAATCAAGGAAGATACACTGAAAACGGTAAATTCTTGCCATGGATTTATCGCATAGCACACAACCTAATTATCGATACATTTCGCCAAGAAAAGTCGGCAAACACACTATCATGCGACTCTGAAGATGTAAACATACTCAACAGAAAAGAGCTTTGTGAATCTACAATTGAAGACTCACTGGTAATTGAACAAATTCATCAAGACATTAAGAACATCGTTAATGCATTACCACAAAGCCAACGAGAAGTTCTTACAATGCGCTATTACAAGAATATGAGTTTTAAAGAAATTGCTGACATCACCAATGTAAGTATTAACACTGCTCTAGGAAGAATGAGATATGCAATAATGAATATGCGACGCATCGCAGAAGAAAATAATATTATTTTGACTATGTAATACAATAATAGGCAAACATGTTGCGTTAATATAATGTAACAACTAAACAGGCTTGCCTATGAATAAAAACTTTACTCTAACAAACAAACTAAATTCATTAAAATCACAACCAGGACCCAAAGAAAGCAGCATCAACTTCATCAAGCAATTTGCAAGAGCCTGCTCAATAAAGAAAATGAATAGTCCAGAACTTGGAATTTTTGTAATGAATTAGTAAAAAATTAAGAAGAACCCAACAGGGTTCTTCTTTTGTATTAGAACTTAATAGATTTAGACGGACTAATTGATGACACTATTCGCGATGGTATCAATAAAGTGAGGTAAGATACCAATACAACTCCTAAATTTAATAGCAATATATAAATCCATTCATAGCTAACAGGCACATAAGACATATAATACGCTTCGGCATCAAGTGTAATCAAATGGAATCTATTTTGAACAAAAAAGAATAGCGCAGCTAATACATTCGCAACCAACATAGATTTTAAGATTAGCTTATTGGTGGCATAAATAAATATTTTGCTAATTGAATGATTGCTTGATCCCATAGATTTAAGTACACCTATCATATTTACTTTCTCAAGCACAATCATCAACATACCAGCTATTAATGTAAAAGATGTTACAATCAACATTATTACAATAATAACAATTACATTCATATCAAGTAACTCTAACCATGTAAAGTAACCTGTATTTTGAATTATTGTATTTGTTACTAATAGATATTCGCCAAATCGAGAATTATTGATTGCATTATTAAGCGATAGCGTGATTTCTTCAATTTTTGAATAGTCTTTACAATTTAAACCAATATAGTTGCATTCATTTGATTGGATTCCCCCTACACCTCTCAATAAATTTATATCACCAAGAATATAGTTGTTATCGAAAACCTCTAAGTCAGACTTATACACACCTGTTAAGACTAAATTCCGAGTTTTGACACTTTCACCAATAAAATATGCACGAATTTTGTCACCAATTTTCAACTTGAGTTTATCGGCATTATTTTTCGATAGTATCACGCCATTAGGTGTAGTCGAAAAGTCAGGAGCACATCCATCATCCATAACAGAATTCAAATAATTCCAGTTATAGCTTGAGTCAACGCCTTTGAAATATAGTCCTTTAAAATTGTCAGTGGTTTTGAGTACAACTGATTTCTCTATAGCTAAAGATACATCAGTTATTTGACTATCGGTATTTTTAATAAGGTTAATAAGTTCAGAATCGACCTTTATAATACCCGATGCATCTGGGCTGTAGTGAAAAGGTGTAACCTTAATATGAGAATCCAAACTATATAATTTATTTGAGATTTCGTTCTTGAAGCCTTGCACTATCATCAATGACAATAGCATTATAAATATTGCCATTGTCATTCCAACAACTGCAATATTTAAGCTCGGAGTGCGATTAGTATTACCACCTCTCCCCGATTTCATTCTATTAGCTACAAACAATTCAAATCTCATAGAACAAGTGCTTGCTTAAAAGCAGAAAACAGGAAGAACCATTTCATCCTGTTTTCTTTTATTTGTGGAGCTGGAGGGGTTTGAACCCTCGTCCAAACGCGGAACCAATAAGCTTTCTACACGCTTAGTCTTTACTTGGTTTTCGGAATTGGACAGGCCAAAGACAACCAATCCAAAACTTATCCTTTAAATTTAGAGCAATCCCCAAGGCATGAATTACTCGATTCCCGACTTTATAGCACCACCGTATCGAAGCGTCTCGGGACCAAACAATCGGGTGATGTCTTGTCTCCGCAACTGTTGCAGAGATTAAGCTAATCTACTATTCTTCAATTAAGCAGCAAGAGCGTAGTTATTTTCGCCAGTTAAATTTTTGATGTCTGAGATTATAGAGCATAGCCATCATCGCTCTGCGTGCTTACTTACCGCCTCTACACGCTGTCAAAGCCAGTCAGCCCCGTAAGGTTTCAGTATTATTTTGCAAAGATACGAATCTTTCTTGAATTAAACCGATAAAATGAGTAAAACTCAAAGAAATGATTCATTAATTAGCATTTCTTCAAACAAACTAATGCCCAATTATTATCTTGCTTTGCAAATTGGAATTCTAAAGAGTTCTTAGCTCCTGCTTCCTTCATCATATCAGCTTCTTCAAAATAGAAACCACTTAAGAGCATAAGTCCACCTGTTTTCAACATCTTAGCATACTTATCGATGTCATTTAAAATAACATTACGATTAATATTAGCTAAAACGATGTCAAATGAATTTTCTTCATAATTTTCAAGACAACTTGCATCACCTCTTAGTATGTTCACTTTGTCTTGAACATCATTCAACTCAATATTTTCCAAAGCATTTACATAGGCAGCTTCATCAATTTCGATACCCACAGCACTTGCCGCACCATGCATAACACCAATAATCGACAAAATGCCTGTTCCTGTACCCATATCAAGAATCTTTTGATTATCAAGATTCATTGATAACAATTCAGTAACAATAAGGTTGGTTGTAGAGTGATGACCTGTACCAAATGCCATTTTAGGATCGATAACTACATCGTATTGCATTTTAGGATAATCAGCGTGGAAAGAGCTGTGAATTACACACTTATCGGCAATCACCATTGGTTTGAAGAAATTCTTCTCCCATTCTTGATTCCAATCCTTGCCCTCGATATAATTAGATTTCCAAACAAATTTACTGCTAAATGGATAAGAATCCACCACATTGGCTATAGCCGCTTCATCGTATTGTTCATTTTTTATGAAAGCAGATACACCTTTTTCATTTTGAACAAAACTTTCGAAGCCAACATCGCATAGCAATGCATCTAAAATATCAATTTCTATTTCATTAAGTGGTGTTTGTTCAAAATCCACTTGTATATAGTCATTCATAAATTTACTTCTTTGACTTTTTGAAATATGAGAATAAATTTGTTGCTAAACGCACTCCTTTCACAAACAGAAGAATCTTTTGCACTTTCGTCATACCAGAAGAAATGCTACTTACTGCACCTCTTTTCTCACTTGACAACATTGGCATCGAAGTTGCAACCTTCCTTTTTAGGTAGTCTTTCTGCATTTCGAGTCTGATTAGTGATGCTGCACGCATATACTTCAACTCGTCAATTGTTACACCATTCCAAGTGTTAGCATTATCTTGCTCAAGGTTATTGTTTGTATTCATTTCTTAGGAGGATTTAAGAACAATTTTGTAACAAATCTCGCAACTGGATTAATAATTAGTGGTTTCTTAAATAAGAACACAATTATCAATAGCAGTACAAACACACCAAATACAATTAAATTAGCTGCACATTCATTATTGAGAATTGTTACCAGCCAATTAACAATCGCTTCAGACAAGAAGAATAATGCGCATGTAGACAAAACGATAACTATGCCAACAAATGTCATTGTTGACACTAATATTGTAATTTTCTCTACAGCTGTTAATTTAGCATAATCAATTTGAAGAGTAAGGTATTTCTTCACCTCACCCCATAATTCTTTGTATGATGATGTATCCATGAAGTGCTAATTATAATAAAGGCGTAATATGTTTTACTACGCCTTTATGTTTTTTATGCTTTACTGTCTTCGATTTCAGCTGTAATTTGATCAACAAGTTCGCTTACATCGTCATCACTAAAATCAATACCTCTTTCCTTAAGCATGTGCTTGATTCGCGCTCTCAAATCACTACCCTTTTCAGGAGCGAACAAGATTGCAGTTGCACATCCTACTGCAGCGCCACCTAAGAACGCATACAAAAGACCTCTATATTTCATATCTTTTCTTATTATTAGTTTTCAAATTCACTTGAGATTTCATCTACAAGCTCATCCATTTTCTTACCTGTAAGGTTGATACCTCTTTTTCTCAAACACTCACCAATCTTCTTACGAGTTTCTGTTCCTTTTTCAGGAGCAAAAAGAAGACCTACTGCAGCACCAGCAATTGCGCCGCCTACTACTGCCAAAACAACATGTAATGGTTTCATATCTTATAAATTTAAAATGTTATACTTCAATTATAATAACAATATTTTCAACAAAATAGTTGACTTGCAAATCTAATTACAAATTACACTTATTTTGTTACCACAAATATACAAATATTTTCGACACAGTACAACTATGTACTAAAATTTTTGTACAAATAAGATGAATGTAGTATTTTTGTTATTCAAATTTACTGAAATGTTCACAAAAGACATCATAATCAAAGGAGCAAAAGTCAACAATCTTAAAAATATTGACGTAACAATTCCTCGAAATAAATTAGTAGTTATAACTGGGCTTTCTGGTTCGGGCAAGTCCTCTCTTGCTTTCGATACATTATATGCCGAAGGACAAAGACGCTATGTTGAAAGTCTTTCATCTTATGCTCGTCAATTCCTTGGCAGAATGGCAAAACCTGAGTGTGATTTCATTAAAGGTCTACCCCCTGCAATAGCTATTGAACAAAAAGTAAACAATCGTAATGCAAGAAGTACAGTTGGAACATCAACTGAAATTTACGACTATTTAAGACTGCTTTTTTCACGCATTGGAAAAACAATATCTCCAATCAGCAATGAAGTGGTGAAAAAGCACACAGCACAAGATGTAATAGCAGCCATTAATAGCTATCCCATTGGAACAAGATTTGCGATCTTAGCAAAAATTCATATACCCCAGGATCGCACTTTCCGTCAACAAATAGAAATTCTATACAAAGCAGGTTATTCAAGATTAGAACACAATAATGAATTCATATCAATCACTGATTTACTGAATCAAGATAAAGAATATGATGAATGTAGTTATCACTTGCTCGTTGACAGAATGGCCGTAACGCATGACCCCGATGATGACATAAGATTGCTCGATTCAATCGAAACTGCATTCTTTGAGGGTCATGATGAATGTATCTTAAAAGTGTGGGCTAACAATGATGTTGTATCACATATTTTCTCGAAGCATTTTGAAGCTGATGGTATTCTATTTCAAGTTCCAAGCGAGTTAATGTTTAACTTTAATAATCCTATTGGTGCTTGTTCAAAATGTGAAGGTTACGGCAAGATTGTTGGTATAGATGAATCGCTTGTCATTCCTGACAAAAGTCTGTCTATTTATGATGACGCTATCCTATGCTGGAGAGGTCCAATAATGAGCGAATATAAGCGCGAATTTATACGAATTGTAGCTAAACATAACTTCCCAATACATCGTCCCTACTATCAACTAACACAAGAAGAGTTGGACTTTTTATGGAATGGGGATGGAGAATATGGAGGAATAAATGCTTTCTTTAACTATTTAGAATCTAAAAGCTATATCATTCAGAACAGAGTTATGTTGGCACGATATCGTGGTAAAACTACTTGTCCTGAATGTAATGGTTCGCGCTTAAAGCCACATGCTGAATATGTAAAGATAAATGGTGCATCAATCACCGATTTAGTTAAGTTGCCAATAAAAGACTTAATGAAATGGTTTGAGGAACTTGAATTATCGGAACATGATCAACAAATAGCTCAAAGAATTCTTACTGAAATCAAGAATAGATTAAGTTTCTTATATAATGTTGGGCTTGGTTACCTTACATTAGATAGACTATCATCTACGCTATCGGGTGGTGAAAGCCAACGAATTAATCTTGCTACATCTTTGGGCAGCTCCCTTGTAGGCTCTCTTTATATATTAGATGAACCAAGCATTGGACTGCATTCTCGCGATACAGATAAACTGATCCATGTATTGCGCATGCTACAAAAGCAAGGTAACACCGTCGTTGTCGTAGAACATGACGAAGAAATCATTCGTTCTACCGACTATATCATTGATGTGGGTCCATTAGCTGGGCGAAAAGGCGGAGAGATAATCTATCAAGGTGAAACAAATAGTCTAAACGCTGCAACTGAAAGCTTAACGGTAAAATACTTAAACGGTGAATTAAAGATTCCAGTTCCTAAAAATCGCCGTAGATGGAACAATTATATCGAGATTAAAGGGGCCACTGAAAACAACCTAAAGAATGTAGATGTAAAGATTCCACTTGGTATAATGACAGTAGTGACTGGTGTGAGTGGTTCGGGAAAATCAACACTAATCAATCAAATTCTATATCGTGCTTTAGCTAAGATTTATAGCGAATCTAAAGAAACGCCAGGCCAACATCAAAGCATCGAAGGTGATTTACATCTAATAAAAGGCGTTGAATTTGTGGATCAAAATCCGATTGGCAAATCTTCTCGTAGCAATCCGGCAACATACCTCAAAGTATTTGATGAGATAAGAAAATTGTATGCTGAGCAGCAATTATCAAAACAAATGGGTTACAATTCTGGATATTTCTCATTCAATACACCTGGCGGTCGATGTGAAGAGTGTAAAGGTGAAGGCACAATCACTATCGAAATGCAATTCATGGCCGACATTACATTAAAATGTGAACATTGTCAAGGCAAAAGATATTCGCAAAGTGCATTAGAAGTTGAATATAAAGGCAAAAACATTAACGATATCCTTGAGATGACAATCAATCAAGCTATTGATTTCTTCTCAGAAGGTAATGGATTAACCGAAAAGGCAATCGTTCGTAGAATGAAACCACTTCAGGATGTTGGTTTAGGATATATCAAATTGGGCCAATCGTCATCGACTCTATCGGGTGGTGAAAATCAAAGAGTGAAATTAGCTTATTATCTTTCTCAGGAGAAAGATTCGCCTACCCTATTTATATTCGACGAGCCAACTACCGGTTTGCATTTTCACGACATCAACACCCTTCTGTTAGCGTTTAATAAATTAATCTCTAAAGGCCACACAATCGTGATTATCGAACATAATATGGATGTCATTAAATGTGCTGATCATATTATCGATATAGGTCCAGAAGGTGGCGAAAATGGTGGTAGTATCGTATTTACTGGCACTCCGGAAGAATTGGTTAAGTGTAACGAAAGTTATACAGGATTATATCTTAAGGAAAAATTGGAACAAAAAAAATAAGGAGTTTTTCAACTCCTTATTTTTTTATCTTAGTCTATCATAACTGCTTAATAGTTTCATGTCTCGTTTGATTGACGAAATCGACAAAACCAAGAAGACTACCGATAGAAGTGGTAAGCTATTAGATAGCAAGAATTGGTCAAACTGAACAGTCGTTAGTCCTAATGCATCAACTACCATCACTACCAACTGTGTTAGCACCAACATAATATTTACGCTACACAAAGCAATTTGCAACTTCATCGATTTAAACTTTAAGATAGTTACAAACGAAAGCAATGTAACCAATAAGCTCAATATAAATGCCACTAAACTTAAATCATATAGTCTTATTTTTTCAAATGACTCTGCTATTGTTTTCACCAAAACCACATCAGAAAAAGAATAAATTGCCATTAATATTGTTACTAATAACAGATAAACCGATTGAATGCGTTGTATTACCATAATTTATTAATTAAAATGTTTGCTTAATCTATTTTATTGCAAATTTAATCTATTTGTTCAATTTTGACAATATAAAATACTTTAAAAGTCAATTAATCATAAAAAAAACACGATTTAAGATTATAATTTTGTGTATATTTGCATAATATTATATTTTGGATATGAATAGAAGCGAAATTCTCGAACAACGAAAGATTATCTACAATTCATTAACTGCATATAAGCTCAATAATGCCGTTCGAGGCATCGAAGATTTACAAAAATATACTTCAGTAGCAAACTTTTCTACTGAATTAGATAATATCAAATTAGAATATAAATATTTGCTGACCTATTTTCAAAATGGGACATGCGATCCTCAAAGAGAATCTATATTTCGCAACTTCATCCAACGATTGTTTACAATTACTGACAAGATAATTTGTGAAGATCGCACAAAAAATGATGTAAACTTATATTACAGTTATAAACGCATCAAACAAAAGAGCAACACAACTCTATCTTTTCTATTAAATAAATACTCTCAAGCAATTTCAAAACAAAACATGCTTGAATCAAATGATAATATCATTACTGCTGAGATAGAACGAACTGAAGTTGAGATATTTAATTATATATGGGCAATATTCCCTATCAACGCTCAGGATATTGAAAGTATTAATGATATATTCAACAATGAAAACTACCCAACATATTTCAAAGAGTTGATCATATCGGCTATTATGCTATCGCTGTTTGAATATTATGACGAGTCGCTTTTCTCTATTCTTGCGAAATTATATAATTCTCAAAATACAAGTATAGCAATAAAAGCTCTTACTGCTATTGTTCTTGTGGCTATACTCCATAAGGATAGAATGATGATGTCACAACAAATAAGTGATATCTTCTATGTAATGGCAGAGAATGATAATTTCACTCAAGACATCAAAAATATCTTGTTGCAACTTATTAAGAGTTGGAACACCGAGAAGATTACACAAAAGATGGAGAACGAAATATTGCCCAATTTAATGAAGGTTTCTCCTGATTTTGTCAAGAAATTTAAGTCAGATAATTCCTTCATCGAAAATGCCGATTTTGAAGGTAATCCAGAATGGAAAAATCTTTTTGACGATGACAAGTTAACAAAGAAAATTGAAGAATTCAACAAAATGCAATTAGATGGCAGCGATGTATTTGCAGGCACTTTCAGTCATCTAAAAACATTCCCTTTCTTCAACGATATTAGCAATTGGTTCTTGCCATTCCATCAAGGTCATTCGTTATTACACAACACATTACAAGCCAACGAAATTAAGTCATTTAACACAATGCTTGATTCTAAATTCTTGTGTGATAGTGATAAATACTCTTTCGTAGCATCATTAGGGTTAGTTCCTCAATCGCAACGCAATTCTATGCTTGCACAAATCGAAGAACAAAACAATGCAATCAAAGAGTTAAAATCGAGTGAAATACAAATTAACGAAGCGGTAAACCGACAATCAGTCATTAATAATCAACTACAAAATTACTATCGTTTCTTCAAATTCTATCCTCGTAGAAGCGAGTTCATCGATCCATTCTTAAATGTGTTTGATATCGATGTAATCAAGTGGTTGACACCTGTGAATTGCGTAAACGATATTCTCACACTTATCGGTGAATATTGTCTTCAAAACAATTTATACAATGAGGCTGCAACCTATCTTGAGTCAATAGATGAAAATCAAAAGAATGACAATCCTGTACTATATCAAAAGATAGGTTTTTGTTATCAAAATATAGGTAAATATAGTAAAGCAATCAATGAATACGAAAAATATGAGTTATTGGCCAACAAAGACTTTTGGACACTCAAGCACTTAGCTATTTGCTACAAAGCTCAAAAGCAAGTTGACAAAGCACTACAATGTTATCTTGATGCTGAAACTTTATCACCCGAGAATATCAACATTTTGCTCAATATAGGTCATTGCTATCTTGAATTAAAACAACACAAAAATGCATTAAACTACTACTATAAGGTTTATTACTTAGGCAATTCAGGGGCAAAGGCTTTGCGACCTATTGCATGGTGCTTATTCTTAATGAAAGATTTTGACACAAGCGATACATATTACAATAAGATTCTTAGCACTAACCCAAGTGCAACCGACTACTTAAATTATGGGCACTTAAAGTTTGCAAAACAAGAAATCGAAGATGCCATAAGTATGTATAACCACTCAATAAAAGAATTAAAAGGTTCTATAGAGAAATTTAACGAAACTTATCTAGCCGATATAGATTGCCTAATCTCTATTGGCGTATCAAAATATGATATTTCTATTATGTTAGATTCATTAAATAGCAAACAATAATCAAATAAATTTAAAATACAATGAAAAAAATCATTTTAGTTTTAGTACTAATTTTATCACTCCAAACTATGGCAAATAGTCAAAACATCTTCTTTTCGGAGTTTAAGACAACAAATGGAGCTGTTCCATTTGACAAAATCACTAACAGTGACTTTGAACCTGCAATTTTAAAAGGTATTGAAGAACAAACTCAAGAAATCAATGCAATTGTAAATCAAAGAAGCATTGCTACTTTCGAGAATACTATTGTTGCTCTTGAGCGTTCGGGCAAAACACTAAATCGCGTTTTAGGAGTTTTCTATCCATATATCTCAGCAAATTCAAATGATGAATTGATGGAGATTTCAACAAAGATCTCTCCTATCCTATCAGCTCATAGCACAAGCATCAGTCTTAATGAAAAGCTATGGGAAAGAATCAAATTTGTGTACGATCACATCGACAAGAGCACTCTTGACAAAGAAGATTTGATGCTTCTTAACGAAACATACTTATCTTTTGCAAGAAGTGGCGCTAATCTTGAAGGCGAAGATCGCGAAAAGTATCGCACACTAAGCAACGAGATTTCTATGTTAACTCTTAAGTTTGGTCAAAATGTTCTTAAAGAGCTTAACACATATGAAGTATGGCTTGAAAAGAACGATTTGGAAGGACTTCCTGAAGATGTAGTTGAGGCAGCTCAATTAGCAGCTAAAGAAAAAGGCAAAGAAGGCTACTTGTTTACAATGGCTGCACCAAGCTATCGACCATTTATGCAATATTCATCTCGTCGCGACCTAAGAGAAAAAATGTATAAGATTTACAACTCTCGCAACACAAAGGGTGAATATAGCAATGTTGAAGTTATGGCTCAAATTGCCGACAAGCGCCGTCAACTTGCTAATCTTTTAGGTTATAGCACATTCGCAGAGTATAAGCTTTCACACACTATGGCTCAAACTCCTGCAAATGTATACAACTTGCTAAACAATCTTCGCGATGCATATCTTCCTGCTCAAAAGAAAGAAATGAAGGAACTTGAAAAGTTCGCGAGCGAAATGGAAGGCAAGAAAATCAAAATTGAAGCATGGGACTACAGCTATTACTTCAATAAGATGAAGGATAATAAGTTTGACCTAAACGATGAAATGCTTCGTCCATACTTCGAATTGAATAATGTTATTGAAGGCGTATTTGGTCTTGCTACTAAATTATTCGGAATTAAATTCATTGAAAATCACGATGCTCAAGTATTTAACCCAGAAGTTCAAGCATTTAATGTAATTGATACTGATGGTAAGTTCATCGGTATGATTTATACAGATTTCTTCCCAAGAGCTTCTAAACGCAGTGGTGCATGGATGACAGATTTCCGTGCTCAATATGTTGATGCTGAAGGTAAGGATATTCGCCCATTGGTTTCACTTACTATGAATTTCACAAAACCAACAGGTTCTAAGCCATCTCTTCTTACATTTGATGAAGTAGAAACATTCTTGCATGAATTTGGACATGGTCTACATGGCCTACTTAGCCAAGTTAAATATTCATCACTATCAGGAACAGCTGTTTACAGAGACTTCGTTGAATTGCCATCACAATTCAACGAAAACTATCTAATCGAAAAAGAATTCCTTGATAGTTTTGCAAAGCACTATATTACTGGTGAGCCAATGCCACAAGAATTAATTAATAAGATTATTGCATCAGCACAATTCGGTGCAGCTTATGCATGTGTTCGTCAATTAAGTTTTGGCTATATGGATATGGCATGGCACACTATCACAAAGCCTGTGACTGATGTATTTGAATTTGAATTAAATGCAATTAAGGATGTACAATCATTCAATCCAGTAGAAGGATGTGTGATGTGTCCACAATTCTCACACATTTTCTCAGGTGGTTATGCAGCAGGTTATTACAGCTATAAATGGGCTGAAGTGTTAGATGCTGATGCATTTGCTAAGTTCAAGGAAGATGGTATTTTCAACCAAGAAACTGCAAAATCATATAGAGAAAACATCCTAAGCAAAGGTGGCACAGAAAACCCAATGGAGCTTTACAAAAAGTTCCGTGGACATGAGCCTAAGATTGATGCTCTACTTATGCGTGACGGTATCAAAAAAAGTAAGAAATAAAACCATAAGGTCTTAAATCTTACAAAATAAATATTTACACTAAAAAATAAGGGAAATGATGATTTCCCTTATTTTTTTTATGATTTAAATTGATTATTTTTGTAACAAATTTATTTAAAATGAAATTTTAAATTTAAACACTCATTTTATCATGAAATTTGATGCAGAAAAGCAACATCTACTTGATGTAAGATACCTTAAAATGGCCACAATATGGGCAGAGAACTCATATTGTATTCGTCGAAAAGTAGGCGCTTTAATTGTTAAGGACAAAATGATTATCTCCGATGGTTTTAATGGCACGCCATCAGGATTTGAAAATATATGCGAAGATGAAGACAACAATACCAAGTCTTATGTACTTCACGCCGAAGCTAATGCAATTACAAAGGTTGCAAGATCAAACAATAGTAGCGAAGGCGCAACACTCTATGTTACAACATCTCCATGTATTGAATGTGCTAAACTCATAATTCAGTCAGGCATTAAACGATTAGTATTCTCTGAACTATATAGAATGAAAGATGGTATTGAATTACTTGAACGATCTGGTATTGAATGTGTTCATATACCAATATAACCATCATATTTTCAAATTTTAAAAGATGAAAAAATCTACTATTCTCATTCCTATTATAATTGCTATTTCGGTAGTAGCAGGTATTATCATTGGAACAGGCTTCTCAAACAATAAATTCATAAGCAACCACGATAGAAAGTTAAACACTATTCTTAACTTGGTATCCGATGGTTATGTTGAAAAGGTTGATATTAACAATATCATCGAGAAAACCATACCCGATTTGTTGAGTAATCTCGATCCACACACCACATATATTCCAGCAAAAGACCTCACAGCTGTTAACGACGAATTAGATGGTTCTTTTAGTGGAATTGGTATTTCATTCTTCATAATGAATGATACTGTGAGAATTGTTGAAGTATTGTCGGGTGGTCCTTCTGAAAAAGCCGGATTGTTGGCAGGCGACCGCATTGTTGAAATAGATGACTCAGTGTTTGTTGGCGATGTTGTTAATAATCAAAGTGTGTTCAACAAATTAAGAGGCAAAAAAGGTTCAACAGTTAAATTAGGTATTAAACGAGCTACAAGTCCTAAATTAATCTACTTTGACCTTGTTAGAGGTGATATACCTGTTAATTCTATTGATGCTTCTTACATGGTAGACAAGCAAATTGGATATGTTAAGGTTAACAAGTTTACGCGTACTACATACAATGAATTCCTAACAGCCTTAGTTAAAATCAAAAATGAAGGCGCCGAAAAGTACATTATTGACCTTCGGGGCAATGGAGGTGGATATATGGAAATGGCTATCTTGATGGCAAATGAATTCCTACCAGAAAATTCATTAATTGTTTACACTCAAGGGCGTGACAAAAAGAATGATCAACAATTCTGGAGTGATGGTAATGGTTCATTCCAAGATCATGAAGTTGTAGTTTTAATTGACGAATATTCAGCAAGCGCAAGTGAAATCTTCGCTGGTGCATTACAAGATAACGATAGAGGTTTGATTGTAGGTCGTCGCTCTTTTGGTAAGGGCTTAGTTCAAAAGCAATTTGAATTGAGCGATAGTAGTGCTGTTAGAATGACAATTTCTAGATATTACACACCTTCGGGAAGATGTATCCAAAAGGATTACAAGAAAGGTGAAACAGCCTATAACATGGACATATATGACCGCTATACGCACGGCGAATTATCTAACAGAGATAGTATTAAGATTGACACGACTAACATCTTCTATACTCGCCACAATCGCAAAGTATTTGGAGGTGGTGGTATTATCCCTGATATTTTTGTTCCATCGGACACATCAGGTATAACATCTTATTATATCAATGTAAGTAATGCAGGATTGTTGCAAAAATTTGCTTACGAATTTACCGAACTTAATAGAGAGGAATTCAGCAAATTAGAAGATTACAAACATTTTCTGCGTATTTTACCAAGCGACTATGCCCTACTTAATGATTTCATATCATTTGCATCGTCAAATGGCATACCTGCAAGATGGTACTACATCAATATGTCGAAAGAGCTAATTGTATCACAACTTAAAGCACTTATAGCTCGCGATATTTTTGGAAACGAAGCGTTCTATCCTATATACAACAAGAATGACAAAATGATTCAGAAGGCAATAAAGGCTATGAACGAAAATAAAGCAACCTATCCTATCACAGACGAAGAAACAGTAAAATAGTTGTCAACTAATGTGTAGTAAAGAGGACATACGGAAATCAATTCGGCAAAAAAAGAAATTATTAAGTAGCGAAGACAAGCTACAAGCCGCCGAATTAGTTTTTAAACAATTGTTCCAACTTGAACAATGGGAAAAAGCTAATCGCGTACTTGTCTATCACTCTTTACCAGATGAATTGCAGACTATCGAGTACCTTGATAAAATGTTATCAAAGGAACTTTTTCTCCCTAAGGTGGATGGCGATACATTGAAAATAGTTGCTTATGATAAGTCTCGACTTATAACTGGAGCATATAACATCCTTGAACCAGACGATAACAATTATTTCCCAGTAGAAGATATAGAATTGATTATTATACCAGGTGTCGCTTTTGACAAGCAAAAGAATCGATTAGGACGAGGCAAAGGATATTATGATAAACTTCTATCAAATACCAATGCATTAAAAATAGGAATTTGCTACGATTTCCAATTAGTTGATGAGATCCCAACTGATGCTCACGACATTAAAATGGATATAGTTATAGCTCCAAATTGTGTGATAATTTAAAAAAGAAAAAATATGGCAATTATTAAATACGATAGCAAATTATGCGATATGGTTATTGAAGAACCATCAACATTGACAGTTCTCAATCGATTTGGCATATATTTAGGATTAGGCGATAAAACTCTTACTGATGTTTGTCAAGAGATGCAACTTGATATCGAGTTCTTTTCAACAATTCTCAATACATACATCAATGAGAATTATTTCCCCGAAGACATACTTAAGTCTCATAGTATCAATAAATTAATTGAATATTCCCACAAAACGAACGAATATTACCTAAGATTTTCTATCCCTAACATTGATAGACATTTTAATTCATTGATACAACGCAGTTCGGCCGACAATAACAACCTTGGTCTGCTTCGCAACTTTTTCGAGGAAGTAAAGAATGAGCTATTAACCCGAATCGAATCTGACAAGACAATCCTAAATGCAATCCTATCTGGCACATATAGCAACGAAATGCAATTATTAAAACCAGAAAGTGAGGATTTGATTGAAGATAAACTTAATGACCTAATAAACATGTTCGTGTTACACCTAAAAGGTAATTACGACATCAATCTATGCCAGGCAGTGCTAATATCAATTATGGCACTTAAAAAGGATATCAACCAAAACAATCGACTAAGATATCGCATTTTGTTCCCTCTAATTGAGCATCATTACAATTAATATGAAAAAGTTGAATGTAATAATCATACATGAGAATACGCTGATTTCACTTGGTCTTGCGAAGATTATGAATGAAATGTTCAATACTAAAGTTACTATTGAACACAATTTAAACAGATCTCCAAACCTTGAGGAATTTGACCTTATTTTCTTATCTGTCAATACATTTGCTTTATATCATGCTCAATTGAATGGCCCAAAATACAAGATTATCCTAATAAGCGATTCTCACAACACAATCGACGATATTGATAGCTACATATCATCTCAATGGAGCGAAGAAGCTATAATAACACAAATCAATAATAAGATCAACACTCTTACCGAAATCAAAACAGCTCAAAATGAGCTATCAAAACGCGAAATAGAGGTGTTAAAACTGATAGTATTAGGTAAGTTAAATAAGGAAATTGCTGATGAATTGAATATCAGCTTTAATACTGTCCTTACCCATCGCAAAAACATTACTTCAAAGTTAGGGATCAAGAGCGCATCTGGCCTAAGTGTGTATGCGATGATGAATGGATTGATTTAATTTTTTCGGCATAAAAAAAGAATCGGCAAACTTTCGTTTGTCGATTCTTTCATTTTATATTAACCTTAAATAGATTAAATCCACTTCATGTAAGCGAAATCTTGACGGTGAGGTAGATCTGCATTGTTAGGATATACACGGAACGCATACTTGAACATACCTGCATCCTTAATAGTTTGCTTCAAGCTAAATGTCAATACATCACCTTCTTCAGCAACAACTTCGAATGGTACAGTTTCTTCAAACTTAACTTCACCATTTTCGTTCTTGTAGATTACAAGTTCTACACCAACATTCTTACCAAGACCTGCTGTATCAAGCTTAATTGTAGCTTCAGAAGCAGCGCCACAAAGTGGTGAGTTGTTGTAGCTATCAGATAGATTCATTTCAACAACATTGATGTTATCCCACTTAGAAGCAACCATTTCCTTCCATGCAGCGATTTCCTTAGCCTTAGCATAGTTATTTTCCATCAATGCCTTAGAACGCAAACCTTCCTTAGAGTAGAAACGATCGATATAGTCGTTAAGCATGCGTTGCATTGTATAGTTTGGAGTAATGTATGCAAACGAGTTCTTGATGAATTGAATCCATTCAGGAGAATATCCCTTAGAGTTCTTAGCGAAATACAAAGGAATGATTTCGTTTTCAAGCATTGAATAGATTGTTGCAGCATCAAGTTGGTCTTGTTGGTTTGTATCTTGGTAAGTGATTTCGTCAGTCAATGCCCAACCAGCATTCTTACGATAACCTTCATACCACCAACCATCAAGTACTGAGAAGTTCAATACACCATTCATTTCAGCCTTTTCACCAGATGTACCAGATGCTTCAAGTGGACGAGTTGGAGTATTCAACCAAATATCAACACCAGTCACAAGGCGCTTAGCTACAATCATATCATAGTTTTCCAAGAAAATGATCTTTCCAAGGAATTGTGGCATACGAGAAATTTCGATAATGCGCTTGATAAGACCTTGACCACCACCATCAGCTGGGTGAGCCTTACCAGCGAATACGAATTGTACTGGGAATTGTTCATTGTTTACAATCTTAGCCAAACGGTCAAGGTCAGTAAACAACAAGTGTGCACGCTTGTAAGTTGCGAAACGACGAGCGAAACCGATAATCAAAGCATTAGGATTGATCTTTTCTGTAATCTTAACGATACGAGAAGGATCACCTTGATTCTTCAACCACTTTTCCTTGAAGTCGCGTCTTACGAAGTTGATAAACTTGTTCTTCATTGCCATGCGAAGGTTCCAGATTTCTTCATCAGCAACATTCAACATTGGAGCCCAAGTTTCTTCCTTAGCTTGTTCTTCAACATAGTCTTCACCAAGAACTTGCTTGTAGTAAGCCTTCCATTCTGAAGCAGCCCATGTAGGCATGTGAACACCATTAGTTACATATGATACATGAGATTCTTCTGGAGAGTAACCCTTCCAAATGCCTTGGAACATCTTCTTAGATACTTCACCGTGCAACCAGCTTACACCGTTAGCTTCTTGACAAGTATTCAAAGCGAATACACTCATAGAGAAGCGTTCATTTGTATCAGGATTTTCACGACCCATGTTCATCAAATCTTGCCAGCTGATACCAAGCTTAGCAGGGTATTCACCCATGTACTTACCGAACAAACCTTCGTCGAAGTAGTCGTGACCAGCAGGAACTGGAGTGTGAACAGTGTAAAGTGATGTAGAACGAACAAGTTCAAGAGCTACATTGAAGTCAAGCTTTTCTTCTTGTACATAATCAACAAGGCGTTGCAAGTTAAGCAATGCAGCGTGACCTTCGTTGCAGTGGTACAATTGAGTCTTGATACCTAGACGCTTCAACATCAATACACCACCGATACCAAGCATATATTCTTGCTTAATACGGTTTTCCCAGTCACCACCATACAATTGAGAAGTGATTGGACGGTCGAATTCTGAGTTCTTATCGTTGTCTGTATCAAGCAAATATAGATTCATGCGACCTACATTTACCTTCCAGATGTTAGCATAAATTACACGGCCTGGATATGGTACTTCAAGAACGATTTGTGAACCATTTTCGTCAAGAACTGGTTCGATAGGTAGTTGATTGAAGTTTTGTGGCTCATAATTAGCCATTTGTTGACCATCTACCGACAATGTTTGAGTGAAATAACCATGCTTGTACAAGAAACCAACAGCAGTCATATCAACTCGTGAGTCAGAAGCTTGCTTGATGTAGTCACCAGCAAGGATACCAAGACCACCAGAGTAGATCTTTAGACATGCGCATAGACCATATTCCATACTGAAGTATGCAATTGATGGTACATCTGTACGCATTGGTTGGCTCATGTAGTTATTGAAGCTCTTCACAACACTATTAATGCGTGCCATCATAGCTTCATCATTCATAATTTCTTCGTAACGCTCGTGATCAATCTTTTGCAACATCAAAACTGGGTTTTCGCCAGTTGCACGCCACAAATCAGGATCAATATCATGGAATAGGTTCTTACCTTCGCTATTCCACACCCACCACAAGTTCTTTGACAATTCTTCAAGGTCTTTCAACTTTGATGGAAGTTCAGATTTTACTGTAATTTCTCTCCAATTAGGAGTGTTTGTCTTACTTACTTGTAACTTCATAAGAATTTAATAATATCTAATTATAATTTATTCTATAACTACTTATGCTCACATTATATAATATAATGCAAGCATATATCATAGGTTTATTTCTTTAACACTGATTTATAAGCCTTTTCATAATGCTTGATGAAGCTATTCCAGGTTGCCTTCTTAGCTGTTTTCTTAGCATTATTTTGGGCTGTTTTCTTAGCTCTTTGGTCTTCTCCAAGATAGCTTGCCAGATTAGTAGAAATCTGATCAACAACACTACTATAGTTTGAGTCTGTGCGATGAATAACTTTAACACCAGATTGTTCAAATCCGTCACCACACTTTGAAAGTACCCATTGTCCGAAACCAGACAAATCGGTAGTGATTGTTGGCACACCGAAAGCTACACTTTCCATTGGAGTATAACCCCAAGGCTCATAATATGACGCAAATACAGTACAATCAAGACCTATCAACAAGTCATAATATTCCATATTGAATACGCCATCATTACCATTCAAATAACATGGAACATAAATAACATATACATTTTCATTAGCATCATTATTTATGCCTAAGTAGCGCATCTTATTATAGACAGCATCTTCTCCAAAGTTATTTAGATTATGAGTGATTATTCTATTGTCAAGTTCAACACTTGAGCCTGAATTCATCTTCTCAACAAGATCGGCGCGTTCTTCCTTTACCCATGCAGGTACCATCATAAACGCTACAATCTTTTTCTCTGAATTTGTCCACTTAGAGCGCAATATATTCATTGAATCGATGAACGCATCAAGTCCTTTGTTTCTGAATTCATTTCTTCCTGATGTTGCAATCAATAAAGTATCATCATTCAACTCTGTACCAATCAAAGATTGTGCTACTTGCAACAATTTCTTTCTTGCTTCAGCTCTTTTCTTAGTGTATTGAGCCTTTACAGGAACAAAATCAAGTTCAAAACCGTTAGGAGTAACAATAGGTTCGCGACCAATTAGTTGTTTACATTCTACAGCAGTAACATCACTTACAGTTGTAAAAATGTCGGCTTGTAAAGCTGCTGTCTTTTCCAACGAATGCTTAGATTGCATATTTAGCTCATCAGCCATTTGGTCACCATTATATCCCGACATATAGTCGTAAAGAGGCTTATTGTTACCACAAATGCTTCGACCTATACTTGTTGCATGTGTTGTAAATGCAGTATAGATGCTTGGCATATGTTTCTTAAGGTATAACAATCCCATACCAGTAGTCCATTCATCGAAATGAGCATAAACTGACAGATTATTATCCTTGTTTGCAAACTTTACATAATCCTCAATTACCAATGCAGCGCCATAAGCAAACATACAAGATTCATCATAATCTCCGTATGCATGCAATGAATCTACCTTAAATTCATTCCATATTTCACCATACAATGAATCTTTTTGAGAATATAGCGACTTATAGTCGACTAAGATTACAATAGGTTGACCTGGGATGTCCCATCTACCTACTCTCACTTTTACATCTTCAGGCAGATTGCTGCTTTTTCTCCACGATTGTAGAAGTCTTGGTGACTCTTTGAAGGAGCTTGATGTATTTTCTTTTCCAAAATCAGGGCCTATGAAAATCACTTGATCCTGAAACAGGCTACATAATGTGTTGGCTTTAGTTGATAATACTGTATAAATTCCGCCAACTTTATTACACACTTCCCAACTAATTTCAAAAATTAGCTCTGAGTGCTTTTTATTTTGACTCATATTTTATCTTGTTTTCTTTTGAAAGTGCAAAGATAGTAATAATTTCACAATTAACCAATTATTAGCAATTATGAAATAAAATTATATCGTTTTAACTACAAATTCTGTCAGTTTTTGAGTTTTTCTACGTAAATTATGCTCTTATTTCCTAATAAATTTGTAAATTAGCAGAATAATAACCTAAATATTAAAAAATTATGGCAAACAAAAGAGATCTAAAGAAATACATTAAGATTGTATGTGGCGATATCGTAGGTGAATGTATCTTCGCAAAATTATATTTTGATGGAGCAGACGCTGAAAAGATGGATAACATTATCGTAAGAACTGCAATTCTTCAAACTAACACAATTGACAAGGTATCTGTATCTTTCGACAAGACTTTGAAGTCTTTTGATGGTGATGCTAAAGCATACAAGAAAGCTCATAAGGCATACTTCAAAGAATGCTACAAACAACTTCACGAACAACTAAATGATGAAGTTAATGCTATCGTTGCTGAAATGAATAAAGCTATCTCTCAAGAACAAAAGAACGCTAATAAAGATGCGTTAAGCAAATAATCATTGTAATAGAATTTTATTTTGAACTTAGCAAAATTCATTTACCATAAATTAGGGTGGTCATTGGATATAACAGTCCCTGACTGCCCTAAATGTGTTATATGTGTGGCTCCACACACAAGCAACTGGGACTTTTTCTACGCACAACTCGTATGTAAGTCACTCAAATGGAAAGCTGGTTTTCTTATGAAAAAAACATGGTTTTTCTTCCCTTTGAATTATTTATTTAAAGCTATGGGTGGCATACCAGTTCCTCGCAATAAGAAAGGCTCCGAATTAACCGAAACAATTATCCAAATGTACAACAACTCTTCTGAGCTCAAACTTGCTATTACTCCTGAAGGCACGCGAAAAAGAGTTGAGAAATGGCGTTCTGGTATTATCCACATCGCAGTTGGAGCAAAGATTCCAATTGTCATGGCTTATATTGATTACAAGCGCAAACATATTGGCATCACCGAGGTATACACACCTATTGGCGATGTTGAAGTGGATATGAAACACATTAAGAATTTTTATCGCAATGTTAATGCAAAATACCCTGAATGTTTTTGCATCGATTAATTAATCAATTACACATTTTATGATCTTCGGCAAGAAATTAAATATTTCATTAATTGAAAGTGATGTAATATGGAATGACAAAAAAGCCAATCTTCAAAATCTTGAAGAGAAACTAAAATTTATTCCTAAAGGAACTGATATTGTCGTTCTTCCTGAATTATTTTCTACCGGGTTCTACATCGAACAACCTAATGAAATGAGAGAATTGGCCGAACGCAACACCGAAGATACCATATTAACACTTAAAAGACTTGCCAAAGAAAATAATGTTGCCATAACAGGAAGTTTCATGGCAAGAACTGCCGATAGAATATTTAATCGCGCTTTCTTCGTAGAAAGTAGTGGCGATGAAACCTACTATGATAAAAGACACACATTCAACATCGGTGGCGAACAAGAAGTATTTACATCGGGCAACAAAAAACCTCATATCATAAGATATAGAGGTTGGAATATACTTTTATCTGTATGTTATGACTTAAGATTCCCTGTCTGGCTTAGAAACATCGACTGTAAGTACGACTTATTGATTGTAGTTGCTAACTGGCCTAAAGCGCGTGATTATGTGTGGCAACATCTTCTTATAGCTCGTGCACTCGAAAATCAATGTTATGTTTGTGGTTGCAATCGTATTGGGAACAGTCCTTCAGGTATTGAATACATTGGCAATTCAATGATATTGGATTTCCGAGGAAAAGTTATTGCAAACGCTACCGACAATAATTCTATTATCACAGCTTCATTAAGTTCTGACAAACTTAGAAGTTTTAGAGAAAGTTTCCCAGTTTGGAAAGATTTTGATGAATTTGATCTACGAAACTTATAAAAGTGTGGAGAATTATTCGCCACACTTTAAAATTTTCATTTCACAATTCTTGCAATCAGTTTCTACAATTAGCTTAATCTTATCATTTGTAAGATACAATCGTGTTGGCAACTTTTGGGAAGATTCTTTTCTACAATAGCCCAACTCGCGAAGTATACAGTAACGAGTATGCATCAACACTTCTGATCCACTAAAACGATATTCCTTGTGCTCTAAGGCATATTCAATATTATCAACATTATGATCTTTATAGAAAGAATAGCTTAAATTATTAGCTACATTATCTACTGAATCTAATGTACTTTTAAAATAAGGAACATTCTTTTCTATTCTTCTATAATCATATTTGTAACATGTCTTTTGTGCTGAATCAAGCATTGACAACGCCGATCTTTTCAGCTCAGCCAACAAAGAATTAGGAATAAAATATTCTCCCAAAACAGAAATATTTCTTGCTACATATATTGTATTTCCTGTCTTATTTAGTACATCTACCTGGCGAGCAGCTTGTTCATTCTTTGCCTTTTCGAGTGGCGATTCCAAGTTTACCATAGCAGTAATGTGATTATTTCTTTCATCAAAAGCATCAAGACACAATACAATACCCCTAGTTCTCAATGAAAAATCCACATATATCTTTCTACTATTTGTATCTTTTTCAAGCACATCAATAAAACATTTGTCTAATGTTCTATATAAGATAGTTCCTTTCTTTATACGAATAGGTTGAGCTGTAATAATGTCGTTATTTTGTACCTTGTTTACACGAAAACCACAATATTCGCCTTTTTCATCAAAATAGCTTATACCATCACCATTATTCAACTTTTTGTTGGACTTAATAGTAATAGTATTTCCTTTAGAGAACACCACCTCCCCTATTCTTTCACCATATGATTTTGGTGTATCAATTGATGCTATTTTAAAACCATTATTAAGTTTTCGTTTATTAAAGAAATATGTTGTGAACGATCGGTTGAATACTTTATCAAGTTGTGGAGTAAATGATAAAGTAGAACTTCCTTGTGAACTTCGTTCATATAAATCATCATTTTCTTTAATATATTGATCAATTATTGCACGATAGTATGCTACTACATTCTTAACATAGTCTACATCTTTTAGTCTACCCTCTATTTTAAAAGAAGAAACACCAGCCTCAATCAATGATGAAATATTATTACTTTGATTAAAGTCTTTTAGCGATAATAAGTGTTTATTTCTTACATACACATTACCATTTTCATCTTCCAGATTGTAAGGTAAACGACACATTTGTGCACATTCTCCCCTATTAGCACTTCTACCTGTACAAGCATAGCTCAATCCACATCTACCACTATAACTCACACACAATGCACCATGAATAAATGCTTCTAATGGCACACTAACTTTTGATCGTATTGATTTAATTTCTTCAATGCTTAATTCTCGTGCCAACACAAGTTGTGAGAATCCTACATTTTCAAGAAACTCAGCTTTTTCAGGTAATCGTATGTCACATTGTGTACTTGCATGGATAGCAATTGGTGGCAAATCCATCCTTAGAATTGACATATCTTGAACAATTAATGCATCTACGCCTATCTTATACAATTCGTGAATTAAATCTCTTACTTCATTTAATTCATTATCATATATAATTGTATTAATAGTAACATATATTTTTACATTAAATTGATGAGCATAGTCCACAACTCTCTTAATATCATCAAGAGAATTCCCAGCCGAAGAACGCGCACTGTATCTTGCAGCACCAATATATACCGCATCGGCACCACTATTAATTGCTGCTATAGCTATTTCAGCATTCTTTGCTGGTGCTAACAACTCTAATTTTGTTTTTTTCTTTGCCATCAACAATGAGACTATTTAATGTTACGAATATCGTAAGGAGTTTCTTGATAAACGAAATAATTCAACCAATTTGAATACAATAAATTGGCATGTGATCGCCATCTAACAATCACTTCATTTTCTGGGTTATTACCCTCATAATAGTTATCTGGGATATGAGGATTAAGTCCAAGCCCCAAATCTCTTTTATATTCAAAATCAAGTGTATTTGGTGAGTATTCAGGGTGCCCCAAAATATAAAACTCTCGTCCACCTCTTCCCATCACCATGTAAACACCACATTGATCGCCTTCCGATATTACCTCCAATTCATCATGCTTAAGTACATCTTCTTTCAACAATGTACTATGACGGCTATGGGGAGCATAAAACACATCATCAAATCCTCTAAATATTGGATTCTTATGATTATAAACTTTGTGCTCAAACACGCCCGATAGTTTTTTATCCAAAAGAATCTTTTTTATACCATATCTATAGTACAAACCAGCAAGACCTGCCCAACAGATATACAAAGTTGAAGTAACATGAGTTTTTGCCCAACTGAAAATTTCCTCCAACTGCTCCCAATAATCCACGTCTTCAAAATCCATTTTTTCAACTGGGGCGCCTGTAATTATAAAACCATCATAATTTGACGATTTCACATCATCAAATTTCTTATAGAAGGTGTCGAGGTGTTCGCGAGGAGTGTTTTTACTCTCATGACCATCAACTTCAATCAAATCAAGCTCAATCTGCAACGGAGTGTTTGACAACAAACGCAACAAATCGGTCTCAGTCATAATTTTAAGTGGCATTAGATTCAATACTGCAATACGCAAAGGACGAATATCTTGACTTGATGCTCTTTGCTCATCAATGACAAAAATATTTTCGCTCTTTAATTCCTCTACTGCAGGTAATGATGAAGGGATTCTTACTGGCATATATTCTATATTTATATTTCATTTAATAATTGGTATGCTTCATTTCTTCCTGAATTTAATTTATCACAGAAATGTGCATCCGAATTTACTACAAATGGTGCGTTATAATCTTTTATCCATTTAAAATAGTTCTTATTAGGGAAAAATCGATTAAAATCACCATAGGCTTTAGTATTAATCTCTATTATATATTTATTGTCAATAATTGCATCAAAAACTTCTCTAACTAACGTTTTATACCACGATTCTTCTTCAATTCCTGGCATAAATGAATTAGCATTATTACAAATTTTATCGAAGTGACCAATTATATCGAAGCCTCCAGCATCAATCATTTTTAATGTTTGATTATAGAAACTTGTAACAACTTTTTTAATATCATTATCAAAATATAATGACATTTTCTTTTTGAAATCAACCGAACAACCATCGACATCAACATATACATCATCTTCATTAAATGAAGGTATGAAATGTATTGATCCAATGCGATAATCAAGTGGCAAACATTTAAAATACTCGTTCGAAGGCCCCCAATTATCAAAGAAGTCAATCTCCATTCCAGTAAATATGTTTATTTGGCAACCATATTTACTTTTCATTGTTTCCACTTCATTAGTGTATTGAGACACTAATTCTTTTTTCATATTACAACCCGACTCACAAAGCACTGGTGAGTGTGGGCTGAGTCCAAGCCAATGAAAATCCTGACTAATTGCAGATTTCACAAATGACTCTATATTATCACGACCATCACAGTATTGAGTATGTGTATGGAAGTTATATTGTTGTGATGATTTTATTATATTTTCAAAATCTATCATCAATGCTCTTTTTTATTAATATTCTTATAAAACAAACCAACAAAGCTTAAAGACACAAGTGTTGCGATACCAAGCGACAACCAATAATCAAGGCTTAAACCCTCAAGATTAGGATACTTAGCAACCAAATAGTCAGCAAAAGCATTGTCGAAGGTGAATCCTTCAGGTGCAAAAAGGATATATGTTACACACACCATTGTCATAAACAATGCTGGAATCATTGTAATAATGTACATTTTCTTCTTTCGTGCCAAATACATTGTTATAGCCCACAATGTAAATACAGACAATGCTTGATTACACCAACCAAAGTATCTCCAAAGAACTTGGTAATTGATTTGCATAATAAGATAAGATGCAATGAAAATTGGAATAGAAATAATCAATCTTCTTACAATTGTATTTTGCTTAAATTTCAAGAAATCGGCAGTGATTAGTCTTGCAGTTCTTAAGGCAGTGTCTCCTGAAGTTACCGGTGCCGCAATAACACCCAATATCGCTAACAATCCACCTAATTTTCCAAACCAAGTTACAGAAATTTCATTTACAAGAGGTGCAGCACTACTATTACCAAGATAGCTGGTCAAATCGGTAAAGCTACCCTTAAAGAATGCTATTGCTGCAGCTGCCCAAATCAAAGCAACAATACCTTCAGCTACCATTGCACCATAAAACACTTGTCGTCCTAATTTCTCATTCTTAATACAACGAGCCATCAAAGGAGATTGTGTGGCATGGAATCCAGAAATAGCACCACATGCAATCGACACAAACATCATCGGGAAAATAGGATGATTATCAGCATCAGGATAGCGATTATATAAGCCATCAGTAAATTCTGGTATGTATTCAAGATTTCCTAACAACACACAAAATATACCAATTGCCATAAATAGTAGCGCAAAGCCAAATATTGGATACAAATTACCAATTAGTTTATCAATAGGCAACAAAGTAGCCAACATATAATAAACAAAAATAGCTATAATCCAGAATTGAGTATCAAGTGTTTCAGGTGTTAAGCCAGCAATCAACTGAGCTGGATTAATCACAAATACAGCACCAACAAGAATCATCAATATTAATGCAAAAACACGCATTATTTGTTTGATATTGTTGCCCAATTGTTCACCTACAATCTCAGGTAATGAAGCTCCATCTCTTCTAATTGACATCATACCCGATACATAGTCATGAACGGCACCTCCAAATATAGTACCTAATGCAATCCAGATAAATGCAGCTGGGCCATACATCACGCCCATTATTGCACCAAAAATTGGACCTAAGCCAGCAATGTTTAGGAATTGGATCAAAAATACCTTCCATGTTGGCATAGGCATATAGTCAACACCATCTTTTAAAGTATAAGCTGGAGTCTTACGAGTTTCATCAATATCAAGAATCTTTTCTACAAATGTACCATATAGAAAATATCCACCAATCAATACAGCTAATGCTATTAAAAACGATACCATTATCTAATCTATTAGTTCAACAATCTTTGTTCTTCCTTTCTAACCCAATTCTCTGTTTTGAAAATTATCTCATTCAGTTTGTTGAGTTCTTTTTCCAATTGAAGAATATCATTTACAATATCATTCTTTGAATTAGATTTCGCATACATTATTCTGCTATTGCTTAATTTTGATTTCAATAGATCTCTTTCTTTATACATTGAAAGCAATTGTTTCATTTCTTGGGCTGCATCTTTTGATTTGAAATCAATAAATGAATCGTATACCAATCCTTTCTTTATGACAAACATAAAATCAACTTCTCTTCTATGTTCCACAGTAGAAATATCCATATTTCTAATTTCATCAACTACTGATTGATAATCTTCATCACCCCAAGTTAATTTGTAGTTACTCAATTGAGCCAAACTTGGTAAGTTTATTTCGTCCAATCGATGATTCTTTCTAATCTCATTGCGTTTGAACACATATATTGTTACTTTTCCTTCAATATTATTGCGTTCTGTAGCCCACCATCCATATCCTGTCACATCATCTAATACCATCATATAATCGTTAGATTCTGAATTGTATGGCATACCTATATTTCTACCTTTAAGGAACTCTCCCGAATCTTCATCTTTTCGTGTAAAATATATATCATATCCACCTAATGTGTTTTCTTCATTAGATGAATAATATAATGTCATACCATCTTGCATCAAAAATGGACAAATCAAATCGCCATTACTTTCGATCTGCTCATCAATAAACTTTGGAGTATCCCAATTACCATCAATCAACTTAACAGTTTCGCATAGTCGCATCTTGCCATTTTCATCGGGCATTGACCATAACAAACGGGTACTACTTTGGTCTTTAAAACCTATTGTAGATTGTTCAATATTAATTGGTAACTCTGATTGAGGTACTATATAACCTGTTTCAGGCGACAACTTATAATGTTCGAAGAATTTATCCTTATCGACCGTAATACTATCAAGAACAACAATATCTTCCACATGATCAAGCATTGACTTTGCTAATTTTGCATAACGAATATCCTCCTTAACAGCATCATCAATCTCTTTATCGTTATCTTCCATAATAGATTGATACTCATTATACATTCTTATGGCATCATCAAATTTATAGTTCTTAGAGTAAATCATAGCAAGATAACGAGGTGATTCAATAACTCGTTTTGTGGTGGCGAATTCGAAATATTCAATCGATTCTTCTTCACGACCTAATTCATATAAGCAAACACCAATCCAGTGGTTTATTGAACCATTCTTCTTGTTTTTATTATTCTTTTTATACTCTTTCTTAAATAGAGGTAAAGCTTCTTCGTATTTACCTTTTGAGTATAAATCTTTTGCCTTCGATAATTGCGCATTCACATTACTCACACAAAAAAAAGTAATAAGAAATAGCGTTATAAATTTCCTCATATTAACTTTATTTAATTCAAAGTTAGCATAATCATTGCAAAATTCAAATTACATTTCGATGTAATAATCTTTTAATCGTTACTTAGTAACCCTTCTTCGATAATAATCTGCTCAATTGCCATTTGAGTAGACCAACGATCTAAATCATTTCTATTAGAGAACATCATTACACACACATTGCTTTTAGGATATTTAGCTGCATAAGCTTGAAATCCGCCATTGTCTCCAGTATGATAAATTTTAGTTTCTCTATTTGGTTTCTTATCAATGAACCAACCATATCCGTAATAAGTGTTATCTCTATTTTGATATGATGAGTATTTACTTCCACTTACCTCAATGTGTGGTGTGTAAGCAAGATCTTTAGTAGACTTAGCAACAACCTTATCGTTGCTCAATGCAATTTCCCATTTTATGAAATCATCAAGTGAAGTGTAAATACCACCATCAGCTTTTGTACCGAAGAATGTTTCTTCTCCGTAGTCATATTCCATCCAATGACGGCCATTCTTATCAGTGTATTGAGTTTCTAAATCACCCTTTTCTTTTTCCGAATCAGAATCTATCGAATTCAAATCAGACTCTGAGATATTTATATATCCATGAGCCATGTGAGGGATTTCAATTGTTGGTTCAAAATATCTCACATTTGTCATACCTGCCTTATTGAAGATATTTTCTTTCTGGAAAGTCTCAAAGTCTGTACCAGAAACTCTTTTTACAACTTCAGCTAGCACTTGGAATGTAGGATTTTTGTAATCATATTTTGTTCCTGGCTCAAATTTAAGTTCATCCAAATCTACCATGTATTCCAAGCATTGTTTGTCAACAATGTGCAACATAAAATCCTTATCAACGCGAGGTCTATTATCAGGTACACCAGATGAATGACTCATTAGATGCTTTAGTTTTACAGTCTTCCAAATATCACTTTTAAATTCTGGAAAATACATCGCCACACTGTCATTAATATCCAATTTACCTTGTTCATATAGCGACAAAATAGCTAATGCTGTAAACTGTTTAGTTATCGAAGCAATATTAAACACTGTGTGTTCATTGATTTTCTCCTTTGTGTTAACATCGGCAATACCACGCCATCCCATATAAACTACTTTATCATCCTTCAAAATAGCCATAGCACACCCTGGAGCATCGTCAGTATAGTTAGAATTTAACAGCGAATCAATTCTTTCTGCAATTCTATCATTATCCACCTTAGAAGTATTACAACTCACACCAACCATCGTAATTATAGCCAATAGTATTAATAAAAATCTATGATTCATAATTAAAACATTTTATTTATTTGTTCTAACGAAAGTGTATTAATCACTTTTTTTCCATCAGGAGTATAATTTGGATCAGGCAATGCCAATAAATCCTCTACCAATGCTTCTGCCTCACTATTTGATAATTTCTTGCCATATGGTATCGCACCACTTCGAGCAACCGATAAAGCTATCTTATCAAATAATTTTGCTGACAATTCCTTGCCACCTTCATTAACTTCATCAATAACTTGTAGAATAGTGTCTTCAATATCAAGTTTTTCGACTCCAGTAGGCATACCATTTACAGTCCAATCATTGCCACCTAAATGAGACAAATTAAATCCTAATTTATTCAACCCATCAGTAATTTCCCCCATAACAGCACCTTGCGCAGGAGTTAGATGCAACATCACTGGGAACATAATTCCTTGCGACACAATTTCATCTCTTTCAATTTGCTTAAGATATCGCTCATACAACACTTTTACATGAGCTCTGTGTTGGTCGACAAGAATTATGCCACTACTAACTGATGACACAATATATTTGCCATTAAACTGAAAACAAATGATATTATTCTTTACTTCATCAACATTTTCACTAAATATTGACGATGAAATAAAATTATCTTTTATAGGGAGTTCAACCATTGGTTCAGGAGAAAGCGGCTCTTCATCAGGCTGATATATTTTGCTTTTAGTAAAGCTTTCACCTAAAATCTCCCAATTCTTTAAAGAACTTGGTATCTGACTCTTATACCCACTATTTACTTTTGATTTTGATACTTCAAACGGATTATAGGTTGGATCAAAATCAATATTTGGTTTTGTACAATCTGTATCGTTAGTAAATGCTGGGATTTCGGGTGCATCTTCAGTATCGAAATCGATTGAAGGCACAACACTAAATTTTCCTAAAGTCTCCTTTACTGCAGCTGATAGAATTTGCCAAATTGGCGCTTCATTTTCAAATTTAATTTCAGTCTTTGTTGGATGTATATTTACATCAATCGACTCTGGCTCTACAGTGAAATTTAAGAAATAATTAGGTTGAACATCGTTTGCAATTAGTTCGTCATAGCTTGTTAAAACAGCCTTATGAAAATAAGGATGACGCATATATCTACCATTAACAAAGAAGTATTGCAACGCATTACGCTTCCTTGAATTTTCTGGTTTAGATATAAATCCATCAATTTTAATCAATGAAGTATCCAACTTCAATGGTATCAACTGCATATCAAGTGAACGGCCAAACAAATCTATGATTCTTTGTTTAAACGAACCTCCTAATAACTTATAAATAGTAGTATCATTATGTACCAATGTGAAACTAACATTATGATTTACTAATGCTAATTTCTCAAATTCCTTAATAATATTACTCAATTCAACTTGGTTGCTCTTTAAGAATTTTCTTCGAGCTGGTACATTAAAGAATAGATTTTTAATAATAAAATTAGCACCTACAGGACACATTTCAGGTTCTTGCTTCTCGCATTTAGACGCTGAAATCAATAATTTTGTTCCTATAGGATCCTCTTTTCGACAAGTCTTCAGCTCAAGTTGTGAAATAGCTGCAATAGAAGCCAATGCCTCACCTCTAAATCCCATTGTATGCAATGAAAATAGGTCTTCAGCACAAGTTATTTTAGAAGTAGAGTGTCGCTCAAATGCTAAACGAGCATCGGTGGCACTCATGCCCTTTCCGTTATCAATAACCTGTATCAACGAGCGTCCAGCTTCCTTTAGGATAATATGAATATCATCGGCACCCGCGTCAATGGAATTCTCTACAAGTTCCTTTATTACCGATGAAGGGCGTTGTATGACTTCTCCTGCTGCAATCTGGTTAGCAACTGAATCAGGCAATAATTTTATTATATCACTCATTTATTCTTTTCTCCTCCAATTTTTTCTTTTAGATTCAACTGGTTCACTCAATAAATTCTTCATTGCATCAGGAATAACATATATATCCTCTGGATTCATTGGGCGGATTGAATTAAACCATTGAAAACCGTTCAAATACAAATCTTTCTTTCGTGCCTTAAATAATGGCACTGCCTTGGCTACTGGTTGTGGCCACATACTGATTCTATCGATTTCTTGTTTAGGCTTCAAAAGCATTCTCAAGAAACTTCCTTCAGCTGTCACAAACTTATTATAAGTTGAATCACTTTCCATTGGTAGCATAAGTACCATTGCATTACCATCAACATCAAGTTGTCTCAATTCACCATCTTGAAAAAGAGCTTTCATCTTTTTTCCTGATAATTGATTGAAATATATTTCACCTAAATGTTCGGCCACGAATGCGTTACTTGGTAATTCAGCATAATCTACTGTACTATCATTGAAGTGAATCAATACTTCATCACCAAAAATTTGACGATTGCCCGACCAGATAATAGGATGCTTATACATCTTCAAGATTGAATCTCTTTCTTCCATTACCATAGAATCACACACCCCTTGCACATCTGCTCTATAGAATCTTACTGTAGGACATGCAACCATGACTCTCAACGAATCGCTATCAAGGAATGTTTTTATAGTATCGCCGTGAAGGTATAATGTATCTTTTTGAGAAAATTCTCTTGCTCGAGCTCTCTTTGTAGCAAATGATCTATTAGCTTTCTCATCATGGAATCCATAATCTCCATCAAGGATGGTGCTATGCACAGAATCGGTCAATTCAAATCGTCCAAATGCTTCACCATATCCAAGATTTCTATTGTAGAAAACAGTATCACCAGTCAACTTTTCATTATTTTTTCCAACTAAAAGTGAACGATTGTACAGAGTTGCCATTTCATTAGCAGTATTATACCATCCTTTATTGGTATAAATAATATTGCTATCAGAAACAATGGTTGTGTATCCTACAATATCGGCAACCTTGCTTTCTGTGTTGTAATGAAGAGTGTCTGTATTCATTACATACTTATTATTCAACAGCTCCACATCATATAGAAACTCTGCATTCTTTGTATCTGGCTCATATTGTCCATATACAGATGATAGCTCATTCTGATCGTCAACAATCTTTCCACCTTCAAAGTAATATCCAAGATTTTCAGCTATGCTATAGTCTAAACTATCAGTAAACAGAGTTACTTTTTTGTTTTCTAAACGAACATTATTGCGCAGTTTCGCGAATTCTTCGTCGCCATTATAAAACAAATAATCAGCGTAAACAAATAGAGTATCACCCTGCTCCATTTTCACATTTCCAAAGGCATCAAAAGAATTAGTTTTATCGTAAAAGTAGGCACTGTCACAGTACATGAACATACCCTCTTTTCTAAATTTTACATTCCCTCTCAATACTTGAAAATCAGGTGTGAGTCTTTCATCAGCTACAAGTTCGTCGGCATATTCCAAGAAAACTTTATTTTTTTGATATCTATCAGCTTCAGGAACTTGAGGCTTGATTATTGGTTTATTTTGCGTATTAAGTTGTTGTGCAACTATATAATTTCCTACTATATCACTGATATAAATAACAGCCAAAAGGCACAAGATTACTTTTAAAACCTTATGCCCTTTATTTCTTGATTTATTATTCAATCCTATCACAGTTGTTATTTTTTCAACCAACCATCATATTCAAATTCACAATTTCTCCAGCCATCTTCAATTCTCACAAAAGTTTCCTTTTGTTTCTTAGCAATCCAATTGGCTATTATCGAACTTTTTGTTTTTTCTTCGTATAATGATTTTATTGTTTGATAATCATCTTTCATGTTTGCTTTGTGACCAGCGATACGATTTGTTAGTTTCACAATCACTACAACCTCACGCTCAGTTTTTGGGTCGCGCATAATAAATGGTTCCGAGATTTGTTGCACCTTCAAAGTATCAACAACCTTAGCAATTTCTTGAGGCAAATCCCCCATTTCAAACTTTGTAGAAGTTACGCCTCTTTTGTTGTTTACCATAATACCCTTATTATTTTTAGAGTCTTTATCTTGTGAAACATATTGAGTAGCTTCTTCAAAAGTAAATTTCTCTGCAAGAATATCTTTCTTTAGTGAATCCAAACGATTAACAGCATCAAGCAAATCCTTATCTGATACCTTTGGACGCAAAATAATATGGCGAGTATTTACTCTGTCACCACGCTTTTCGATAAGCTGAATGATGTGGTATCCATATTCAGTTTCAACAATCTTTGAAGCTTTCTTAGTATCATTAAGGTTAAATGCCACATTAGCATACTCTGGTACTAACTCGCCTTTACCCAAAAGTCCAAGTTCACCTCCATGCACTGATGATCCATCTTCTGAATACAAAATTGCCAATGTAGAAAATTCACTTTGACCAGTATTTACTTGATTAGCATAATCACGAAGACGCGCTTTCACATCATCAATTTCTTGTTGTGGTATTATAGGGTTCAATTTTATCATTTGAACCTCTACTTGCATTGGAATGTAAGGAATACTATCTTCCGATAGATTAGCATAGAATTTTCTAACATCCGATGGAGTTGGCTTAACCGATTTAGTCAATTCATCTTTTACTTGTTGAATTACATAAGAATTTCTAGTAATTTCAATCAATTGCTCTCTCAATTCAGGAATTGACTTTCTAAAATACTCTTCTACCTTCTCCTTAGAACCCAAGTTTTCGATATAGAAATTGATACGGTAATCCACTTGTTGCATAACAGTAGCATCACCCACTTCAATAGTATCTATTTTAGCTTGGTGTAGGAACAATTTATCTACAGCAAGTCGTTCAGGAATCACACAATAAGGATTACCCTTAATAGAATTTCTTTCATATTGCATTTGCAAATATTGTTCTTCTATCTCCGACTTATAGATAGGCTCATCACCTACTACCCATGCTACTTCTTCAACTATATTATTCTGAGCGTTTAATTGGATTAAACCACCCAATAACAATCCTGCTAAAAATAATTTTACTTTCACTTCTATATGAATTTATTTTATTACTACTTTACACGAATTGATTGCCCGAATTAATCAGACAATCAATTGCGTATAATCCTTTAATTCTATTTGCAAAATTAATAGGAATTCTTGTATTTAACAGCAAAAATCGATTAAAACACACTTAAATTATCCTTTTTTAATAAAATCAAGTGTTATTAGCCTCTACACGCTATTCTTTAACCAATTTTAGCACCTTCTTATTGATCTTTACTTTATATTTTGACTTGAGTTCTTTAACCCATTCTTTCTCTAAAGCATTCTGATAATCGGTAGTGACTTGACCTCTCACATCAGCAGCTTCTTCTGGCTGATTAATTACCTTTCCTTCAAGTATAAAGTATTTAGTAAACTTCTTATCTGGAGTTGCTTTTTCGCCATTAAACACTAGCTCATCAACAAATCTATTTTCGCCTTTAGCAGTTAGATGACGCTCAATTTTAATATTTCTGCGGAATTTTTTATGCAATGCAGTAGCAATAGTATCACCACCAAGTTTTGTCATAAAATTCTTTACTTCATTCTCAATAGAATCGTTCAAAGAGTATAGGATTAAACCTTTAAATTTAGGTTGTTCCCACACTGTATATTTAGCCTTATTCTTTTTGAAAAAATTTTCAAGACCTTCCTTATCTTCACTTGATTTAGCCCAAACCTTTTTATTACTGATTTCGAACAATAAGATACCTTCCTTATACTCATTAAGCAAATTAGCATATTCAGGATACTTATTTACCAAATCTTCCTTTTCAAATTCAAGCAAAGTTTCATTAACTAATTTCTCAACACATTTCTTTATATAATTACGACCCTGCTCTACACCTAACTTCATCTTTGAAGTCCAATTCTTAGCAACATGTGATGAAGGAACTTCACCACCCTTAAATGTGAATACTGGGATATCGCATTTCTTTACATTAGCAACAAAACTGCTATCAAATCCATTAATCGACAACATGCGTTCGATTTCTGCATCAAACGCAGCATTTGGCTTGTAATTTAGTTCTTTTTTTAGATCATTAAGTCGCAAATTACTAATCATTTTGCTACGATCATCTCTATTTACGATAGCAAGAACATCTTCTTTCACTTCTTCGTAGCTTCCAAGTGGCTTATATTCCAATACCTTTACCAAGTGTACGCCATAATCAGCAACCGATGGTTCAGATACTCCACCAACTTGAGTGGTAATCATTTTATCTTCGATAGCTTTAACTAACTGACCAGTGCCAAACCAACCAAGTTCACCACCATTATTTGCACTACGCTTATCGTCAGAAAAATCTTTTGCTAATTGAGCGAAATCAGCTCCATTCTTCAATAGGTTATAAAGAGAATCCATTGATGCTTTCACTTTAACAACATCTTCAGGATCTACAGCATTACCTGCTCTCTTATAAGTTTTTACAATATGAGCAACACGATACTTTCCTGTTAGGAAATTCTCTCCTGTTACCTTTATAAGGTGATAGCCAAAATCAGATTTAACTACATCAGATATATTACCGACTGAAGTCTTATATGCAGCATCTTCAAATTCATATGGGAAACGACCTACCCAAATCATTCCAAGATCTCCACCTTTTGCAGAAGAATAATCATCAGAAGAATATTTCTTAGCCAATTCGCCAAAATCTTCTCCCGACAACACACGATTTCGGATAGAATCGAGTTTAAGATCATTACCAGGGTATGAAGGCAGCATAATGTGACTCACATACAGTTTTTTCTTCATTCTCTCATATGTTTCCTTTGCAAATGGCTCAATATATTTTTCGCTACTTAAATAAGGCTTCATTAGTTCTGCCTTATGGCCATTAAATTCAGTCACAAAGGTTTTTACAGTATCCAATCCAGCTGCTTCAGCTTCGGCCACTTTCAACTTATAAACAACAAATCTATCAACATAATCTTCAAGTGATTCCTTTTCGATTTGTTGCTTATTATTCTTGTGATACATGTATTCAAATTCCGACAACTTGACATCTTTTCCATTGATAGTCATAATCACCGGATTATCAGTTGCATTAGCACTCAATGATAAGGCAAGTAATGCTCCTAAAACAAATTTATTCTTCATATTAAGTTTCAATATCAATTGGTAATATATATAATAACGGCAGATATAATATAAAATTATATCCACCGCTATTTTTTTATAATTTTAAGTATTAGCCTCTACTATAATTAGGAGCTTCACTTGTAATTGCAACATCATGTGGGTGGCTTTCAGCAACACCTGCATTAGTAATACGAGTAAATTTAGCTTGGTGCAAAACATCAATATTCTTAGCACCACAATATCCCATACCTGCGCGTAGACCACCAAGCATTTGATATACTACTTCATACAAAGAACCCTTATAAGGAACACGAGCAGCAATACCTTCTGGAACCAACTTTCTTGCATCGCTTACATTGCCTTGGAAATAGCGGTCCTTTGAGCCCTTTTCCATAGCTTCAAGTGATCCCATACCACGATATGACTTGTACTTTCTACCGTTAAAGATGATAGTTTCACCTGGAGATTCTTCTACACCTGCAAACATACCACCAAGCATTACCGAGCTACCACCGGCTGCAAGAGCCTTAACGATATCACCAGAATATCTAATACCACCATCAGCAATCAAAGGAACACCTGTACCTTCAAGCGCCTTAGCAACATCATATACTGCAGTCAATTGAGGTACACCAATACCTGCAATAACACGAGTTGTACAAATAGAACCTGGGCCAATACCAACTTTCACGCCATCAGCACCATTTTCAACCAAATATTTTGCTGCTTCACCTGTTGCAATATTACCAACTACAACATCGATTGAAGGGAACTTTGCTTTCACTTCTTTCAACACATTTACTACACCCTTAGTGTGACCATGTGCTGTATCAATTACAATAGCATCAACACCAGCCTTAACCAATGCTTCAGCTCTTTGCAAGCTATCACCTGTTACGCCAATGCCAGCTGCTACACGCAAACGGCCAAGAGCGTCCTTACAAGCATTTGGTTTATCCTTTGCCTTTGTAATATCTTTATATGTTACCAATCCAATTAGTTTGCCATCTTTATCAACAACTGGCAATTTTTCAATCTTATGATTTTGCAAGATTTCAGCTGCTTCTTCAAGATTAGTTGATTGAGTTGTAGTAACAAGATTATCTTTTGTCATCACCTCTTCAACTTTTCTTTGCAAGTCGCGTTCAAATCTCAAATCGCGATTAGTTACAATACCCACCAAAGTCATATCTTCATCAACTACTGGGATACCACCAATCTTATATTCTTTCATCATATTGAGAGCATCATTCACTGTAGAACCCACCTTGATAGTAACTGGGTCGTAAATCATACCATTTTCGGCACGCTTTACAGTGTGAACTTGACGAGCTTGCTCTTCAATACTCATATTTTTATGAATAACACCAATACCACCTTCTCTTGCAATAGCTATTGCCAACTGAGATTCAGTTACAGTATCCATTGCAGCAGACACAAGCGGCACATTCAATGTTATGTTTCTTGAGAACTTTGTTGATAGATCAACACTATTAGGCAACACCTCTGAATAGGCTGGAATTAGGAGGACATCATCAAATGTTAGTCCGTCCATCTTTACGCGATCGGTAATAAATGACATAAACAAATAGTTTAAATTTTATTACACGCAAAATTACACTTTTTTTTCAAAATAAACAAACAGAAACTACATTCAATAATGGATTTTTGTAATTAAACACAAAAAAGGTGGAACAATTTTTACATCGTACCACCTTCTATAATCAAATACCCATTTCGGACAAGAATTTTATCTTCAATAATCTTAATTCTTCATCAGAATATACACTTCCGAATTCATCAAGAACTTGATCAAAATCATCATCTTCAGTTTCGCTAAAATAATCCATTACTTCTTCTTGATCTTCTTCATCCATTATCTGATTCAAGTAATAGCCAATATTTATTTTAGTACCTGATCGAACTATTGACTCAATTTCATCAATCAAATCGTTAAATTCCATACATTTCGAACGTGCCAACTCATCTAGTGGAATTTGTCGGTCAATACCTTGAATAATTTCAAGACGAGGTTTACTCTTATTAGGCACTGTTCTTATCCACAAATCTTCTGGACGCTCTATTTCGTTTTCTTCAACATGACGCTTTATCAAGTCTAAGAACTCTTCACCATAACGCTTTGCTTTACCACCGGCACCCACACCCGGAATTTTTTGCAATTCGTCCAATGTTATAGGATAAGTGGTTGCCATAGCTTCAAGTGAAGGATCTTGGAATATTACATAAGGTGGCAAATTCAATTTCTTAGCAACCTTCTTTCTTAAATCCTTAAGCATTGAAAACAATGCAGGGTCAACAGCACTTGTCATTCCACCTCGCATTTGACTTGCTGCATCTGTATCACTATAATCTCTATCTTCGACAATTTGGAATGAAGAAGGTTTTTCTAAGAATTTACGCCCTACATCAGTAATCTTCAACAATCCATAATTCTCTATATCACGCGACACATAGCCTGCAATAACAGCTTGTCTAATCACTGTATTTAGATGTTTTTCGTCAAAATCATCTTTCGAACCAAATACATCAAGTTCATTGTGCTTATATAGTTTGATATCGTTAGTGAGTTTACCTCTCAAAACATCAATCACATATCCAGCTTTATATTTCTCCTTCAACGCAATTATAGCTTCAAGCACAGCACACAATTCATCATTAGCCTCAATGAGTTTTTTAGGATTTAAGCAGTTATCACAGTTTCCACAATTTTCTTCATGATATTCCTCACCAAAATAGTGCAATAGAATCTTTCTGCGACAAAGTGATGATTCAGCATAAGAAGCTGTTTCCATCAATAGCTGTTTCCCGATTTCTTGTTCTACCACAGGTTTTCCTTGCATAAACTTTTCAAGTTTCAGCAAGTCCTTATTAGTGTAGAATGTGATACATTGTCCTTCGCCACCATCGCGCCCTGCTCTACCAGTTTCCTGATAATATCCTTCAAGACTCTTTGGAATATCATAATGTATTACATATCGAACATCAGGCTTATCAATACCCATTCCGAATGCGATTGTAGCCACAATAACATCCACATCTTCGTGTAGGAACGCATCTTGATTCTCTGAACGAGTTACACTATCCATACCAGCATGATAAGGCAATGCCTTTATCTCATTTACCACAAGTTTTTCAGCCAGTTCTTCAACTGTCTTACGGCTCAAGCAATAAATGATACCCGACTTTCCTTCTTGCGACTTAATATACTTAACGATATCAATATCAACACTCGAAGTTTTAGGTCGCACTTCATAATAAAGGTTTTCTCTATTAAATGAAGATTTAAACACCTTGGCATCAACCATACCAAGATTCTTTTGTATATCATGCTGTACCTTAGGAGTAGCAGTAGCAGTCAATGCAATCACAGGACGATTACCAATTTCGTTGATGATTGGTCTTATTCGTCTATATTCAGGTCTAAAGTCATGACCCCACTCTGAAATACAGTGAGCTTCATCAACTGCGTAAAAAGATATTTTTATCGTCTTTAAGAATTCGATATTTTCTTCTTTAGTTAAAGATTCTGGAGCTACATATAGCAGTTTTGTTACACCCGATACAACATCTTCTTTAACTTGATCAATTGCTTGACGATTTAACGAAGAATTCAAGAAATGTGCTATACCATCCTTTTCGCTAAAATTTCTCATAGCATCAACTTGATTTTTCATCAATGCTATAAGTGGAGAAATTACTATCGCAGTACCTTCCATAATAAGTGAAGGCAATTGATAGCAAAGTGACTTACCCCCTCCTGTAGGCATTAGCACAAATGTATCATTCTCATTCAAAAGGTTCACCATAATGGCTTCTTGATTTCCTTTGAACGAATCAAAACCAAAGTTTTTCTTTAGTTCTTGAGCTAATAATTCACTTTTACTTATCATAGCAAATCAGTTTTAGGTAAAGCAACGGTATAACAAATTTAGCAATTATTCTTCAACACTACAAAAAAATTAATTAAATTCTTTCGACATTTCAAAGTTTGCTTTCAAAAGTTGCTCTGAAGCATATTCTTTTGTCACAACAAATGACTTTTCATCTGAAGATGGTAGCTCAAACATTGCATCAATCATTATTGACTCAACAATAGAGCGCAAACCGCGAGCGCCAAGTTGATATTCAATTGCCTTATCCACAATATATTCCAAAGCATCCTCATTGAACGACAGTTCCACATCATCCATTGCAAACATCTTTTTATATTGCTTCACAATAGCATTCTTTGGCTCAGTTAGAATTCTCAACAGTGCTGATCTATCCAATGGTTCGAGGTTTGTCAAAATTGGCAAACGACCAATAATTTCAGGAATCAAGCCATATGACTTTAAATCTTGTGGTGCTACATAATGCAACAATCGTTCTCTATCAACTTTTTGTTGTTGGCTATTTTTCCCATACCCCACTACATGTTGATTAAGTCGCAATGCTATTTTACGCTCAATACCTTCAAATGCTCCACCACAAATAAACAAAATATTCTTTGTGTCGACCGGAATCATTTTTTGGTCAGGGTGTTTTCTACCACCTTGAGGTGGCACATTTACAACAGATCCTTCAAGAAGTTTCAACAAACCTTGTTGCACACCTTCACCACTCACATCTCGAGTTATCGAAGGATTATCCCCTTTTCTCGCAATCTTATCTATTTCATCAATGAATACGATACCTTTTTCGGCAGCTTTCACATCATAATCGCAAGCTTGGAGCAATCTTGTGAGCAAACTTTCAATATCTTCGCCCACATAACCTGCCTCAGTCAACACTGTTGCATCAACAATAGTAAATGGCACTTTCAATAATTTAGCAATCGATTTTGCCAACAATGTTTTTCCTGTACCTGTAGGACCTACAATTATAATATTTGACTTTTCTATTTCAACATCATCATTCATTTGCTGCGACAATCGTTTATAATGATTATACACAGCTACCGATAGATAACGCTTAGCCGTTTCTTGACCTATTACATATTGATTAAGATATGCCATAATTTCTTGAGGTTTTGGCACATCATCAAGCACCAAGTATGCCGACTTAGTTTTCTTATTCTTATTTAGATATTCATTTGCAATTTCATTTGCATGTTCGGCGCAATCAGAACAAATACATCCTTCTGCGCCTGGCATTAACAAATCAACTTCCGATGCGTTTCTTCCACAGAAACTGCAATGCATATCGTTATTTTTCTTTGACATCTAACTATTTTTTAGTGCGTTCAAGAACTTTATCAATCATTCCATATTCAGCAGCTTCTACAGCTGTCATCCAATAATCACGATCAGAATTTGCTGCTACCTTTTCTATTGGTTGTCCTGAATGATCTGATATAATTTCATATAATTCATTCTTCAACTTCAAAATCTCACGAGCTGTGATTTCAATATCAGAAGCTTGACCTTGAGCACCACCAAGAGGTTGATGTATCATCACGCGAGAATGCTTTAAAGCAAAACGCTTACCTTTTTCACCAGCTACAAGCAACACTGCAGCCATTGAAGCAGCCATGCCTGTACAGATTGTTGACACATCGCTTGAAATGTATTGCATTGTATCATAAATACCAAGACCAGCATACACAACACCACCAGGCGAATTAATATAGATAGACACATCTTTACCTGGATCAGATGAATCCAAATATAGCAATTGTGCTTGTATTACATTAGCTGTATAATCATCGATTTGTGTACCCAAGAAAATAATACGGTCCATCATCAATCTTGAGAAAACATCCATTTGAGCAACATTCAATTGACGCTCTTCGATGATTGTTGGAGATATATAGCTATCAGTTATCAACTGACTGGTATAATTTGCATATTGATCAAAAGCCAACCCATTCATTCCTCTATGCTTTACAGCATAATCTCTAAAATCGTTTTTCATACCTTTTCTTTGTTATTAATTATATCAAATTTGATTTTCTATCCAAAGTTACTATTTTTTATTTAAAATAAAAATATCTACCCGATAAATTCACACTTACAATCCTAAAATACAATTAGGTGCTGGATTTAAGTTCAATCCAACACCTAATCTATTACATTTATTATATTATAAGATTTTAACCTCTTATGACACCGCGCTTAGAGCCACGAACAAAATTAACAATTTCATCGCGTTCCTTGCATGCAGGCAATTCTTCTTCGATTTTTGCCAATGCATCAGAGTTGTTCATACCCGACATATATAGATATCGGTAGATTTCTTGGATTTCACCAATTTGTTCATTTGTGAAACCTCTACGACGCAAACCTACTGTGTTAATACCAGCATAAGATACTGGAAGACGGCCAGCCATAACAAATGGAGGAATATCTTTATTTACCAACGAACCACCTTGAACCATTACATGTTGTCCAATATGAGTAAATTGGTGAATCAATGCACCACCACCAATTACTGAATAGTCATTGATAGTAACTTCACCTGCTACTTGCACTGCATTCGACATAATTACATTGTTACCCAATTCACTATCATGTGCCACATGGCAATAAGCCATAATCAAGCAGTTATTACCAACAACAGTTTTTCCTTTTGATGCAGTACCTCTATTTACAGTTACACATTCACGAATCACTGTGTTATCACCAATAATTGCAACAGAATCTTCACCTTTAAACTTAAGATCTTGTGGTACGCCCGAAATAACAGCACCCGAATGTATCACACAATTCTTACCAATTCGTGCACCTTCCAAAATTGTAACATTGCTGGCAATCTTTGTACCTTCGCCAATTTCAACATTTTTATCAATTGTTACAAATGGACCAATTTCAACATTTTCAGCAATTTTTGCTTCAGGATGCACACAAGCCAATGGATGTTTCATATAAATCCTTCTATATTATGTTTTTATTTATTCTTTACAATTTGTGCCATAAATTCAGCTTCCGATACGATCTTTTCGCCAACGAAAGCATAACCCTTCATCACAGCACATCCTCGTCTAATTTCCGACATCAATGAAAGATGGAATACCAAAGTATCACCAGGAACTACTTTTTGACGGAACTTAACATTGTCAATCTTCATAAAGTATGTAGAATACTTTTCTGGTTCATCTACATTGCTTAGTACCAACAAACCACCAACTTGTGCCATTGCTTCCACTTGTAGAACACCTGGCATAACTGGTTCTTGTGGGAAGTGACCTTGGAAGAATGGTTCATTTACCGATACATTCTTCACTCCTACAATATGATTTTCGTCCTTTTCGATAACCTTATCAACCATTAGGAATGGATAACGGTGTGGCAACAATTCTCTAATCTTGTTGATGTCCATCAAAGGAGCAACATTCGGATTATAGATTGGTGCTTGAATATCTTGACGCTTGATTTCTCTTCTTACTTTCTTAGCAAATGTCGTATTCAAAGAGTGACCTGGTTTAACAGCAATGATTCTACCCTTCAATGGACGACCAATCAACGCAATATCACCCAACACATCAAGCAACTTATGACGAGCTGGCTCGTTATCAAACACAAGAGGCTTGTTGTTGATATAACCAAGTTCGTTTACATTCTTATGAGGCACACCCATCAAGTCAGCAAGTTTGTCAATAGTTTCTTGCGACATTGGAGAGTCATAAATTACAATTGCATTATCCAAGTCACCACCCTTGATAAGATTATTGCTTACCAATGGTTCAACTTCACGCACAAACACGAATGTACGGCTCGCAGCAATTTCTGTCTTAAACTTGTCCATGCTTGTAAGCATAGCAAATTGGTTAGAAAGCACTGGAGACTTAAATTCAATCATTGTTTCGATAGAAAAATCATCATCTGGCAAAGCAATCAAAGAAGCTCCTGAGTTTTCATCAACAACTTCCATTTTTTGCTTAACTATATAGAAATCTTTTTCTTCAGTTTGTTCTTCGTAACCTACTTCTTCGATCTTTTCAGCATATTCAATTGCGCTACCATCAAGAATAGGCATTTCAGGTGCATCAAGTTCGATCAAACAGTTATCAATTCCCGCAGCATATAATGCAGCCAATGCATGTTCGATAGTGCTTATCTTTACATCACCTTTCGCAATTACAGTACCGCGTTGAGTTTCGATTACATTTTCTGCTACAGCATCCACAATTGGAGCGTCAGGCAAATCAACTCTTTTAAACTTGTAACCATGTCCAGTTGGCGCAGGATTAAATGTTGCATTAATTTGCAAACCAGTATGCAAACCCTTACCGCTTACTTGAAATGTCGTTTTTAAAGTTCGTTGTTTCATATTTCTATTATTTATTTTCAATTATTTTCTTTAGATTTTCTATCTCTTTCTTTAATGCGCTAATTTCGGCATTAGTTCTATTAAGATTCTTCACATTTGCAACTTGACGAGCAAAATCCACATGTTTAACTGCAGGATAACCCATCAAAATATTATTGTCGCTCACGCTCTTTGGAATACCTGATTGAGCTCCAAATTGATTATTATCACCCACAACAATATGTCCGGCAAATCCGCATTGACCTCCAATACTGTTATGTTTACCAATTTTCGCTGAACCTGCAATACCTGCTTGTGCTGCAATAACAGTATGTTCACCCACTTCAACATTGTGAGCTATTTGTACAAGATTATCCAATTTAGCACCCTTCTTCACAATAGTCGATCCCATTGTTGCACGGTCCAATGTGGTATTTGCACCAATTTCAACATCATCTTCTATGATAACATTACCAATTTGTGCAATCTTTTTGTATGCGCCATTTTCAGGTGCGAATCCAAATCCATCACCACCTACTACAACGCCAGAATGAAGAATACAATTATTGCCAATTTTACAACCATGGTAAACTTTAACACCTGGGTAAAGGATTACATTATCACCAATGACCACATCATCACCAATATAGCATTGTGGATAGATCTTCACATTTTCACCAATCTTAGCTCCTTTTGAGATGTAAGAGAATGCACCAAGATAAATATTTTCTGGCAACGCAACTCCTTCAGCAACATATACCGGGTTCTCAATACCTTTTCTTTGTTGTTGCATAGCACCCACCATATTCAAAAGTTGGGCAATTGTTGCATAAGGATTGTCAACTCTCAACAAAGTTGTTTTTAACGGCTTTGATGGTACAAAATCTTTACTTACCAACACTACTGAAGCTTCGGTTTCGTAAATATATTGTTCATATTTAGGATTTGCCAAGAATGTAAGACAACCTTCCTTTCCTTCTTCTATTTTAGAATAATTATTTATTTTTACCGACGAATCGCCTTCAACAACGCCATTAACAAGCGCTGCTATTTGAGCAACAGATATCTCCATATAAATTTCAGTTTACAATATTATGCAAATATGCAAAAAATACATGAGTCTAACAACTTATCTTTTCTTTTTCTAACTTTCAAGATTAAAAAAACATATTTTTTGCCTACGATTCAGCAGTTTCAACATCCTATAAATATCAAAACAAATAAAGCCAGTGCACCAAGTACGCATAATATCAATGAAATCAATTTAAGCAAAACAATCGCCTTAAATTGATTTTTATTCATACAACAAGCATACATATTTACAAATGAAGCCATAAAGAAAAAGAAATCTTCTACCCTACCAAGAACACCTTCTCCAACATTAATTGGCAATATCATGTAAATTATCACCATCACAAACAATAATATTGACAATATTTTACTTAGATTATTGCCATTTTTATCAGTTTCATTTATAACGTTTTTGTAATTCCCGGTCTTTTTCATAACTCTTTTATTTCGTTCCAACCTATTTGAAAATATATTTGTCTAAAATCATTTTCTTTAATTATATCTCCGTTCCATAAAACAATATCGACATCAATCGGAACATCACCTTTCAATTTACTTTCTTTTGTTCGTCCCGAATCAATTTCATATTGCTTCATTCTCGACTTAATCACATCAAAGCTTTCATCACAATACCCTGACAGTACAGCATTTAAATAGTTATTATCAATCCCATTTAACGCCTCTGTTTCATATACACTAGAAACCTTCACATCAACAAATACTGTTTTCAAATCATTGATGCATGTTTTCATTTTCTGTATTTTATCAGCACTATTGCTGCCCAACGACAAAACGACAAAATTCATAACTTAAACATTTTTCATCGACAACGAAATTCTTTTACGATCAAAATCAACCGATTTCACAAGCACTTTGACTTGCTGATTAAGAGAAACCACATCTGAAGGCGAACTTATATAGCGGTCAGAAACCTCTGAAACATGCACCAAACCATTTTCATGTATACCAATATCCACAAATACACCGAATTGCGTAATATTAGTTACAATTCCATTTAAAACCATTCCCGCCTTTAAGTCTTCGATGGATCTCACATTATCATCAAAAGAAAAATCATTCAATTTCTCTCGAGGATCTCGTCCAGGTTTTTCAAGTTCAGTAACAATATCGGTCAATGTTGGCATACCAACATCACATTTCACATATCTCGATAAATCAATCGAATTAATCTTCACCTTATCACCAATCAATTCCTGAACTGTATAGCCATAATCCTTAGCCATTCTTTCAACCAATTTATATTGCTCAGGGTGTACAGCCGAATTATCCAATGGATTCTTAGCCTCAGGTATGCGCAAAAATGCCGATGATTGTAGAAAAGCTTTTGCACCAAATCGTGGCACATCAAGCAATTCATTTCTCGTTCTAAATGCGCCGTGCTCGTTTCTATAATTTATAATATTTTGAGCTAATTGTGGTCCTAACCCCGACACATATGTTAACAATTCCTTTGAGGCAGTATTCACATTAACGCCAACACTATTCACACAACTCTCAACCACAAATGAAAGAGAGTCCTTTAATTTGTTTTGGTCTACATCATGTTGGTATTGCCCTACGCCAATAGACTTAGGATCAATCTTCACCAATTCAGCCAATGGGTCAAGCAATCGTCTTCCTATCGAAACGCTACCTCTAACAGTAACATCTTTATCGGGGAATTCTTCACGAGCAATTTCTGATGCCGAATATATCGATGCGCCACTTTCATTCACAACATACACATTAATTTCTTTTTCAAATGAAAGTGATTTAAGAAATGCTTCAGTTTCTCTACTCGCAGTTCCATTACCTACTGCTATCGCATCAATATTGTATTTCTTTACAAGTGAGCATACCTTTGACGACGCACCTACATAATCATTTTTTGGCATTGTAGGATAAATTACATCATCGCACAACAACCCACCTAGTTCATCCAAGCACACAACCTTGCAACCTGTTCTAAATCCTGGATCAACTGCAAGTATGCGCTTTCTGCCTAATGGTGGCGCAAACAACAACTGTCTCAAGTTGTTAGCAAAAGTCTCAATAGCTACCTTATCGGCGTTTTGTTTCGCCAAATTCAATACTTCTGTTTCTATTGATGGGCGAATAAGTCTTTTATAAGAATCTTTTACCGCTTCAGCAACAAAATTTGACGATTCGCCATTACCTTTCACAACGAATTTCGTTATTTTATCAATAATCTCCGCGTCATCTACAACGATTTGCAATTTCAATAAACCTTCTTTCTCTCCACGCAACATTGCAAGAATTCTATGTGAAGCGCACTTACGCAACACATCAGAAGAATCGAAATAGTTGGCATATTTTTGAGCTTCATCTTTCTTTCCTTTCACTACTTTACTTCGCAAAACAGCATTTCGTTCAAAATAGTTTCTTACACTACTCCTGACAAATGTTTTTTCCGAAATCCACTCAGCTATAATATCATTAGCTCCTTGCAAAGCTTCGTCAATCGACGCCACGCTATCACTCAAGTAGCGATCGGCAATGCACTCTATATCATTGGCCTTTTGCGACATGATTATCTTAGCCAACGACTCAAGCCCTTTCACTCTTGCCGCCTCAGCGCGAGTTTTTCTCTTTGGTTTATAAGGCAAATATAGGTCTTCAAGTTCAACCGACGACCAACAATCTTGTATTTTGCTTCCCAATTCGGGTGTTAATTTCCCTTGTTCAGCAATTACACCTTGAACATACTCTTTGCGCTTTTGCAATTCAGTAAGTTCGGAAAATGATTCCGAAATCTTTTGAATTTGCACTTCATCAAGTCCCCCAGTACATTCTTTTCTATACCTACTAATAAAAGGAATGGTACCCCCTTCTTCAAGCAAATTAACAGTTCTTTCAACCTGCTGACGAGAGATACCAACCATTTTGGACAAAACATCCAACAAAGTCTTATTTATCATTACTCAGATTTAAGAGCATTCAATTTATTCTTCAAAGGATTAGCATACATGTTATATATCATAGTTCTCATGTAGTTACGATCTTCTTCCGACACTTCCACATCCACCTTGTCCAATTGTTTTTCAACATATTTCACGAAAGCATCTTTTTCTTCTTTCGAATATCCATTATCAGCATATTCACATGTTTCATTAATCAAATCGTAAGCCACATAATTACATGGATATATCTTATATGTTCTATGAATTGACTTATCAATTACTTCTTTTACAAAATTTACTATTGTGTTTCTATCAGCATCCGAAGGCAATTCATCAAGCTTGATACTTACACATGGCGAAATCTCAAAGTGAATTCTACCTTTATAGCCCATCAATCCTGTACTCATACTTAGCAAATCATCTGCCTTTGACTTCTTAAACTCAGGATCATTCTTCTTCATCAAGAATTCCTTAGCCTTCAAGTAGTCATTTGGATCATACTCATAACTGATTGACAATGGCAACAGATTAAGTTCTTTTACTCTATCATAGAAAGTTGGAGCGTCGCCACCCATTCCGAGCATCTTTAGCAAACTTTCTTGTGTTCTGTCATCGCTATCTTTCGAACGACCTTCTCGTTGCGCAATCCACACTGATTGATTCTTCTTAGTAAGAGCAAAATGTACATAATTAGACAATTGCATTGCGCCTTCAAGTCTTTGATGGCTTGACAAATTACGCTTCACAATAAAGCTCTTATTCAATCTCACAAGAATTGAAATCCATTCATAAACCAACAAATTGTTACCAATAGCAACTTCGGTAGTTTGTCGGTCATTGTATAACAAATTCAAGTTTAGGAATGACGCATCAAGAACAATATCTCTATGATTAGAAATAAAAGTATAAGACTTATCCTTTTGACAATTTTCAACGCCGCCCATTGATAGGCCATCAGTTGTATTCTTAACTAAAGTTTCAAGAAATGGCTTCATAACCATTCTTTGGAATTCATCTTTAGTTCTTAAAGACAACAATTGTTGTTCAAATGTCTTAAAATCAAGATAAGGCATTGCATATTCTACAACGCTCTTAAACATTGGCTCTTTTACCAACTGAGCCATTTGTGTAGCGAATTCGCTGTCATTAAATGGACATACATCAGCAAATTCTGCAGGAATTTTAATTTCACTGGTAATCATAAATCTTTCTCAACAATTACTCATTACCAAAGGTAATAATTTTTATTCAAATACACTAATAATTTTAACAAGTATTAGATATTTATTTATTATAAGCATTGGCATAATCACGCCATTTGCTTATCAACTCAACCATATCTTGTGGCATCTCACTATCAAAATCCATTTGTTGTCCTGTAATAGGATGAACAAAGCCCAAAGTCTTAGCATGCAATGCTTGGCGAGGACAAATAGCGAAACAATTCTGTATAAATTGCATGTACTTAGGTGATGTAGAACCCCTTAGCACCTTGTCGCCTCCATATCGAGCATCACTGAATAGTGGGTGCCCAATATACTTCATATGCACTCTAATCTGGTGAGTTCTACCGGTTTCGAGTTGACACCTCACCACCGACACATGTCCGAGATTTTCCAAAGTTGTATAATGGGTTACTGCATGTTTTCCCATATCACCTTCGGGGAATACTGTCATCTGCAATCTATCTTTTAGGCTACGACCAATGTTTCCCTCGATGCGGCCACATTCGTCGCTCATCTCACCCCACACCACTGCCACATATTGGCGCTTAGTGGTTTTATCAAAGAATTGCTTACCCAAATGAGTTTTGGCATGAGGTGTCTTTGCAATAACAAGCAAACCCGATGTATCTTTGTCGATACGATGCACGAGTCCCATACGAGGGTCGCTAACATCAAAATCGGGATTATCTTTAAAGTGATAAGCCAAAGCATTCACAAGTGTACCCGAATAATTACCATGACCTGGGTGTACCACAAGCCCTGCAGACTTATTCACCACAAGCAATTGGTCATCTTCATACACAATATCAAGTGGAATATCCTCAGGAATGATTTCGTTTTCATATCGTGGACGGTCCATCACTATGCGTATATCATCGAATGGCTTCACTCTGTAATTAGATTTCACAGCCTTACCATTCACAATGATACACTGCGCTTCGGCAGCTTGTTGTATTCTATTTCTTGATATATTTGCAATCTTTGTAGTCAAGAATTTGTCAATACGCAACAGTGTTTGACTTTTCTCAGCCACAACATGGTAATGTTCCCACATATCCTTGCCATCGATTGTAAAATCAGGCGTAAAATCGTCGGAATCCATCACATTTACATCTTCAACTATATCTTCAATATCCTCCACTTCAATCAAGTCTTTTCTTTAATAATACTTCTACAATAATCACTTTTAGAATATTGTTTCCATCATCAAACTATCAGTAGCAATCGAATCGGCAACTACTTCCATTCCACCACTACCAATCGATAGCACCACTGGCACAGTGAGTGGCAGGCGTTCACCTGGCATCACTTCTTTTCCGTCCGCCGACACGCCTACGATAAGTTCCTTATATGGAGAAGCTACAGTATCTATTCTGATATTCTTAAAGCCAAGTCCTTCGAGTACTGCTCTACCTTGACGGCTCGACATATCCAACACTTTAGGGAACGCCACCTTGCGAGGCATCACCGCATTGATAGTCAAATATATTGTTCTATTGGCTTTCACTTTCGAATTAGCCTTTGGCTCTTGATCCACCACTGCACCTGGCTCGTAAGAATTGTTGTAGGTAGAATCAGCTATCTCACATTTAAATCCATTTTCACGAATCTCAAGCTCAGCCGCATTCAGTGTCTTACCTTTCAGCTCAGGCACCACCACATATTCGCCATGACATGTAAATCCATCAATAGCAAATAGCACTATATTCACCAACACTATAAACGCTACTACTATCAGTAACAAATTGAATAGTATTGGGTGATTCTTTGGAAATCCAATTATTTTTTTCTTATCCACTTTATAATATAATGTTTAGTTTATTTCGAGTTTCCAGTCTACCTCATTAAGCAAAAACCTTCCATCCCAATTTCTTACAAAGTAACAAAAATTCTTTCATTCATCAAAATAAAAACGCACAATACAGCCGTATGCACAAAACAAAAGTCGGATATTTTGCCGTTCACGCAAAACACCCGACCTATATCAATCATCAAAAACTTGATTTATTCAATATTGTCTTTTTCCTTAGCAGGATTTCTGAAATAAATCTTCTTTTCGTCATATTCTTGCTCAGCGATAAGAGTTGGCTTAGGCAACTTCTCATAGTAGCGAGAGATTTCGATTTGTTCTCTGTTTTCTGAAATTTCTTCCAAGTTATCATTCATAGAAGCAAATTCCTGCAACTTCTTTTCCAAATCCTTCTTCATTTCCACAGCGATTTGATTAGCACGCTTCGAAACCACGCAAACAGTTTCATAAATATTGCCAGTTTGTTCCGACATTTCAATTAGGTCGCGAGTCACTGTGTTCAATGGCGCATTTGTCTTCTTGTAATCCATCTTTATATTGATTTTTTAAAATTATTCTTTAATATATTTCTTTGCAATCTCGTAAATATTATCAGCCTCCTTGCGATATTCGCTTTCTGGATAGTCATTGATGAATGAGTAATATTCATCTACAACATCACGAAAACGCTCAGCCTTCTTGTAGTCCACACTCTGATTAGCTTCTTGATAGCGAGCCTTCAAAATCAACATTTCGAGAGGTTCTTTATACTTGCTGTATGGATAATCCTTGATAGCATTCTTAGCCACAATCACAGCCGATTCGTAGTTATTACCCATGTAATTACCAAGGTTATAATACAATTGAGCCGATTGCAATTCCTTAAGCACCAACTTATCTTGCAATTCGAAGATACAATTTTGAGCAATCATAGCCTTGTCACTCTTTGGGAAATAATCTAAGAAGTTTTGCAACTCTTCGATAGCCTTGTAAGTTCCCGATTGGTCAAGTTGAGTATCAGGTGAATCAAGATAATAACCATATCCTGCATAGAAACGAGCCAATTCGGTGTATTGTCCCTTAGGATAATGTTGGTAGTAAGTCTTGAAATATGAGCCCGAATTCATGTAATCTTGATTTTCGTAGTGGCTCAACGCAAGTAGATACAACGATTCTTCTGCATTAGCAGTACCCTTGAACAATGTTACCAATTCTCCAAGAATAGTTATCGTTTGACCGTACTTACCTTTTTCGAACGCTTGCTTAGCGTATTCATATCTATAATTCACATCTGGATTCTTTAGCACTTTTTGATACTCGCCACAGCTATTGAGCATCATCATGCCACATCCAACCAGAAATATTGAAAAAATCTTCTTCATATATCTATATTATTCCGAACTTAATACTTCAGTTTGCAAATTTACGCAATAATTCATATTTCTCAAAACACTTTTTATTAAAATATGCCCAACTTGGCGTCACAATCCTAATTCTTTGCCCCTACACGCAATATTTAACAATACTTTATACTTACATCACCCCCTTTTAGTAGCTCTTACTCACAATCAATCAAAAAATCTCGCCACTTTCACAACTCATTACACTTTATTGATGTTTATTATAAAAAATCAACCATAAACACTCCGTTATGACAAACATTCACAACCCTCAAGAGCTATTGGCTTTCGACCACAATCTGTCAATATCTAAAAGCTCATCAAGCGCCGCCATTTTCATGACAATAGCAGGCATAGCAATAATAATCATCGGCACACAAATCAACGCCTCCGAGGCCGTCAATTACATTCTTGGAGTTACAGGTTTTATTATAGCTATAGTAGGCTTAGGAAACCTATTCTCAGTCAAAAACACCATAATTCACACTACATCGCGCGAACCAATGAGCAGAACCAAATTATTCTTTCATCGCAACGACGAGCACGACATACATCACCTACTCGAAAACGGCGACATCGACACCCTTATTGATCGTTCCATCGAAACTGGGCCTATACAAGTCATTATCTACTCCACCACATCCAAGCACTACTACATAGCCCAAATATTCAAATTCATCCCATTCGAATACCTCCCCATTTCCGCCCCAATCACTTTCTACAAAACATAAAAAAGGTGAGTCATTTTCACGACTCACCTAATTAATTTTATGTCTATGCTTTTCAGCGATTACTTCACTTCTTCAAAAGGAATATCAGTTACATCACCCTTGTTACCGCCTTGTTGGTCAGCGCCTGGAGTTGGACCTTGTTGTTGGAATCCAGCACCTTGAGCACCAGCTTGTTGTTGAGCGTTATACATTTCTTGTGATGCAGCGTGGAACACACTTTCAAGTTCAGCGCTTGCAGCATCGATAGCTTCGATGTCTTGCTTGCTGTGAGCATCTTTCAACTTAGCAAGAGCACCTTCGATTTGTGCCTTCTTGTCAGCTGGAAGTTTGTCACCAAGATCCTTAAGGCTCTTTTCAGTTTGAAAAATCATTGAGTCAGCCTTATTAATCTTATCAATGCGTTCCTTTTCCTTAGCATCGGCAGCAGCATTAGCAGCAGCTTCGTCCTTCATGCGTTGGATTTCAGCGTCAGTCAAGCCACTTGATGCTTCGATGCGAATGCTTTGCTCCTTACCTGTAGCCTTATCCTTAGCCGATACATTCAAGAGACCGTTAGCATCGATTTCGAAAGTAACTTCGATTTGAGGTACACCACGAGGAGCTGGAGCAATTCCGTCAAGGTGGAAACGACCAAGAGTCTTGTCGTCCTTAGCCATTGGGCGTTCGCCTTGAAGAACATGGATTTCAACTGATGGTTGGTTGTCAACAGCAGTTGAGAACACTTCGCTCTTACGAGTAGGGATAGTAGTGTTAGCTTCGATAAGCTTAGTCATCACATTACCAAGAGTTTCGATACCCACTGACAATGGAACAACATCAAGAAGAAGCACATCCTTAACATCACCGCTCAATACACCACCTTGGATAGCAGCACCAAGAGCAACTACTTCGTCAGGATTTACGCCTTTAGATGGAGCCTTACCGAAGATTTGTTGTACCTTTTCTTGTACAGCAGGAATACGAGTAGAACCACCTACAAGGATTACTTCGTCGATTTCGCTTGCGCTTAAACCAGCATCTTGAAGAGCCTTTTGACAAGGAGCAACTGTAGCTTGAATAAGAGCATCGCTAAGTTGTTCGAACTTAGCACGAGTAAGTGTGCGAACCAAGTGCTTTGGAATACCATTTACTGGCATGATGTAAGGAAGGTTGATTTCGCTTGAAGTTGTACTTGACAACTCGATCTTAGCCTTTTCAGCAGCTTCTTTCAAGCGTTGTAGAGCCATAGGATCGTGACGCAAATCTACGCCTTCGTCGTTCTTGAATTCTTCAGCAAGCCAATCGATAATTACATGGTCAAAATCGTCACCACCAAGGTGAGTATCACCATTAGTTGACTTCACTTCGAACACGCCATCACCAAGTTCAAGGATAGAGATATCGAATGTACCACCACCAAGGTCAAATACAGCGATTTTTTTGTCGCTTTGAGATTTGTCAAGACCGTAAGCAAGAGCAGCAGCAGTAGGTTCGTTAACGATACGCTTCACAGTAAGACCAGCGATTTCACCAGCTTCCTTTGTAGCTTGGCGTTGAGCGTCGTTAAAGTAAGCAGGAACTGTGATAACTGCTTCAGTTACAGATTGTCCAAGGTAATCTTCGGCAGTCTTCTTCATCTTTTGAAGAACCATTGCAGAGATTTCTTGTGGAGTGTATTCGCGGCCGTCGATTTCAACGCGTGGCTGGTTGTTAGCCGAGCGAACCACCTTATATGGAACGCGTTCAGTTTCCTTAGCGATTTGGTCATAATTTTCACCCATAAATCTCTTGATAGAGAAGATTGTACGAGTTGGGTTAGTGATAGCTTGACGCTTAGCTGGATCGCCCACTTTGCGTTCGCCACCGTCAACAAATGCTACGATTGAAGGAGTAGTGTTACGACCTTCACTGTTTGGAATTACGATAGGTTCGTTACCTTCGAGTACAGCAACACATGAGTTGGTTGTACCTAAGTCAATACCAATAATTTTTCCCATAGTCTAAATATTTTTTATTTGTTTATATTCAATTTTAAATTCTGAGCTATAATACCCGCTCGACACATAGAAAAACAAATGTTGTGCCAAAAAGTTTCTATGACAAACGGCGCTAAAACGGCACGCGAACGCGACAAATTATATGACGATTTGGCAGAACTTTTGACAAAACAGCACTATCTCTATTAATTAATGTATAATAAGTAATTTTTCTGCCTTTAGAAATGGTACAATTAGACAAAATTCATTATTTTTGCAATATAAATTATTTACAGAAAACATTATTAACTTAAACAATTAATTTTTATATCTATTAATTATGAATATTTCTCACATTGAACACGTGGGTATAGCTGTAACAAGCTTGGAAGAAGCTATCCCATTCTACGAAAACATTCTTGGTACAAAATGCTTCGCTATCGAAGAAGTAGCTGACCAAAAAGTAAAAACTGCATTCTTTAAGATTGGTCAAACTAAGATCGAACTTCTTGAAGCAACTGCTCCTGAAAGTGCTATCGCTAAGTTTATCGAAAAGAATGGCGGTCGTGGTGGTATCCAACACATCGCATTCGCTGTTGAAGACGGTGTAGCTAACGCTCTTGCTGAAGCTGAAGCTAAAGGTTGCGCTCTTATTGACAAAGCACCTCGCAAAGGCGCTGAAGGTCTAAACATCGCTTTCTTGCACCCAAAATCAACTTGCGGTACTCTTGTTGAACTATGCGAAGATCCTAATAAGTAATTAACACATATCATTAACTAAAAATGGCAAACCAACTTGAAAAAGTAAAAGAACTGATTGCGTTGCGCGAAGAAGCACGCATCGGTGGTGGCGAAAAAGCTATTCAAAAGCAACACGAGAGAGGTAAATACACTGCTCGTGAAAGAATCGCTCAACTTCTTGACGAAGGCAGTTTCGAAGAACTCGATATGTTCGTTCGTCACAGATGTACTAACTTCGGTCTTGAAAAGAAATCATATCTTGGTGACGGTGTTGTAACTGGTTACGGTACAATCGAAGGTCGTCTTGTTTATGTATTTGCACAAGACTTTACAGTATTCGGCGGCGCATTGTCTGAAACTCTTGCGCTTAAGATCTGTAAGATTATGGATATGGCAATGAAGAACGGTGCTCCTGTTATCGGTCTTAACGACTCAGGTGGTGCTCGTATTCAAGAAGGTATCAACGCACTTGCTGGATATGCTGAAATCTTCCAACGCAACATTATGGCGTCGGGTGTTATCCCTCAAATCTCAGCTATCCTTGGTCCTTGTGCTGGTGGTGCTGTATACTCTCCTGCCCTTACTGACTTCACTATCATGGCTAAGGGTATCTCTTACATGTTCTTGACAGGTCCTAAGGTTGTTAAGACTGTAACTGGTGAAGATGTTACTCAAGAACAACTTGGTGGTGCTGATGTTCACGCTACTAAGTCAGGTGTTGCTCACTTCGCTGCTGAAGATGGTGAAGAAGCTATCCGCATCATTCGCAAGCTTATGGGTTACATCCCACAAAACAACTTGGAAGAAGCTCCACTTGTGGAATGTAATGACCCAATCGATCGTCTTGAAGACAGCTTGAATGAAATTATCCCAGAATCGGCTAACAAGGCTTACGATATGTACGAAGTTATCGGTGCTATCGTGGATAATGGCGAATTCCTTGAAGTTTCAGCCAACTATGCTCGCAACATCATCGTAGGTTTCGCTCGTTTCAATGGTCAATCAGTAGGTATCGTTGCTAACCAACCTAAGGTTCTTGCTGGTGTTCTTGACTGCAACGCTTCTCGCAAGGCTGCTCGTTTCGTTCGTTTCTGCGACGCATTCAACATTCCATTGGTAACTCTTGTTGATGTTCCTGGTTTCCTTCCTGGTACAGGTCAAGAATACAACGCAGTTATCCTTCACGGTGCAAAACTTCTTTATGCATACGGTGAAGCTACTGTGCCTAAGGTTACTGTTACTCTTCGCAAGAGCTACGGTGGTAGCCACATCGTGATGAGCTGTAAGCAACTTCGTGGCGACATGAACTATGCATGGCCAACTGCTGAAATCGCTGTCATGGGTGCATCGGGTGCTGCTGAAGTACTTTATGCTAAGGAAGCTAAAGACGCTAAGACTGCTGCTAAGGTTGCTAAAGAAGCTGGCGACGACGCTAAGGCTGCTCAAATCATGGACGACTTCAAGAAGTTCATCAAAGAAAAGGAAGACGAATACAACAAGCTATTCTGCAACCCTTACAACGCAGCTCGCTACGGTTACATCGACGATGTTATCGAACCACGCAACACTCGTTTCCGCGTAATTCGTGCGCTTCAACAATTACAAACCAAGAAGGTTGTTAACCCTGCTAAGAAGCACGGTAATATTCCTTTGTAATTCTATAAGCAATGAACAAGAAAGGTTTATTTTTATTAATATTTGTTTGTCTTCTTTCATTCTCTTCTTATGCTCAACACAAAGGTTTGCGCATCACTGAAGTAATGGTTGAAAACCAAACAAACATAACTGACGAATACGGAAATCGCCACGCATGGATTGAATTGTACAATACAACTCGCAAATCAATGCAGATTTCTACTGTATTCATCACTAATGAGCGTGTGCCAGAGGGTCAAACCCCTGACAAGACTAAAATGTATGTAATTCCTCTAAACGACAAGAATACTAAGATTGAACACCTTCAACAAGCTGTATTCTTTGCCGATGGAGACCCTTGGAAAGGTACATTCCACGCAAGCTTTGAATTAGTTCCTGGTCAAGAAAACTACATCGCTATCTACGATGCTGATGGTTTGACTAAACTTGATGAAGTAGTGGTGCCTGCCAACCTTCCTGCTGACCAATCATTCGCAAGAACTGTTGAAATTGCTCAATGGGACAAGATCGACAGCAATGATTTCAATCCAGCAGAATGGGAATTCCGTAATGGTACTGAAAAAGACAGTGCAATTACTCCTGGCATAAACAACCAAGTAATCGAACTTAACGACAAAATCGAAAAGTTCCAACGCCTTGACAGCACAGGTGTAATGTTGACTGTAATGGCTATGCTAATCGTTTTCTCAGCTCTTATCCTTCTTAGCGTTTGCTTCTACATCTTCGGTAAGATTAACGCTGGCATCGCTCGCAAGAATAAGGCCGTATCTCAAGGCAAGCCTGAAGATGCAGACCATAGCGAAGTTGAAGAAGATAGTGGCGAAGTTATCGCAGCTATTTCTACAGCTCTTTATCAACATCTTAATGCTCACGACTATGAAGAAACAGTGCTTACTATTAATAAGGTGAAGCGCGCATATTCTCCATGGAGCTCTAAGATTTACTCATTACGCGAACTACCTAACAAACACTAATCATCTAAAAGACTAATTAAATGAAAGATTATAAGTATAAAATCAATGGAAACGATTACAAAGTTTCTATTGGAGACATTGAAAACAACATTGCACATGTAGAAGTAAACGGTGTGCCTTACAATGTTGAAATTCAAGAAACAAAAGCTGCTCCCGTTACAGTGAAGACTGTTAAGCCTGCTGCAGCTCCTCGCACTGAAACTGGTGCTAAGGTTATCAACAAACCAACTGTTGCTACTGGCCAAGCTGCAATTAAATCTCCACTTCCAGGTGTTATTATCGACATCAAGGTGAAGGTTGGCGACACAGTTACTTCTTCTACAGTAGTTGCAGTCCTTGAAGCAATGAAGATGGAAAACAACATCAATGCTGGTAAGGACGGCGTAGTTAAAGCTATTAATGTAAATAAGGGTGATTCTGTACTTGAAGGTACTGACCTCCTTGTAATTGAATAATCACTATGAACGAATTATTATCATTCTTCGGTGAAAATTTCCAACAATTCTGGGAATTTACCGGATTTTATAACGCAACATTACCTCACCTAATAATGTTGGCTGTAGGTTTGTTCTTTATCTATCTTGCGATAAAGCACGAATTCGAACCAATGTTGCTTGTTCCTATTGGGTTTGGTATCCTTGTTGGTAATATTCCATTCCAACTTGGCAATGAGATTGGTATTTATGAAGAAGGTTCTGTGCTAAACATCCTTTATGGTGGTGTTAGCGCAGGTTGGTATCCACCACTAATCTTCTTAGGAATTGGTGCAATGACCGACTTCTCGGCTCTTCTTGCTAATCCTAAGTTGATGCTTGTGGGTGCAGCAGCACAATTCGGTATCTTTGGTGCTTACATGGTGGCTTTGGCTCTTGGATTTGCTCCTGACCAAGCTGCAGGTATTGCGATCATCGGTGGTGCCGACGGTCCTACTGCTATCTTCCTTTCTTCTAAACTTGCTCCTAACATGATGGGTGCTATCGCGGTTTCAGCTTATTCTTACATGGCTCTTGTTCCGCTTATCCAACCACCTATCATGAAGTTGTTCACAACTAAGAAGGAACGCCTTATCAAGATGAAACCAGCACGCGTGGTATCTCAAACTGAAAAGATTATTTTCCCTATCTTCGGTTTGTTGCTTACTTGCTTCTTCGTACCTTCAGCAATTCCATTGTTAGGTATGTTGTTCTTCGGTAACTTGCTTCGCGAAAGTGGTGTTACTACTCGTCTTGCTAAGACTGCAAGCAACGCTCTTACTGACATCGTAACAATGTTGCTTGGTCTTACAGTGGGTGCATCAACTCAAGCATCTGAATTCTTGACTCTTGATACTATCAAGATCTTCGCTCTTGGTGCTATGGCATTCATCATCGCATCATCTTCAGGTGTATTGTTCGTTAAGTTCTTCAACTTGTTCCTTCCAGAAGGCAAGAAGATCAACCCACTTATCGGTAATGCTGGTGTATCAGCGGTGCCTATGGCAGCTCGTATTTCAAACGACCAAGGTTTGAAATATGACCCATCTAACTACCTATTGATGCACGCTATGGGTCCTAACGTAGCAGGTGTTATCGGTTCTGCAGTTGCAGCAGGTGTACTTCTTGGATTCTTAGGTTAATTCTAATTACACCTTATATTAATAAGACTGGCAATTTCCATTGCCAGTCTTATTTTTTTATCTAAAATGAACTATTAATTATAATTATTGTTACATATATTAAAAAGGAATCACAATCGCATGATTTCTTAATCCCTTAGATATATTATAAACAATAATTATATCCCATTTATTATGATTAAACATGAACATATAACGAAACTGTACGACAAGCACAACATTGAATCGCGAGCAGAACTAAATCTTAAGATGCTTAAAAACGGTTCTATCAAGCATCATTCAATAGGGTTTGACGAGGAATTTGTTTCAATAAAGTCATTAGACGCCGATAGCCCTTTCTACGAAATTCCTATAAAAAACATCGCTGGCATAGAAGAACTACCCCATCACACAGCAATCATATTACGCAATTCTATTTTATTTCTCAACAAAAGCAACAATGACATTCATGTCCACATCAACATAGAGAAACCGACTCTTATCGACCGAATAAAACATTTATTCCACATGGATTAGAGCATCAAAATAAAAAAGGAGAACAAACTCATTGTTTGATCTCCTTTACTCTATTATTATTTTGAAATATTATTCTTTGAAATCTTCAAAACCTTCAAGATCGAATTCATCTTCATTGAATGATTCATCACCATAGAAATCTTCATCAAGGTCATCAATTGAAGCAGCTGAAACAGCTTTCTTCACCAACGAATCATTCATTTCTTCAATGTCAACAAATTGCTTTGGCGCTGTACCTACCTTTCTTTGGCACAATGGGTCAAACAATGACTTACCTGGTTGCATTTCCTTCATTTCCATAAAGAAGCAACGATCAGTCATATAGTCAAACACATATATTAGCTTTTGTCCTTCGTCTTCGATAAAATCACTCAATACTGCGTCTTCCATAAGCCACATATCTTCGTCTGAATCAGTATCCATTTCTTCCAATGTGATTTCTTGACCTTTTGACCAATCATCATCACAAACAAAGAATGAATCAAGCTGATCCTTTGAATAACCTATAGAATCCAAGATTGTGTTACGCAATCTCAAAAAAGTATCATCAGAATCAATAGCGATTTCAAGTTTGAAGTTATCAACTTCATCAGAAACAATACAAAATTTGTAAATCATATTCTTATATTATCTTATTTTCATTATTACACTGCGAAATTAATAATTAAATACATATAAAACATATATCTCATCAAAAATTTCTCAACAAAAATGAAAGTTTTTTTCAAGCAAATTATTTGCAAACTATTTTTTATAGTTATGTAAAATTTTAATCACAATTTATTATGTAAATTCAATTAAAATGTCGTATATTGCAAAAATTCAAATTCTATAAATCGCCCTACTTTTTCCCTATGGATACACTAAAAACGAAGGGACTTGAACAAAATTCAAGTCCCTTCATTTATAATATTTATTTAATTAAGGTATCAAGTTGTACTTCTTGAATATCTTTTGGATAGTTTCAAGAGCAATTGTAACTTGTTCTTTAGTGTGTGTAGCCATCAAACTGAAACGAATCAATGTATCGTGTGGAGCAACAGCTGGTGACACAACTGGATTAACGAAGATGCCAGCATCACTAAGTTCCTTAGTAATCATAAATGTCAAATTGTTATCACGGATATACAATGGTATAATTGGAGTTGAAGTATTACCAATTTCGCAACCCATATTGCGGAAGCCATCCAATGCATAGTGAGTGATATCCCATAGATTTTCCATGCGTTCAGGTTCGCTCATCATAATATCAAGAGCAGCACTTGCAGCAGCAGTAGATGCTGGTGTGATACTTGCTGTAAAGATATAACTACGAGAGTGGTGACGCAAGAAGTTTGTAATAGTCTTATCACATGCGATGAAACCACCAAGTGATGCAAATGACTTACTGAATGTACCCATAATCAAATCTACATCATCAGTTACACCGAAATGATCACAAGTACCGCGACCTTGACGACCGAATACGCCAATACCATGCGCTTCGTCAACCATCACACTTGCATTATATTGCTTTGCCAAGCGTACAATCTCAGGAAGATTAGCTACATCGCCTTCCATTGAGAATACACCGTCAGTTACAATCAACTTAATTTCTTCAGGTGAGCACTTCTTCAATTGTTCTTCTAGTGACACCATGTCATTGTGCTTATATTTCAAAGCCTTTGAGAATGACAAACGACGACCTTCAATAATTGAAGCGTGGTCTTGTTCGTCAAGAATGATAGAATCATTTCTACCTGTAAGTGTTGAAACTACACCCAAGTTAACTTCGAAACCTGAAGAGTACAACATTGCATCTTCCTTACCCACAAATGCAGCAAGTTTTTGTTCCAATTCCTTGTGGATGTCAAGTGTACCATTCAAGAATGGAGAACCAGCAAGACCAGTACCATATTTCTTTGTTGCTTCAATAGCAGCTTCTTTCACCTTTGGGTGATTAGTCAAACCCATGTAGCTGTTTGAGCCGAACATGAGAACTTTCTTACCATTGATTACAACTTCAGTATCTTGTTCACTTTCAATTTTGCGGAAATATGGATAAATTCCTGCAGCTTTAGCCTTTTGAGGCTCTTGGTATTGAGATAATTTAGCTTGTAGTAGCTTCATAGCTTATTATAAAAAGATTTATTCGTTTATTTGTAAACTTCTACACACGCAGCCGTTTACTTTCGTTTACTTACATTTTCAAAGTGCAAAGTTACGAAATAAAATCCTAACATCCCTAAAAAATCTAAAATAATTAGCCCAATTTACATTTTTTGTGCAAATTTATGTTTAACACTGCAAATATTTACAAACGAGGCTAATATTTCGAAACCTCTTCTGCAATATATTGAGCTACAATCACCGAAATCACTAACTTTTTTCGTAATTTTGTAAATTATAGAATTGTGTGTTATGTTTTTTAAGCTAAACTCAGAATATAGTCCAACTGGCGACCAGCCCCAAGCAATCGAGCAACTCTCTAAAGGAATTGAGGAAGGTGTACCTTTTCAAACCCTATTAGGAGTAACTGGGTCGGGCAAAACTTTTACAATGGCTAATGTCATTGCTAAAACTAATCGCCCTACCCTTATCCTTTCGCACAATAAAACTTTGGCCGCACAGCTATATGCCGAGTTTAAATCATTCTTTCCTGAGAATTCTGTTCATTATTTCGTTTCCTACTACGATTATTATCAACCCGAAGCATATATTCCTTCTACTGATAAATATATCGAGAAAGACCTTGCGATAAATGAAGAAATTGACCGTCTTCGCCTTGCTACTGTAGCAGCACTACTATCAGGAAGAAGGGACATTATCGTCGTATCATCAGTTTCTTGTATCTATGGTATGGGAAATCCAAACGATTTCAACGAGAATATTATCGAAATTAAGTGTGGACAAAACATCGGTCGCGATCGATTCCTACGCACATTGGTCGATGCTCTTTATTCTCGCAACGAAATGGAGCTTGCGCGTGGTACTTTCCGCGTTAAGGGCGACACAGTTGACATTGCTCTTGCTTACGAAGAAATCAACATACGAGTAATCTTCTGGGGTGATGAGATTGAATCAATCCAAATAATGGACAAAGACACACAAATGCCTACAGAAAATGTTGAAGCATTCAAAATCTTCCCAGCCAACATCTTTGTCACCACTAAAGAAAGAATGGCATTTGCTCTCGATAAGATTGCTGTCGATTTAGGCACCCAACGCGACATGTTCCAACGCGAAGGACGATATGCCGAAGCAGAACGATTATACGAACGAGTAAGCTACGACCTCGAAATGATTAGGGAAGTGGGCTACTGCTCCGGAATCGAAAATTATTCACGATATTTCGATGGTAGAGAACCCGGAATGCGTCCATTCTGCCTTCTCGACTATTTCCCCGACGACTATCTCACAATTATTGACGAAAGCCATGTGACTGTGCCACAAATTCGTGGTATGCATGGTGGCGACTTGTCTCGCAAAACCAATTTGGTGAATTATGGATTCCGTCTTCAAGCTGCAATCGACAACCGACCTCTAAAATTTGAAGAATTCGAGTCGCTCACCAAACAAACAATATTCGTAAGTGCAACTCCTGCCGATTACGAACTCAACAAGTGCGAAGGTATTGTAACAGAGCAAATCATTCGCCCTACAGGGCTTCTTGATCCTCAAATTGTGGTGCGCCCATCGAGAGGACAAATCGATGATCTATTGGAAGAAATTCAACGACGCATCGAGTTCAACGAACGCACTTTGGTCACTACACTTACCAAGCGTATGGCTGAAGAATTGGCTGCACACTTGGCTAAAATCAATATTCGTTGCGCCTACATACACTCCGATGTTGAAACAATGGATCGCATCAAGATTCTTGACCAACTTCGTGGTGGCGAAATTGATGTTCTTATTGGTGTTAATCTTCTTCGCGAAGGGCTTGACCTTCCGGAAGTATCTCTTGTCGCTATTATTGACGCCGACAAAGAAGGATTCTTGCGTAATCATCGCTCGCTCACTCAAACAGCGGGTCGTGCAGCGCGAAATCTCAATGGTATGGTGATCATGTATGCCGACAAGATTACTGATTCTATGCAACGCACAATCGATGAAACCGATCGTCGTCGCACATTGCAATTAAAGTACAACGAAGAAAATGGCATAACGCCACAAGCTATTGTTAAAGCTCGCAATCTCATCGTTGGGCAAGATTCCGATTCATCTACTCCAAGACTTACAGCTAAAGGTAGATTCATCGAAAAAAGCAATATTAATCCCGTTATTCAAAGCTATATCGACAAAGAATACAACAAAACTTCGGGCATAGCGGCCGATCCAGTTGTAAAATATATGAGCGTGAACGACAAGAAGAAAGCAATAGAACGACTTCGCGTTCAAATGACCGAGGCAGCTAAGCGTATGGACTTCATCGAAGCTGCACAATATCGTGATGAGCTACTTGCTCTCGAAGAAACTATTAAAAACGAAGAATAGACAATGACTGACAATAAACATATCAACAAACAATGGCTCCCAACCACTAAGAAAGAAATTGAACACTTAGGTTGGGACTACATCGATGTTATTCTATTTTCGGGCGATGCCTACATCGACCATCCATCAATGGGCGCTGCCGTTATTGGGCGAGTGCTTGAAGCTAATGGATATCGTGTAGCCATAGTGCCACAACCCAACTGGCGCGACGACCTTCGCGACTTCGCAAAATTGGGTAAACCTCGCCTATTCTTCAGCGTTTCGGCTGGTGCAATGGATTCAATGGTAAATCACTACACTGCCAATCGTCGCAAGCGTAGCGATGACGCCTACACGCCTAATGCTAAAGCAGGTATGCGTCCCGACTACCCTACTATTGTCTACACCGAAGCACTAAAAAAGCTATTCCCTGATGTGCCAGTAGTTGCCGGGGGCATCGAAGCTTCTATGCGTCGACTTGCTCACTACGACTATTGGAAAGATGACATTGCGCCATCTATTCTCAAGGATTGCAAAGCCGATTTATTAGTCTACGGAATGGGAGAAAAACCTATTATTGAAATTGCTAATTCTCTTCGCGATGGCAAAAACATTAGCGAATTAACCGATATTCCTCAAACAGCTCTTCGTTGCTCAGTTGATAGTATTCCTACTCAACCCAACAACGATATAGAAATCGTTTTGCACTCATTCGAGCAATGCAAAAAAGACAAGAAAAAGCACGCAGAGAACTTCAAGAATATCGAAATAGAGTCAAACCGTTGGCAAGGACGCACTATTTGGCAACAAACAGGAAACATTGCTATCAAGGTTAATGGCACTAACCCTCCTATGACTGAAGCCGAGATTGACGCGTCATTCGACTTGCCTTACACCCGTCTACCTCACCCTCGCTACAATGGTAAGCGTATTCCTGCCTACGAAATGATTCGCCACTCGGTCAATCTTCATCGTGGTTGTTTTGGTGGATGCTCTTTCTGTACAATATCGGCACACCAAGGCAAATTCATTGCCTCTCGTAGCAAGCAATCTATCATGCGTGAGGTGGCTCAAGTGTGCGCAATGGAAGATTTCAAAGGCTATATTTCCGACCTCGGTGGACCATCGGCCAATATGTATAAACTTGGTGGCAATGATATCGAAAAGTGCAAACAATGCACTCGACCTTCTTGCTTGCACCCTCTTCCATGCCCTAATCTTAATAATGACCACTCACTTTTGCTCGACATCTATCACGAAGTCGACAAGTTGCCACAAGTGAAGAAATCATTTGTTGGAAGTGGTGTGCGTTATGATTTATCTATGCACAGAAGTGAAAATGAACAAATCAATAAGGTAAATCGCCGATACAACGAAGAATTAATCACCAATCATGTGTCAGGTCGATTGAAAGTTGCACCCGAGCACACTTCTGATAGTGTGTTGCGACTCATGCGCAAACCTTCATTCGCTCAATTTGAAGAATTTAAACGCATCTTCGATCGTATCAACGAAGCAAAAGGACTGAAACAGCAACTTATCCCTTATTTTATATCATCTCACCCAGGTTGCACCGAAAGCGACATGGCAGAACTTGCTTGCAAGACCAAGAAACTTAATTTCCATCTTGAGCAAGTGCAAGATTTTACGCCAACTCCAATGACGATGTCGACCGAGATGTACTACACAGGCTATAATCCTTACACTCTTCAACCTGTGTTCACTGCTCATTCAAAAGAAGAGAAACTTGCGCAACGCAAATACTTCTTCTGGTATGAACGCGAAAACAAACAAGACATAATTCAGTCATTGCAACGCATAAAACGCGCCGATTTGATCAATGAACTTTATCCAGGAGGCACGGCACGCAACTATGTTGCCAACAAACCTGCACCAAAGCAGAACAAGCCAAATCGCGACTTTAAACCAAACAAAAGAAACAATAACAAAAAGAAATATTAATAACATTAAACAAAATCATTTATGAACTTATCAAAATTCACAGTTATGGCATCTCTATTTGCTCTCACTGGTCTTGCTTCTTGCGAAAAAGAGGCCGAAGAGGTTATCATCGAGCAGCCACAAGTAAAAATTGAGAATGGTCACTTCACTCCTGAAGCATTGATGTCGATGGGTGCTGTAACCGATCCACAAGTTTCTCCTGACGGAACTAAAGTATTGTATGGTGTAAAATTCGAAAGCATCGAACAAAACAAGTCTAACCGCGAACTTTGGGTAGTTGGTGTTGATGGTTCTAACCCAACACGCATCACCACTACTGCAAAGGGCGAACAAAATGCAGTATGGATCAATGGTGGCAACAAGATTGCTTTCCTTTATCCACAAGACGGCAAAATGCAAATCTGGACAATGAATCCTGACGGAACCGATCGCAAAGTCGTTTCTAATGTAGAAAATGGCGTTGACGGATTCGTTCTTTCTCCAGATGAAACAAAGGTTGCATTCATCTCACAAGTAAAATGGGGAACTGATGCTAAAGACCTTTATCCTGAACACGACAAGGCTAATGTACGCATCATCACCGACATGATGTACAAGCACTGGGACGAATGGGTAAAGACTATCCCTCATTCTTTTGTTGCTGATTTCGACGGCGCACAAGTAACCAACATCGTTGACATGCTTCAAGACGAACCTTACGAAGCTCCAATGAAGCCTTTCGGTGGTGTTGAATCTTTGGCATGGGCTCCTGACGGCAAGAGCGTTGTATATGTGTCACGCAAGAAAACTGGTATGGCTTATGCCCTATCAACCAACTCTGACCTTTACCAATACAACCTTGAAACTAAGGAAACAAAGAACCTTACTGAAGGCATGATGGGTTACGACACTAACCCTCATTTCTCTAAGAGCGGTCGTTACCTTGCTTGGTTGTCAATGGAACGCGATGGTTACGAAAGCGATATGAATCGCATCTTCATTCTTGACATGGAAAATGGCGAAAAGAAGCACCTTACTGCTAATTGGGACTATGCTGTTGATCAAATGGCTTGGTCACCAAACGAAAAAGCTATTTTCTTCACAGCTCCTTACCTTGGTTGCGCTCCAATGTTCAAGATTGATGTTGAAACAGCCGAAATCACTACTATTGCCGATGGCGAATACGACTATGCTGCAGTAGTTCCTGTTAACGACGACACAGTTATCACTCTTCGTCACTCATTGCAAGAGCCTAACGAAGTTTACGCAGTTACAGCTAGTGAAGTGAAGAAATTGTCAACTGTCAACGACGAAATGCTTGCTTCACTTAACAATGTTACAGTTAAGAAGGTGCTTGTACCTACTACTGATGGCAAGCAAATGACAACATGGGTAGTTCTTCCACCTAACTTCGACGAAACTAAGAAATATCCTGCAATCCTTTATTGCCAAGGTGGTCCACAACAACCAGTAAGCCAATTCTGGTCTTATCGTTGGAACCTTCGCCTAATGGCTTCACAAGGCTACATCGTTATTGCTCCTAACCGTCGTGGTCTTCCAGGTTTCGGTACTGAATGGAACGAACAAATCTCTGGCGACTATCCAGGTCAAAACATGAAAGACTACTTTGCTGCAGTCGATCACATGAAGAAAGAACCTTATGTTGATGGCGACCACATTGGTGCAGTTGGTGCAAGCTACGGTGGTTTCTCTGTTTACTGGCTTGCTGGTAACCACGAAGGTCGTTTCAAAGCACTTATCGCTCACGCAGGTATCTTCAACATGGAAGCTCAATATCTTGAAACAGAAGAAATGTGGTTTGCCAACTGGGATATGGGCGGCGCATTCTGGGAAAAGGACAACAAGGTTGCACAACGCACTTTCGCTTGCTCTCCTCACAAATATGTTAAGAACTGGACAGCTCCTATCCTTATCACTGCAGGCGAACTTGACTATCGCATCTTGAGCTCACAAGCCGAAATGGCATTCAACGCTGCCACTCTACTTGGCGTTCCTGCTAAGATGGTTCTTTATCCTGACGAAAACCACTGGATTCTTAAGCCACAAAACAGCTTGATTTGGCAAAAAGAATTCTTCGGATGGCTTGACAAATACCTAAAGGAAGAAGCTAAATAATCATAGCACTCCACAACAAAATAAGAGATGTATCACCACTTGTGATACATCTCTTATTCTTTTTTTACCTCGATTGTAATTCTTATTTCTTCTTGATGCTGAAGAACTCTTTTAGCAATTCAGGAGTACATTCTGCAGCATCGCCACCGTGCTTATATTGAGGGCAATATTTATATTTCACTTTCACGCCCTTCTTCTTAAGCTCTTTCACCTTATCGGTACAATCCTTTTCACTTCGTGTGTTGAAGAAATAAATTGGAATATCCACCTTGCGAGGCGATGAGCACGACATTGATATTGCAGCAGCAAACATCTCAGGATGTTTTTCGGCATAATCCCATGTACCTACACCTCCGTCCGACGAACCAGTCACATAGATGCGCTTCTTGTCCACAAGACCTTTGTTGATGTAATCGTTGATGATATGTTCCACATCATCGTAGCAATCCCTCCATGCCACAGTTTTTGGGTTGTTCGACTTGTGACACACTGGGAACAATGCGATAGCCTTTGTGCCACTATCCTTCAAATATTGAAGAATTCGCTCATCAGCATCCACACAGTCAAGGTGATTGAAACTAAAGAAATCGTGCTTCTTGTAGTCGTGCACACCACCATGAAGCCACAACAGCACAATCGCTTTTCCTGGCTTTTCTGTGTTGATATTCACCACTCTACATGGCACATTATAAGTAAACTCACCCTCGGGTAGCGTGGTCACGCTTTTACTACAAGCCGTAACCATCAACATTACTAATGCTAAATAGATATACTTCATATTTCTCGTGATTTAATTAAATTAAGGCAAATATAGCCATATTTTCAATAAAAATAGCCCAAAATATCAATATAAATTATTTTTTACGCCTATACCATTGTGTATCTGTAATTTACAAAAACAAAGTTTGGTTTCGAAAATTATTTCCTCAATTTCTTTGCATACAATATCATTCTAATTACCACCTCTTTTTGACTTAATATCAAAAAGAAATATGTTCATATGTTCTTTTGTCCAAGATACCACTATTATAAACAAAATAGGAGTTAAGAATACTCCTAACTCCTATTATCACTATCCAATAAACGACTAAAGAATCACATTGCTGCAGTGAGCACTACTTCGCCAAGTGTTGGGTGTGCGTGAATGATGTCTTTTAGTTCGTCAACGGTAGCATTTTTGTTCATCAATGCTGCTACTTCTTGAATCAAATCGGCAGCATGAGGTCCGAGTATGTGACAACCAAGAATCTTTCCATCGGTAGCCGAAACCACAAGTTTCAAGATTCCGTCGGTTTCGTTCATCGCCACAGCTTTACCATTAGCACGGAAGAAAGCCTTCTTCACCACCATTTCTATGCTATTTTCTTTGCAATAGCTATCGGTTACACCCACCATTGATGCTTCGGGAGTGGTAAACACAGCTGATGGCATAATATCCAATCGAATATTGTCGGTTTCGCCAAGTATTGCATTCACAGCACGCTTACCTTGGAATGTTGCTGCATGTGCAAGCATACAACGAGCATTCACATCACCAATGGCATACACGCCATCAACATTGGTGCGCATATTGTCATCGACAACAATGCCTCGTGGTGAATGCTCCACTCCTGCTGCGTCGAGTCCTTGTGGCAAACGAGGAGCGCGTCCCACTGCCATAAGCACTTTTTCGCATAATACTTCGAGTTGTTTGCCTTTTTGTTCGTATTTCACAGTAGCTGTTCCATCGCCATTGTCGGCAATAGCTGTTACTCCAGCACCTACATTCATTGCTACGCCCTTCTTAGCAAGCGACTGACGCAAACGCTTTGCAACATCGCCATCAAAGTTAGGCAACACTTCCTTGCAGAACTCCACAACACTCACTTCAACTCCAAGACTATTGAATATTGAAGCAAATTCAAGTCCTATCACACCTCCACCTATCACACAAAGGCTCTTAGGCAAGGTCTCAAGGTCGAGAATTTCATCGCTTGTAAGCACACAAGGCAAATCGGCTCCTTCTACTGGCAAAAACTTAGGTTTTGAACCAGTAGCGATAATCAAATGGTCGCATTCGTAGCTTTCGCCATTGCAATCCACCGATTTTGCCGATGTGATGACTGCTTCGCCTTGCACAAGTGTAATATAAGGGTGTTTCAATGCCATTGCCACACCTTCACGCAATTGTGCTACAACATTGTTCTTGCGTTCAATCATCTTGGCAAAATCAATCGAAAAAGCCACATCGTTAATACCAAATTCGGCAGCTTCTTTCAAATGATTTAGCACTTCGGCATTCTTGCAAAGTGTCTTTGTGGGTATACAACCACGGTTGAGACATGTTCCTCCAAGCTCTCCTGCCTCGAAGATTGTCACCGACAATCCTCGAGTAGCAGCATAGTGAGCGGTTTCATATCCACCAGGTCCTGCACCTATTATTATTACATCGGTTTTCATTCAGCACTATCAGCTAATAGTTCACGATAAGTAACGATAGGATGTGTTGCAGCAAGTGTATCGTCGGGACGACGCACTGGCGTATTGTGTGGCGCAGCCTTCAACATTTCAGGATCTTCGGCAGCTTCTTGTGCAATCTTACGCATCACTGCAATAAATTCATCGAGAGTGGTCTTACTTTCGTTTTCAGCAGGCTCAATCATCAATGATTCATGGAAAAGCAGTGGGAAATAGATTGTTGGCGCATGGAATCCATAGTCGAGCAAGCGCTTAGCCACATTCATTGTGGTTACACCTTGACTCTTGTCCTTCAATCCATCAAACACAAATTCGTGCTTGCACACTACATCAATAGGCAATTCGTACACATCTTTCAACGAATCCTTAATGTAGTTGGCATTCAATGTTGCATATGGACCCACATATTTAAGATTTTCTTTACCAAGTGTAAGAATGTAGGCATAAGCCTTCATCATCACTGTGAAGTTACCCGTGAATCCCGATACCGATCCAAGTGAATCCTTATCGTTTTCTACATAGAATGTACCATCTTCAGCCTTCTTCACATGAGGATTAGGCAAGAACTTTTCAAGTCCTTCGCGCACACCTACAGGGCCCGAACCTGGTCCACCACCACCATGAGGTGTTGAGAATGTCTTGTGAAGATTGATATGCATCACATCAAATCCCATATCACCAGGACGACACTTTCCAAGCAATGCATTCAAGTTGGCTCCATCGTAATAAAGCAAACCGCCACAGTCGTGTACTAATTCAGCAATTTGTGGAATGTTATGCTCGAAAATACCCAATGTATTAGGATTAGTAAGCATAATAGCTGCCACGGTATCGTCAAGATGTGCCTTCAAGTCGTCTACATCGACTGTACCATCGGCCAAACTCTTAACTTGTACCACTTTCAAGCCACACACTGCAGCACTTGCAGGGTTAGTACCATGTGCTGAATCGGGTACAATCACATTTACACGCTTGTAGTCGCCACGGTTATTGTGATAGGCACGAATAACCATCAAGCCTGTCAATTCACCATGTGCTCCCGCAAACGGATTCAAAGTAAACTCGCTCAAGCCCGAAATTTCCGACAAACTTCTTTGCAAATTGTAGTATAATTCGAGTGCGCCTTGTGTTGTGTCTGCACTTTGCAATGGGTGCAATGATGTAAAGGCTGGCAAGTTGCTTATTTCTTCATTAATTTTAGGATTGTACTTCATTGTACATGAACCAAGTGGATAGAATCCAGTGTCAACACCAAAGTTGTTATTACTCATATTAGTGTAATGACGCACCACTGTCAATTCATCTACTTCGGGCAATCCCATAGCTTCTTTTCGCTTCAAGCCTTCAGGCAATGAAGCCATATTGTAATCGGACAATTCATTCTTTGGCAAAGAGTAACCCACTCTGCCTGTTTCGCCCAATTCGAATATCAATTTACCATAAAATGTACTGTTCATAATCGTTTAGGCTTAAAATTGTTTTACAATATCAACTAATTTATCAATCTCAGCTTTGCTGCGTAGTTCAGTTACGCATAGCAACAATGTGTCATCAGCTATCTTTACGCCGGCAAGGATACCCTTTGCAGCACATTCCGCTTGCAACTTATCAATGTCGAGCGTAGTCTTTACTGCAAATTCATTCAAGAATGGTTTGTCAGCATAAGCCATCTCAAACTTTCCAGTGTTACACAATTGCTCAGCAAGATAATGTGCCCCACTATAACTCAGCTCATTCACTTCTTTCAAGCCTTTAGAGCCCATAAGTGCAAGATATATTGTTACATACAATGCCATAAGGCTTTGGTTAGAACAAATATTACTTGTTGCTTTTTCGCGACGAATATGTTGTTCGCGAGCTTGAAGAGTCAACACAAACGAACGCTTACCATTCAAATCTTTTGTTGCGCCAACCACTCTACCTGGCATCTTACGAATCAAAGCTTTCTTTGTGCAAAGGAAACCTACATAAGGGCCACCAAAGTTCATAGGAATACCAAGACTTTGTCCGTCGCCTGCAGCGATATCAGCACCCCATTCTCCTGGCGACTTAATAGCACCAAGTGTAGATGCTTGACAATTCATTATCAATAAAGCTTTTTGTGCATGACACGCATCAGCCCAACCTTCATAGTCTTCAACAATTCCGTAATAGTTAGGAGAAGCTACAATCACTCCAGCCACATCACCCTTAGCAACCTTTTCTTCAAAATCAGCCTTATCGCTCACGCCACCACACTCAGCAATGTAATCGAGTTCGATACCTTGATATTTAGCATAAGTTTCTACAACTGCTTTCACATTAGGATTAAGAGTTGATGTCACAAGCACCTTATTTTTCTTCTTAGCTGCACTCACAGCCATCATCATTGCTTCAGCAGTTGCAGTAGCACCATCATACATTGAAGCATTGCCCACTTCCATTCCTGTCAATTCAGTCATCATTGATTGGAATTCGAAAATGTATTGCAATGTACCTTGTGAAATTTCAGCTTGATAAGGTGTATAAGATGTCAAGAACTCCGAACGGCTTATAATGTGAGATATTACAGCAGGAGAATAATGATCATAGCAACCAGCACCAGCAAAACAAGTAAGAGGCTTATTTTTAGCACCGAGTTCAGCAAAGAATCGACGCAATTCAACCTCGCTCATCTCGCTTGGCAAATTATAATCACGCTTGAATTGGATGTTTTCGGGAATTTCATCGAAAAGTTCATCCAAAGAGCGTTTTCCACACACTTCGAGCATTTCTTTCAGCTCAGTATCAGTGTGTGGAAAATACTTATAGTTCATAATCTTTAATTATTAGATTAATGTTCGTTCTTAATTACTTCTTCGTAACCAGCAGCATCAAGCAAGTTTTCTACTTCGCTTGGATCACTTAGCTTCACCTTGATAATCCAGTTTGCATAAGCATCTTTATTGATCAAACCTGGTTCGCCATCAAGTGCTTCGTTCACTTCGACAACTACTCCACTCACTGGTGAATACAAGTCGCTTGCTGCCTTAACACTTTCCACTGCACCAAATTCTTCGCCTGCAGTTACTTCGTCGTCAACTTCTGGCATATCAACATACACAACATTGCCAAGTTGATCTTGTGCGTAGTCAGTAATACCTACATATCCAAATTCACCTTCGATTTTTACATACTCGTGAGACTCTGCATAATAAAGTCCTTCAATAATCTTGCTCATAGTTTAAAGTTTTTATTTAGTTTATATTGTTTGTTTATTTCTTATAGCTCTTCTTGTAGAATTTCCTTGCAACGATTGTGCCATCAAACACCTTCTTGCGAATCTTAATTTTTACAGGATCACCCATGTTGGCATACTTAGAATCAATCAATGCAAGTGCAACACTTTTTTCAACCGAAATACAGCGATAGCCAGTAGTTACATAGCCTATCACCTCTTCGCCCGACAACACCTCATACCCGTGTCGTGGAATGGCTTTGTCGTGTAATTCAATGCCCACAAGCTTGCGAGGCGCGCCTTCGTCCTTTTGTTTCTTAACTACATCCTTACCGATAAATTCTTCCTTATCAGTTTTAACGAAAATACCAAGGCAAGCTTCGATAGGAGTAATTTCTTCGCTCAACTCATCGCCATATAGTGGCAAGCCCACTTCAAAGCGCAATGTGTCGCGACAACCAAGACCACAAGGAACAGCCTTGCCTGAATCCATCAATTGATCCCAGAATTTGCATGTCAAATCGTGGCTTGCATAGATTTCAAAACCATCTTCACCAGTGTAACCTGTGCGACTTATAATTATTGTTTCGCCATCATGTTCAAGTTGCTTGAATGTGTAGAATGCAAGTTCAGCACAAGGAATACCCAATACGCTTTCAATAACAGCTTCCGATTCTGGTCCTTGTACTGCTATTTCTCCATAGTAGTTACTTTCGTGAATTACTTCCACATCGTAACCTTCTTTATTTTGCATGATCCACTCAACATCCTTATCGATATTGCCTGCATTAATCACTAAAAAGAAATCGTTTTCGCCACGCTTATACACAAGCAAATCATCAACAGCACCACCGTTAGGATAAAGCATCAATCCATAATAGATTTTACCATTAGGTGCATCAGTAATATCGTTAGTAAAGATATGGTTTACGAATTTTTCAGCATCAGGACCTTTAATTGTAACCTCTCCCATGTGTGACACATCGAAAACGCCACAATGTTGTCTTACAGCATTATGCTCTTCAACTATTCCACTATATTGGATTGGCATATCAAATCCTCCAAAAGGACTAATCAATGCTCCCAATGCTACATGCTTGTCATACAAACAAGTTCTTTTATTAGTTTCCATTTTTGTTAAGTATTAATAGTTTTACAAAATTTTCATTATCAAGATTTAGTATATAGTCACTCACATTCACATCAGCAAGTGCTTCTCTAATCGCATTTTCGTTATAGGCCACATTTTTCAATCTATTAAGCAATTGTTCATCAAACTCTTCTTTAATGAAATAATCACCCACAAGATTAATGTGATTGATAACGCCTTTATTTGTTTCGAGCATCAAACGAAACTCACCCACTCCCTCTATTCGCATTTCTCTCTCGATATTACAACGAGGATTATTACCATAGATAAAATCATCAGTCAGGTAAGTTTTTTCAATTTCTCGTATTTGCTTCTCATCTTCTTCACGCAATTCAACGACTTCTCCACTCAATCCGTTTTTAAGAGTAGCAATAAGTTCCTCTATACTTATTGAAATATGATTTTTCAATGTCGTTATACGACTCCTCACCGACTCCACACCTTTCGACTTTAACTTTTGTGTGGTTGGAGTGATTGCATTAATCATATTGTCCATATCGGTATCATACAACAATGTACCATGCACAATACTTTTACCACCGCAACGATAAAATGCATTGCCCGACACCTTCATCCCATTCACCAATATATCATTGCGTCCCGAAGCCTCTGCTTTCACACCCATTGTGTTCAACAAATCAACTACCTTCGACAGATAAGCATTATACGCATCAGCAACATTATACTCTCGAGTAATATACGATATCATAATATTTCCTCTGTCGGCATACACACAACCACCTCCACTTTTTCTTCTGAAAGTAGCGATATTATGCTCATTGCAATACGACAAATTCACCTCTTTCTCAATGAGTTGATTTCGGCCAAATATCACCGATGGATTTACTCGCCACAAGAAGAAAACCTCTTCAAAATCTAAGTTCTTTGCTACATATTCTTCCATTGCTAAATAGAATGAAAGTTTATATATATTTTCTTCATTGAGGCTTATATATTTCATTGGTAATACTCTTAGGTTTCTTATATGCAAATATAATGCATTTTTCACATTCTAACAACTAATTATTCACAAACAGCATCTATAAATTTTTATTTTCTTCCTCATTGATTTTATTGTTATTTTTTTACCCAAAAACAGCTTAAGTATACAATTATTTTGTACATTTGCAAACTCAATTTTAACACACTTGTTTAAGAGTTAAACACACTCCTATTGGAGTTGAATCTACAATTTAAAATTATCATTATGGCTAATATCACAAAAGAAATGGCTCTCGAATATCATAAAATCGGGAAGCCAGGAAAGGTTGAAACCGTTCCTACTAAACCTTATTCATCACAAAGCGATTTATCTCTTGCTTATTCTCCTGGAGTTGCTTTTCCTTGTCTTGAAATCGAGGAAAACCCTCAAGATGCTTACGAATATACAAGCAAAGGTAATCTTGTAGCCGTTATTTCTAATGGTACTGCGGTGTTAGGTTTGGGCAATATTGGTGCTCTTGCAGGCAAGCCAGTTATGGAAGGTAAAGCTCTTTTGTTCAAAATATTTGGTGGTCTCGACTGTTTCGACATCGAAGTTGACGAAACCGATCCAGAAAAATTCATTCAAGCTGTTAAAGCTATCTCACCTACATTCGGTGGCATCAATTTGGAAGACATCAAAGCTCCTGAATGCTTTGAGATTGAACGCCGCCTAAAAGAAGAATGCGACATCCCTGTAATGCACGACGATCAACATGGTACTGCCATCATTTCGGGAGCAGGATTGTTAAATGCTCTTGAAATTCAAGGCAAAAAGATTGAAAATGTTCAATTGGTGGTAAATGGTGCTGGTGCAGCTGCTGTATCATGTACTCGCTTGTATATGGCTCTTGGCGTTAAGAAAGAAAATATCGTGATGTGCGATAGTAAGGGTGTTATCACTTCTAAACGCGATGACCTAAACTCTCAAAAACGCGAATTTGCTACCGACCGCGACATCACTACTCTTGCCGAAGCAATGAAAGATGCCGATGTATTCCTTGGACTTTCTGTTAAGGATGTTGTAACACCAGAAATGCTTCAATCAATGGCTAAAAACCCTATTGTTTTTGCGCTTGCTAATCCTGACCCAGAAATTGAATATCATCTTGCTGTAGAATCTCGTAAAGACTTGATTTTTGCTACTGGTCGTTCTGATTATCCTAACCAAATCAACAATGTAATCGGATTCCCATATATCTTCCGTGGTGCACTCGATTGTGGTGCTACAGCCATTAATGAAGAAATGAAACTTGCTGCAGTTAAGGCTATTGCAGCCCTTGCTAAAGAGGCAGTTCCTTCAGTTGTCAACAAGGCTTACAACATGACCGACTTAAAGTTTGGTAGCGACTATATTCTTCCTAAAGCTCTCGACCCTCGTTTGCTAACTTGGGTATCTCCTGCCGTTGCTAAAGCTGCAATGGAATCGGGTGTTGCACGACGACCAATCACCGACTGGGACGCTTACGAAGAAAAGCTTAAACGCTTAATGGGCTACGACAACAAGTTGATGCGTCGTTTCACTGAAGAAGCTAAGCAAAACCCTAAGCGCGTGGTATTTGCCAAAGCAAACACTGACAATATGCTACAAGCAGCCGTTCAAGCTTACCATGAAAAAATTTGTTTCCCAATTCTTCTTGGTAACGAAGAAATGATTGCTAAACGAGCTAAGAAATTAGGACTCGACATTAACGAAATACCTATCGTAAATCTTCGCCACGACCGTGAAGCAGATCGTCGCAGTCGTTATGCTACAAAACTTGCCGAAAAGCGTCAACGAGATGGTCTCACCTACCCTGAAGCTCTCGAAAAGATGTTCGACCGAAACTATTTCGGAATGATGATGGTTGAAATGGGTGATGCTGATGCGTTCATTACAGGAACTTATTCTGGTGGACACCACGACACTGTTCAAATTGCAAAAGATGTTATCGGTATTCGTCCTTGCTACGACCATTTTGCTACAATGCACATCATGAACACAAAACGAGGCACTTATTTCCTTGCCGACACTTCCATCAATCCAAATGGCGACACTGACACACTTGTCGACATCGCTCGTCTTGCTGATAGCTCGGTTAAATATTTTGCTCACAACCCTGTTATCTCTATGGTATCATATAGTAATTTTGGTACCAACAAGGAGCCAAGTCCTAAACGAGTTCACGAAGCTGTAAAAATTCTTCACAACAAATATCCTGAAATTGTTGTCGACGGAGAAATGCAGGTTGACTATGCACTCAACAAGGATCTACGCGACAAAACATTCCCATTCAACAAGCTATTTGGTAAGGATGTGAATACACTTGTATTCCCTAACCTTAGTGCTGCCAATACAGTTTACCGAATGATGCTTGAAATGGGTGTTGCAGAGTTAATTGGCCCTATCCAAATTGGTTTGAACAAGCCTATTCATTTTACTGCAATCAATGCATCAGTACGCGACATTGTAAATCTTACTACAATTGCTGTTATTGACGCAGCTGTGCTACACAAGATGAATAAGTGCTAAAATATTCTTTATCATAATCTCTAAAGGAGCTGTGTCAAAATTCAATTTTTCACAGCTCCTTTTGTATTTGTAAGCATCGTTCATTTTTGTTTATTTCTACTTTTAGTAATATCTTTGCTAGACAATCAAATTCACTAAACAATGAAATTTACTTTTTTAATATCAATATTACTCGTTACTTCGCAATTTTTGTCGGCTCAAAACATAAGAGAAGATATCAAGAATAATCCTAATTTATCGGCGCACACCTACCTTGCCTATCCCAATCGAGATAGCATCACTTACACTTCTGCGCCTGCCGATTATGTGCCATTTCACATTGAGCACTATGGCAGACATGGTAGTCGTTGGCTCACTAGCGAAAAACAATATTCACAGCCAGTTAATGCCTTACTGAAAGCAGATAAATATGGTTACTTAACAAATCTTGGTAAAGATGCTCTGCGCCGTTTGCAAATCATTCAAAGAGCTGCATCTAAACGCGAAGGCGAACTTTCTCCTATCGGAGCAGAACAACATAGAGGTATAGCTCGACGCATGTTCAACAATTTCCCCGAAGTTTTCAGCGATAGCGCAACAGTTGATGCTCGCTCAACTGTCGTGATTCGTTGCATACTATCTATGGAGAACGAATGCCTTGAACTTAAAGCCCTTAACCCTTCACTACGCATATCACACGACGCAAGCAATGCCGATATGTACTACATGAATTTCTATGACGACACATATAAGGTGCTACACGACTCGGCACGAGAACATTTCAAGGATATCACAACTAACGATGTGAAACACACCGATTTCATCAACAGACTTATTTCTAACGAACAGTTCGCTCTTGATAGCATCGATGGTGCAACCACAATGGAACACATTTTCGACATCGCAAGCAATATGCAAAGCCACGATTTCGAGTTTGATTTATACGACTTATTCTCAACTGATGAAACTTATGCTTTATGGAACAAATGGAATAAGTTTTGGTATCTTGGCTATGGGAATTCAGCCGAGTATGGTCATATTCACCCTTATATCCAACGAAACTTACTTTATAATATTCTAATTAGTGCCGACAAGGCTATTGCATCAAAAAAGAATGGTGCTTCATTGCGCTTTGGTCACGAAGTGTGCGTATTGCCTCTTGCTGTTCTATTGGAACTTGGCGATTGCAACAAGCGAGCAACATCGCTTGACAATCTTGCCAATGAATGGCGTGCTCACGACATATTCCCAATGGCGTGCAACATTCAACTTATTTTCTATCGTCACACTACCAACGGCAATATCATTGTAAAAGCACTCTTAAACGAGGAAGAAATATCACTACCAATCGAAACCAACCAATATCCTTACTACGATTGGAACAATCTTCGCAAGTTCTATCTCAAGAAGCTACTCAATTAAAAACAATAAACGCTCTCAACCAAATGGTTAGGGCGTTTACATTTATGTTACCTTTTTAAAGTTTAAATCCTCTAAGGAATTCGGCTGTTGTCATTCTTTTCTTGCCTGCAAGTTGAATAGATTTCACCTCTATTGAGCCATCTGCACAAGCAAAAGTCAAAGTGTCTTTAGTAGCCACCACTGCACCTGGCTCACCCACCACTTTTTCACTTGGCAACTCAGTTTCATAAATCTTCAATGCAAACTCAGCAGCATTCGCATCTTTAATTGTTGTCCATGCAGCTGGATAAGGCGATAAGCCTCGAATATGATTATAAACTTCACGCGCTGTTCGCTTAAAATCGATTTCGCAAGTTTCCTTGAAAATCTTTGGTGCTGGAGTAGGTTCTTCATCTTTGTTTAGCAAGTCTTCTTGTGGTATTGGTTTCACAGTACCAGCAATAATTGCATCAACAGTCTCGACAACCATTCCCGCGCCAAGAGTCATTAAACGATCGTGTACTACACCTACATTATCGGTTTCAGCAATTTCAATCTTTTCTTGTTGAATAATATCACCAGTATCAATTTCATGTTTCAAGAAGAAAGTTGTAACACCAGTCTCCTTGTCGCCATTCATCACCGCCCAGTTGATTGGAGCTGCACCACGATATTTTGGCAACAATGAAGCGTGCAAATTGAATGTTCCAAGTGGTGGCATATTCCACACTACCTCAGGCATCATTCTGAAAGCAATCACTATCTGCAAATCAGCATTAAGGCTACGCAATTCTTCAACGAATTCAGGATCTTTTAAGTTTGCTGGTTGCATCAACTTAAGATTATGCGCCAACGCATACTCCTTCACAGGCGATTGAAACATCTTATGTCCGCGTCCTGCTGCCTTGTCGGGCATTGTTACAACCCCCACTATATTATAGCCACCGCTCACCAAGCGATCCAAACTTTCTACTGCAAAATCGGGTGTTCCAAAGAACACTATCTTCAAACTTTCTTTAGTATATCCCATAGTTTTATCCAATAATCACTTATATTATATTTACTGCTATCGATTTACAATTACTCATAAGTATATTGCTTCAATACTCTACGATATGAATTGAAAATCTTAGATTTTGATACGAAACCTACATATTTTCCACGTTCTACAACAGGTAGATTCCACGCCTTTGTATCGTCAAAAAGTTTCATCACCACATCCATCGATTCACCCACTTCTATCTTAGCAGGCATTGCCGACATAAACTTGCGCACACGCATCTTGTCATACAAATCGGGACGGAACATTATATTGCGAATATCATCAAGCAACACCACTCCCACAAGCACATTATTAGCATCGGTTACTGGGAATAGGTTACGATTAGATTGCGAAATTGCCTCACACATTTCACGCAATGTCATATCAGGATGTACTTCTTTGAAATCTTTCTCTATCACACTATCAATCTTCAACAATGTGAGCACGCTACGGTCTTTAGCATGTGTTAGCAACTCACCGCGTTGTGCAAGACGCTGTGTATAGATACTATATGGAGAGAATAGCTTATATGTTCCATATGAAATAGTCGACACAATCAGCAACGGCAAGAACAACTCATATCCACCAGTCATTTCGGCTGCAAGGAAGATACCCATTAGTGGCGCATTCATTACTGCTGACATCACTCCTGCCATTCCCATTAGCGCATAATTCTTCATCGATAATGTGCTATCAATTACTCCAAGGTTATTGATAAGCAAGGTAAAGAAGAATCCAGCAAAACAACCAATAAACAACGAAGGAGTGAATGTACCACCACAACCGCCACCTCCATTGGTAGCACTCGTTGCAAATGCCTTCGTAAACAAAATCAATCCCACGAAAGCTACAAGCAACCAAGTATTGTTTCTATAATCGTAAAAAATACTACCATCAAATATTTGAGTTAGATTGCCTTCGAGCATTTGATTCATTACATGGTAACCTTCACCATACAATGGAGGGAACAAGAAAATAAGTGTACTTAATATCAACGAACCTACAATGAACTTATACCATGGATTTTTCAATTTACCGAACATGCGTTCCATCATATTCAGCACTTTTGAGAAATACAACGATACAAAGCCACAGAAAATACCAAACAATATCACATAAGGGATTCCCGATGTGTAGAATGGTTCGCTTTGTGTGAAAAACACTTCCAATTCATAACCAGTAAATACATAAGCTACTGTTGCTCCAGCCACCGATGCAATCATCAAAGGCATAACAGAACCTGCTGTTAAGTCGATCATCAACACCTCTACAGTGAAAAGCATGCCTGCAATTGGTGCTTTGAAAATTCCGGCAATACCGGCAGAAGCTCCACAACCCACCAAAAGCATAAGCAAACGAGGCGACAATCGGAATAAACTTCCCAAATTTGATCCTATCGCAGCACCTGTATACACAATTGGACTTTCAGCCCCTACCGAACCACCAAAACCAATTGTTACCGAACTGGCTACCACCGACGAATAGATATTATGTGGCTTCAAGCGACTCTTATTCTGCGACAATGCATAGAGTACGCGAGTCACACCATGCGATATATTATCACGCACCACATAGCGCACAAACACGCCTGCAATAAGAATACCTATTACAGGATAGATAAGATAATTATAGTTATAATTACTAATTTCGATATGTGCTGTCAAAAATCCCGACAGGTGATGAATCAAATCTTTGAGTAGCAACGCAGCAAATCCACCTGCTACACCCACCACCAATGCAAGCATCAACACAAATGTTTTTTCTTTGATATGCTTTTCGCGCCATTGAAGCACATTCATAAACCATCGGCTCACGATTCCGCCTTCTTTATTATCTAACTTTTGCATAACGGTTTATTATATTCCTTTACCAGTTATTACTATCTTAATTGTATAAATTAATATCTTTATATCGTTGACAATCGACATATTCTCAAGATACAACAAATCATATCGAAAACGGTCGATCATTTCTTGTACATTCTTTGCGTAACCATATTTCACCATACCCATAGAAGTAATTCCTGGTCGCACTTGAAACAACAATGAATACAATGGTGCTTCTTTTATGATTTGGTCGACAAAATATTGGCGCTCGGGGCGTGGACCTACAAGCGACATATCACCCACTAGCACATTCCAGAATTGAGGCAACTCATCGATGCGATACTTGCGCAAAATTTGTCCCAGTTTGGTGATTCTATTATCATTCTCACTTGATAATGCTGGGCAACCGTCAGCCTCAGCATTTGTAACCATCGAGCGAAACTTATATATCGTAAATTTCTTGCAATGATAGCCCACACGCTCTTGCTTATAGATTACATCGCCTTTTGAATCAATTTTCACCCAGATGGCTATGATGAGCAACAATGGAGACAATAATATTAGTGCTATAAAAGAACTTACAATGTCGGCAAGGCGCTTCACATTTTTCTCAAATTCGGTCATACCGCAACTTGATATATCAACAAGCGGCTCTCCTCGAAGATTTGACAAGCGCATTCTTCCCACAAGAATTGTATATATATCGGGCGACACCTTAATCGGTAAGCCTAAACGGTACAGACTCTTTACAATATCCAACAATGATGCCACTTGATTATTACTTGGCACCACAATAAGTTCTTTTACATCATATTGAGAACACACCGCGTCCAATTCATCCAATTTATATAATTGGACATCATTATCAGTACAAGTTTCGCCTTCTACTGGCACATATCCCACTATATTATAGCTCAAATAAGTATCCTTTTCACTCAATTGATGTCCCAAATTTAGGGCGCTCTTATTAGCGCCTATCACTATTGCATTATACTTCCATTCGCCTGTCTCAAATTTACTATTCGATGTTTTTGTAATCCAAAACCGAACAACGAAAGTAAACACAAACAATATTGATAGCAAAATCAACAGCAATTCATAATTTGTGCCTCGATGATCGAGTATCACATCATTAATCAGAGCAATGAAGAATATAATTATCGTATTGGTGAGCGACGAGAAAAATGTGGTTATAAAATCTTGCACATGCGACTTTCTAAACACTTCATTATAGAATCCCGACAACCAATACACTGCAAGCATAAGCAATGGGAACACAACTTCTCCCAACAACACCATCTTCGATGTCATAAACGACGACAAACTCGCAAACTCATATAATGCCCTACCGCCCACATAATAGCGAGCCACATTAAATGAGGTCCAAGCCACTACCGACGACAACAAATCGCCAAGTATATATCGCATTCGTTGTTGAGATATGCTTATCACAGCTCTTACTTCCTTAAAATTTTTATAGTTGCATCAGCACCAAGTTTGATTATACTCGATGCACTATTTCTGTTATTGTCATTTTGGCGATAATTAACCACATAGTCCACGCCATCTACTATTTCTTTTGAAATCTCTTTAAATATAGCTGCCGATGGTTCACCACTAATATTTGCCGATGTTGACACAATTGGGCGACGGAATTTCTTACACAACATTTGCGAGAATTTCTCTTGTGTTACTCTAATGCCCACACTATTATTCTCACCAAGCAAATTGGGTGCAAGATTATATCCTCCATCATAAATTATAGTGAGAGGCTTCACCGCAACATCAATCAAGTCGTATGCTATCTCAGGCAAATCACGCACATAGCGGTCAAGATTATTTACGCTATCAAGAAGAACAAGCATAGCTTTATTATCTTCCCTGCGTTTCAATTCGTACACCTTCTTCACAGCATCGGGATTAGTAGCATCACACCCTATTCCCCATATCGTATCAGTCGGATAAAGTATCAAGCCACCCTTATTAAGAACCTCGATACACTTCTTTATATCTTCTTCCATTCTAAATTACTTTAACAAATAACAAAGATAACATCTTTTTTAATACCATACCATTTTTTTACCCAAAAAAGAAACTTTAAAAAATGATTTATAACAACTTATTTTTTAATTTAGCATCGGCATTCTTAGAAGATAACGATTATAGTGGTTAAGTCCTGCGAGTCTTCTATCGAATGCTTTTCCTTTTTTATCACATACAAATCCATATCCACTACCAAGTATATGTTCTTTTGTTCTTATGTCTAAAGAGTAACTATAGCCACTATCAAGAGCCTGTACTTTTGTTCCACTATCTACAGAATCGCAAAACTTAATTTTTAATACACAGATAATTATTGTATCTTTGTAAAATAATTAAATTTTAAAATTGAGTTTTCTCATATGAAACCCATAATTTACCAATTATTTCCAAGATTGTTCACCAACACTTGCACCACTTGCGTGCCTAATGGCACTATTGAGCAAAATGGTGTGGGTAAAATGAATAAAATCAATAATAAAGTACTCAAATCAATCAAAGACCTTGGTGTAACTCATGTGTGGTACACTGGAGTTATCGAACATGCTACTAAAACCGATTATTCAGCCTATGGCATCATTCCCGACAATCCTCATGTTGTGAAAGGCAACGCGGGCAGCCCTTATGCCATCAAGGACTATTATGATATCGACCCCGACATTGCTGAGGATGTACCTAACAGAATGAAGGAGTTTGAAGAACTCGTGAAACGCACCCACGACAACGGAATGAAAGTAATAATCGACTTCGTCCCTAACCATGTGGCTCGTCAATATCATTCGGATGTAAAACCTCAAGGCATCGAAGACTTCGGTGTAGGCGACAATCCAAACATGATGTTCGCGCCAAACAATAATTTCTACTATATTACACGACAAGTATTCTCACCTCATTTCGACCTTGGCTCGGGCAAAGATGCTTATTTTGAGTTCCCAGCCAAAGCCACTGGTAACGATTGTTTCTCAGCATTTCCATCGGTAAACGATTGGTACGAAACAGTCAAGCTAAACTATGGTGTGGACTATGGCAATGGCTCTCGTCATTTCGATCCAATACCCGACACTTGGTTTAAGATGGTAAACATCTTGCGTTTTTGGGCTTCAAAGGGCATCGACGCATTCCGTTGCGACATGGTATTCATGGTTCCTGTTGAATTTTGGGGTTGGGCTATTCCTCTTGTAAAGGAAAAATATCCTCACATCAAATTCATCGCAGAAATTTACGATGTAAACATCTATCGTGATTATATCTATAATGGTCATTTCGACTATCTATACGACAAAGTATCGCTATACGACACATTGAGAGGTGTTCAATGTTGCAACATTTCGGCAGCATCAATCACTAATTGTTGGCAAACTGTCGATGGCATTAACGACAACATGCTCAATTTCCTGGAAAATCATGACGAACAACGATTTGCGTCCGAACAATATGCTGGCAACGCGCACATCGTCTCTCCATCGCTTGTTGTATGTTCTACTATTAGCCGCGCACCTATGATGATTTATCAAGGTCAAGAATTGGGCGAAAAAGCTGCCGATGCCGAAGGTTTCAGTGGACTTGATGGTCGCACCACAATATTTGACTATTGGAGCATTCCTACTGTAAACCGTTGGTACAACAATGGCAAATGCGACGGTAAGCTACTCACCGAAGAAGAACTTAAACTTCGCAATCTTTACAAGCACATCCTCACCATGTGCAACAAAGAAAAGGCTATCAGCGATGGCGAGTTTTTCGACTTGATGTATGTCAACTATAACAACATCAATCCTCACCGTCATTACACATATCTGCGACATTTTGAAGATGAAACGCTACTCATTGCAGTAAATTTTGGCGACGAGGCAGCAGATATCGACATCAATATTCCTGCGCACGCATTCGATTATCTCAAGATTATGCAAGGCGATTACAATGGCAAAGAACTTTTAAGTGGAGAAAAGGGTAAATTCAAACTTTCTTCGTCAACACCATTTCACACTGAAATTGAGCCCTTTAGCGCGGTAATTTGGAAACTCACTCCAAGAAAGACAAAAAAATCGTAAAAAAAATGTGCTTTTAGATTTTCAATACAACTAAAATGTACTAAATTTGCACAAGATATAAAAATATTCCAACAATAACATATTATGAGCAACTCACCTCAAATTAAAGTCTTCAGCGGAACAAATTCACGCTACATGGCTGAAGAAATTTGTAAAGAATTAGGTATTGAATTGGGTAAAATGAACATTCAATATTTCGCTGATGGCGAATTTGAAGTTTGTTTTGAAGAATCAATTCGTGGTTGTGAAGTATACCTTGTACAATCAACATTCCCTAACAGCGACAACCTTATGGAATTACTATTGATGATTGACGCTGCTAAGCGCGCATCAGCTAAATCTGTAATTGCTGTTATGCCTTATTTTGGTTGGGCAAGACAAGATCGCAAGGACAAACCACGCGTTTCAATCGCAGCAAAACTTGTTGCAGATCTTCTAAGCACAGCTGGTATTGACCGTCTTATCACAATGGACTTGCACGCTGACCAAATCCAAGGTTTCTTCAATGTGCCAGTTGACCACTTGTATGCTTCTTCTTGCTTCATTCCTTACATTCAGTCTCTCAACTTGAAAGACTTGGTTATTGCTTCACCAGATGTTGGTGGTGCTAAACGCGCTAATTCTTATGCGAAGTATCTCAACACTCCTCTTGTGCTTTGCCACAAGCAACGCGCTAAAGCTAATGTCGTTGAAACAATGACTATCATTGGCGATGTTGAAGATAAGGATGTTATCATTGTTGACGACATGGTCGACACTGCTGGTACTATCTGCAAGGCAGCTCAACTTATGATCGACAACGGTGCTCGTTCAGTTCGCGCATTGGCTTCACACGCTATCATGAGCGACCCTGCTTCTGAACGCGTTCAAAACAGCCCACTTACCGAAATGATTTTCACTAACAGTATTCCTTATACTAAGGATTGTACTAAGTGCAACATTCTAAGTGTAGCTCCTTTGTTCGCCGACACTATTCGTCGCATTCACAACTTTGAATCTATCAGTTCTCAATATCTTATCAAGTAATACTGAGAATTAAGATAAAATTTCTTCAATAGTTCGGCAATAAGTTAATTGTCGAACTATTTTTTTTGGCGTTTGTTGTAGTCTCAGAACATTTTAAAACATTTGTTTATGAAAACTACAGCATTAATACTTACCTCATTGGTAGCTTTATGCGCCAATGCTCAAGAACACACCGAAGTTCACCCCACAACTCCTACCAATCAAAACCTTGATGTGGTGTTGGGCGACACTCTTCATAAAACCACAGCCAATGTTTACAACACACTTGTGAATAACGCACCTGCAGCACCCAACAACCAAGATTTACCTAAATTTAGCATCATAGGCAAAGAGAATAAGTTCTACCTCTCAGTTGGTGCTCAATTCAAGTCAACAATCAACTACGATTGGGGCAATCCTCTTCAATCTCCATCGTCGTTCACACCTTCAGCCATTACTGCTGAAAGCAAAGGCAATAAGAGCAACCTCGACTTCACAGTACAACGCAGTCGATTGTCGTTCAACTTCATAGGGCTACCCGACACCGATAATCAATTGGGCGTCTACATTGCTATGATCTTCAATAATGGAGGTAACGAATACGGTGTTAAAATCAATCATGCTTACGCTAAATATCATGGTTTCACTATCGGTTACACATCAACTCTCTTTAGCGACCAAACAGCTATTCCTTACACTATCGATGCTCAATCGCCTAATAGCACAGCAAACTTTTCAAATACTGTTGTTAACTACGAACATCGATTCCCAAACAACATGAAAATTGGTGTCGGCTTGGAAAAGAATGTCAATTCCATTACCACCAACAACTACACAAATAAAGTGTCGCAACGACTCCCTGATATGCCTCTCTATATTCAATATCGTTGGAGCAAGAACTCTCACATTCGATTGAGCTCAGTGATTCGCAACATAAGTTATCGTAACATAGAAACTAACTCTAACAACAATATTTTCGGTTGGGGTGCAAAGCTAAGCGGTATCTTAGAATTTGATCATTTCACACTCTATTATATGGGCACTTGTGGCAAAGGTGTTGCAAGCTATATCGAAGACAACCTTGGTCAAAACATCGACCTAACTCCATCAGCCGATAAAAATGGCACAATGCAAGCCACTAAGTCTTGGGGTGCATACGGAGCGCTACAATACAATTTCTCTAAACGACTATTTAGCACACTCATCTACAGCCATGTAAGGAACTCTATGGATAGCTATAAATCGGGAAACATTTCATTTGGAGATCAGTATAAATATGGTCAATATGCGGTTGCTAATATTATTTGGTCGCCTAATAAATATATTCAAACTGGATTGGAATATTTGTGGGGTAATCGAAACAACTTCGACAACACTTCTCACCACAACAATCGTATAATGGCAATGTTCTCAGTATCACTATAAGGATATACGGGTCTTAAATATTATAAAAGTGCAAAAAAGTGGAAATTTAGCAATATTTTCCACTTTTTTTATTGTTGATAGATAGATAATTAGTAACTTTGTGCGTTTTATAACATAGTTTTATAATGATGTTAAAGAAAAGTTCTTTGGAAAACATTTTGAGTGAAGGCCTTTCCGAAATCTGGGCGCTACTTACGCCAGAGGAAAAGCGTCACCTTGCTGACAATTTTGTAATTCACAAATTTAAGCGTAATCAGATAATATACGCTGAAGGCGATGAGCCTGAATATTTATGGTGCCTACTCGAAGGAAAGGTTAAGAAGTTTAAAGATGGCGTTGGGGGACGCCAACAAATTCTTCGTGTATATCGCCCTATTCAATACATTGGTTATCGTGCATATTTCGCTAAAGAGAGATATGTTACAAGCATTAGTGCATTCGAACCATCTACATTAGGTGCTATTCCTATGTCGATTGTTGAAGAACTAATCAATAAGAATAGAGAACTTGCTTGGTTCTTTATTCACGAATTGTCGCGCCACCTTGGTGGTTCCGACACTAAAATCGTAAACCTAACACAAAAGCACATTCGTGGTCGCCTTGCTGAGGCGCTACTAATCCTTGTTGATAGTTACGGATTTGAAGAAGATGGTCAAACTATTAAGATTTTCATGGCGCGCGAAGATATTGCGAACCTATCTAATATGACTACTTCAAATGCAATTCGCACTCTATCTACATTCGTTGCCGAAAAACTTATCACAGTTGACGGTCGACGAATCAAGATTATCAACGAACCAATGTTACGCAAGATCAGCAAATTCGGATAAGCAACTATGATTTTAGCTCAACTCAAACGCAAAGAGAACATAGCAGAATATCTGCTATATATGTGGCAAATCGAGGATTTGATTAGAGCCTACAATCTCGACATTGACAAGATTGATGAAAATCTCATCTCTAAATACAATGTCGACGACACTCAACGCCAAGAAATCAAGGATTGGTATGAGTCGCTAATCAAAATGATGGAACTTGAAGACAAGAAGCAGATGGGTCACCTACAAATCAACAAGAATGTAATAATCCGTCTTGCCGATCTTCATAACGAGTTACTTAAATCTCCTAAGTTTCCTGAATATGGTGCCGAATTCTACAAGACGCTACCATATATCGTTGAATTGCGAGCTAAATCGGGCGAAAACAAAGTGGGCGAACTTGAAACCTGCTTCAATGCTCTGTATGGCATCCTTATGATTAAGCTACAAGGCAAAGAAATATCTGAAGATACAGTGAAAGCTATTGCTCAGATATCTAAATTCCTTGCTACCTTATCGGCTTTTTATCATAAGAACGAAGAACGACCTATATTCGATGACAACGAAGATAACATCTAATCAATTATGGCAAAGAACATTCTTATAACAGGCGCTAACGGACAACTCGGAAATGAAATGCGCAAAATCCTTACCGACAATGCGTCTTTCAACACTTTTTTCACCGATGTTGCCGAACTTGACATCACCAACCTCGATGCCATCAACAATTTCGTTAGTCAAAACAACATTAACATCATCATAAATTGTGCAGCCTACACAGCTGTCGATCTTGCCGAGGACAACAAAGAACTCTGCAACACCATCAATCACATTGCAGTTGCCAACCTTGCTCATGCAGCAAAAACTGGCAATGCGAAGTTGATACATATATCTACCGACTATGTATTCGATGGTACTTCATGCCACCCATATACCGAAGACGATAAGACTTGTCCACAATCGGTTTATGGCTCAACAAAACTAGAAGGAGAAAAAGCTCTTGCTGAAATCCTACCACACGACCACATCATCGTTCGTACTGCATGGCTTTATTCAGCCTTTGGTAAGAACTTCGTGAAGACTATGCTTACTCTCGGCACAACAAAAGAATCACTCAATGTAGTAGCCGACCAAGTTGGCACACCAACCTACGCTGGTGACCTTGCAAATGCAATTTACACTATTATTTGTGCAGAGCAATGGGTAGCTGGTACATACCACTTCTCTAACGAAGGTGTATGTTCGTGGTACGATTTTACAAAGATGATTCATAAAACAGCAGGCATCACATCTTGTCAAGTTAACCCAATTTCTACGGGCGAATATCCAGCGAAAGCAGCTCGCCCTGCTTATTCGGTACTCGACAAGAGCAAAATCAAACGCACTTTCGGTGTCAATGTGCCCTACTGGCTCGACAGCTTAGAAAAGTGTATTAGCGAAATCAAAAACAAATAATTAACACTTCAAATACATCACTCTAAAGTGGCAAATTTAAATTCTGAAATAGAAAAACGCAGAACATTTGCGATTATCTCTCACCCCGATGCTGGTAAGACTACTCTTACCGAAAAACTTTTGCTTTTCGGGGGCGCGATTCATGTCGCTGGTGCAGTAAAATCAAACAAGATCAAGAAAACTGCTACTTCCGACTGGATGGAAATCGAAAAACAACGTGGTATTTCGGTTGCAACATCTGTAATGGGATTCAATTATGGCGACTATAAAATCAACATTCTCGACACTCCTGGTCACCAAGATTTCGCCGAAGACACATTCCGCACATTAACTGCAGTGGATAGCGTAATTATCGTTGTCGATGTGGCGAAAGGGGTTGAGCAACAAACTCGCCGATTGATGGAAGTGTGTCGTATGCGTCACACTCCTGTTATCATCTTTGTCAATAAGCTCGACCGCGAAGGTCGCGATCCATTCGATATCCTCGACGAACTTGAAAGTGAATTGCAAATCAAGGTGCGTCCTCTTAGTTGGCCTATCAACATAGGTCTACATTTCAAAGGCGTTTACAACATCTTTGAAGGAGGTCTTGACTTGTTCACTCCAGATAAACAAAAAGTTACAGAACGCGTTGAAATCAACGACATCAACGATCCTGTTATCGACGAGACAATTGGTGATCGCGATGCTGCAAAACTTCGCGAAGACATCGAACTTATCGAAGGTGTGTATCCAGAATTCAATGTCGACGATTACCTTGCAGGTAAGGTAGCTCCCGTATTCTTTGGTTCTGCTCTTAACACATTTGGTGTAAAGGAATTGCTTGACTGTTTTGTTCAAATTGCGCCATCACCTCGACCTATCCATGCTCTTGAACGCGAAGTAAAACCTGAAGAAGAAAAATTCACTGGTTTCGTGTTTAAGATTCACGCTAACATGGACCCTAACCACCGTAGCTGTATTGCTTTCGTAAAGATTTGTTCGGGAGTATTCCAACGCAACGCACCTTACAAGCATGTACGACATGGTAAAATACTAAAATTCGCTGCACCTACAGCCTTCATGGCACAAAAGAAGGACATCGTTGACGAAGCATATCCAGGCGACATTGTTGGTATTCCTGATAGTGGTAACTTCAAGATTGGTGACACACTTACCGAAGGCGAAGAACTACACTTCAAGGGACTTCCAAGTTTCTCTCCTGAAATGTTTAAGTACATCGAAAACACCGACCCTATGAAGACAAAGCAACTCAACAAGGGTATCGAACAACTTATGGACGAAGGTGTTGCACAGATGTTCACAAACCAATTCAATGGTCGTAAGATTATCGGTACAGTAGGTCAACTTCAATTCGAAGTAATCCAATATCGCTTACTTCACGAATACGGTGCACAATGTCGTTGGGAACCTATTAGTCTTTACAAGGCATGTTGGATTGAGAGCGATGACAAAGAAGCTCTTGAAGCATTTAAGAAACGCAAACATCAATTTATGGCTATAGACAAAGAAGGTCGTGATGTATTCCTTGCTGACTCTGGCTATGTGCTACAAATGGCGCAAGCCGATTTCCCTAAGATTCGTTTCCACTTCACAAGTGAATTCTAACACATAATTTCACTCACATAAAAAAGGCATAAGATTCATTGAATCCTATGCCTTTTTCTTTTAAAGTGCTTCTATCTAATCAAGAAGCACTTAATATAACGAATTATATTAATCAAGTTTCAACACAGCCAAGAAAGCCTTTTGTGGCACTTCTACAGTTCCAATTTGTTTCATACGCTTCTTACCTGCCTTTTGCTTTTCGAGCAACTTACGCTTACGGCTCACGTCACCACCATAACACTTAGCAGTTACATCTTTACGCACCGCCTTAATAGTTTCGCGCGCAATAATCTTTGCACCGATTGCTGCTTGAATTGCAATATCAAATTGTTGACGAGGAATCAACTCTTTCAACTTTTCACACATTCTACGGCCAAATGATACCGCATTATCAAAGTGAGTAAGTGTGCTCAATGCGTCAACCGATTCACCATTCAACAAGATATCAAGCTTAATCAACTTTGATGGACGATAATCGTGCAAATGATAGTCAAATGATGCATATCCCTTTGAAATACTCTTCAACTTATCGTAGAAATCAATCACAATTTCACCAAGAGGTATATCAAAGAAAATTTCAACACGATTACCCGAGATATATTCTTGTTTCACAAGTTCACCACGCTTACCAAGACACAAGGTCATAATAGGACCAATATAGTCGGTAGTTGTGATAATTGATGAACGAATATATGGTTCTTCAATGTGGTCAATTAGTGTCAAATCAGGCATTCCTGCTGGATTATGCACCTCAGTCATATTACCCTTCTTGTCAAATATTCTATACGATACATTTGGCACAGTAGTGATGACATCCATATTGAATTCGCGGCTCAAACGCTCTTGTACGATTTCCATATGCAATAATCCCAAGAATCCACAACGGAAACCAAAACCAAGCGCAACCGATGATTCTGGTTGGAATGTCAACGAAGCATCATTCAACTGCAATTTTTCAAGTGATGCACGAAGATTTTCATAATCTTCAGTTTCAATTGGATAAACACCAGCAAATACCATTGGTTTTACTTCTTGGAAACCTTCGATAGCCTTATCACAAGGGCAATCCACATGGGTAATTGTATCACCCACCTTTACTTCCTTCGAAGTCTTAATACCCGAAATGATATAGCCTACATTTCCTGCTGATATTTCATTACATGGTACCATGTCAAGCTTCAACACCCCTACTTCATCGGCATGATATTCCTTTTCGGTGCTTACAAACTTAACAAAGTCATTTTTCTTGATTTTACCATTAAGAATCTTGAAATAAGCAATAATACCACGGAATGGATTGAACACTGAGTCGAAAATCAATGCTTGAAGTGGTGCATCAGGATCGCCTGTTGGTGCAGGAACTCGTTCCACAACTGCATCAAGCACTTCTTTTACACCAATACCAGTTTTACCACTTGCTCGCAATATTTCTTCACGCTTACATCCAAGCAACTCGATTATTTGGTCTTCAACTTCTTCTGGCTTAGCACTGTCAAGGTCAACCTTATTGATTACAGGGATAATCTCAAGGTCATTATCAATTGCCATATAAAGATTTGAGATTGTTTGTGCTTGCACACCTTGTGTTGCATCAACAATCAACAATGCACCTTCACAAGCAGCTATTGAGCGTGACACTTCATAAGAAAAGTCAACGTGTCCCGGAGTGTCAATCAAGTTGAGAGTATAATCCTCGCCATTATGAACATACTTCATTTGAATAGCATGACTCTTGATTGTGATTCCGCGTTCACGCTCCAAGTCCATATCATCAAGAACTTGGTTTTGAAGGTCTTTACCACCTACTGTATTTGTATACTCAAGCAATCGATCGGCAAGAGTACTCTTACCATGGTCGATATGCGCAATAATACAGAAATTTCTAATATTCTTCATCAATTATTTTTCTTTCAGCTTATAAAGTGCAAATTTAGCGATTTTTTTTGATATTTACATTATATAGTGCGATGCACCTCTATGCCATCTACATAGATTGCACTAAATGGACGAGCTGGACACACATATTCGCATGCTCCACAACCTATACAGCGTTCTGGATTCACTACTGGGAATTTACGCGATTTAGGATTTTCTGGCTCTATTTGCTCCATACTTATAGCCCCATTAGGACAATGACGAGCACAATTACCACACTTAACATCATCGCTTAAAATAATGCAATTTTCTTTCACCCACACAGCAGTTCCTATCTTGCGCATCATCTTTTCTTCTTTAGGCAATGGTTTTATTGCATTGGTTGGGCACACATCAGCACATCGAGTACATTCTGGGCGACAGAATCCTGATTCATAGCTCATTTCTGGTTGCATAAATCTATCTAACGATTGTGAAGGACGTAATACATTATTAGGGCACACACTCACGCACAATTGGCATGCACTACAATGATCCGAAAAATATTGCAAAGAAACTGCACCACCAGGAACAATAGGTACATTTCGATTCGGTATTTTCTTATCTTCAATCACAGCAAGTCCTCCATCTACTGTCTTTTCTTCGGCACGCAACGCTGCAGTTGTCACAGCAACACCGGTGATTGCCAAAAACTTACGGCGACCTTCTACATTTTCGCTCACTGTTATTTCCTTTGGTCTACGAGTATATTTTATAGCACCCCTACGACACGATTCGATACAATTCATACACGCCACGCAGCGAGTATAATCTATGCTCTTATTATCCACATTAATGCAAGACGATTTACATGTGCGCTCACACATCTTGCAACCCATACATTTCGATTTATCGATTACTGGTTTTAGTAATGAATATTTCGATATTGCACCCAAGATAGTTCCAACTGGACAAATAGTGTTACAATATGTGCGACCATTTTTCCATGCTAAAACAGCAATCACAACAAATGTCACAATAGCTACGACAAATGTTGTAACACTTTTCACATACACATCTACCGAATAAAAAGCATAGCTATCGGCGCGTTCAGCAAAATATGCAAGAATATTATTACACCAATAGTAAATCGGTGCAAATAGGTTTGATGCAATTCTTCCGTAGGCACTATAAGGGTCTACCAAGCTACCAATTGCACCCACCCCAAGTGTCATTGCTATAACAAACACAACAAGCACTATAACGCGAAGTATATTCTTCCCTTTTGAATAGCCAAAACGAGTTTTTTTGCCTTTTCGCTTGCTTGACATCCACGAAATAACATCTTGCATCACACCCATAGGACATATGATTGAGCAATAAACTCTACCAAACACAAGTGTGAGCACAATCAAACCAACTACCACAGCAACATTCAAGGCCAAAACTGCAGGAAGGAATTGTATCGATGCCATCCACGCAAAATACTTATGTATAGTTCCTGTGAAATCCAAGAACAACAACGATACAATCACAAAAAATATCGTTGCCAATGTGATTCTTATCTTTCTCAACATAATTACCTCCCTCTTTTACGCCTTTTCATTGCGTTTTATCGATTCAACATATTTATCAATCATTCTCATATTTTTCGCAATTGGAATGCTTTGCGGACAATGTTTTTCGCACTTTTGGCATCCAATACAATGATCTGCTTGACGTAACTTTGGCACACTTCTATCATATCCCACTAAGAATGCCTTTCGCGCTTTAGCATAGTTATCATCATTTATATTATCGGTAAAATTGCCTTCGTTGATACACTTATTATAGTGAGTAAAAATCGCTGGAATATCAATTCCATAAGGACAAGGCATACAATATTGACATCCCGTACAGCCTATCAACGGATAGTTCAATATCATTTCTCCAGCTCGTAGCATCATTTCATTCTCTTTCTCCGTAAGTTCAACAAGCGGAGAATAAGTGCGAATATTTTCTTGTAGATGCTCCATATAAGTCATACCACTCAAAACCGTAAGTATTCCCTTAGGTGTTCCAGCATAACGGAATGCCCACGAAGCAGCCGATGCTTCAGGATTTTCTCGCTTCAACATTGCGAGTATGCTATAATTCACATTTGCCAACGCTCCACCACGCAAAGGTTCCATAATCACCACAGGAATACCGCGTTTTTCAAGCTCAGCATATAAATATTCGGCATTTGCATCGCGTGCAGCATGCTTCCAATCAATATAATTCATTTGGATTTGCACAAAATCCCACTTATATTTATCATGATGCGCAAGTAGATAATCAAAACATTCTACATCACCATGATATGAGAACCCTAAATTTCTAATTTTTCCAACTTCGCGCTCTTTTAATAAGAAATCGAGCACACCATTATCCAAATAACGCGCCTTCAAATTCTCCATGCCTCCCATACCTATACCATGCAACAACATGTAATCGATATATTCCACTTGAAGTTCTTCGAAGGATTTATGGTACATTTTCACACTTTCTTTATACGACCATGTACTTTTCGCAAAGTTTGACAATTTTGTAGCTATGTAATACTTACTGCGATCATGTCTACTAAGTGCTATACCCATAGCAGCTTCCGACTTACCTTTACAATAAGCTGGAGATGTATCAAAGTAATTAACGCCATGCTCCAAAGCATAATCCACATGACGATTTACCATATCTTGATCTATCACAGTTTCGTCTTGCGTTCCTTCCACTTTTTTAGTTGGCAAACGCATACAACCATAACCCAATATTGATATTTTCTCGCCTTTATTATTTAGTCGATATGTCATCTCACCAGTAGGCACTTCTTTCTGCGCCAAGGCTTCTTCTTTAGGCGATTTACACCCTACCGAAGATGCCGCAACTACAGCCCCCGAAGCTACTACTGTCTTCAAAAATCCTCTTCGACTTATATTTTTATTATCAACCATATAAATATATGTTTTTAAAGCGCCACTTTAAACACTTCATCCATCACTTTAACGATATAAAGTCCAGGTGAATTTATTGATATTTGAGTGTCAGTTCCATCGTACATTTGTGCTCCATTTGCGCTATACACACTCACCTTTGTACCCACTTTTACACCATGCACATATATGCTTCGATCGTTTGCAATCACTTTCGCACACTCTGCATTAGCATCATTAATTCCCGATGTATTTTTAGCAGGATCGCTCTCGTAATAATTCATATCGAATGCTGTAACCACAAAATTCAACGCCTTATCCGAGCTATATGTAAATTGCGTATCCTTCACTGCAAATCCTACACAATTCTTAATATCATCAATATCCACTTCTTCGTTAGTCGAAGCATATACACAATAATATCTTACTGGAACATTATCCTTAAGTTCGGCAGCATCCCACGACACTCTATATGTAGTTCCGTCTTTCTCCACATTCACATTTTCTGGAGCATTAGGTTTGGTAACACCATTATAATCCATTGGCACAATATGAGCTGGATAAGCATAATAATTTTCGGCCAATTCCTTATTTAACGCCTTAACTTTTGTTGTTGTTCCGATGATATGGTCAGCTCTGAAATAGCAATTACCGCTCATACCTACTTTTGCACGAGTTTTATCTACTTGATCAGTTACTACACTCACATCCCAGTTATTTGAATCATCCATTTTATATGGAGCCAAACCAACAACAAGTTGACGACCATCACAATTATCAACCCATGTTGTCATATTTGGCGAGAAACCATATTTTTCATTCCAATACATTTGTGGAATAAGCAAATCATGTTTACCTCGTCTCATCCATTCAGCAGCATCTTGATACACACTACCATAGGCTGTCATATTTCCATAACCCGACACATTTTTATAAGTTCCAATAGGCGCAGCACCCACCTTCATATATGGCTTTATGCTTTTAACCATATCATAAAACTCAGCCACAAATGTATTTATATTCTCGCGTCGCCAATCAGCCTTTGACATTCCATTTCCATATTTAGAGTATGAATCAGCATCACCAAAATCACTACCAGGATAACGGGTGTAGTCGAAATTCATGCCATCAAAATCGTAATTAGTCACCAATTCACGATATAAGTCAAGCAAATAGCTTCTCACTTCAGGCAAACCAGGATCAAGATAATATGCATTACTATATAACACGCACATTTCTGGATGCACCTTTGTTACATGTTTAACCACACTATTTTTATCATACTTTGAAGCCTCACTTGCAGTACCAATACGATACGGTACAATCCACGCATGACACTCCATATTTCTCTTATGACATTCATCGATTACAAAGCGGCACACATCCCAAGTCATAGCCTTCGAACCATCACCTGATACAACTCGCATAAATGGCTGAATCTTAGAGTCCCAAAGTACATCTCCTTTAACTTGTGCTTGAAATACAACAGTGTTGATATTTAGTGCCTGAAGTTTGTCTAAAATATCAATCATTGACTCTTTTTGTTTGGTCTCATCATATACTGATTTTGGCCAATCCAAACCGCTATTTGTGGTCAACCACACAGCTCGTATCTCACGTTTTGGTTGAGCTTGAGCTATCGACACAAAAATAGACAAAAAAAGGGCTAAAATTAGGATTTTACTTCTTTCCGATTTTTTCATTGCAATCATATGACTTAATTTTAGTGATACATCTGTGCAAAAGTAATAAAAATTATGGAAAAGTTGACAAAGTTGCTCCATTTAACATCACAACACACATTCACCACCTAATTGCGACATTAAATAAATGTTAACAAGTTGGCATAGATAGATTTAATATGGTATCTTTGTAACATAATATATATCGTTTATGGACAACAAACAATTACAAGAAACCTTAGCAAAACGCATGGGGCGCGACAACGCCGACATATCTAAGTTATTGGAGGCTCTTGTTACCACAATAAAGGACCGTTGTGGCGAGCTCGACAGCATTGCGATACCTGGTTTTGGAACTTTCGAAGCTAAAAAGAAGCTTGAACGAATAGTTGTAAATCCTGGCACTGGCAAACGAATGCTTGTCCCTCCTAAAATCACATTATCTTTCAAACCAAGCGCCTTGCTTAAATCGAAAATAAAATGAACAACAAAATAACATTGCCTGAACTTGTCGACGCTATAGCTGAACTAACCAATACATCAAAACGAGTAAGCGAATTGTTCCTTAAGGAACTTTTTGGTGTAATAAAAGAGCGACTTGAGCAAGGCGAAACAGTAAAAATCAAGAATCTCGGAACTTTTAAGGTTACTGAGATTGCGGCTCGTAAGAGTGTTAATGTCAACACTGGCGAAGATATGGAAATTGCTGCTCATCGCCGTGTGAGTTTCACGCCCGACAAGTCTCTTGCCGAAGCTATCAACACACCTTTCGAGGGATTCGAAACCATTGCTCTCGATGACAATATCACCGACGAGGAGCTCGAAATTCTATCATCGACAACAATTGATGATATACCCGAAATCACCCCTCCTCCATTCAATATTATAGAAGAAAGCGATAACATTGAGACAGTTGCGATCGAAAATCCTACGCCTACAACCAAAGAAGTCATCACTGAGGAGCCTGAGCCTGCCTCTGTCACAATAGTTGAAGATAACACAACAGTTCAAGCTACAGCTGAAACAACATCTAAGCCTAAGCAAGTTGAAGAAGTCGAAGAAATTTCAATCATAGAACAAAACGAGACTATTGAACCAGAGCCACAAGCTCAAGATGATGATTGCAATGATAGCAATGAGCAACCAATCGCTCCACAAGACAACAAAGCCAACGAAGTTGTTGTAAACAAAGCTATAACTACGCCTTTTGTTGATGATGAGGAAGAAATCAAATATGACGAGGAAGAACTTGATGGCGAAAAACGAAAATCATTCATTTGGGGCGCTGCTTTAGGTCTTGCTATTGGTGCAGTAATTGCCATAATCGCTTGGTTCTTCATGTTCCGTTACAATGAGACATCTGTTCCACAAACCGAAAGTGAAATTACTCATTCTACAGAGCAAACTGACTCTATCAGCAAAGACAAGCCTGAAGATCCTTTATACACAGCTACTATTCACAGCGAGAGCGTGAACGATAAGCCAAGCGAAATAGTTGATACCGTTAAGACAAATTATTTCTTGACAAAGATGTCGCGCAAATATTATGGTCGCTACGAATTCTGGGTATATATCTATGAAGAAAATAAATCAAAGATTAAAAACCCTAATAGCGTATCGCCGGGTCTTGTAGTTGTGATTCCTCCAGCCGAAAAATATGGAATCAATAAAGATGACCCAGAAAGTGTGCGTAAAGCGAAAGAATTGGCTGAAAAAATATTGTAATTTAACAAAACTAACTTAAAATATTATAAATTAACAACTAGTAGTTGCCATATTATTAGTTAAAATAATAATTTTGCATCATAAATAATATAGCAATTTAAATATCACAAAAATAGTTTATAACTATGAGCGAAACAGTAAATATTAGAGAATTAAACGAACTTATTGCCAGCAAGAGCAATTTTGTAAATATGATTACTAAAGGTATGGATCAAACCATTGTGGGTCAAAAGCACTTGGTTGATTCATTGCTTATTGCTTTGTTAGCCGACGGCCACATTCTTCTTGAAGGTGTTCCTGGTCTTGCTAAAACTCTTGCAATCAAAACTCTTGCAACTTTAATCGACGCGAAATACAGCCGCATACAATTTACTCCTGACTTGTTGCCAGCCGATGTTATCGGTACAATGGTATACAGTATCAAGAATGAAAAATTTGAAGTAAAGAAAGGTCCTGTTTTTGCAAACTTCGTACTTGCCGACGAAATCAACCGTGCCCCAGCAAAGGTACAAAGTGCTCTTCTTGAAGCAATGCAAGAACGACAAGTTACAATCGGCGAAAACACATTCAAACTTGACAACCCATTCCTTGTAATGGCGACTCAAAACCCTATCGAACAAGAAGGTACTTATCCTCTTCCTGAAGCTCAAGTTGACCGTTTCTTGATGAAGGTTACTATCGGTTACCCTACTAAAGAAGAAGAAAAGGTAATTATTCGCCAAAACATCAATGCTCTAAAGAGCAACATTCAAGCTCTTATCACTCCACAAGAAATCGTTGAAGTGCGTGAGCTTGTTAACAAGATCTATGTTGACGAAAAGATCGAACGCTACATCGTCGACATCGTGTTTGCAACTCGTTTACCAAGCGACTATGGTCTTAACGACCTTTCAAGCATCATTTCATTTGGTGCGTCACCTCGTGCTTCTATCAGCTTGGCTCGTGCTGCTCGCGCTTACGCATTCCTTAAGAATCGTGGTTATGTTATTCCTGAAGATGTAAGAGCTGTGAGCCACGATGTATTGCGCCACCGTATCGGTCTATCTTACGAAGCCGAAGCCAACAACATCAGCGCCGACGAAGTGATTAGTGAAATCTTGGATAAGATTGCAGTACCTTAACATTAGCTTATACAGTTAAATGACTGACTCTAATGAATTGTTAAAGAAAGTCCGTAAGATTGAAATCAAAACCAAAGGACTTTCTCAAAACATATTTGCAGGTGAATACCATTCAGCATTCAAAGGGCGTGGTATGACATTCTCCGAAGTGCGCGAGTACCAATATGGTGATGATATTCGCGACATTGACTGGAATGTTACAGCTCGTCATAATCGTCCGTATGTGAAAGTATACGAAGAAGAACGCGAGCTCACTCTCATGTTGCTTGTCGATGTGTCAGGAAGTAGAATGTTTGGTGCACAAGGTGTTCAAAAAAGAGAAATGATTGCCGAAATTGCGGCCACTCTTGCATTCTCTGCTATACAAAACAACGACAAGGTGGGACTAATGTTCTTCACCGACAAAATCGAAAAGTTCATACCTCCTAAGAAGGGTAAAAAGCACATCTTGCTTCTTATCCGTGAAATGCTTGAATTCAAACCCGAATCCAACGGCACCGACATCAACATGGCGTTAGAATATCTCACTGGTATTCTAAAGAAAAGATGTGCCACTTTTATCGTTTCCGACTTTATCGACACACACGACTACTATAAGTCTATGTCAATTGCAAGTCGTAAGCACGACCTCACTGCAATACAAGTGTACGACAAACGAGAAGCCCAACTGCCAGATGTTGGACTAATGAAGCTACTCGATGCCGAAAGCGGTGAAATGAAATGGATCGACACAAGCTCTAAAAAAGTGCGACAAGCTTACAATAAATGGTGGTACGAGCGACAACTGAATATGAATGTTACAATGCAACGCTGCAAGGTTGATGTAGCATCGGTTGCAACCGATGAAGATTATGTAAAATCTCTTATGGGATTGTTCAAAAAGCGCGGTGCAAAATAACTCAACAAGGTTTACAACTATAATATGAGAAAAGTTTCATATATACTTTTTACAATAGCAGTTTTACTCTTTGGTGCTGATTCTTTTGCCAATCAAACAATTGTTACGGCAAAAATGGATTCAGCAACTCTTCTTATGGGTAAAAAAACTGCTATACATCTTGAAATCGTTCAAGACAAAGGTGTAACAGGCTTTTTACAAGGAGAAAATGCAAGTCCCGACACATTAAATTCTTTTGTTGAAGTGTCTAAGCGATTTGAAGCTGACACTATCGAACTGGGCAATGAACGCATACAAATCAATAAGGAAATCATTGTTCAATCGTTCGATTCGGGAATGTATGTTATCCCTCCTTTTAAATATGTTGTAGGGAAAGACACCTTTAAGTCTGATATGCTTTCTTTAAAAGTTATTCCTGTAAAGGTTGACTCACTACAAACAATTCACGATTTCAAACCAGTCGAATCACCCGAATTTTATTTCAGTGATTTATTCCCTGAATTCCTGCTCAAATATTGGTGGTTGATTTTATTGATTCAACTATTAATAGCAGGTGCTTTGTATGCTTACTTCAAGTGGTACCGTAAGGGCGTAACACCTTTCGCACAAAAGCCAGAGGTTATTATTCCTCCTTACGAAGAAGCTATTATGAAGCTTACTCAATTAAAGAGCGAAAAACTTTGGGAAGCTGGACAAGACAAAGAATATTTCACTCGTTTGACCGACATCTTGCGTAATTATCTCGATCGTCGTTTCAACATCAATGCTATGGAAATGACTACGAGCCAAATTATGTCAGTTCTTCGCAAGAACGAAGAAACTATGCCTGTCAACGACCAACTCAATAAGATTCTCGATATGGCCGACTTTGTTAAGTTTGCTAAGATGCGTCCTCTACCTGAAGATAATGAGGTAGCTTACCAACGCGCAGTAAACTTTGTCAACGAAACTAAGCCAGTTGAGATCCCTGCCGAAGAAAACAACGAACAATCCAACAATAACGAAAGAAAGGAGGATAAGAAAATATGATCAAATTTGCTAATCCTCATTTCCTATGGCTATTTTTGCTCTACATACCTATTATCTTGTGGTATGTAAAGAAACTTCGAGTAGCCGAAGCCACTCTTAAGGTATCTACCCTTTTACCTTTTGACAAGTTGGGTACTTCATGGAAGGCTTATCTTCGACACATATTGTTCGCAGTGCGACTATTAGCATTAGGTTGCTTGATTATCATACTTTGTCGACCTCAAACCTACGACCGATGGTCTACTTCCGAAACCGAAGGTACCGACATCATGATTGCACTCGATGTGTCAACAAGTATGCTTGCTCGCGACTTCAAGCCAGACCGTTTTGAAGCGGCCAAGGATGTTGCATCTCAATTTATATCGGGACGCGAAAGCGACAACATTGGTATGGTTATTTTTGCCGGCGAAAGTTTCACACTTGTCCCTATGACTACCGATAAAACTGTGCTACTCAACTATATTCAAGATGTAAATATGAATATGTTGGTTGACGGAACAGCGATTGGTGATGGTATAGCAACAGCTATCAATCGCATCAAGAACGGTAAAGCTAAATCTAAGAGTATCATTCTTCTCACCGATGGTTCCAACAACACTGGTGTTGTGGCACCTCTTACAGCTGCCGAAATTGCTAAAAATCTTGGCATCAAAATTTACACTATCGGTGTCGGCAAAAATGGTGAGGCCGAATATCCTGTCGGTATTAACTTCTATGGCAAAATGGAATACCAATTAATGCCAGTAGTTATTGATGAAGCAACTTTGCGTTCAATAGCTCAAATGACTGGTGGTAAGTACTATCGCGCAACCAGCAAGAATGTGCTTAAAGAAGTATTCCAAGATATCGACCAATTGGAAAAGACTCAACTCGATGTGAGAAATTTCACTCACACCGAAGATGACTATATGAAATGGGCTATATTGCTACTTATTTTCATCATTATGGATTTTGTAGCGCGTTACACTATTTTAAGACATATCCCATAACAATAATTTGATAAAAAGATAAAACTATGTTCAGTTTTGGAAATCCAGAATATTTGTATTTACTGATTTTGCTTCCTGTTATCATTGCACTCTTTTGGTTTGCAAGAAGAGCAAGAGCAAAGAAACTCCAAAAATTCGGTCAGTATATTATTGCCGACGAATTGATGCCCGATGTATCTAAGTACAAGCCTTGGATTAAGCTTTCATTAGAGCTCATTATATTAGCATTAGTAATTGTCATTCTTGCTCGACCTCGTGCAGGCGCAAGAACCGAAGTTACAAAAGTGCGAGGCATTGAAGCTATGCTATGCGTCGATGTTTCCAACTCAATGTTAGCAAGCTCAACCGATGATCCTAAGGGAGCAAGTCGTATGCAACGCACCAAGCTTGTTCTTGACCGAGTAATTGACAAATTAAGAGAGGACAAAATAGGTTTGATTGTATTTGCGGGCAATGCCTACACTCAAATGCCTATCACTACTGATGGTGTTTCGGCTAAAATGTTCCTAAACGAAATCAGTACAAATATGGTTCCTTCTCAAGGTACTGCAATTGGCTCAGCGATAAAATTAGCTATGAACTCTTTCACAAAAAATGAAAAGACTCAAAAAGCTATAATTATCATCACCGATGGTGAAAACCACGAAGACGATGCTGTTGCTATGGCTAAAGAGGCCAAAGAGAAAGGTATTCAAGTGAATGTAGTGGGTATGGGTACTGTGAGAGGCTCACAGATTCCATTAGAGAATGGTCAACTTATGAAGGACAACGATGGAAATGTAGTTACTACTCGACTCAACGAAACTATGGCTAAAGACATCGCAATAGCAGGTGGTGGTCTTTATGTATCGGGCAATTCAACCGATGCTGTAAAAATCCTCGATGAGCAATTGCAAAAGTTAGCTAAAACTGAATTAGAAACCACTGTATACAGTGCTCACAACGAGCAATTCCCTGTTTTTGCGTGGTTAGCTTTGATTTTCGTTATTATCTATCTATTTGTTGACGATAGCAAGAATTCTTGGCTAAGAAAGTATAACTTCTTTTCAAAGGACAATAAAAAATGAAAATGACTAATAAAATATTGATAGCTCTTCTTATGTTTGCAGCTATTCCTTTCGGAGTTATGGCTCAAGACGATGAAGTGGATCCAACAACTCGAAAGGAACGCGAGCACATCAAAGCAGGCAACGCGCTCTACGAGCTTCAACGATATGCCGAAGCCGAAGTTGAATATAAGAAAGCACTCGAAGTTAACCCTAATTCTCAATTAGGCAACTACAACCTTGCCCTTTCACTCATTCAACAAGGTGGCGCAAACAATGAAGAACAAGAAAACAATCCACTACAACAAGCTACTGAGCTTTTAAATTCGGTTGCCCAAAACTCTAAAAGTGCTGATTTGCGTTCTAAAGCTTTCTATAACCTTGGAAATCTTGCCTATGTAAGCGAAAAATATGATGTTAGTGTCGAACTTTACAAAAACTCATTGCGTAACAATCCCGATGATGACCAAGCTCGAGACAACCTTCGTATGGCTCAGCTAAAGCTACAACAACAGCAACAAAACAAGGGTAAAGACAAAAACGACAAGAAAGACAAGGACAAAGACAAGCAAGAGGACAAAAACAACGAAAAGAAAGAGGACAAGCAACAACAACAACAACAGCAGCCTCAACAACAACAGCAAATGAGTAAAGACAATATGGAACAGATTCTACAAGCTATGCAGAATCAAGAAAAAGCTACTCAAGAAAAGGTTAAACTTCAACAACCTCAAACTGTTAGAAAGACTGGCAATCAGTGGTAATATATAAAATTGATTAATCGAGTTTTATGAAAAAATACATAAAATTATATGCAACTTTGATGTTTGTGCTATTCAGTTTATCGGCTGTAGCTCAAATATCATTTACTGCACATGCTCCAAAACAAGTCGTACAAGGCAACAAATTTGATGTGCGCTTTGTGCTTCGTAATGCCGAAGGCGAAAACTTCCAAGAGCCAAAATTTGATGGAGCAACTAAAATTTATGGACCTGCCCTATCTACTTCTTATAGTAGCCAATGGGTTAACGGCAAGAGTTCAAGTAGTTCTTCTCAAGAATATACTTTAATGTATCGTGCCGATAAAGCAGGTACCTATACCATCCCTTCTGCTACTATCGAAGCCGATGGCAAACGATATTCTACTGCCTCAATGACAATCGAAATTCTACCACCCGATAAAAATGCCCAACAAGGCTCTCAATCTGGTGCAAGAATCGATGACATAGACTCTCAATCAACTTCGAAGCCTGTCAATGCTAATGATTTGTTTGTGCGCATAAGCATGTCTAAGCAAAAAGTGTACGAACAAGAAGCTGTGGTGTGCACAATTAAGCTTTACACAAAGTATCAAATCAGTCAATTCATGACTACTCTTCAACCTTCGTTCGATGGATTCTTGATTGAAGAATTGTCTATTGAACCAAGCATGAACAATATCGAACATTACAACGGACAAAACTACATGGTTGCAGAGCTTAAGAAATGTATACTTTTCCCACAAAAGTCAGGCAAGCTAACCATCAGTTCGGGTAACTACGATGTAACAGCTGTTCAATATGAGCAAGTTCGTAGTATGTTTGGTATCATTCGCCAACCAGTTGAGCGCAAACTTCAAGTTAAGTCTAATTCTGCTACCGTAAACATTCTACCTTTGCCTTCTCCTAAACCAGCAACATTTAGTGGTGCGGTTGGACAGTTCAAAGTATCTACCGAAGTCAAGCCAAACAACTTTAAGACTTACGAAGCAGCTACATATACCTACAATATTTCTGGTACAGGTAATATCAAATATTTAAAAGCTCCTGAAATTAATTTCCCTTCACAATTTGATGTTTATGATCCTCAAAATGAAGTAAACGCAAAAATAGCTGGACAATCGGTAAGTGGTTCTAACAAATTTGAGTATACTTTCATACCTCAATATGTGGGCGAATATGAAATTCCTACTACAACATTCACTTACTTTGATCCAACTTCGGCTAAGTATGTCAATGTTGATGTTCCTGCAACTAAGATTTCGGTTGCTAAGGGTGTTGCAGCTGCATCCGATGCAGTTGTTTCAAAGGATATTGAACTCAAGAACAAAGATATTCTTCACATCAAAACCAATAATCTACAACTTAAGAAGGAACACAACCTATACTTAAGCTCGTTTACTTATTGGTTATGGTATATCCTACCATTGATAGCTGTATTAGGCGTAATGTGGTACTATCGCAAGACTATCAAAGAACGCTCAAATGTTCAACTACTCAAGAACAAGCGCGCCAACAAGGTGGCTAAAAAGCGTCTAAAGCAAGCTCAAGAATTCATGAAAGCAAATAACGCCAATAGCTTCTATGCCGAAATTCTTAAGGCACTATGGGGCTACCTAAGCGACAAGCTGAATATCCCTGTGTCTGAGCTAAATAAGGAGAATATTGCCGTAGAATTGCAATCATTTGGCGCCGACGACACCTCAATTTCACAATTATTAACTATTTTGGATAAATGTGAATTCGCTCAATATGCGCCTGAATTAAGTGGTAGCAATATGAACGAGATCTACGATGAGGCAAGCGATATTATGAACAAACTCGAAAACACAAAACGAAAATAATCACAATGAGAACAAGAATATATTTATTACTCGTAGCAATATCGATTAGCTTCTCCTCTATGGCTCAAAGCTTAGTAGAGAAAGCAAATGCTGAATATGTTGCCGACAAATATGCCAACGCCTTGCAATTATACCTTCAAGCTGCAAGCGAAGAAGGTGTTTCGAGCGATTTATACTATAATATTGGTAACACATATTATAGAATGGGAGAACTTGGACATGCTGTTCTATATTTTGAGCGAGCCGTAATGCTTGATCCACAAAATGATGATGCTAAGACCAATCTTGAATTCGTAAACAGCAAGATTCAAACCAAAATTGCTCAAGAAAAGTCTTTCGTAATTCAGGTAATTGATGATTTTGTTGGTAGTCTATCCTCAAATACATGGGCTACTCTTGCCGCTATCAGTTTTATTCTACTGTTGTCGGGCATTCTTCTCTATGTATTCTCATCGGTTATCGCATTAAGAAAAATAGGATTCTTTGGAGGTGGCGTTATGCTTTTGTCTACCATTATCACCTTATTGTGTGCCATATCTATGAAGTCTAAAGTAGAAGCGCACAACAAAGCAATCGTTATAACTCCTTCTGTAACCCTAAGCACTGTGCCTCGCACTCCTAAGGATAAAAACGAAGAAGCATTTATCCTTACTGCTGGTAACAAGGTGACTATCGTTGACTCTGTAGAAACAAAAAATGGTGAAGAGAAAATTAAGTGGTACGATGTGAAAGCCGACGACACACATCGCGCTTGGCTCAAGTCTGACAACATCGAAATCATCTAATAATGATTGAATATCTTGATCATATCGATAAGCAAGTGCTTTTATACATTAATGGTATGCACTCACCCTTTTTCGACACTTTTATGTGGTATGTTTCTAAGACTACCACATGGTCGTTAATGCTTCTTGCATTAATTATAATGCTATTTCGCAAGAATTGGCGACAAGCTTTGTTTGTAATACTTGCTATTGCACTCACCATTACACTTGCCGACCAAATATCATCGGGTATTATTAAGAATCTTGTGGAGCGTTTCCGCCCTACACACAGCCCCGAAATTGGAAGTCTTGTGCATCTCGTTAATGGTTATAAAGGTGGATTATATGGCTTCGTATCAAGTCATGCTGCCAATACTATCGGTGTTGCTCTATTCATATCATTACTATTCAAACGCCGATATCTAACGATTACATTATTCTTCTGGGCAACTCTCGTGTCATATAGTCGCATTTATCTTGGGGTGCATTATTTAGGCGATATTTTAGGAGGAATATGCGTTGGGCTACTATCAGGAGCTATTATTTATCACCTTTATTTATATGCAATTCAACTTAAGGAAATAAATAAAAAATACGGATTTATTGCTTTCTCCGAAAAAAACACAAAAATAATGACATGCGCAATTTGGTGCAATCTCCTTATTACTGTGGGAGTTTCAGCGATTTTATGTTTTGTAGCATAAAAAAAAGTTTCATTTTTTTTTGGAAGATATATAATAAATGTCGTAAATTTATCCAACAAAATAATAATACTAACAATCTAAAACTATATTGATTATGCCTAAGACTATCACATTTAACGAACTTCGCCGTATCAAAGACAGTTTACCTGACGGCTCAATGCATAAAATTGCAGATACATTGAACTTGACAGTTCAAACAGTTAGAAACTACTTCGGTGGTACAAACTATGAATATGGCAACAATTGTGGTTTGCACATCGAACCAGGTCCAGAAGGTGGATATGTTATCTTGGACGATACACAAATTCTAGAAATGGCTCTTGAAATGCTTGAGCAAAAAAATAAGGAGTAAATAAAAAAGACAAGAAAAGAAAAGAATGATGGTCTAAAACAATATACATTAATATTTGTTTTAGACCATTTTTGTTCCAAAATTGTTGTTTATAAACAACCCTAACAAGTATAACCAAATAGTAAAGATTAAATATTATTCATATGGAAAAGAGCGACAAACTTATAACAGTAGCCATACACACATACGCAAAGGCTCTTATACTTAAAACAATGTTGGAAAACGAAGGTATTCCTGTTGTAATCAACAATGTCAACCTTATTCAACCTGTAGTGTCTTCGGGAGTTAGAGTGCGCATCAAAGAAAAAGATTTGCCATTAGCGCTCAAACTTATCGAGCAAATGGCCGATGATGAATTCAAACACAACGAAGATTCCAACAAGCCTGTTGTTCTCATTCCTATCGATTTTTCCGACTACTCTAAAAAAGCATGCTTAATAGGGTTCGACTTTGCCAAACAAATGGGTGGTCGCGTCATTCTACTACATTCATATGTTGAAATGACTTATGCTATGGCAATGATGCCTTTCTCCAACGAGGATACTGGAGACAAACATGCCGAACAAAAGGCTCTAAAAAGAATGAATGACTTTGAAATTCAAATCAAGAACGATATTTCAAATGGCATTCTTCCAGGAGTAAAATTTACTTGCCGAATCGAAGAAGGTGTACCCGAAGTAACAATCATAGAGTGCGCAAAACGCGAAAATGCAACGCTCATCGTAATGGGCACCCGTGGCAAGAGCAAAAAAGAAGAAGAACTTATTGGTAGCGTAACTGCCGAAGTGCTCGATGAAGGTAAATTCACTGTTTTCTCTGTGCCCGAAGGTATGGAAGCTCGTAAAATGTCCGAATTGAAGAATGTTGCATTCTTTAGCAACTTCATTCAACAAGACTTATTGTCATTCGACATTTTCGCACGCCTCTTCAAGAACAGAAAGCTCAATATTACCATTATTCCTATCGAGACTCAAAAGAATGATGATAAAACAAAGAAATATCTCGACCAACTCGTTCAATATTGCCAAAGTCATTACTCCGACTTTAATTTCAAGGCCGAGATTCTATCGCCCGACAACTATGCGAAAGATTTTGATGAATATGTAAAGGCTCAAAACATTGACCTTATGCTTATACCTAACAAAAAACGAAACATTTTTTCTCGACTATTCTCGCCAAGTGTCGCTCATCGAATGGTATTCCATTCTGATGTTCCACTTTTGGTAGTTCCTATTTCATAAATCATCAGCAATATTTCTATAACACAAAAATAGTCGGTAATTTACCGACTATTTTTTGTTGTACTATTTAAGTTAGAATGCAACTCCTACCCTCACCCCCATATTGTTCACTTGATTGACATGACCATCAAGAACTCTGGCCTTATTGGTTGAGAAACTATAATATGCCGACATATTAAAGCCAAAACTCTTTTCACTATTCAGCCATAGATTTGTACCTATTTCAGGCGACATATAAAAGCCCCAACAATCATCATACACTCTAAAGGTTGACATATACGAAGATAATTGCACATAGCTTGTACCTATCTTTAATCCCACATAAGGATCGCATACACGGCTCCTTTCATAAAAACGGTATCGCACATCAACACCAAATGGGATTTGAAATAGCGATCTCGATTGCTTAGCTGTAAGCGTTGATGTTGCTGTTGGGTGCAAAGTTTCCATTGGGAGGCTCTTGTGATTTGTGCTATATGACACAAACAAGCCCAAACCCACCTTTGTTGTTACAAATAATCCGCCTTCAAGATTAGCGCCCCAACCACTTGCACGATTAGTGAAATCATTACCAAACGGAGCATTAAATTGCCAATCTACATTACCGAAATAAGGTTTATATGTCGTTTGTGCTTTAATATCGGTAGTTGCAACAAGGCTCACTACAAACACTGCCACGACCACCAAAAGCATCTTAAAATAATCTACTGTTTTCATATCTTATAGAGTTTATTGATTCAACAACTAAAATTTAATATATGGTGATTGTTCAAATGATTGATTGACTGCTTTCACCAATCTTGGCAGCATATTACTATCTATATAGTATATTCCAGTTATATAGTTATTCCAAATAACAGTCGGCTTCGACGATGACGAAACTTCGCTCACACTCGATAAATCAATCATTTCGCATATTAACGAACCATAGGTATACTTATATATAAACTGATATGGATAGTACCAATTTCCATCATACCATGGCCACCAATATGTAGGGCTCCAATACCATGGATAATCCGACCACCAAGACACACTATTTATAAAATAATAAGTGCTTTCAACATAAGAGATTTGTAGCCCATAATTAGCTTCAGTTTTATCGGCTGTTTTCACATAACCGCGTTTTTCCATCTGAATACTATAAGCATTTATAATATCATTGGCATCCGACGCATCAAGATAGGTTGCACCTCTTCCTTTGCCCGATACAACAAGCACACTATCAGGCACATAAAAATGCTTTCCTTTACTAAAATTAGCATCTTTATCATACTGAGTGTAAACCACATAGTCTTCCTGAACTTCATCTAAGTTAGGTTCTTTTTCACACGACGCAAATAGTAGAGCGGTGAAAAGTAAGGGAATTAACTTTTTCATAATCATAATTAAAAATTTAATTAGAGAATTGTTTATTTTCCCTATTATAACAATACTTATCCCGCAATGTTTATTGATTATTCTATCTCAACTATTTTTTATTTCCTAAATCGAGAAACGACATTCCCGAATATATTCTTAGCACACTACTTTGTTTAGCAGTATGATCTTTTCGTGGCGACCATTTTTTATCCACTCCTTGTGCACCAAGGATTAGAGTTCCTTTTCCACACACGCCATTAATTTTATCAAGCGCACTCATCAATCGCTTTTGTTTGTCAACATCAACATTATCAAACACATTCAACTGAATTTCGCCATTTTGCACAAAATGACTTAGCTGCACCCCTGCTTTTTTATATTTATATCCTTTTCTATATATATTATTGAAAGCTCTCAAAGCATGCTGAGTTATATATGCTGTGTCGCACGAAGGTGTTTCAAGTCGTATATCACAAGTGTTTGAATAGAATGGTTCTCTTTCTTTATGCTCATCGCCTCTCACATACACACTCACAACCATTGCAGCCGAGTTTTGAGCTCTTAGACGCTCAGCGCAACACGATGCAAAGTATGCCACAGCTTCCCACAAAGTTTTCTTATCTTCAATCAAAGTGCCAAACGAACGCGACGCCATTATCGACTTATTAGGTTCATCAATTGCATTTATTTTTGCACAATCTTCGCCTTTCAGTTCTCTCACAATGCGTTCTTCATTAATTGTGAACATACATTTTATCCACGACATTGGCGAAATGCTTAAATCATAGGCTGTCAGCACACGATTTCTCAATAATTTCTCATTCAATCGCCGTCCTATACCCCACACATCACCCACTGGTATAGTTTTCAATACCGGTTCAAATTGCTCTTCTCTTGTGAGCAAATACACATTATCAATGCCATTTCTTGTCTTTTTGGCTATGTGCGATGCAATTTTTGCCAATGTTCGCGACGGAGCTACCCCAATACTCACTGGAATGCCAATATATTGCTTGATTGTTGAAGCAAGTTCACGCACAAATTTGTAGTTCCTCTCATCGTCTTCATAAGGCAACTTAAAAAAGCATTCATCTACCGAATATATCTGAATACTTTCCACATAATTACCTATCAAGGCCATTACTCGATCCGAAATATCACGATAAATCACATGTCTACATGATAGTGTTACAACATTCAGCGGATTAGTATATTCTTTTATTTTGAACGCAGGCACACCCATAGGTATGCCAAGCGCCTTGGCTTCATTGCTTCGTGATATAACGCACCCGTCATTGTTCGAAAGTACAACGACAGCTTTGCCCTCAAGCGATGGACTAAACAATCGCTCACACGACACAAAAAAGTTATTACAATCCACCAAGCCTATCATAATCACATCTTTTCGACCATCGGCTTACAAATCAACATTTAACCGATTTTATAATGTGTGTAACTATTCCCCACACTTGGAAATTACTTTCTTCCGACACTTTAATTGGCTTATAACTTCTATTTTCTGGCATCAGATACAGCCCATCTTCTTTGATTGATATGCGTTTCACCGTAAAATCACCATCGATAAAACACACTGCAATACTTCCATCATGAGGCACAAGTGCTTTATCTATAATCAACAAATCTCCATCATTAATACCACAATCTATCATCGAATCCCCACTCACGCGTGCGCAAAATGTCGATGACGGACTATTTATCAACTCTCTATTCAAATCAAGCGAGTCACTATTTTGGTCTTGAGCTGGCGAAGGAAATCCCGCAGGCACATTATTTTCAATGAACGAGATGTTCATCGTTTCACCTCCATTCAGCTCCATTATTTCTATTTTATCTTCCATAACTGCAAATTTACTCATTATTTCTTATCTTACCTCGCTATAAATAAGAATTAACAAAATACTATTCTTTAAAAAGATTTTCGTATCTTTGTGAATTAATTATATAAGAATTTTTCTGAAACAATAAGAAACAGCAAAAAAATTATTAACTATATGGCTGAAATTGTAGAAAACACAGCAGAAGAAAAGAAAGGTCTAAATTTTGTGCAACAAATTATTGCCGACGACCTTGCAGCAGGTAAGAATGGTGGACGACTAAGCACTCGTTTCCCACCCGAACCTAATGGTTATCTTCATATTGGTCACGCCAAAGCTATTTGTATGGATTTTGGTGCTGCTGAAATGTTTGGAGGTACTTGTAATCTTCGTTTCGACGATACCAATCCTATCAAGGAAGACACTGAATATGTAGATGCAATCAAGGAAGACATCAAATGGCTTGGCTTCGATTGGGAAGATCGTGAATATTATGCATCCGACTATTTCCCTCAACTATTCGACTTGGCTATTCAACTTATCAAGGAAGGCAAAGCTTATGTAGAAGAACAAACTTCCGAAGAAATTGCAGCTCAAAAGGGTACACCTACCACTCCTGGTCAAGAAAGTCCTTTCCGCAATCGTCCAGTTGAAGAAAGTCTTGACCTATTTATGCGCATGAATGCGGGTGAATTCGAAGAAGGAACTCTTACTCTTCGCGCCAAGATTGATATGGCTTCACCTAATATGCACTTCCGCGACCCTATCATGTATCGCATTCTAAAACATGCTCACCACCGCACTGGCAACAAGTGGAATGTATATCCAATGTATGACTTTGCTCATGGTCAAAGCGATTATTTCGAAGGCGTTACACACTCTCTATGTACTCTCGAATTTGTTCCTCACCGTCCTCTATACGATCTATTTGTTGATTGGGCTAAGGGTGGCAAGGATCTTGATGATAATCGTCCAAGACAATACGAATTCAACAAGCTTAACCTAAGCTATACTCTTATGAGTAAGCGCAATCTGCTTATCCTTGTTAAGGAAGGTTTGGTAAATGGTTGGGACGACCCTCGTATGCCTACTATTTGTGGTCTTCGTCGTCGTGGTTATTCTCCAGAATCTATTCGCAAGTTTGTCGATAAGATTGGTTACACTACTTACGAAGCACAAAACGATTTCGCACTTCTTGAAAGCGTCGTTCGCGAAGACTTAAACGCTCGCGCTACTCGTGTTTCGGCTGTTATCGATCCAATTAAACTTATCATCACAAACTATCCAGAAGATAAGGTTGAAGTTTTGGAAAGTGTAAACAACCCTGAAGATCCTGAATCAGGCAAACACACTATCGAATTCAGTCGTGAACTATGGATGGAACGCGAAGACTTTATGGAAGATGCTCCTAAGAAGTATTTCCGCATGACTCCAGGTCAAGAAGTTCGTTTGATGAATGCCTATATCGTGAAGTGTACTGGTTGCAAGAAGGACGAAGATGGTAAGATCGTTGAAGTTTATGCTGAATACGATCCTGAAACTAAGAGCGGTATGCCAGGTGCTAATCGCAAAGTTAAGGGTACTCTACACTGGGTAAGTTGCGCACACTGTCTTAAGGCTGAAGTTCGCCTATACGACCGCCTTTGGAAAGCAGAAAATCCTCGTCAAGAAATTCAAAACATTCGTGACGAAAGAGGTTGTGAAGCTCTTGAAGCTATGCGAGAAGTCATCAACCCTGACTCTTTGAAAGTTCTTTCTGAATGTTATGTAGAGCGCTATCTTGCTGAAGCTAAACCATTCGACTACCTACAATTCCGTCGTCTTGGTTACTTCAATGTTGATAAAGAATCTACCCCAGAAAAGCTTATCTTCAACCGCACTATCTCACTTAAAGATAGTTGGGCTAAAGAACAAAAGAAGTAATATACACCTTTCATGGGGATATATAAAAAAACAATCGGATGAAATGTCCGATTGTTTTTTTTGTTTATTATCATTTGATTTTATAAGAATCTTTGTAATGTTTTGGCTTTTTCTGCAGTTTCTTGCCATTCTTTTTCGGCATCCGAATCTGCAGTAAGTCCACCACCCACATATATACAATAATCATTACCCGAGAACTCAAGAGAACGAAGATTTACAAAGAAATCAAATTCGCCATTCTCGTCTACTGGCCCCACATATCCACCATAGTAACGACGACTATGAGACTCTATATTATTAATGTATGACACTGCAATATCAGTTGGTGTTCCGGCTATTGCTGGTGTTGGGTGCATCATTGCTCGTAAAGAGTCTACTTGTGTTTGCGATTCTACATTTCCCACAAAATCGTTACACAAATGCTCTACATTCCCTGCATTTCGAGTGTAAGTTTCCGACTTTGAATACTTCAACCCAACTTTATCAAAACAGCCTCCAATGTAATCGGCTACAAATCGTTGTTCTTCAACTTCTTTTGCTCCCCAATCTCCTTGTGTTCCTGCAAGTCGTGTTCCTGCAAGTGCCATTGTCGACACCACTCCTTTTCTATTACTCAAAAAGCGTTCTGGTGTTGCACCAAGCCATGTTCCGGTTACTTCAGAACTATACACGAACACAAATGCATCGCGATAAGCATTCAAAAGCGATTTATACACTTCACTCCATGAATCACTCGCAAATTGCCCATTAATTGTACGCGATAATACAACTTTCGACAATGTTCCAGCACGCAAATCGCTTACACATTGCTCAGCTCGACACAAATAATCAGTTTTGCTTATTGATTCTTGAATTTCTGTTTCAGTTTGACACGATTGGTCGTTATAATCTGATCCCAGAAATTCCTCTACACCAAGATTCTGCGAGATAAAATGTGATTTAGCATCACCTTCCGAAAATGGATGAACATAAAATCCTTTGCGCGTAGCTATTTCTTCAGTTTGCACACCAAAATGAAGATTTTCACCACCTGGCAAACGATAACAGTAGAATCTCACACCACAACGCAATGCTTTTTCCACTGCCAGCAACACTCTATCTTTGTTGCTCTCAATCATTACACACCTCCCCGATTAGTTCAAATGGCAAGGCTTCTTTTATCTTAACATTATAGAACTCGCCGATTTCAAGCGATTGAGTTTTCTCTATAAGCACTTCTGGATCCACTTCTGGAGAATCAAATTCGGTACGACCCACATAGTAGTCTTCATCTTCTCTATCAACTACCACACGAAGCACTGATTCCACTTTTTGCTCGTTGCACTCAAGGGAAATATTTTCTTGAAGTTCCATCAATTCACTCAATCGAGCATCCTTAACTTCCTGAGGTATAACATCTTCGAAATTCTTTTCGGCAAATGTACCTTCTTCCTCGCAATAGGCAAATGCGCCCATTCTCTCAAATCGAGCACTCTTTACGAACTCCTTAAGCTCTTCAAATTCAGTTTCACCTTCACCAGGGAATCCCACCATAAGTGTTGTACGAATATGAATACCAGGCACTTCCTTGCGAATGCGCTCTATAAGAGCAAGTGTTTCTTCTTTATTTATATGACGACGCATATTATTTAGCACCTTGTCGCTCACATGTTGTAGTGCGATGTCAAGATACTTACACACATTCTTATGCTTCGCCATCACAGGCAATACTTCATAAGGGAATTGTGCAGGATAAGCATAATGCAAGCGTATCCATTCCACACCCTCTACTTGTGCCATCTTGTCGATCAATTCAGGTAGCATCATCTTGCCATATAGGTCAAGTCCATACGACGACAAGTCTTGTGCTATTACATTAAATTCTTTTACGCCTTTTGCCACAAGGTCTTTCACTTCATCAAGAAGTTGTTCCATTGGAATTGATGTGTGACGACCTGTGATAAGAGGAATTGCACAAAATGCACAAAAGCGATTACATCCTTCCGAAATTTTTAGATATGTATAATGAGAAGGAGTCGTAATATAGCGTTCATAAGGCTTTGTTGGTGGAATAGTATCTTGTAAATCTGTGATAAGTCTATCCCAATCAAATTTTCCGTAATATTTATCCACCTCAGGAATTTCTTCCTCAAGCTCAGCAAGATAGCGTTCCGAAAGACATCCCATCACATACAAATGCTTGATTTGTCCTTCTTGCTTGGCTTCTACATATTCAAGAATAGTATTTATCGATTCTTCTTTAGCATCTCCTATAAAGCCACAAGTATTGATAACAACTACTTCGCCACACACATCATCCGAATCGTGCGCCACTTCATAGCCTAAATCTTGAAAACGCTTCATTAATCGTTCCGAATCAACAAGATTCTTCGAACAACCAAGCGTAATTACATCTATCCTAATTCTCTTCATACATCACTCATTAAAAAAAGGAAATATAAGAATAACTTATAATTCCTTATTAAAACATTATTTACCGAAAAGTGATTTTACGAATTCTTCTTTTCGGAACACTTGTAAATCTTCCATGCCTTCACCAAGACCGATGTACTTAACTGGGATTTGGAATTGGTCGCTAATACCAATCACCACACCACCCTTAGCTGTTCCATCAAGTTTAGTGATAGCAAGTTCATTCACTTCTGTAGCAGCAACAAATTGTTTTGCTTGTTCAAAAGCATTTTGTCCTGTTGAGCCATCAAGTACAAGAAGTACTTCATTTGGAGCACCAGGTACTACCTTTTGCATCACATTCTTGATTTTAGTAAGTTCGTCCATCAAGCCTTTCTTATTGTGAAGACGACCAGCTGTGTCGATAATTACCACATCGGCATTGTTTGCCTTAGCCGACGCCACTGTATCATAAGCAACCGATGCTGGATCACTACCCATTTTTTGCTTAATTACAGGCACACCTACGCGTTCACCCCAAATATCAAGTTGTTCTACTGCGGCTGCACGGAATGTATCGGCTGCACCAAGCACAACCTTATTGCCTGCTTTCTTAAATTGATAAGCGAGTTTTCCGATTGTAGTAGTCTTACCTACACCATTCACACCCACTACCATTATTACATATGGTTTCTTATCGGCTGGAACCACAAAATCTTCGCCATTTTCAACATTATTTTCAGCAAGAAGTTCTGTAATTTCTTCACACAACAAGTCATTCAATTCAGTCGAATCAACATATTTATCGCGAGATACGCGTGATTGAATTCTATCAAGAATCTTCAATGTAGTTTCCACACCCACATCCGATGTGATAAACACCTCTTCAAGGTTATCAAGCACATCGTCATCGATTTTTGACTTACCAGCAACGGCACGTTTGATTTTATCAAAAAATCCTTCTTTGGTTTTTGACAAGCCCTTGTCAAGGGTTTCCTTTTTCTCTTTTGAGAATAGTTTACTGAAAAATCCCATTCTGTTTATAATTTTGTATTAGACTACAAATTTAGTAAATTTCCACCAATTTATTGCAATCACCTATCCAAATTCAGACGTTTTTACACTGCAACTCATCTTTTCTTAGTTCTTACTATAATCTACGCCCTATCACTTATAACTCTTTTTCGTTTTTATCACGAATTTAATTTCACTTGTAATATCAGAATAGATATTTAAAATAACACATATATTGCAGATTTTTGCTAATTTTGGGGTGAAATTGATTGACCGAATGAATACAAACACTAAATCGAACGAAACTCTCACCACAACGCATGAATCATGCAATATTATGGTTGATTTACTCCAAGAATATGGGGTAAACGATGTGATTGTTTCTCCTGGTTCTCGCAATGCTCCTATTATCATTGCATTAACTCGATGCAATAACATTCGAAAGCATGTCATTGTTGACGAGCGTAGTGCTGCGTTTATTGCTATCGGTATAGCACAACAGACACATAAACCGGTGGCTATCCTTTGCACTTCGGGCACAGCTTTGCTTAATTATGCTCCTGCTATAGCTGAGGCATATTATCAACAGTTACCAATTATTGTCATTTCTGCCGATCGACCTCAAGAATGGATTGACCAAAATGATAGTCAAACATTGAAGCAATTCGGTTCATTGAGCAATATCGTTAAACAAAGCTACGACATTCCTTCTAATTGTCAATCATCTAACGATTTATGGTTCTGTAATCGTACCATTAACGAAGCTTTGCAATGTGCAACAGCCCTTCCTAATGGTCCTGTTCACATTAACCTTCAACTTAGCGAGCCTCTTTACGACCGTCAGCCTATAGGTCAAAGCTACGCAAAGAAAATAAATCATTTCACACCCGAAATCCCTTCTGAATGCGTTGATGAATTTACGAAGAGAATCAACTCTTATCGCAAAGTTTTAATATTTGCATCAATGCACAACAAGTGTGATGCTCTCACTGAATCTCTTCACAAAATATCGGGTGGTAATATTGTTGTTCTTAGTGAAATTATTGCCAACAACAATACATCAAGCAAAATATTCCACAACATTGATTGCCTATTCTCCGAAATGAATAGCGACAAATGGGAAGCACTTAAACCAGACCTTTTAATCACATTCGGTGGTGCTCCTGTATCACGATTGGCTAAATTATATTTAAGAGCTGCCAACGACATTGAACATTGGAGAATTGGCGTTGATAACAACATAATTGATACGATGCAAAACATTACACAAAGGATTGAAGTTTTGCCATCTATCTTTTTCTCCAACAAAAATATAGCGCACAATGAAAATGAGGAATATTACTCTCAATGGGAAGCTCTGTATAATCGTGCAAAATCAAATTTAAACTCATTTGCCGACAGTTGCAAATGGAGCGATTTTACTGCAATGAATACCATAATGAGAAGCATTTCCCGCCAAGGTATAAACCTTCAAATCTCTAATGGTAGTTCTATTAGATATGCCGATCTTATTGGTGTATCACCCGATTTCAATGGTACAGTACATTGCAATCGTGGTGTTTCCGGTATAGATGGTTCAACATCCACTGCACTCGGAGCATCATTAGTCAACAACTCTTCTACAATCCTTATTACAGGAGATATGAGTTTTAGCTACGACATAAACGGATTAGCATCTCAATACAATAGCAAACAATTCAAAATAATTGTACTTTGCAATGGTGGTGGAGGCATTTTCCGTTTCATTAACGGTCCTTCTAATCTACCCGATTTTGAGCAATATTTTGAAGTAAATCGCGACCTACCAATCAACAAGTTCGCCCATGCTTTTGGCTTTGATTATTTCAAAGCTAATAGTAAACAAGAACTTGAAGAAGTGCTACCTATTTTCTTAAATAACAACAAGGAAAGTATTCTTGCCGTGTTTACAAATAACGAGGTAAGCGCACAAACCTTGAAAGATTATTACAACCGAAATAAATAATAACAAACAAATAAACAATATACACTATGAGCAATAGAATTTGGACTCCAATCAAACAATACCAAGACATTTTGTTTGAACAATACAAAAGTATCGCAAAGATTACTATCAACCGACCAGAAGTATATAACGCATTTCGCCCAACTACTAACTTTGAAATGCTTGATGCAATTGATTATTGTCGCGATCGTGCCGATATTCGCACAATAATTTTGACTGGTGCTGGCGACAAAGCATTCTGTGCTGGTGGCGACCAAAATTACAAAACTCGTGGTGGCTACAACGACCCTAATGGCGTTCCTCGCCTAAATGTGCTTGACCTTCATAAAGCCATTCGCTCAATTCCTAAACCAGTGATTGCAATGGTTAATGGATATGCTATTGGTGGAGGAAATGTACTTCAAACAGTATGCGACCTTACTATCGCTTCCGAAAACGCTCGTTTCGGACAAACAGGACCTAAGGTTGGTAGTTTCGATGGTGGCTTCGGATCTTCTTACCTTGCTCGTTGCGTAGGCCAAAAGAAGGTGCGCGAAATCTGGTATCTATGCCGTCAATACACTGCCGAAGAAGCCGAAAAGATGGGTATGGTTAACAAGGTTGTTCCTTTCGACCGTCTTGAAGACGAAGTTGTGGAATGGTGCGAAACTATCGCAATGCGCAGTCCTCTCGCTATCCGTATGGTTAAACGCTGCTTGAATGCCGAGCTCGACGGACAAAGAGGTCTTATGGAACTTGCTGGCGATGCAACTATGATGTACTACACAATGGACGAAGCTCAAGAAGGCAAGAATGCATTCCTTGAAAAGAGAGATCCTAATTTCGAGCAATTCCCACAATTCCCTGGATAATGAAAGCGGCTTACGCTCCTTATACACTTAATTTCATCACACCTGGTGGCACTTCACGAGGTGTGATGACTACTAAAGACACTTATTTCATCAAAATTTGGGACGAATCTAATCCTGATATCTACGGAATTGGTGAATGTGCTCTTTTTAAAGGTTTATCGGCCGAAGACGACGAGAATTACGAGGCAAAACTACAAGAACTTTGCCGCAACATTGAAAACGATGAGCCTACCGACCTTTCCACACATTCATCTATAATGTTTGGATTTGAGAGCGCAATTCTTGACTTCTCTAATGGTGGAAAAAGAATCTACCACCATTCACCATTCACCGAAGGCAATTACAGAATTCCAATCAACGGACTTGTGTGGATGGGGACAAAAGAGGATATGTTGACTCGTATTGACGAAAAGGTTGAAGCAGGGTTTCACACCATCAAACTTAAGATTGGTGCAATCGACTTTGATCAAGAATGCGAGATGATAGAATATGTGCGTCGCAAATATTCTGCCAACGACCTAGAAATTCGCGTCGATGCAAACGGAGGTTTTACCCCTGAAGTTGCACTACAAAGACTCGAAACTCTTTCAAAGTATCGCATCCACTCTATTGAGCAGCCCATCAAGCCGGGACTATGGGAAGAAATGGCTACACTATGTAACAAAACGCCTATCCCTATTGCGCTCGATGAGGAATTGATTGGAATCACCAATCCAATGATGATGATGGAACTTTTGCGTAACATTCGTCCTCATTATATCATTCTTAAACCATCTCTTATGGGAGGATTTTCTGGCTCTCTTGAATGGTTGCGAATGGCTGCCCAATTCCAAATTGGTGGTTGGATAACATCGGCCCTTGAATCAAATATTGGGCTTAATGCCTTAGCTCAATGGGTCGCAACTCTTCAGCCTAAAATCCCTCAAGGACTTGGCACTGGCATGGTGTTCTCCAATAATTTCCAATCACCCCTATACCAAACGCAAGACTACCTTGCTTACAACCCACAATTTAATTGGGATATTCCTGAGTTAAACTGGATTAAAGTATAAGACTTAAAGTATTTATGCAAATCACAATCAACAACAATATTTGTAATTCTCTTGATGAAATTAAGCAATTTGCTTCAACTGAAACTGCCAATTTTATCGAAGAATATTTCAATGAATTACCTTATGTCGTAGCTCACACGTCGGGCTCAACTGGTAAGCCAAAGGAAATACATCTGCTCAAAAGTGATATGAAGGCTTCGGCCAGACTCACCAACGAACAATTCGGACTCAATAGCGATTCGGTTTTCTATTTAAACCTATCGCCTTCTTATATAGCAGGCAAAATGATGATTGTGCGTGCTCTTGAACTTAACGCAAAATTATTTGAAGAAAAACCTTCAAACACCCCTCTTGCCAACTACAACAGCAATGAGCGAATCAGTTTAGGAGCTTTTGTTCCTTCGCAAATTAAATACTTAATCAATAATCCCGAGAAATTAGTCATATTCGACAACATTATTATTGGTGGAGGAAAAATTCCTAATCGTCTTGAGCGATGGCTTGCCGAGCAAGGCATTCGCGCATTCAATACTTACGGAATGACCGAAACTTGCAGCCATGTAGCACTTGCTCCTGTAGGCACTACACCTCAACCGTTCACTGCACTTGGAAACATTTCTTTCTCTCTCGATGATAGAGATTGTCTCGTAATTCATGCTCCTCATTTCAGCCAAAAAGAGATAGTGACCAACGACATTGTAAATCTTCTATCTCCTACTGAGTTTTTATGGTGTGGACGCATCGACAATGTTATCAACACTGGTGGACTCAAGGTCTTTCCAGAAGAAATTGAACCTATCATTGGTGAGGTTATCACTAATGTGCGTTTCTTCGTTACATCACAACCTTCAGAAAAATGGGGCGAAGAACTTGTTTTGGCTCTTGAATACACAACAATGCAAGACAACGAACAAAAAACAGGCGAAATACGCCCAGATTTCATCGAAAAACTCCGTTTAAAACTACCTTCTCATGCTATACCTCGCAAATACATAGCAGTAAAGCATTTTAAGGAAACAACAACTGGCAAAATCATTAGAGAGCTATAACTGATGGGGACAAAATTGCGCCAAAGCAACATAGAACTACTACGCATCATAAGTATGTTAATGATACTTATGGTGCATTTCACTGGCGCCACATTTCCTCTTCCACCCAAAGCCACTCTCACTCATTTTTGCGACATCAATTCGATTGCAAAAATACTTATGGAATCGTTCTCCATAATTGGAGTGAATTGTTTCGTACTCATTTCTGGCTATTTCGGCATCAAACCTTCAGTTAAGGGCGTTGTAAACTTCATTCTATGGTGTGCGTTCTATTCTGTTGTCATTTATGCCATTTACACCATTGCAAAACCGACTCAATACAACATTCTCGACTTAATTGAGTCATTCGGCATATTCTCTCACACCGATTTATGGTTCATACCAGCCTATTTCGCTCTTTACATCATCGCTCCTATCATCAACAAAGGTATAGCTGACCTTAAAGCCAAACCTTTCATACTACTTTTGTGTGGGTTAACATTCATCAATGTATATCTCGGATGGGGTTGGAGTCATAAAATCAACCCTACAGGCTATAATGTGATGCAACTCATTTACATCTACATCATTGGTCGATTCCTAAAAGTTCACATATCTCGCTATCGCAATATAAAGCACTGGTATATCGTTGGTTATATTGCGTCATTTTTATTGATTGCTCTCAGCACCCTATTCTGCAAGAGCACAATGGCTTTTGCCTACAACTCTCCGTTTGTGATTTCAGCTTCGGCATTCTTTTTTCTTATATTTACCTCATTCCGTTTCTACAGTCCAAACATCAATTTCATTGCATCGAGTGCATTTGCAGTATACCTAATTCACAAAATGCCTCCTGTGTGGAACGACCTTAAAAACCTACTTATCGACAACACTAAAAATGCCGACCCATTCACATTTACCTTATTTTGGGTTCTTTTTATAGCCTTAATATTTTCTTCTTGTATTACAATCGACAAATTTAGAGAATTAGTCACCAAGCCATTATCTCACTTCATAACAAAGCAGATAAAACGCATAATTTAAGATTTATTCAATTAATTATAGATTTTAAAATGCACACAAATCGTTTTCAAATCGTTATCTTTGTAAAATAATACAAAATAACTGCAACTTTGATAAAATTAACCGATTTAAAGACTGGTGAATCTGCCACCATTGTGAAGATTTTAGGCCATGGAGCATTCCGTAAACGAGTTATGGAAATGGGATTTGTGCGTGGTAAAAACATTAAAGTGTTGCTCAACGCTCCATTGCAAGACCCAATCAAATACAACATTCTCGGTTATGAGGTGTCTTTGCGTCGTAGCGAAGCCGAACTCATTGAGGTGGTTCCATGCAGCAACGATAACGACACCATTGCCACCGACAATGCTAACTTAAGCACTATCAACGACAATGGTAACTTCAACACTATCAACGACAACGACCCAGTTACCATCGCAAAGCGCGAAGGCAAAAACATCAATGTTGCATTAATTGGCAATCCTAATTGTGGTAAGACTTCTCTTTTCAATTTCGTCAGTGGAGCTCACGAGCGTGTAGGCAACTACAGCGGCGTAACCGTTGATGCCAAAGAGGGATATTTCGACTACAAAGGCTATCACATTACCATTGTCGATTTGCCTGGCACTTATTCCCTATCAGCTTATTCTCCCGAGGAACTTTATGTGCGTCGATATTTAAAGGACGAGATACCCGATGTAATTCTCAACATGATTGTCGCTTCTAATATTGAGCGTAACTTATACCTCACTACCGAGCTTATCGATATGGACCGTAGTATGGTAGTCGGGTTGAATATGTACGACGAATTGCAGAAAAGCAACGCCAAACTCGACTACGAAGAGCTCGGCGAAATGATCGGTGTTCCATTCGTTCCTATTGTAACAAAAACAGGCGAGGGTATCAACGAGCTTCTCGACAACATCATCGAAGTGTACGAAGACCGACACAAAACTGTACGCCATGTCCATGTAAGATTGGGTTCGGAAATTGAAAATGCAATCAAGGAAATCAAGGATTCTATCAAAGCAAGTTCTCAACCTGTTCAGCAATTCTCTCCTCGCTATCTTGCGATCAAACTGCTTGAAGGCGACAAGGAAGTAGAAAACCTGCTCCGTGAGCAACCAGAATACAAGAAATGGAAAGAACTTCGCGATAAATGGGTGGCACACATCGAAGATGTGGGACAGGAGGACATCGTTTCTGCTATTGCAAGCGAAAAGTATGGTTTCATTTCGGGTGCATTGCGCGAGACTTTCGTTCCGGGCGAAACTCCTCGTTACATCAAAGACACTGAGATGATTGACAACATTGTTACCCACAAACTCTTTGGATTTCCTATATTCTTGCTCATAATGTGGCTTATGTTCTGGGCTACATTTGAGATTGGCGCATATCCAATGGAATGGATCGAAATGGGTGTGGAATGGATATCGGGATTGGCTCAACAATTCTTGCCTGCTGGTCCTCTAAAAGACCTAATTATCGATGGTATTATTGGTGGCGTAGGTGGCGTGATTGTTTTCTTGCCTAATATCCTCATCTTATATCTTTTCATATCATTTATGGAAGATTCGGGCTATATGGCACGAGCGGCATTCATTATGGATAAGATTATGCACAAATTGGGAATACATGGCAAATCGTTTATCCCTCTTGTAATGGGATTCGGGTGTAATGTTCCGGCTATTATGTCTACTCGTATTATCGAGAGTAAAAGTAGCCGACTCATTACAATGCTCATCAACCCATTCATGTCGTGTAGCGCTCGACTACCTATCTACATCCTATTTGTAGGCATATTCTTCCCTAAAAATGCCTCTGTCATACTTTTAGGGCTTTACTTGTTAGGTATCATTGTAGCCATCATCACAGCTCGACTTTTGCGTCGCTTCCATTTCAAGAAAGACGAAACGCCTTTCGTAATGGAGCTACCACCATATCGTGTACCTACACTCAAAGCCACTCTACACCACATGTGGGACAAGGGTGAGCAGTACCTACGCAAAATGGGAGGCGTGATTCTCGTAGCAAGCATCGTTATATGGGCTTTAAGCTATTTCCCTCGCGATATCCAAAAGAGCAACGAACAAATGACTAAGGAGGAGCTTGTCGTGCAACAACAAAACTCTCTTCTTGCCAACATCGGACAATTCATTCAACCAGTAATGGAGCCTCTCGGATTTAACTGGAAAGCATCGGTTGCTATCATATCTGGTACTGGAGCGAAAGAGATTGTTGTATCAACTTTAGGCGTCCTTTATTCCGCCGATAGCGAAAACGATGAATCACTTCGCCATCAACTATCAACTCCTAACACTCAATCAGGCAAACCCGATTTCGACATAGCTGTCGCACTTAGTTTTATGGTATTTACATTGCTTTATTTCCCTTGTATTGCCACAATAACAGCTATAGTTAGAGAATCAGGCAGCTGGAAATACGGTGCTTTTTCAGTAATCTACAACACCGCAGTGGCTTGGATTTTAGCATTTATAGTTTATCAAATAAGCAACTTAATAATTAACTAAAATACATTTTCAAAATTAATTTTACACATTATGTCAAAATACACTCGCGCATTTTGGACTGCCAACACTGCAGAAATGCTTGAACGAATGGCTTATTATGCAGTATTTATCGTAATCACATTCTACCTTTCTAACACACTAGGTTTTTCCGACATCGAAGCTGGTATCATTTCGGGCTTGTTCTCTGGTGGTTTGTACCTTCTTCCTCTATTCACAGGTGCTTTTGCCGACAAAATGGGTTATCGCAAATCCATCATCATAGCATTCTCACTTTTAAGTGCGGGATATCTACTTCAAGGTCTGCTTCCTGTTATGCTCGAAAGCCTTGGATTAGTACAATATGGCGAAAAAACTGTCTACACTGGACTTATCGAAAGTTGGGAACGCTATCTCATCGTACCAGTGCTCATTATCCTAATGATTGGTGGAGCATTCATCAAATCAATCATTTCGGCTTCAGTTGCTCGCGAAACTACTTCAGAAACTCGCGCCAAGGGTTACTCTATTTTCTACATGATGGTCAATATTGGCTCATTTACAGGCAAGAGTGTTATCGACCCATTACGCTCGGCTGTAGGTGATTCTGCGTATATCTACATCAATTTCTTCTCTGCTACTCTTTGTGCTATCGCATTCATTGCAGTATTGCTTTTCTATCACTCAGCACATCACTCTGGCGAAGGAAAGAGCATCAAGGAAGTTGTCAATGGTCTCACAAAAGTATTCTCAAATGGCCGTCTTCTTATCCTTATCCTTATTGTAACTGGATTCTGGATCGTACAACAACAACTATATGCTACAATGCCTAAATATGTGATTCGTCTTGCTGGCGAAACTGCTCGTCCAGGTTGGATTGCCAATGTAAATCCTTTCGTTGTAGTTGTGTGCGTCAACTTCGTTACTCAATTAATGGCAAAACGCAAGGCTCTCACATCTATCATCGTGGGTATGTTCCTTATTCCACTTTCAGCATTGATAATGGCTACAGGTAACCTTTTCGAAGGCGAAATCATAGGCCTACACCCTATCACATTCATGATGATTGTAGGTATCGCATTCCAAGCTCTTGCCGAATGCTTCATTTCTCCTCGTTACCTTGAATATTTCTCTCTTCAAGCTCCTAAAGGCGAAGAAGGTCTATATCTTGGTTTCAGTCACTTGCATTCATTCCTCTCATCAATTCTCGGATTTGGTCTATCAGGTTTCTTGCTTGCTAAATACTGCCCTGAACCAACACTATTCGAATCGGCCGAAGCTTGGCAAGCGGCTACTGTAAATGCTCACTATATTTGGTATTGGTTTGCTGCAATCGGTATGATATCGGCTATTGCTCTTATCATCTATGCTCGCGTAAACAAAGCTAAAAACGCATAATCAATTATGGAGTTTAACGCAGAAAACATATTATTACTGGGTGCTATACTCGTATTTTGTAGCATTCTAATCAGTAAAACAGGCTATCGCTTCGGAATCCCTTCGTTGCTACTATTCCTCATCGTAGGTATGTTCTTCGGAAGCGATGGACTTGGTTTGCAATTTGGCAATGCCGGGCAAGCTCAATTCATCGGTATGATGGCGTTGAGTATTATCCTTTTTTCGGGTGGTGTCGACACTAAAATCAAGGAAATTCGCCCTGTTCTTGCACCCGGTATTATGCTTTCCACTATTGGCGTATTACTCACCACCCTTCTTACGGGATTCTTTATTTTCTACATTTCGCATTGGACTGGTCTCGACATCGAAATGTCGCTTGTAGTGTCGCTATTGCTTGCAGCCACAATGTCATCTACCGACTCTGCTTCGGTTTTCAGCATTCTACGCTCTCAAAAGCTCAATCTAAAGCACAATCTACGACCTATGCTTGAGCTTGAAAGTGGCAGTAATGACCCTATGGCATATATGCTCACAATTGTGCTCATACAGCTTGCTACAGCCAACAATGCGAGCGTAGCTGACATTGCTACCAACTTTGCATTCCAATTCATTTTTGGTGGACTTGCTGGGTATGGAATAGGTAAACTTATGGTGTGGATCAACAATCGCATCAACCTATCCAACACATCTCTTTACCCTATTCTTATCCTTAGCCTTGTATTCTTCACATTCACCGTTACCGACCTTCTCAAAGGCAACGGTTATCTTGCAGTTTACATTGCTGGTATAGTTCTCGGTAATGCAAAAATTGTAAACCGTAAAGAAACACAAACATTCTTCGATGGTTTCACATGGCTTGTGCAAATTGTGATGTTCCTTGCGCTTGGATTGCTTGTCAACCCTCACGAACTGCTCATCGTTGCACCTACAGCACTCCTCATAGGACTATTTATGATGATTGTAGCACGCCCTCTTAGCGTTATCCTATGCTTGTTACCTTTCCGTAACTTACCGAAACGAGCATGGACCTTTACATCATGGGTTGGATTGCGTGGCGCAGTTCCTATCATTTTCGCCACTTATCCAGTAGTTGCCAATGTAGATGGAGCTGACCAAATTTTCAACATCGTGTTCTTCATCACATTACTTTCTCTTGTGCTTCAAGGCTCTACTATCGCTTCATTTGCAAGAAAGCTCAACCTAGACCTACCATTAGAGAAAATTGGCAACGACTTTGGTGTTGAATTGCCTGATGAAATCAATTCCTCACTAAAAGACATCACTGTTACCGACGAAATGATAGCTAATGGCGATCGACTTGCCGATATGCGACTCCCAAAGGGTACTCTTGTGATGATTATCAAGCGTGGAACCGAATACATCGTGCCTAACGGCTCTGTTTCGCTCCACATTGGCGATAAGCTCCTCCTAATCTCCGAAAACCAATAACACATCTTATTCTATATCAATAAATGTCTACTACCTCAACTCTGGTAGTAGACATTATTTTTTTCATTATCGTAGCATACATATTTGTATCGTCATAAGACGAAATTACAGTATGCATTTAAGCTTACAGACGATTTGGAGCAACAATCACCAAACCTACTTTAAAAAAAACAAAACCCAAGAACTTTTTAGTCCTTGGGTTTCTATATATAATGTTCTACAAATTTTACTTTGCAGCCAAAAGATCCTTTACTTGATCATTTGGAACCATCTTTTCTTGGAAAATATAAGCGCCAGTCTTTGGCGATTTCACCATCTTGATGACCTTACTATATGTACGGCCTTCACCTTTTTGCAACGTTGCAACTACTTTCTTTGCCATGACTTAACTTATTATTTAATTTCTTTATGAACTGTTACTTTCT